>Ga0209376_1000077_pt1 | contig 99335 bp, 99 predicted proteins | sample GraSoiAngelo_134_FD_185891 | JGI IMG/M metagenome (GOLD analysis project Ga0209376, IMG submission 185891) | Grasslands soil microbial communities from the Angelo Coastal Reserve, California, USA - 14_0929_05_30cm (SPAdes) (version 2) | ecosystem: Environmental > Terrestrial > Soil > Grasslands ... | reverse complement strand
CTCGCCGCCGATGGCCAGGTAGGCCGGACTCTTCAGCACGGAGACGGTCTCGAGATCGTAGGTCGCCACCGAGACCTTGCGGTCCTGCGCGCCGATCCAGCGCTGGCACAGCAGAAAGCCCGGCACGCGCTGCCGTTCCGGCAGGTGCTCGGTGTCGTACCAGTCGTGGACCTCGTCCTCGGCGGCCCGCCCGATGTTCATCGCCGCGATCAGCGTGCCTTTCGCCATTGGTTGAACCCTCCGCCCTCGCATTGTAATCTCGCGCCACCAGCGGCGTACCGCCAGGAGAGACGACATGCCCAAGAAAGAGATCATCAACCCCGACGCGGCGAAGCCGAACCCCAACCTGTCTCCGGCGACGAGGTTCGGCAACCTCGTCTTCGTCGCGGGCCAGACCGGACGGCATCCGGTCACCGGAGAAGTCGGCAAGGACATGCGGGAGCAGACCCGCAACATCCTCGAGCGCATCAAGCTGATCCTCGGCGCCGCCGGCACGTCGCTCGACAACGTGCTGACGGCGACGACGTATCTGACCCGGGTGCAGGAGCTCGCCGCCTACAACGAGGAGTACGCGAAGTATTTCCCGACGAACAAGCCGGCGCGGACCACGGTGACGGTCGCCGCGCTGAACTCGCCGGATCTCATGGTCGAGATCACGGTCACCGCGTGCATTCCGAGCTGACGCTGCTCAGAGAGGAGAACGACGATGGCGAGGATCGAGCCGCTCGGGATCCATGAGGTCGACGCCGAGGTCCGGCATCTCTGCGAGGACGCCGAGCGCCAGTCCGGCACCTCGGTGGGGCCGCGGACCTACGCGAGGAACCCCGCCGTGTTCAAGGCGCTCGCCGCCTTCCGCGGCGCGCTGGCCCGCGAGGGCACGATCGACCCCGTGGTGCGCGAGCTGGTCAGGATCAAGATCGCGGGCCTCAACGCCTGCCACTACTGACTCACCGTGCGCTATGCCGGGGCCCGGCATGCGGGGGCGACGGAAGCGAAGATCGCCGCGATCAACGACGAGACGTCCGAGCTGATCACGCCGCGCGAGCGGGCCGCCCTCCGGTTCGCCGAGAAGCTCGCCGTCGACCACCAGAAGGTCGACGACGCGCTGTGGTCCGAGCTGCGCGGCCATTTCTCCGAGGCCGAGATCATCGAGCTGGTCGCCAACGCGACGCTCTTCATCGGGTGGGGACGGTTCAACGCCATCGTGGGGCTGGATCCGTCGTAGGCGACACCAACGCGCGCAACACGGAGGATCAGGCGATGTCGACCCCGCACAGCCGTCGTGACGTGTTGAAGGGAGCCGTGGCCCTCACCGCCGCCGCCTCGGTCGGCCTCGGCCGGGCCGATGCCCAGGAGAGCGCCATGCAGGCGCGGACGCGCATCGACTCCGTCTTGAAGCGGGCGGTGGACGCCAGAGAGGTCCCCGGCGTGGTGGCCATGGTCGCCACCGACAAGGGCGTGCTCTACGAGGGCGCCTTCGGCGTGCGCGCGCTCGATGCGAGCACGCCCATGACGCTCGACACCGTCTTTCGCATCGCCTCGATGACCAAGGCGATCACCTCCGTGGCGGCGATGCAGCTCGTCGAGCAGGGCAAGCTCAAGCTCGACGAGCCGGTGCCCGGCATCGACCCGGCGCTGGGCTCGCCCCAGGTCCTGGAAGGCTTCGATGCGTCCGGCGCGCCGCGGCTGCGGCCCGCGAAGCGGCCGATCACGCTGCGCCACCTGCTGACCCACACGGCGGGGTTCAGCTACGACATCTGGAACGCGGACACCGGGCGCTACGTCAAGGCGACGGGGATGCCCGCGCGGGCCACGGGAAAGGTCGCGTCGATCCGCACGCCGCTGGCCTTCGATCCCGGCGACAAGTGGGAATACGGTGTCAACACCGACTGGGTCGGCCGCCTCGTCGAGGCGACGAGCGGGCAGCCGCTCGACGCGTATTTCCGCGAGCGGATCTTCGCGCCGCTCGACATGAAGGACAGCGGGTACGTCACCACGCCCGAGCAACGCGCGCGGCAGGCGCGCGTGCACGCGCGCCAGCCCGACGGCGCGCTCGTGCCCCAGCCCCTGGAAGCGCCGCCGGTCCTCGGCGAGTTCTGGTCGGGCGGCGGTCCGCTCTATTCGACCGCGCGCGACTACCTGGCGTTTCTGCAGATGCTGCTGTACGGGGGCACCCTCAACGCCGCGCACATTCTCAAGGCCGAGACGGTGGCGCTCATGCACAGGAACGCCATCGGCGACATCCCGGCGGGCGTCATGAAGGCGCAGCTGGCGAATTTGTCGAACGACGTCGATTTTTTCCCGGGCGCCCAGCTCCGCTGGGGGCTCGGCTACATGCTCAATCTGCAGCCGGGTCCGAACGGCCGCAGCGCGGGCACGGTGAGCTGGGGCGGGATCTTCAACACGTACTACTGGCTCGATCCGGTGAAGCGCGTGACCGGGCTGATCATGACGCAGATCCTGCCGTTCGCCGACCCGCGCGCGCTGAAGCTCTACGGGCAGGTCGAGCGCGGCGTCTACGACGCGCTGAAGGCGGCGTGACGGGCTAGCGCGCGGTCAGGCGCGCCGCGTCGAAGCGGTACACGCGGGCGGTGTTGGCGCCGACGATCTTCGCCTGCTCGTCGTCCGGCACGCCGGACAGGATCTCCGCCAGGATCTTCCGTGACTGCGGGAACGTGGACTCGCTGTGGGGATAGTCGGAGCCCCACATCATGTTGTCCACGCCGATCACCTCCCGCAGGCGAATCCCGATGGCGTCCTCCTGGAAGCTGAGCACGACGTTGCGATGGAAGAAGTCGCTGGGTCGCATGCCGTCCTTGAAGCGATAGATCGCCTCTTCGTGGCGCTCGCGATACGTGTAGTCCATCGTGGAGAGCAGGTGGGGGGCCCACGACAGCTCGAATTCCACGATGGCCAGCGTGAGGCGGGGATGGCGCTCGAAGACACCCGAGAAGATCATGTCGCACATCGAGAGCGCCGGATAGAAGGCTTTCGTCGCGCGGCTGCTCGCGTCGCGGAGCGTCTTGTCTCCAGCGCCGCGGATCTTGCCCTGCCGTCGCGTGGCCGTGTGCAGGCTCAGGGGCATGTCGAGCGCCTCGGCGGCCGCCCAGAACGGCTCGTACTCGGGCTGGTCGTAGCGCCGGTGCTCGAGCGGATACTCCGTGATCATCGCGCCGGCGAGGCCCAGGCGCGCGGCGCGCTCCAGCTCCTTGATGCCGTCCTGGACCTCGTCCAGGTTGATCATCGCGATGCCCTTGAGGCGGGAGCGGTCCGCGCCGCAGAAGTCGGCGAGCCAGTCGTTGTACGCGCGAAAGATGGCGGACATCAGCGGCGTATCCGCCACCCTGAAATAGAAGAGGCCCTGCGACGGGTAGAGCACCTCGCCGGCCACGCCATCGAGCGCCATGTCCGCGAGGTGCTGATGCGGGTCGTACCCTCCCCGCGGCACGTCCTCGAAGCGCCCGCGCCCGGAAATGGTCTCGGGGGCCTCGAACCGCGCGCCGGCGTTCGAGATGAGGCCGATGCCGGAGAGGACCTGATCCGCTTCGACCACGAGCTGGTCGACACCGTCGATCCGCTGCATCCGAGGCGCGCGATCGCGGAACGCGGCATCGATGCGGGCCGTCCACAGATCCGGCGGCTCGAAGACATGAGAATCGGACGACAGAATCAGCGCGGGCAGCATCGCATGTCCTTTCTCACCTGAACGCGGGCACCACCTCGCGGGCGAGGATCTCGAGGCTTCGCGTTTCCAGCTCCGGCGGAATGCGCCCGCCGGGATTCAGCTCGGCCACGATCCCGTCCAGCCCGAGCTCGTCACGCAGCTGGGCCAGGCGGTCGATCACGCCGCGCGCGGTGCCGAACGCCACCTTCCTGGCGAGGATGTCCTCGTACGAGAGGCTGGCCATGCGCTCGGCCTGGAACCGGCGGCGGTCGGCGGGGCCGGCGCCCGCCCGTCCGACCGCGGCCCGGGCCAGCTCGGTCTGGCGCGCGAAGAAGGCCGTGAGGCTCTCACGAGGCTCCTCCACGGCGCCCTTCTCCGTGGTCGAGGCGTAGACCGGGATGCGCAGATACACGCTGGGCTGGCCGGGATGGCCGGCCTCGCGCCAGGCCTGCCGGTAGGGCGCGAGCTGCGCCTGCAGATCGGGGATCTCCGTGACGCGCAGGCCGACGAAGATGGGCAGTCCCATCCGGCCGGCCGCGGGAAACGTCTCGTCGCTGGTGGTGGCCATGCGAAGGGGCGGATGCGGGACCTGATACGGACGCGGCGTGACGATCGCGTTCTGGACCCGATAGAACTCGCCCGCGTAGCTGAACGGCTCGCCCTTCCAGCCCTCACGGATGATCTCCAGCGCCTCGCGAAAGCGTGCCTGGCTCTCGCCGTACGGCACGCCATAGATGTCGTACGTCCGCACGACGCCGCTGCGACCGATGCCGAACTCGAAGCGCCCTTCGCTGATGTGATCGACGGTCGCGACCTCTTCGGCGATGCGCAGCGGATGGTTCAAGGGCAGGACCTGGACGGCGGTCCCCACCCGGAGCCGGCGGGTGCGGGTGGCGATCGCGCTCGCCACCTGGAGCGAGGCGGAGATCACCGAGCGCGTCGGCGTGAAGTGGATCTCGCCGAGCCAGACGCAGTCGATGCCCCAGGCGTCCGCCCGCTCGGCCAGCTCGAAGACGTCCCGGAAGGCCGCGCGCTGGCTCGCCCCCTGGCGCATCTCCTCGACGAAGATCCCGAAATGCACGGCGTCATTGTAATCTAGCCGGCACGGCGAGAGGAGCCGACACATGAACGTATCCATCCGCCAGATCCACCCCGTGTTCGTGGGCGAGGTCTCGGGAATCGACATCAGCCGGCCGCTCTCGCGGGATGAAATCGCGGCGGTCGAGGCGGGCATGGATCGCTACGCCGTGCTCGTGTTCCACGACCAGAAGCTCACCGACGAGCAGCAGATGGCGTTCAGCCGCAACTTCGGCCCGCTGGAGGACGCCCGCGGCGGCAACATCACCAGGCCCGAGGACAAGCGGCTGCAGGTCGGGATGAACGACGTCTCCAACCTCGGCAAGGACGGCCGGCCGCTCGATCGCGAGTCTCGCGTGCGCCTGTTCAACCTCGGCAACATGCTCTGGCACTCGGACAGCTCGTTCCGTCCCATTCCCGCGAAGTACTCGCTGCTCTCGGCGCGCGTGGTGAATCCGGTGGGCGGCAACACCGAGTTCGCCGACATGCGGGCGGCCTACGACGCGCTCGACGCGGACACGAAAGCGCTGATCGAGGACCTCGTCTGCGAGCACTCGCTGATGTACTCGCGCGGGTCGCTCGGCATGCTCGACTACTCGGAGGAAGAGCGGGCGATGTTCCGACCGGTACGCCAGCGGCTCGTGCGCACGCATCCGGTGAGCGGCCGCCGGTCGCTGTACCTGTCGTCCCACGCCGGCGGCATCGTCGGCATGCCGATGCCGGAGGCGCGCATCCTGCTCCGTGAGCTCACCGAGCACGCCACCCAGCCCGGGTTCGTCTACGTCCACCGGTGGCGGCCCTCGGACTTCGTCATGTGGGACAACCGGCAGATGATGCACCGCGTGCGCCGCTACGACGAAAGCCAGCCGCGCGACATGCGACGCACCACCGTCGCCGGCGACGCGCCCACGACCGTTCAGGTCCAGGCGGTCAGCTCAGCGTGAACCCCGCGTAGCCTTTCGCGGCGACGTCGTCGCACTTCTGCCGGTAGACACCGACGCCGCCGATGTAGGGCATGAAGATGCGCGGCTTGCCGGGCACGTTCGCGCCCATGTACCAGGACTTGGCCAGGGGGTAGAGGGTGGCGTGGCCCACCTCGTTGACGTGCGCGACCCACGCATCCTCGGCATCGACGGTGGCGTCGATGCGCGCGAGACGCTGAGCGCGCAGGTACGCGATGCAGTCGGCGATCCAGTCCACGTGCTGCTCGATGGAGACGATCATGTTGCTGAGCACCGAGGGACTGCCGGGGCCGGTGATGGTGAAGAGATTCGGGAAGCCGGCGATGGCGATGCCGAGATAGGCGCGCGGACCGGCCGCCCACTTCTCGCGCAGCGCCCGGCCCGCCCTCCCGCGGATGTCGATGTTCAGCAGCGCGCCCGTCATGGCGTCGAAGCCCGTGGCGAACACGAGGCTGTCCATCTCGTACTCGGCGTCCCGCGTCCGGACCCCGCGCGGCGTGATCGCGTCGATCGGCGTCTTCCTGAGATCCACGAGGGTGACGTTGTCGCGATTGAACGTCGCGTAGTAGTCGGTGTCGACGCAGAGCCGCTTGGTCCCCAGCGGATAGTCCTGAGGACACAGGGCATCGGCGATGGACGCGTCGCGAACGATGCCCCGGATCTTGTCGCGAAAGAATTGCGCGGCCGTGTCGTTGGCCTCCTGGTTGGTCAACAGATCGGCGTAGGCCGCGGAGAAGCCGAGACCGCCGCGGCTCCAGCGTTTTTCGTATTCGTCCTGACGCGCTTCGGGCGCCACCGCCAGCGCCGACTCCTCGCTGCGCTCGACCACGAAGCCCACGCGCGACTCGCGAGCCTGACGCCGGAACTCGGTGTAGCTCGTCTTCACGCGCCGCTCGTAGTCCGGATCCAGCGGGGTATTGCGGGCGGGGACGCTGTAGTTTGGGGTGCGCTGGAACACGAACAGGTGGCTCGCCTGCCGCGCCATGATCGGGATCGACTGGATGGCCGAGGACCCGGTGCCGATCACGCCCACACGCTGGCCGGTGAAGTCCACGCCTTGGTGCGGCCACGTGCCCGTGTGATACCAGCGGCCCTCGAACGTCTCGCGCCCCTTGATGTCGGGCACCTGCGCGTCGGACAGGCAGCCGGTCGCCATGATGCAGAACCGCGCCGACACGCGGTGGCCGCGGTCCGTCTCGACGGCCCAGCGGTTCGTCGCTTCGTCGAAGACGGCGGCCGTCACCCGCGTCTCGAGCTGGATGTCGCGGCGCAGGTCGAACCGGTCCGCGACGTGGTTGATGTACCTCAAGATCTCCGGCTGCGAGGCGTACCGCTCGGTCCAGCGCCATTCCTGCTGCAGCTCGTCCGAGAACGAGTACGAGTAATCCATGCTCTCGACGTCGCAGCGCGCGCCGGGATAGCGGTTCCAGTACCAGGTGCCGCCGACGCCGCGACCCGCCTCGAACACCCGCGCCGAGAGGCCGAGCCCGCGCAGGCGGTGCAGCGCGTAGAGCCCCGCGAACCCGGCCCCGACGATGACCGCGTCGGTGGGTTTCACCATGCGGGCCAAGGGTAGCACTACACCGCGAGCAGTCCGCTCCGCAGCGCCAGCGCCACCGCCTCCGTGCGGCTGGCCGCACCGAGCTTCGCCAGGATCGAGGCGACGTGAAACTTCACCGTGTGGCGCGAGATGGCGAGGCGAGAGGCGATCATCCGGTTGCTCGCCCCATCGGCCATCAGCTCGAGGATTTCACGCTCTCGCGAGGTGAGCGGTGTCCCGGAGGCGACGGCCGTGTCGCCGGCCAGTGCCGGCACCAGCGCCTCCGGATGAAGGACCAGGAGCCCCGCGTGCACGGCGCGCACGGCGCCGGCGACCTCCTCCGCCGTCGCACGGCGCGGCAGCGCCGCGCGCAGTCCGAGGGCGCGCGCCGCGGACGTCCAGCGCCGGCCAGGATCATCGCAGAGCGCGACGATGGCCGGGCTCCGCGGCCACCCGCCGATCGCTCGCAGCAGCTGCTGCGTTTCGGCGTCGTCGAGGACGAGCGCGACGATGGCCTCCGGGCGCTCGTCCAGACGGCCTCGCAGCTGCCGCGGCTTGCAGACCTCGATACGCCAGCCCGCGAGCTCGTGCAGCGCGACTTCCACCCGCGCCGCCTCCATCGCGTCGTGCGCGACGACGATCACCGTCCCGCTCGGCGCGTCTCGGCTCACGTGACGGTCGCCGGTGTCGAGGCGACGAAGCGGCGGACGTCGTTGATCGGGATCGCGAGCGCGAGCCCGCCGGCGATCATCGTGTTGATGCCGATGACGTGACCGGCCGTGTCGGCGAGCGGGCCACCCGAGTTGCCCGGGGCGAGCCGCAGATCCGCCTGGATCCAGCGGCGTCCATCCGGCCGCGGCGGCGACACCGCGTGGACGACGCCCGCCGTGAGCGTCCGTCGCAGACCCAGCGGATGGCCGAGGGCGACGACCAGAGCGCCGACGCGCACGGCGTCGGAATCAGCCAGCGCGGCCGGCGCCACCTCGCAGCGCGGCATGCGGAGCACCGCAAGGTCCGCGCGGCGATCGGCGGTGACGAGGTGCGCGTCGACGCGCCGGTCGTCGGCCAGCCTGACGAGCACCCGCGGACCGCGGGCGACGTGGGCGTTCGTCACGATGAGATCGGGCGCCCACAGGATGCCGGCGGCGCAGCCGCGCGTGCTGTAGATCTCGACCGTCACCTGCCGGAGCCGGTCGGCGATCTCGGCGAGGTGCGGCGGCAGCGCCTCAGGCGCGCTGAGGACGCTCACCGACCGTCACCCGCAGCTCACGAGGCTCACCGCCACGGAGGATGCTCACCGCGACGACCTGCCCGACGCGATCGGGCCGAAGCACGGCCACGAGATCTTCCGGCTCGGTGATCGCGTGGCCGTCGATCGCGACGATCAGGTCGCCGATGACGACGCCCGCCGCTCCGGCCGGCCCGTCGGACCTGATGTTCAGGACGATGACCGCCGTCCTCTGGGCCAGGCTCAGCCGGTCGCGGAGCGGCTCGGGAAGCTCGACGGCTTGGGTACCGACGCCGAGGTACGCCCGCGGAATCCTGCCGCCGCGGACGACCTGCTCCACCAGCCGGCCGACCGCGCCCGCGCGGATCGCGCATTGAAGGTGCCGGGAAACGCCGGACGTCGTGATGCCGACGACGCGGCCGCGCACGTCGATGAGCGGTCCGCCGGAGAAGCCCGGATACAACGTGAGGTCGACCGCGAGCACCTCGCCGGCCGGTTGGCGGCCGCCGCGCACGTCCAGGGCGCTGATGATGCCGGCGCTCGCCCGGGGTCCCACGCCGAGCGCCAGGACCAGATGGCCGACGCGGAGCTCCCCGTCGTCGGCCACGTCGGCGGCCGGCATGCTCTCGACCTCGGCGCGCAGCACGGCGATGTCGAGACCGGGATCACGCCCGGCCACCCGGGCCGAAAGCGTTCGACCGTCCGGTGCGGTGAGCGTCACCTCACGGTCCGGCTCGACCGTGTGGTTGGCGGTGACGACGAGCCCCGCGCGCCAGTGCACGCCCGTCGACGGCAAACGCCGGCGGCCATGCACCGCGAGCACCGATCCCGAAGCGCGCGCGACCGCGCCGGCCAGCGCGTCGGAGAGTTCCATCACTGCGGTCATCGTATCCTCCATTCCTGGGTGCGAGGCCGTGCCGACCTCGAAGCCAGCATAGGAAGCATCGCTCGCGGCGAACATCCGCCACACGGGCAGGTCGGGGGCGGCGCGTGGATTCAGCTCGGGAGACAAGCGCGGCGCGGCGTCACGAGGTCGACGAGCGTGTTGGCCAGGAGCGCGGCCAGGATGAGGGCGCCGCCCGTCAGTGTGGCCGTGCCGGGCCGCTCGTCCAGCACGAGCCAGACCCACAGCGGTCCCAGCACGGTTTCCAGCATGCCGATGAGCGAGCTCTCCGCGGCGGGAATCAGCCGCGCGCCGGCCATGAAGAGCAGGAAGCCCGCGCCGAATTGCCCCACGCCGAAGAACGCTAGGAGCGCGAGGTCGCGCGGCGCGGTCGCGAGCGGATCGGACAGCGGCAGCGCCACGAGGGCCGTGAGCGCCGTCGCCAGCGCCGCCGCGGGCGCCATCTGGATCTGAGGGTGCCGGCGGACGACGACGGTCGCGGTCGCGAAGCTCCCCGCCATGACGATGGCGAGCAGGTCGCCGACGATCGCGCCACCACCGTAGGAGCTCGACACCATGACCACGGCGCCCGCGAGCGCGACGCCCATCGTCAGCCAGGTGCGCGGCGCGACGCGCTCGCCGAGCAGCGTCCAGCCCAGCAGCCCGGCCACGAATGGGCCCGTGCTCATGAGGATCAGCGTGTTGGCCACCGACGTGCGTGACAGCGCGAAGATGAAGCACGTCGAGGCCGTGGCCATGCACACGGCCGCGATCAGGACCGGCCCTCCACCGTCGCGCCATTGCGCGACGATGTTGCGGCGGTTGGCGATCCGCAGCACCAGGGTCAGAAACAGCGACGCGAAGAGACCGCGCCACAGACTCGTGGTCCACGGGCCGGTGGTGACGAGGCGCGCGATCAGCCCCCCGCTGCTCCAGCACACCGCCGCACAGGCCACGAGCAGGCCGCCGCGCCGTGCGGCGTCAGGTCTGAAGGTCACCCACCGCCGCCGACAGGGCCTCGAGCTCGGCGCGCCAGGACGCCGGCGCAACGACCGGACGCACGACGAACTTGGAAAAGCCCACGGCGATGAAGCGCTCCATCAGCGTTCGCAACGCGGGCAGTCCCACCGGCGTGAGCTCGAGCGCTCGGGGACGCCGCGCCGTCATCGCGCGCGCGGTGGCCGGGTCGATGGGCGCGCGGGCGTAGCCGATGCTCACGCCGAAGTGCTCGCTGCTGATCGAGCGTCGGGCCCGGGCCGACGCTTCTTCGATGACGATGCGTCCGAGGGCCGCCTCGTCGGGCGTGCACAGCGAGGGCAGCCACCCGTCCGACAACCGACCACAGCGCTCGAGGGCGGCCGGCGCCGTGCCGCCCAACCACACCTCGAGCGGCTGCTGCACCGGCAGGGGCGAGAGCTTGACCTCGCGCAGGCTGCCGGCGGGGCCGTCGTGGCTCACCGTCTCGCCGGCCCACAGGCGCCGCAACAGCGGCAGCGCCTCGTCGATGACGGCGCCACGGCGCTTGGGGTCGACACCGATGGCCTCGCGCTCGGGCGAATAGGTGAGCCCGGGCACCAACGTCACCAGCAGCCGCCCGTTGCACAGCACGTCCAGGCTCGCGAGCTGCTTGGCGAGCCGCACCACGTTGCGTCCCGGCAACAGCATCGTGGTCCCGAGCTTCACGCGCGGATTGCGCGCTGCCGCCCAGGAAAGGCCGACGATCGGGTCCAACACCGGACCCGTCAGCACCTCCGAGAGCCACAGCGAGTCGAACCCCAGCTCGTCGAGACCCGTGACGAGCTCGGCCAGCGCGCCGGGCGTCGAGGATCCGCCGGCGGCTCCCACTCCGATTCGGATCTTCATTGTTTCTTCCCGGCCGGCGTCGACGTCGCCGGCCCCATGCCCCAGACCTGGATGATGGTCTCCTCGGTCTTGGCGCCGTCGTAGTGGACCTTGCCCCCGTAATGAATGACGTAGCTGCCCGCGGGCGCCGGCACCGTGCGCTCCGGATCGAACGTCTCGCCGGTTCCCATCCACCAGGTGCCGGACACGACGACGAAGAAGCGGTCGTTGGGATGGAAATGAGGCCGGCTCATGTTGCCGGGGAACCACTTGATGCGCACGACGTACGGACCCGGCTTGCTCGGATCGCCGAACAGCACGGCCTGCTCGTTCGTTCCCGCCGCGTTCCGGACCCACGCGATGTCGGACGGCGTCTTGAAGTCCACCGAGGTGCGGTCGATGTCGGCGGCCTGGGCCGACGGCGCGGCCAGCGCCACGACGAGAAGGGCCAGCGCGAGCATGGTCATCGGGGGTGCCACCTCCTCGACCGCTGAGCCTAGCACCGACCGGTGGCTCTTGCGCTCGCCGCTCGGTCGGGTGATGCTCCGAGTCTCGAAAGGAGCCTCCCATGTCACGGGTGTCCTATGTCATCGCAGGCGCCGCTCTGGCCGCGGCATGTCTCGGCGTGGTCGTCCACGCGCAGCCGCCGTCGCAACCGCCGTTCGTGACGGTGAAGGTCGAGGGCACGGACAACGTCTACATCTTCCGCGCCGGGAACCACCAGTCGATGTTCGTGGTCACGTCCGCGGGCGTGATCGCCACCGACCCCATCGGATACGGTCGTCCCCAGGTGGCGAGCACGTACGTCGACGAGATCAAGAAGGTCACGAACCAGCCGATCAAGTACCTGATCTACAGCCACCACCACTTCGACCACATCGCCGGCGGCAAGCCGTTCAAGGACGCCGGCGCGAGGGTCCTGTCGCACAAGCGGGCGAAGGAACGCCTGGTCGCGCTGAAGGATCCGCACACCGTGGTGCCGGACGAGACGATGGACAAGAGCAGGATCATCAAGCTCGGCGACACCACGCTCGAGCTCACGTACGTCGGCCTCAATCATTCGGACAGCTCGATCGTGATGCGGCTGCCGAGGCAGAAGATTCTCTTCGCCGTCGACTTCATTCCCGTCGGATCGATGCCGGGGCGCGCCATGATCGACTCCTATCCGATCGAGTGGGAGGACTCGCTGAAGCAGGTGCTGGCGATGAACTGGGACACGCTGATCCCCGGCCATCCCGGCGCGCCGGGCGGCCGGCTCGGCACGAAGGATGACGTGCAAAGCGTGCTGACGTTCCTGCAGGACGCCTCCGCCGCCGTGAAGACCGAGGCGCAGGCGGGCGGGTGCTGGGATCGAGTCGAGAAGGAGCTGAAGCTGCCGAAATACGAGAGCTGGCCCGGGTACGAGGCGGGTCTGCCGATGGTGCTGCGGCGCTACTGCGGGCTCTGGGGTCGCGGCACATGAGCTCGGTCGCAAATCGTCGGGTCGCTGCAGGCCAGGATCGGCCTGCAGCGTGGCGGGGTAAACACCGTATTGCACTAGTGACAGTGTTGGATGTCGCCGCCGTGCTATCAAGGATGGGAAAACGTGGGCTAAACTAAATAACCGGAGGTCGTCATGGGCAAGGACAAGGTACTTACTGAGCGAACGATCCGCCCCCCCGAGCCACCCCGAAGTCCTAACCCGCCGCCTCCGCCACCGCCAAAGAAGTAAGCGACGGGGCGGTCCGGGCCATGCCGGCTACCGTCGAGGCATTGCTTATCGCTGTCGTGTTCGTCATGCCTGGATTCATTTTGGTTCGGACACGTGAATGGTTCGTTCCGCCCGTGGCGAAATCTGACGCCATGAGTCTGACCCTTACGAGCATCACAGTGAGTCTCGCGTTCGTCCCGCTTTGGCTTGCCGCTGCTCCGGATCTTCTCGATGTTCGGCATCGCCTGACGACGGCGGCTGCCGCCGCGAGCGCACCCTCGGTGCCGTTGGGCCACCGCGGCGTTGTCGCATTCTTCGCTTTGTCGCTCTTGCTCCCTGTCAGCGGGGGTTTACTCGCGGCCATTGCCTACTGGCAAGACTGGTATCCAAAACTTGGGGGCCGCGTATTGCCGCGACTCGGCATCCCCGCTCCTAGTCGTGGCGTCGGCGAGGATATCTGGGACAGACTGTGGCTAAACTCTCGGCGCCAAGTCTGGTTGACCGTGTACACGAAGGATGGGCCTATCTATGTGGGCCGCGGGGTCGAATTCGGCTACACGAGTCAAGGCAGAGACGTCCGTCTCGGCGACGATACACGCGTCTACGACGAAAATTGGAATCTGATTCAAAATACGCGCGACCATGGCGGCCTGGGCGTGTGGATACGAGTCGCGCAAATCGTGTCGATAGAGATCTACGATCCGGCACCCAACGCCACGGCCGCGGGTTGCTGATGCCCAGACGAGAGGCGGCATGAAGCTCGGCTTGAGCATCGGCTATTCGGGAGCGGAGCTGAAGCTTCCCGTCGACGCGGTGCTCCTCGCCGAGCGTCTCGGCTTCGACTCCGTGTGGACGGCGGAGGCGTACGGCTCCGATGCGATCACGCCGCTCGCCTACCTGGCCGCGCTGACGAAGCGCATCCGCCTCGGCACCGGCATCATGCAGCTCGCCGCGCGCCCGCCCGCCTCGGCCGCGATGGCCGCGGGCACGGTGGACGCTCTCGCCGGCGGCGGCCGCGTCATCGCCGGGCTCGGCGTCTCGGGCCCGCAGATCGTGGAAGGCTGGTACGGCCAGCCGTGGGGACGGCCGTACTGGCGCATCCGCGACTACGTCGCCATCATGCGCAAGGTCTTCGAGCGCAAGGAGCCCGTCGCTCACGAGGGACGAGAAATTTCCCTGCCGTACACGGGCCCCGGCGCGCTCGGCGTCGGCAAGCCGCTCGTGTCGATCCTCCACATGAACCCGCGGCTGCCCATCTGGCTCGGCACCGGGACCGAGGCCAACGTGAAGTTGACGGCCGAGATCGCCGACGGCTGGCTGCCGCTCGGCTTCGTGCCGCGTCTCATGCCGATGCTGCGGCCCTGGCTCGAGGAGGGCTTTCGCCGCGCGGGCGGCGGCAAGGGCTTCGCCGGCTTCGAGATCCAGCCCCGCGCCGAGGTGGCGATCACCGACGACGTGCGCGGCGCGCTGGCGCGCATGAAGCCGCGCGTGGCGCTCTACGTCGGCGGCATGGGGCACCGCGACAAGAACTTCCACAAGGAGATGATGATCCGCCGCGGCTTCGGCGACGCCGCACAGCGCATCCAGGAGCTGTTCCTCGCCAGGCGCCGGGACGAGGCCGTCGCCGCCGTGCCCGACGAATTCTGCGACGAGATGTCGCTGGTGGGCCCCGTCGCGCGCATCCGCGAGCGCTACCGCGCGTGGGCGGACTGCGGGATCACCGGCCTGACGATCACCACCGAGCAGTCCGAGGCGATGGAGCTGATGGCGAGTCTCGCCCGCTGAACGGTGGCCGGTCGGACTGCGCGCGGCGTGAGCGTCGGTCGCCGCTACGACGCGTGCACGGCCGCGAGGACCGAGGGCAGGGCCGTCAGCACCTCGCGGAGGCACCGCCGAATGCGGGCGATGCTGTCGTCCGCCTTCTCGGGGATCTCGCCGCGCCTCACCTGGGCGATGAACTCCTCGGCGGTCGTCGTCATCAGCAACGACGCGTTGATCTCCAGCTGGATCGCGTGGACGCGCCGGGTCCCGGGTCGACCATACGTGGCCACGAGGTTGCCGCCCGTGTAGCCGCTGACGTTCTCGTGCACCTCGAAGCCGTGACGGGTGAAGATCGCGGCCGCGGTCGCCGCGAGCTCGGGGGCACACGTCGCGCCGTGACACGTGCCGATGATCACCTGGTGGTCTCTCATCCGGCGCGGGCTGCCCGTGTGGCCGTCGAGAAGCAGCGCATAGCCGTAGGCCTGACGGAGCTCGTCGAGCAGCTGCTCCACGGCCGCGTAGTAGGGATCGTAGAGCGCCCGCAATCGCGCCTCGAGGTCGACGAGGCCGAGCGGGCGCGCGAAGATCGGCGTGTCGCGCATCGTGTGGGTGCGCACCACGCCGCGTCGTGAGCGCACCTCGCCGTCGTGGTGCTCGAAATCGTCACGACGCCGATTGACGTCCACGAACATCCGCGAGAACGGCGTCGCCAGCACGGTGGCCCCATCCTTGTATAGGTCGCCATAGAGGTCGCCCACGAAGGTGTCGGCGAACCCGTACGCGAACGTCTCGAACGACGGCTCGCGGTAGTCGTCGCGCGTGATGTGGGGCAACGGCTCGGTGCCGTAGTGAGGCACGCTGACCAGCACCGGCGTGCGGGTCCCCGGCGCCGGATGTCTGACGATCGGAAACGCCCGGTCCACGGGCTAGCCGGCCGGGAGCGATCGCTCGAACGCCATGTTGTCGCCGATGGTCGAGGAGCGTCCCGACTTTGCCGGGGCGCTTCCGAGCGGTTGGCCGGGGGAGTCCGAGGGGGGCGTAGCCCCCTTCGCTCGAGGGACAAGGGGGGCCATGTCGGGGCCCCCCACTACCCCTCGAGCCAGGTGCGCTTGAACGCGAGGCGCCGGCCCGTGTACGACTGCACGTAGCCCTTCACCTCGCTGCGGACGGCCTCGATGTTGTTGCCGGTGTACCAGATGATCTGCGGCGCCTCGTCGAGCAGGATCTGCTGCGCCTGGAAATAGAGGCGCTTGCGCTCGTCGCGGTCGGTGCTCGCCATCGCCCGGTCCAGGGTCGCGTCGAGCTCGGCGTTCTTGAAGTCCTGGTTCGACGGCGACTTCGAGTGCCACCAGTTGTAGAGGTAGTGGTGCGGATCGGGATAGAACGTCCACGCGGTGACCTTCATGTCGTAGTCCGCGGGCCGCTGGCTGAACGTCTCCTTGGTGAACTGTCCCCACTCGAGCTGGATGATCTTGGCGTTGACGCCGATCTTCTTGAGCTGGCTCTGGAGCACCACCGACGCGTTGACGAACTCCGGATACTGCGGCGAGGCCTTGATGGTGGTCTCGAACCCGTTCGGATAGCCCGCCTCGGCGAGCAGCTGCTTGGCGCGCGCGATGTCTTGCTTGTAGGGCAGCTTGTCGACCGGGATGAACCAGTCCGTGTGCCCCGTCGGAACCGGCCCGGAGAGCGTGCCCTCGCCGAACACCGCCTTCTGGAGGACCTCCTGGCGGTCGACCGCCATCGAGATCGCCTGGCGCACGCGCTTGTCGGTGAACGGCTTGCGCGTGGAGTTCATCACGTGGATGGTCACGAAGGCCTTGGGGCTCCGCATCACGGTGACGTTGCGGTCGTCCTTGAGCCGCGCCGCGCCCTCGCCCGTCAGGTAGGCGTAGTGGATCTGGCCGGCGCGCAGCGCGGCGACCCGCGCGTCTTCCTCGACCATCACCTTGAAGGTCAGCTCGTTGACGTGGGGCAGCGTCTTGTCCCAGTACTTGTCGTTCTTGACGTAGTGCAGGTGGTCATAGGGCACGAAGCGGGAGAGCTTGAAGGGGCCGGTGCCGATCGCGCGCGCTCCGAGGTCCTTGCGCTCCTGGGCGAGCGACCGGGGAATGATCGCGGAGCCGCGCAGCGCCGCGAACGAGGCGAGCAGCGGCCCGAACGGGTTCTTGAGGCTCATGCGGACGGTGTGCTTGTCGACGGCCTGGACGCGGTCGATGGCGACGAACCAGCCCTTGTACGGCGCGGCGGTGGCGGGATCCGAGATCCGGTCCCACCACGCGACGACGTCGTCCGCGGTGAGCTCGGAGCCGTCGTGCCACGTCACGCCCTTGCGGAGGCTGAAGACGTACGTCACGGGGTCGGGCGTCTTCCAGGACTCGGCGAGGGCCGGGAGGACGTTCAGCTTGTCGTCGTACTGGGTCAGGCTCTCGACGATGTGCTCGACGCCCTGCACCGACGAGTAGTTCGAGGTCTTGTGATTGTCGAGGCTGATCGGGTCGATCTCCTGCGCGGCGATCAGGTGACCGCCCGATTTCGGCCGGGCCTGCGCCCGGCCCGCGCGCGGCGCCGCCAGGAGCGCGGCCCCGGCGGCCCCGATCTGGAGCGCCTGGCGTCGCGTCAGCTTCGTGTCCATCGCTGAGCTCCCCTCTCTTTCGCAGGCTCGCCTCGGCGGGTCGGAGGCCGGCCCGCCTCGGCTCGCACAGCCACTTGCGCTAGGGGCGGAGGCGGGGATCGAGGACGTCCCGCAATCCGTCTCCCAGCAGGTTGAAGCCGAGCACCAGCAGCATCACCGCGGCGCCCGGGAAGATCGCCACCCACGGCGCGAGCTCCATGTACTTGCGACCGGTGCCCAGCATTGTGCCCCAGGACGGCTCCGGCGGCTGGATGCCGAGACCGAGGAAGGAGAGCGTGGCCTCGGCCAGGATCGCCGTCGAGAGCGCGAGCGTGGTCTGCACGATCAGGGGCGCCATGACGTTCGGCAGCACGTGCAGCGACAGCACGCGCGTGGCGCCGCCGCCGGCGGCCCGCGCGGCCTCGACGTATTCGCGGCCCACCACCGCGAGGACGGGGCCGCGGGCGACCCGCGCGAAGGTTGGAAGGTAGACGAGCCCGATGGCGACGGTGGCGTTGGTGAGCCCCGGCCCGAGCACGCCCGTGAGCGTGATGGCGAGGATGATCGGCGGGATGGAGAACATCACGTCCACCACGCGCATGAGGAGCATGTCGAGCCGACCGCCGACGTAGCCCGACACGAGTCCCACCGAGGCGCCGCCCACCAGGCCGATCGCGACCGCCACGACGCCGACCCAGAGCGAGATGCGGCTGCCGAAGATGAGGCGCGACAGGATATCGCGGCCGAACTCGTCGGTGCCCAGAGGATAGGCGCGCTGGGGTGCGGTCAGGCGCTGGCCCACCGGATCGTCGGGGGCATGCGGCGCCACGACCGACGCCAGCACCGCCAGCACGACGAAGGCGACGACGAGCGCGGCGCCGGCGGTGCTCATGCCGAGCCGTAGCGGATGCGCGGATCGAGCACACCGTAGACGAGGTCGACCACCAGGTTCACCAGGATGAAGAAGAGCGCCACGAACACCACGGCGCCCTGCACGACGGGATAGTCGCGCTGGTAGATCGCGTTCAGCAGCATGAAGCCGAGGCCGGGGAGTCCGAAGATCTGCTCGACGACCACCGAGCCGCCGAGCAGGTAGCCGAACTGGACGCCGACGACGGTGACCACGGGGATCAGCGCATTCTTCAGCGCGTGACGGAGCACGACCGTCGGCTCCGCGGCCCCCTTCGCCCGCGCCGTCTGGATGTAGTCCTGCTCGAGCACCTCGAGCATCGAGGAGCGGGTCATCCGCATGACCACCGCCACCAGCGACAGCGCGAGCGCGAGCGTCGGGAAGGCCATCTGCTTGAGATTCTGCAGCGGCGCCTGCCAGAAGGGCGCGTAGATCACCGGCGGCAGCCAGTGCAGGAACGAGGCGCCGCCCAGGATGAGGAGCGTCGCCAGCCAGAACACCGGCATCGACAGCCCGAGCAGGCCGAACAGCCGCGCGGTGAAGTCGATGGCCCGGTTGCGGAAGAGCGCCGATACGATCCCGAGCGGCACCGCGATCACCATCGACAACAGCACCGCGAGGACGGCGAGCTCGATGGTGACGGGCACCCGCTGCACGAGCATCTCCCGCACGGGCAGGCTCGAACGGAGCGACACGCCCAGCTCGAGGCGTACGAGGTCGCCGAGCCACTTCAGATATTGGAGCGGCAGCGGGGCGTCGAGACCCAGGAGCTGGCGGAGCGACGCGCGCGCCTCGGCGGAGAGCGAGCCCTCGAGCCCCATGAGCTGGTCCACCACGTCGCCCGGCAGGAGCCGCATCAGGACGAAGATGATCAGCGTGGAGCCGAGGAACATCGGGATCACGAGCGACAGCCGGGCCGCGACGTAGAGCGTCACGGCATCGCGAAGGGGGCGGGGTCGAGGAACCGGCGCAGGACGTTCAGGGTCAGCCGCGAGATGTTGTTGTCGTAGCCCTTGTGGGCGAGGCTCCCGACGTACGCGATCGAGCCGGTGGAGAACACGGCGCCGCCGCCCGGATGCTCGTAGAAGACCATGTCGGCGCGCACGGCAGGCGAGAAGCGTCCGTCGGCCCCTGCGAACGACACGTTGATCTCCTCGTTGACGAGCTGAAAGGCGTTCGAGTGGTCCTCGGAGGACGCGACCACCAGCGCCCACGGCGGCGAGCCGAGGGCCGGGTTGAAGGCGTCGAGCTCGAGCCCGGCGGCGCCGCCCCAGGCGACGCCGAAGTCGCCGAGGACCTCGTCCTGGACGCCGTCGAAGATGAAGCGCGCGCGCGGGTCGCGGCTCGCGGCGGTGCGCCGATAATAGGACGAGCGATCGAAGCCCTGCGCCACGAACCCCACCCCGACCAGCGTGTTGGGCGCCCGGCCCTGGCGCCGCCAGAGCCCGCCGTACTCGCCGGTCGAGCCGTGGTAGTACTCGCCGACCGACTCGACCCACGCGCGGGTGCCGTCTTCCGCGCGGCGCATCTCGATCATCCCGGGGTGCGCGCGCGGGTACGAGACCCGCCAGTAGAAGCCGTTGCCGCCCATGTACATGAGCCGCCCGCCGCGGCCGAGGTATGCCGCGAGGGCCTCCATCATCTCGCGCGACACGTATTCGGGGTGACAGCCGGTGAGAACCACGGAGTACCCGTCGAGGAGTGGCAGTCCCTCGGTGTGGAGGTCGTCGTCGGTGATGACGTCATACCGCTGTTCGTGAGCCTCAAGCCAGTCGAGCAGGCAGAGGTCGAGGAACAGGTTCCAGAGTCGCCCGGTCGGTCGGACGTTGACGATCGGTCGCAGCCGCGAGACGTGACACACGCCGGAGCCGTCGGAGTGCGTGTCGTAGGTCGAGGCGCCCAGCGCGGGGTGATGCATCAGCAGGAGGTCGGTGGTGTCCACGATCGGCAGGGCGCCGATGAACAGCTCGGCCGGCCCCGGCCGCATGCGCATCCGATAATTCGAGTAGCAGAGATAGGTGGCGGTGGACGCGAGGAACGCCGCGCGCGCGCGCGGCCCGCCGCGTGGCGGGCGCACGTAGAACACCACCCAGAACTCGGGTCCGCCGTCGGCCTCCAGGCGGAGCGCGTACACGCCGCTGCGCGCGTCCGTGGGGACGGTCATCGTGAGCGTCGGCCGCCATCCGGCGTCGTAGAGGTCGTCGTCGTGGAAGTGGATGGCGCCGTACTGATGCGGCGCCCGACGCCAGTCCATCTCGCTGCCGTCCCAGTTGTGGCCGGTGACGGCGCGCTTCGGCGCATTGACGGTCCGGCCGTGCAGGTGGTTGGGCGAGCGATCGGTCACGCGGTCGGTGGCGACGTCGGCCGCGAAGTCCCAGAGACCGATCGGGTGCTCGCCTGCGAGCAGCGATGGCCGGTCGATCTTGCCGTTGAAATGCCACGTCGTCCGCAGCCGGCCGTCCTCGACCGCCTTGCGTGCGGCGCCGATGAAGAAGTCGCCGGCGGGCCCGGGCGCCGCGCGGATGGCGGTGGTGATGGCGACGGGTTGCTCGAGGCTCGGCGCGTGGTCGGCGAGCGGCGTCTGGCGCAGCGTCACCGTCCCCGCCGCGAGGTCGATCGACGCCGCGACGTGATACCACCTCCGGGCGGTGAGCGGCGTGCCCGTGGACACGGGCGCCGCGCCGATGAGGAACGCCAGCGCGCCCGTCTCGTCGAGCATCAGGGCGAAGCCCGAGCCGCGATCCTCCGCCCACGTCCCCATGACGACCTGTCGGCGCGGCGACGGCCGGACCGGCACGAGGGTGGGCTGGATGAACGCCTGAAGGGTGAAGCGCCCGAGGGCGCCGAACGCCTCGGGGTGCTCGACGATCGCATACGAGCCGGCGTCGATCAGCTGCGGCGTGCCGTCGTGCTCGCCCTCGATCGACGTCGGCAGACGCACGGTCTTGAGGCCAGGGCCGCCAGGGCCGGTGTCGCCGCAGACGAGTCGGACGACCTCGGCGCGATAGCGCCGGGGACCGTCGAGGGTTCCGACCATGAATCGAATCGGCTCGCCCGGCGCGACGCTGAGCGGATCCGCGTAGCCGATCACGCGCGGCATCGCCACGCTCACGACGGGGGGAGACCTCTCACTCGCGATCGAGCGCGGGCAACGCCTGGCCGGTCACCGCTTCCCACCGCACGCGGAAGGCGTGCCACTCGGCGGCCTCGAGACTCGTGAACGTCAGATCCGGCCGGAGCCGTGGGGGCCGGCCGTCCGGCTGCTTCTCCGCGAGCATCCACTCGGCGTGAGGTCGAGTGCAGACGAGCAGGAGGTTCTGACAGTGCAGCGATCCCCGCAGCACGTTCAGCACCGCCTGGAGCTCCGGGCTGTGCGGGCCGAACGGGCGTCGCTTGAATTCGAGCGCGAGGTCGGTTCGACGCGGATCGATCGCGAACACGACGGGAGACTTACCATCGCGGGGTGACCAAGGCAAGCCGCCGGGACGAGCAGGCGACGTGCCCGGAGGAAGACGATCTTCTTTCCGCCAGCTGATGTGACTGCCCTCGGTCACGAAGAAGGCCGCCTAGCCGCTGGCCTCGACCCGTTCAGCCGCGGGCGGCGTCCATGAGCGGCTTCTGCTGGCCGCCGTCGATCTCGATCATCGAGCCGTTGACGAAGTGGGCGAGCGGTGAGGCCAGGTAGGCGACGAGGTTGGCCACCTCCTCCACCTCGGCGATGCGCCCGAGCGGGATGCTGCGCGGCGCGAGCCGGTCCGCCTCCTCGTACGAGAGCTTCATGTCGCGCGCCATCGCTTTCACGAGGCCGTCCCACCGCTCGGTGCGCACGGGGCCGGGGTTCACGGCCACGAAGGTGATGTTGAAGCGGCCGTACTGGCCGGCGAGCGCCTTGGTGAGGTTCTGGCCGGCGGCGTTGCAGGCGCCGGGCACGATCTCCCAGTAGGAGTCCTTCACGCCGTCGTTGCCGATCAGGTTCACGACGCGGCCGCCGCCCTGCTGCTTCATGATCGGCAGCGCGGCCCTGAGACAGCGCACGTAGCCCATGAACTTGAGCTGCAGACCCTGCTGCCACGCGTCCTCGTCGAGGGCTTCCAGGATCCCGCCGGGCGCGGAGCCGGCGTTGTTCACGAGGACGTCGATCCGCCCGAAGTGCCGCGCGGCGCCGCGCACGAAGTTCTCTGCGTCCTCGCGGCGCGTGAGGTCGGCCGGGATCGCGAGCACCTTGCGGCCGGACTCGCGGCGGATCTCGTCGGCCGCCGCCTCGAGCACGTCCTTGCGGCGCGCGCAGATCGCGACGTCCACGCCCTCGCGCGCGAGCACGCGCGCGATGCCCTTGCCGATGCCGAGGCTTCCACCGGTCACCAGCGCCACCTTGCCGTTGAGCTGTAGATCCATAGGCCACCTCGCCGTGTGCTAGCCTAGCGCGGCGATTGTACGCGTGAACGATCACCCGGCACACCCACCCGTCACGCCACCGACCCGCGAGCGCCTCGTGGGCGCGGCCGTGCGCCGCAGCGAGGATCGCCGGTTCGTCACCGGCCGCGGCCGCTACGTCGCCGACGTCGTGGATCCCGCGCACGGTCACGCCGTGGTCGTCCGCAGCGCGGCCGCCCATGCGCGCCTCGCCCGCCTCGACACCGCGGCGGCGCGGCGGGCGCCCGGCGTGCTCGCGGTGCTCACCGTCGCCGACCTCGGCGAGCTCGGGTCGCCCATTCCCATTCGGATCGGCCCCCTGCCCGGGTTCGACCGCTACCTCCAGTGGCCGCTCGCCCGCGACCGCGTCCGGTACGTCGGCGAGCCGCTGGCGCTCGTCGTGGCCGAGGACCGTCACGCCGCCGAGGATGCGGCCGAGCGGGTCTCCGTGGACTACGAGCCCCTCGAGGCCGTCGTCGACCCGCACGATGCCGCGGCCGACCGCGTCCTGATCCACGAGGCGAGCGGCACGAACATCGCGACCCGTTATCGCGTGTCACGCGGGGATCCCGATGCCGCATTTGCGTCTGCCGCGTACACACGGCGCGAAACGTTCCGATGCCAGCGCCACAGCGGCGTGCCCCTCGAGACCCGCGGCCTGGTGGCGACGTGGGACGCGACGTTGGAGAAGCTGACCGTGCTCGGCGCCACCAAGGTGACCTTCTTCAACCGCCGGGCGCTCGCGCGGATGCTGCGGCTCGACGAGGCGAGCATCGAGCTGATCGAGGTGGACGTCGGCGGCAGCTTCGGCGTGCGCGGCGAGTTCTATCCCGAAGATCTGCTGATCCCGCTCGCCGCCATCAAGCTCGGGCGCCCGGTGAAGTGGATCGAGGACCGGCGCGAGAGCTTCCTCGCGACGAACCACTCCCGCCAGATCGAGTGCGAGCTCGAGATCGCCGCGCGCGCGGACGGCACCGTCCTGGGATTGCGTGGCCGCCTGCTCGCCGACATGGGCGCGTACGTGCGCACGAACGGCGGCGTGGTCCCCGCCAAGGCGGCGCAGTTTCTGCCGGGCCCGTACCGCATCCCGCACTTCGCGTGCGAGGTGCAGGCGGTGATCACCAACAAGACGCCGGTCGGCACGTATCGCGGGCCGGGCCGGTTCGAGGCCAATTTCTTCCGCGAGCGCCTGCTCGACCTCATGGCCTCCGACCTGGGGCTCGATCCCGCCGACGTCCGGCTGCGGAACCTCATCACGCCGGCGGAGCTGCCGTGGACCATCGGCACGCTCGTGCCGTACGAGGCCTCCGGCGCGTACGACGGCGGCGATTACGCGGCGGCGCTCCGCCGGGCGCTCGAGGCGAGTGACTACGCGCGCCTCGCGAAGGACAACGGCCGGCTCGTGGACGGCAAGCGGCGCGGGATCGGCATCGGCTGCTTCGTCGAGTCGAGCGGGGCCGGTCCCGCCGAGACCGCGCGTATCGTCGTCCGCGGGCCCGGCCGCGTGGAGCTCTACAGCGGCTGCGCCTCCTCGGGCCAGGGCCACGAGACGGTCCTGGCGCAGATTCTCGCCGACGAGCTGGCGATCCCGTTCGAGTGGATCACGGTTCTCCACGGCAGCACGAGCTTCGTCGCCGAGGGCTGGGGCACGTACCACAGTCGTGCCGTCGTCGTCGGCGGCAGCGCCGTCGCGGCCGCCGCGGCAGCGCTGAAGTCGCAGCTCGTCGCGCTCGCGGCGAAGCGCGCCGGGCTCGACGAGGCGGCGCTCGAATGCCGCGGCGGCGACGTGTACAGGCGAGACGGCGTGGGCGAGCGTCCGGTGCTGACCCTCGCGACCAGTGCCCCGGTGGAGGCCGTCGGGAAGTTCACGACGACGGCGCTCACGTACACGTACGGCGCGCACGTCGCCCACGTCGCGGTCGATCCGGAGACCGGGGCGACGGACGTGCTGCGCCTCGTGACGGTCGAGGACGTCGGCCGCGCCATCAACCCCGCGCTCGTGCACGGACAGGCGCTCGGCTCCGCCGTGCAAGGTCTGAGCGGCGCGTTCCTGGAGGAGCTGGTCTACGACGACACGGGACAGCTCCTCACCGGCACGCTCGCGGACTACGCGCTGCCCACCGCAGCCGATTTCCCGAGCATCGAGAGCATCACGCTCGAGGACGCACCGTCCACGTCGAACCCGCTCGGAGCGAAAGGTGCGGGTGAGGGCGGGATCGTGGCCACCGGCGCGGCCGCCGCCAACGCTGTCGCGGCCGCGCTGGCAGGGACTGGCGTGGTCGTCCGCGAGCTGCCGCTCTCAGCGAGGAACCTCGCGCGCTGGATGGCGGACGCGCAGCGATGATCGACGTCCACGCGCATTACGTGCCGCCGGGTCTCGTCGAGCGGCTCCAGAAGGAAGGCTCGCGCTACGGCGTCTCGGTGGTCGAGACCGAGCCCGCCTGCCACGCGCTGCACTTCGCCTCCGGGCTCCGGCTACGTCCGTTCTTCGCGAAGCTGATCGAGGAGCCGGCCACGCGCGTCGCGAGCATGACCGCCGCCGGGATCGACCGCGAGATCCTCTCGACGTGGACCGACATGCACGCCCACGGGCTCGACGTCGCCCAGGGCACCGCCTGGCACCGGCTGCTGAACGAGTCGCTCGCCGAGCTCGCACAGCGCCACGGCCCTCACTTCTCGCTCCTGGCGTCCGGCTATCTTCCCGACGCTGCCCAGGCGGCGCGTGAGCTGGAGTACGCGGTGACGCAGCTCGGCGCCGTCGGCGCCGTCGCCGCGACCAACGTGGAAGGCACGAACCTCGGCGAGCTGCCGCTCGACGAGTACTGGGCCGCCGCCGTCGAGCTCCGCGTTCCCGTGTTCCTGCATCCCGTGCAGCCGAATCCGACGCCGCGCACGCGGCGCTTCGCGATGAACCAGGTCGTGCAGTACACGGTGGACACCACGCTCTGCGTCGGCTCGCTCATCGGCGCCGGCGTTCTCGACCGCTTCCCGGGGCTGGAGCTGATCCTCTCTCACGGAGGAGGGACGGTGCCCTACGTGATCGGCCGCTTCGACGTCATGTTCCAGCGCAGCGACCGCGCCGCCGCCGGGATCGCCGCGACGTCGCCGCCGTCGGCGTACCTGCGCCGCATGTACTACGACACGATCCTCCACGATCCGCGCGCGCTCCGGTATCTGGCGGACCGCGTCGGCATCGAGCGCCTCGTGATCGGCAGCGACGACTCGTTCCCGCCGGCCGACCACGACCCGCTGGCGAGCCTGCGCGCCGCGGGATTCAGCGCGGAGGAGATGCACCGTATCGGCGAGACGAACCCGCGCCGGCTCTTCCGCCTGCCGTGATCGTCCATCTGATCGACGGGACGTACGAATTGTTCCGCTATTTCCTCTCGCCGGCGGCGGCCTTCGATCGCAGCGCGCCGGCGGAGCTGCGGGCGGTGCGCGGCGTCGTGGGGTCGATCCTGGGAATGCTCGAAGGCGGCGCCACGCATCTGGGCGTGGCCACCGATCACGTCATCGAATCGTTTCGCAACGCGCTCTGGCCGGACTACAAGACGGGCGAGGGGATGGACCCGCTCCTGTACGGGCAATTTCAGCCGCTGGAGGCTGCGCTGAGCGCGCTCGGCGTCGCCGTCTGGCCCATGGTCGAGTTCGAGGCCGACGACGCGCTGGCGGCGGCGGCGGCCATGGCCGCCGCCGACACGCGCGTCGAGCAGGTCGTCGTGTGCACGCCGGACAAGGATCTCGCGCAGTGCGTGCGCGGCGACCGCGTTGTCCAGCTCGATCGGCGCACGCGCGAGCTGCGCAACGAGTCGGCGGTGCGGCAGAAGTTCGGCGTCCCGCCCGCGTCGATTCCCGACTGGCTCGCGCTCGTTGGCGACAGCGCGGACGGCTACCCGGGGCTGCCCGGCTGGGGCGCGCGATCGGCCGCGACGCTGCTCGCTCGATATCGGCACCTCGAGCACATTCCGAAGCCGGCCTCGGAGTGGGACGTGTCCGTGCGCGGATCGATGCGGCTGGCGACGACGCTCGCCGAGCAACGCGAGCGCGCGATGCTGTTCCGCGAGCTGGCCACGCTGCGTGCGGACGCGCCCATCGGCACCGACGTGGACGCGCTGCGCTGGACCGGACCGCGCGCCGAGTTCGCGACCTGGGCGAAGCGACTCGGCACATCCGCACTTCACGAGCGCGCCTCGACGCTGGCGGTGGCGCGCGCGGCGGCGCTGTACTAGAGTCCCGGCGGGAGGAAACCCATGCCAAACGACAGGCGCAACGCGCAGGATGGTCCGCGCTCCGTGGCGCGGCGCGACTTCGTTCGAAGCGCGGCGCTCCTGGCCGCCGGGCTCGCTGCGGCCGGGAGGGTCGATTCGGCGACGGCCGGCGAGCCGTCCCAGGGCGCGGGTCGGGTCCGCGAGTTCATCCGAAAGGTGCAGAACGCGCGGCTCTTCGACCTCGCGTCGGTCTGGGACGAGAACTCGCCGATCGCCAGCGTCAACCCGACGTATTCCATGTCGCTCGCCGCCACCCACGCCGGGACGCGCGGCGTCTTCGGGGACGGAGGGAAGCTCTCGTTCACCGCCGAGGTCCAGCACTGGAGCGGCCAGCACGGCGCGCCGAGCATCGACGCCATCGGGCACATCGGCCACAACGGCCTGCTCTTCGGCGGCGTCGACGCGGCGGCGGCGACGGCGGACCTGCGCGGCATCGGTCGTAGCGGGGTGGGCGCCCACCTCGACATGACGCACTACCCGACGGACCTGCTCGTCAATCGGGGCGTGCTGCTCGACGTCGCGCGCCTCGTGAACGGCAACCTGACTCCGCTGCCGCCGCAGTTCGAGATCACCGCCCGCCATCTCGCTCGCGCCGCCAAGGCCCAGCAGGTCGAGCTGGAACGCGGCGACACCGTCCTCATCCGGACGGGATGGGGACAGTACTTCGGCGCGAATCCAGCGCTCTACAAGGGCGACTTCTCGCCCGGCCCGGGCGTGGAGGGCGCGCAGTTCCTGATCGATGCCGGCGCCCGCGTCGTCGGCAACGACACGCTCACCTTCGAGCAGCGCCCCCCGATCCTCGGGACCCCGGGGACGCCGTCGTTCCAGGTGTTCCCCGTGCACATGCTGGTCATCGCTGACCACGGGATCAACATCATCGAGAACTTTTTCCTCGAAGAGCTGGCCGAGGCGCGCGTCTACGAGTTCCTGCTCGTCGTGCCGCCGCTCAAGATCCGGGGCGGCACCGGCTCCGCTCTTCGCTCGTTCGCCCTCACGCCGGGGCCCGAGGACTAGAAGATGGGGGGCGCCGACATGGCCCCCCGGGTTCTTCAAGCGAAGGGGCTACGCCCCCCTCGGACTCCCCGGCCACACGCTCGGGGCGCCCCGGCGCCGTGGCACCCCTCGATACTCCGACAGGCTCCTCGCGCCGTCGATCGTCAGACGAAGGTCAGCGGCTCCACGTGGGCCTCGCCGCGGGCGAACCGCGCGAGGTCGAGGGCGGCGGCGTCCATGGTGACGGCGCGGCCGTGCACGAGCATCTCGGCCATGAGCTGGCCGGCGATGGGGCCGTGCATGAAGCCGTGGCCGCTGAAGCCGGCGATGACGTGCAATCCCGCCGCGCCGGGGACGGCGCTGACGATCCCCGTCTGATCCGGCGTCATCTCGTAGAGGCCGGCGTACGCGCGCATGAGCGCGGCGTCCGCCAGGGCCGGCGCGCGGTGAATCGCGCGCTCGACCACCCGCGGCTCGAGGCTCCGATCGATCTCGGTGCTGAAGCCGTCGGGCTCGTCGCGGCGCCCGTGTCCGAGGAGCATCCCGGGGCCCTCGCGGCGAAGCGAGAAGTTCCGGTGCGGGTCGATGACGAACGGGGTGGCCGCGGGAATCCGGTCCACGGGAAACGGCGCAGTCATGAACTTGTGACGCCGGTGCGGGCGGATGGGGATGTCGACTCCGGCGAGCGTGCCCACGACGCCCGACCACGCGCCGGTCGCGATGACGACGGCCGGCGCCTCGAACGCGCCCGCCGCGGTGGTGACGCCGCTCACGCGGTCGCCGTCGCGGCGGAATCCGCGCACCTCGTGCTGCTGCTTGATCACCACGCCGAGGTCGCGCGCGCGCGCGGCGATCGCGGTCGCGCAGAGGTACGGGTCGGCGTACCCGTCGCGCGGCGTATAGGTCGCGCCGAGCAGATCGTCGGTGTTCAGGTACGGGCAGAGCGCGCGCGTCGCCGCCGCGTCGAGCAGCTCGACATCGACGCCGAGGCTTCGCTGGAGCGCGACGCTGCGCCGCGCCGTGGCCAGCTCGTCGTCCGTCGCGATCAGGATGAGGTATCCGTGCTGACGGAACTGAGGATCGACGCCGAACTCTTCCTGGAACCGCTCGTAGGTGACGATGCTGTGGGTCGTCAGCTCGACGCCGAGGCGGTTCGCATACTGATGGCGAATGCCTCCGCTGGCCAGAGCCGTCGAGCCCGAGCACACGGTGTCGCGCTCGAGGACGATCACCCGCCCGGCGCCGAGCCGCGCCAGATGGTACGCGGTGCTCACGCCCATGATGCCGGCGCCGACGATCACGACCTCCGCGGTTTCCGTCATGGCTGTCGCCACGATACGGCACCTGCGATCGGCGCTCAACGACCTTGACGCGGCGTGCCCTTCGTCTGCCCGTGGATCTGCTCGAGACGTTTCCACGGTGGCGTGAGGGCTCACGCGTCGGGTTCTCGCCTCGCACGCTGGGATTGACGCTGGTGCCCGCGGCCGCCGGTCGTCCCCTCGGGAACGTCCGGCTCCAGATATCGACCGCCTGGGGCGGCACGCCGATCACCGTCAGCCTGCTCCGGGACCTGACGCGCGGGCTCGACCGCTCCGTGAGGGTCGTCGTCCTCCTGGATCCGGACAGCGATGGCGCGGGTGTCCGTCGTCTCGTGCGCGAGTGTCTCGGCCGTGAGCGCTCGATCCGGATCTTCAGCGTCGGGTTCGGGACCATCTTCGCGCGCGACAATGCCCTGGCGGCGCGCGACCGGCGCGGGCGTCCTGTCCTGCTCGTGCCTCGTGCCTTGCGGACCTCCGGCGAGAGCTCCGCGAGCCCGCTCGATGCTCGGGCCGCGCAGCGTCTTCTCGCGGTCCGCGTCGTGCGCTCCCGCCTGTTCTGGCACGGCGGCAACATTCTCTTCGATGGCGAGTGTCTCGCGGTCGGGGCCGATACGATCTCGGAGAACGTCACGCGGCTGGGTCTGACGGCGACCGAGGTGCTCGCGATTCTCACGGCGGAGCTCGGAGGCGAGGTCGTCGTCCTCGGCGCCACCGGCTCGGCTCGGTTCGATCACGATCGAAACCGGATGGCGCCGTCCGGGCAGGCGTCCTACCACATCGATCTCGACGTGGCGTTGCTGGGACGCACCGGTCGCGACGGTCGGCCGACGACGCTCGTCGCCGACCCGCGCCGCGGCCTCGAGCAGCTGGGCGCCGTGCTCGCTCACCGGCGCCTCACGCTGTCGCCGTATCTGCCGCCCTCGCGCGCGCGCGAGCAGATCGCGCGCGAGTATCGCGCGGCGGCACGCGAGCGGACGTCGATGCTTCAGGCCTACCGGGAACGCCTGGCGGACTGCGGGTATCGGGTTGTCGGCGTCCCGGAGCTGCGGACGCGTGACGAACGGGACACGCTGCTGAGCCTGGCCAGCGTGGACCTTGTATATTGCAACGTCTTGCCGGGGATGAACCGCGGCCGGCCGGCCGTCCACTATCTGCCGTGGGGCATCCCGGCACTCGATGCGGCCGCTGAGCGATGCTTTCGGGCCGCCGGGGTCCTGCCGGTGCGCCTCGCCCGCACGCCGCACCTGGCGAACGCTATGATCCAGCGGGCCGCCGGCCTGCGCTGCTTCTGCGGCGCCATGCCCTGATCACCCCGCGCTTCGCCTCGCTGCGCTGCGTCACGCGAGTCCTTGCCTTCGGGGACGCAATCGCGGATAGTCCCAACCACCGCAATCCCGGGAGGGAAGCCCATGGCGCGCTTGACGATCAATGGCAAAACGCTCGAGGTCAACGTCAATCCCAGCACGCCCCTGTTATGGGCGATCCGTGAGCAGGTGGGTCTCACCGGCACCAAGTACGGCTGCGGTATCGCGCAGTGCGGCGCCTGTACCGTGCACCTCGACGGCGCCGCGGTCCGCTCCTGCGTGCTGCCCGTTGCCGCCGCCGAGGGCAAGAAGATCACCACCATCGAAGGCCTGGCCAACGGCGCGGCCCTGAACAAGGTGCAGAAGGCCTGGCTCGACCACGAGGTCCCGCAGTGCGGCTACTGCCAGTCGGGCATGATCATGGCGGTGGCGGCCCTCCTGAAGGAGAAGCCGAAGCCGACCGACGCCGATATCGACGCGAGGATCACCAACATCTGTCGGTGTGGAACCTTCCAGCAGGTGCGTGAGGCCATCCACGCAGCGGCGAAGGCATAAGGGGGCCGCGCCATGATCACCAGGACTCCGAAGCTCAATCGTCGCTCTTTCGTCATCGGCAGCGCCGCCGCCGGCGCCGGGCTCGCTCTCGGCCTCAAGATCCCGTTCGGCGCGAGCGTCGTGCGCGCCCAGGACGGCTCGCCCGAAGTGAACGCCTGGGTGGTCATCCGCCCGGACGACACGGTCGTGATCCGGATCGCGCGCTCCGAGATGGGGCAGGGGACGCTCACGGGCCTCGCCCAGATGGTCGCCGAGGAGCTCGAGTGCGACTGGTCGAAGGTGAAGACCGAGTATCCGACGCCCGGCCAGAGCGTGAAGCGCAAGCGCGCGTGGGGTGACTTCTCCACGGGCGGCAGCCGCGGCATCCGCGACTCGCACCAGTACGTCCGCGAGGGCGGCGCCACCGCGCGGATCATGCTGATCCAGGCCGCTGCCAACGCGTGGAACGTGCCGGCCTCCGAGTGCAGCGCGAGCAACAGCGTGATCACGCACAAGCCGTCGGGCCGCAAAACCACCTACGGCAAGGTGGCGGAAGCCGCCGCCAAGCTCACGCAGCCGGAAAAGCCGACCCTCAAGGACCCGACGGAGTGGAAGCTGATCGGCAAGTCCGTCAAGCGTCTGGACACGATCGACAAGCTGACGGGCAAGCAAGTCTACGGCTTTGATCTGAAGCTCCCCGGCATGCTCAACGCCTCGATCAAGGACTGTCCCGTGTTCGGCGGCAAGGTGAAGAGCTACGAGGCCGCAAAGGTCACTGGCATGCCGGGCGTCCGCCACGTGGTGAAAGTCGGCGACTCCGCGGTGGCCGTGGTGGCCGATACGTGGTGGCAGGCCAAGACCGCGCTCGACGCGCTGCCGATCGTCTGGGACGAGGGCGAGAACGCGAAGGTGTCGAGCGCCTCGATCGCGGCGATGCTCAAGGAGGGCCTCGACGCCGACCAGGCCTTCGTGGCCAACCAGAACGGCGACGTCAAGGCCGCCATCGCGGGCGCGGCGAAGAAGATCGAAGCCGTCTACGCCTATCCGTTCCAGAACCACGCGCCGATGGAGCCGATGAACGCGACGGCGAAGTACACGCCTGACCGCTGCGAGGTCTGGGTGCCCACGCAGAACGGCGAGGCCGCGTTCGCGGCGACGCTGGCGGCGTCGGGGCTGCCGGCCGACAAGTGCGAGGTGTACAAGATCAACCTCGGCGGCGGGTTCGGGCGGCGCGGCGCCTTCCACGACTACGTGACCCAGGCCGTCCTGATCGCCAAGCAGATGCCCGGCACGCCGGTGAAGCTGCTGTGGACCCGCGAGGAGGACATGCAGCACGGCCGGTATCACCCGGTCATGCAGTGCAAGCTGGTGGGCGCGTTCGATGCCGGCAACAACCTCACCGGCCTGCACATGCGGCTGTCGGGGCAATCGATCCTCACCGCGGTGCGGCCGGAAGCCCTCCAGCAGGGCAAGGACCCGCTGGTGTTCCAGGGGCTCAACCCGGGCGGTGACTTCGCCTTCGGCTACAGCGTGCCGAATCTCTTGATCGACCACGCGATGCGCAACACGCACGTGCCGCCGGGGTTCTGGCGCGGCGTGAACATCAACCAGAACGCGATCTTCCTCGAGTGCTTCATGGACGAGATGGCCCACGCCGCCGGCCAGGACCCGCTGGAGTTCCGGCGCAAGCTGATGAGCAAGCATCCCAAGCACCTCGCGGTGCTGAACGCGGTGGCCGACCGCGCGGGCTGGGGCAAGCCGGCGCCGCGGGGCGTGTATCGCGGGCTGGCGCACATGCACTCGTTCGCCAGCTACGTGGCGGCGTGCGCGGAGATCTCCGTCAAGGACGGCGACAAGGTGAAGATCCATCGCATCGTCGCCGCGACCGATTGCGGCTATGCCGTCAACCCGGCGCAGATCGAGCGGCAGATCGCCGGCTCGTTCGTCTACGGGTTGTCCGGGCTGTTCATGGAGGAGTGCACGGTCAAGGACGGCTACATCGAGCAGACCAACTTCAACACCTACGACTCGATGCGGATCGCGCAGATGCCGAAGGTCGAGTCGATCATCATGGCGTCCGGCGGATTCTGGGGCGGCGTCGGCGAGCCGACGATCTGCGTGGCGGCGCCGGCGGTTCTCAACGCGTTCTTCGCCGCGACCGGCAAGCGCATCCGCACGTTCCCGCTGAAGAACCACGGCATCACGCTGGTGTAGACGATGGGCAGGACCCTGGCCGCTGCGATCGGGATCGCCTCGATCGCAGCGGCCGCGGTGGCGTCGGCGGAGCCGCCGGCGGGCGCCGCGTCGTGCTCGGGCTGCCATCCCGCCTCGACACGGGTGACGTCGCCCGTGCCGCGGCTGGCCGGGCTCGATCGGGCCGCGATTGTGAGAGCCATGCAGGACTTCCGCTCGGGGCAACGGGCCGCCACCGTCATGGACCGGATCGCCAAGGGCTTCACCGACGAGGAGATCCAGGCGATCGCCGCCTGGTACGCCACGCAGAAGTGAAGGCCGGCCGGCGCGAATTCCTGAAGCTCGGCCTCGCCGCTTCGACCGCGCTCATTCCCCTTCCGACGTTCGCGCAGGGCGCGCCTGCGCGCGTGGTGGTGGTCGGCGGAGGTTTCGCCGGCGCGACCTGCGCGCGCGCCCTCCGCCAGGCGGACCCGCGCATCGCCGTGACGCTGGTCGAGGCGAACGGAACGTTCACGGCGTGTCCGTTCAGCAACGCCGTGATCGGCGGGCTGCGCGAGCTGAGCGCGCAGCAGTTCACGTACGACCGCGTCGCCGCCGGCGGCATCGCCCTCGCCCGTGCGACGGCGACGGCGGTGGACGCGCAGGCGCGATCGGTCACGCTCGCGGACGGCACGCGCCTGCCCTACGACCGGCTGGTGCTGGCGCCCGGCATCGACATCCGCTGGGGCGCGCTGCCGGGCTACGACGAGGCGGCGGCCGCGGAGATGCCGCACGCCTGGCGGGCGGGCGAGCAGACCGTCTTGCTCCGCCGTCAGCTGGAGGCCATGGACGACGGCGGGCTCGTCGTGATCTCGGCGCCGGCCAATCCGTTCCGCTGCCCGCCCGGGCCCTACGAGCGCGCCAGCCTGATCGCGCACTACCTCAAGACGAAGAAGCCGAAATCGAAGCTGATCGTCCTCGACGCCAAGGACGCCTTCTCCAAGCAGCGCCTGTTCCAGGCCGCCTGGGCCGAGCTGTACCCGGGCCTGCTGGAGTGGGTGCCGTTGTCCAAAGGCGGCAACGTCACCTCGGTGGACGCCGCGACCCGCACGCTCGTCACCGACTTCGGCCGGCATCAGGCGAAGGTGGCCAACGTCATCCCGCCGCAGAAGGCGGGCCGCATCGCGGACGCCGCGGGCGTCGCCGATCGCAGCGGGTGGTGCCCGATCGATCCGGTGACGTTCGAGTCGAAGCTGCAGCCGGGCATCCACGTCATCGGTGACGCGGCGATCGCCGGCGCGATGCCGAAATCGGCCTTCGCCGCGAACTCTCAGGCCAAGACGTGCGCTGCGGCGGTCGCGCTGCTCCTGACAGGCGGTGCGCCTTCGAGCCCCAAGCTGATCAACACCTGCTACAGCCTGGTCGCCCCCGACTACGGGATCTCGGTGGCCGGCGTCTACCAGCCTTCCGCGGGCGGGCAGCTGGCCGAGGTGCCGGGCTCCGGCGGCGTCAGCCCCGCGGGCGCGCCGCGCGCGTCGCGCGCGGCGGAGGCCGTGCTGGCGGAGGCGTGGTTCCGCACCATCACCGACGAGGTGTTCGGGTGATCATCGAAGGGGGCCTCGACGGCCCCCTCCGAGCCTCCCCCAGAACTAGTGTGCGCCGGCAAAGCCGGCGCTCGAACCGCGTTACCCCGACGGGGTCCAACAGGGACTGGCTGTGAAGCGTCGAGCCGTGGTGTTGGCCACGGTCGTCGCGGTCTTCTCGATGCTGGGTGTGGCGCATGGACAGGATGCGATCCCGGAGTCGCTCACCGGCGCCAAGGGCGATCCCGTGCGTGGCCGCGCGATCGTCGCCAGCCGCCAGGTCGGTCTGTGCCTGCTCTGTCACAGCGGGCCGTTTCCGGAGGAGCGGTTCCAGGGCAATCTCGCGCCCGATCTCAGGGGAGCCGGCGCGCGTTGGTCCGAGGGCCAGCTGCGGCTCAGGATCGTCGATTCGAGCCGGATCAATCCGGCGACGATCATGCCGGCGTATCATCGATCCGAGGGGCTCGTGCGAGTGGCGCCGGCGTGGCGTGGCAAGCCGGTCCTCAGCGCGGAGCAGATCGAGGACGTGGTGGCCTTCTTGATGACGTTGAGGGACTGAATGGAGCGACCCACGTCGCGCCGCGACTTCTTGAAGACGGCCGGCGGCGTCGCGGCCGGCCTGGGGCTCGGGTCGGTCATCGCGGTCGCGCCCGCCCGTGCGACTCCGGCCGAGATGCAGGAGGCCATCCGCAAGGTGGTGGGATCCGCGCGCGTCACCCCGGGCAGGGTGAAGCTCGACCTGCCGCCGCTCATCGAGAACGGCAATGCCGTGCCGCTCACGGTCACCGTCGAGAGCCCGATGACCGAGGCCCAGCACGTGAGGGCCGTGCACGTCTTCACGGAGAAGAACCCCCAGCCCAACGTCGTGAGCTTCCACCTCGGCCCGCGCGCCGGGCGGGCGAGGGTGGCGACGCGCATGCGGCTCGCCGACTCCCAGAACGTGACGGCGATCTGCGAGCTGAGCGACGGCTCGTTCTGGTCCGACAGCGCCGGCATCGTCGTCACCCTGGCCGCGTGTCTGGAGGACGGGATCTAGCCGTGGCGAGCGCGCTGATCAACGTGCCGGCGCGGGCCAAGCGCGGAGAGGTCATCGAGATCAAGACGCTGATCTCGCACGTGATGGAGACGGGGTTTCGCCGCACGCAGCTGGGCGCGGTGATCCCGCGCGACATCATCAGACGGTTCGTCTGCACCTACAACGGCACGGAAGTCTTCCGCGCCGAGCTCCATCCGGCGATCGCGGCGAATCCGTTCATCGTGTTCTCGACCGTCGCCGTCGAGAGCGGCACCCTCGTGTTCTCCTGGACCGGTGACCACGGCTTCTCGGCGACGGAAACGGCCGCGATAAGCGTGGATTAGATGCGATTCGTCGGCGCGGTCGCGGCGCTGGCAATCGCGGCCTCAGCCGTCGCGGGAGAGATCCCGCGCGCCGACCGCCGCTCGGGTTACGAGTTCATGAGCCGTGAGACGCGCGCGATGCAGGACGACGACACCGCCAACCCGGGCATGCTCTGGGTGCTCGAGGGCGGTACGCTCTGGGAGAAGAAGACCGGCGCCGCCGGCCGCGCCTGCGCCGACTGCCACGGCGATCCCCGCGCGAGTATGAAGGGGGTGGCCGCGCGCTATCCGGCGTTCGACGCGGCCATCGGGCGGCCGATCAGTCTCGAGCAGCGGATCAACCGGTGCCGCATCGACCGCCAGCAGGCGTCGGCGCTCGCCTACGAGAGCCGAGAGCTGCTCGCGCTCACCGCGTTCGTGGCGCGCCAATCACGCGGCCTGCCGATCGACGTCACCATCGACGCGCGCACGCACCCCTTCCTCGACGCCGGCCGCGCGACGTTCCATCGGCGCCAGGGCCAGCTCAACCTCGCGTGCGCTCAATGCCACGACGACAACTGGGGGCGGCAGCTCGCGGGCAACGTCATCCCGCAGGCGCACCCGACCGGCTACCCGCTCTACCGGCTCGAGTGGCAGAGCCTCGGCTCGCTGCAGCGCCGGCTGCGCAACTGTCTCGTCGGCATCCGCGCCGAGCCGTACGACTACGGCGCCAACGAGCTCGTCGATCTCGAGCTCTACCTTCTGTGGCGCGCGCGGGGCATGACGATGGACGCGCCGGCCGTCCGGCCCTGACGCGGCTCGGGGGTCACGGATGACGCGGAGCCACGCGCCACCACGAGACCGCGTGGCGCTCAACGCCTCCCTTCGGAGACCCGGGAGCGTCGGCTCTTGTTTGCGCGCGCCGGGCGACGCGCGCGCACCGGCGCCTCCTCCAGCTCGATCCCGAACACCGCGGACAGCCGATCGTCGGCGATGCGCTTGCCCGCGGCCGGGCGCGCGCGCGAGACGGCGCCGGTGGTGGCCGACCTGAGCAGCTCGGCCTGGTCCACCTGGCGCAGCACGAAGAACAGCTCTGGTTTGGCGTCGAGACGGATGCCCACGCCATACAGGACCGCGGCAACGTGCTTGCACACCTCGGCCGAGTCCGGGCACGAGCAGTCGAGCTCAAGCTCACCCGGCTCCGGGAACAGCCCGTCCTTCGCGTGAGTCAGCGCCGCCAGAACGTCGTCGGACAGCTCACCGCGCAGCAGGCCCACGAGCGAGCCGATCCGGCCGGTGCAGCGAGCGACGACGCGGCGCCAGCGCGCCTTCGCCATCGGGGCGATGCCGATCGTCACGCGGTACAGCTCGCTGCCCGCCACGTGTGCCTCGACCCGGCCCCCGGCAATCGCCAGGTCCAGCACGGAGCCGTTGCGCAGATAGGCGCGCCCGCGCGGCAGGCGGTTGGCGAGGTCGGCGTACCGCTCGAGGTTGTCGGACCAGGCCTTGCCCCAGAACGTGATCGTGAGCTGCCGCTTGCGGTGCGCGATCACGACCGGCTCGGCCGTCCGCTTGCTCTTCCGCAGCAGCTTCGCCAGCGCCCGGGCGCCGTGCGCCTTCTTGTCCGCCACTGACATGTAGGGCGGGTAGTAGTCCCAGCCGCCGTTGCCGTACCAGGCCATCGCGGCGACCCTACACCAGGTGAACTCGCACACCGTACCGTTCGTAGACAGGCGCGGCGCGCCGATCGCACGTTACGAGTTCGGCGCCATGGCTCGCCGCAGTGGCCGCCACCAGCGCGTCGTACGAGGCTCCCCCGGAGATCCCGTGGTCGGGCAAGCGCAGCAAGAAGGCCCGGTAGGCCGGAGCGCTCAGTCGGAGGAATGGCCGGCGAAATCGTGCCGCCAGGAAGTCGCGCACCACGTCTCCCGGCGCCCTGTGAGGAGCGGGCAGCCGGGTGAGCACCGAGTACGTCTCCAGGGCGCAATCCTCGACCAGGCGCAGAGCGCCGTTCAGCGCTCGGCGCGCGGCATCGTGTTTCTCGTGCCAGGACGCGAATGCAGCGACGGCCAGACTCGAGTCGGCGGCTCTTACCGCCGTACGCGCTCCAGTGTGTCGCGCACCTGCTCGGCGGTGAGCGGAGGGAGCTTCGCGTCCGGTACCGCCACCAGCCCCTTGCCCCGCTTCCTCAGCTGCATGGGAGTGGAAGCGATCTCGATCTCCAGCCGGCCGTCGCCAGCGCGGATCTCGAGCGGCTGGCCGGGCCGCAGTCCCAGAGCCTGCCGCAGCGGCTTGGGTACGACGATTCTTCCGGCACGATCGATGACAGCCTTCATGGCACACACAATGCCACTAAGATGGCATTGGCGCAACCGCCGTCGCGCGTCCCGTGTCTCATGTCCCGGCCGCGGCCCGACGGAGATCGAGCGCGACCATGGCCATCAGCTCGTCGTCGCTCATCTCGGTCAGCAGCGTCTCGCCCCCGCCCTGGAGCACGCCCCGCACCATCGCCTGCTTGTCCTCGATGAGCCGGTCGATGCGCTCCTCGACGGTACCGCGGCACACGAGCTTGTGCACGAGCACGTTCTTGTGCTGGCCGATGCGGTAAGCGCGGTCGGTCGCCTGGTCCTCGACCGCGGGGTTCCACCAGCGGTCGAAGTGCACCACGTGCGAGGCCGCGGTCAGGTTGAGGCCGGAGCCGCCTGCCTTCAGCGAAAGCACGAAGAACGGCACGGTGGCGTCCTCCTGGAAGCGCCGCACCAAGCCCCCGCGCGCCCGCACCGGCGTGCTGCCGTGGAGCACGAGCCCGGAACGGCCGAACAGGCCCGCCAGGAACGCGGCCAGCGGCTCGGTGGCCTCCCGGAACTGCGTGAACACGAGCACCTTCTCCTGCTTCGCCGCCACCGCCTCGACGATCTCGCGCAACCGCGCGAGCTTGCCGCTGCCCGCCTCGTCCCACGCACCCTCGCCCAGCCAGTGCGCGGGGTGATTGCAGATCTGCTTGAAGCGCATCAGATAGGCGAGCACCAGGCCGCGCCGCTCTATACCCTGCGTGAGCCCTGCGATGGCGCGCTCCAGCTCGTCGACGGTCTTCTGATAGAGCGCGGCCTGCGGGCCGGAGAGGAGGCAGAACGCCTTCACCTCGGTCTTGTCGGGCAGGTCGGCCACGATCGAGCGGTCGGTCTTGAGCCGGCGCAGGAGATAGGGCTGGATCAGGCGGCGCAGGGGCGCGTAGCTCTCGTCCGGGCGGTCGGCCAGCCGCTTGGCGAACGCGGAGAACTCACGCGCTGAGCCCAGCAAGCCCGGGTCGAGGAAGTCGTAGATCGACCACAGATCGCCGAGGCGGTTCTCGACGGGCGTGCCCGTGAGCGCGATGCGGGCGCGCGCCTTCAGCGCCTTGACCGCCTGCGTCTGCCGCGCCCCGGGGTTCTTGATCGCTTGCGCCTCGTCGAGGATCGCGAGCGACCACTCCCTGCTCCGGAGCGCCTCGACGCGGGCCAGCGTCCCGTAGGTGGTCATGACGAGATCGGTGGAGCCGAGATCGGCGCCACCCAGCTCGGTCAGCTCGCGCGCTGGCATGGTAGATGGATGGGCCACCAGCGTCGCCAGCGACGGCGCGAAGCGCTCGATCTCGGCCTGCCAGTTCGCGAGGAGCGAAGCCGGTGCCACGAGCAGATGCGGCGGGTCGCCGGCGCGCACGCGCCGCGTCACTAAGAGCAGTCCGAGCACCTGGATGGTCTTGCCGAGCCCCATGTCGTCGGCCAGGCAGACGCCGAGCCGGAGCGACGAGGCGAAGGCGAGCCACGACACGCCGACCTTCTGATAGGGCCGCAGCGTGCCGCGAAAGTCGGCGCCCGGGTCGGTCGCCGCGAGCCCCGCCGGCCCGCGCAGCCCCTCGAGCGTGCGCGCGAGCCAGACGCCGGCCTCGACGCGCGACCAGCCCTCTCCCGCCGCCAGCGCAGCGGCATCGTCCTCCGTCCGGGCGGCGCCGGCGAGCAGCCGCATGCCCTCGAGGAACGAGAGCCCGCCCTCCTTGGCCTCGCGCCGCACGCGCTCCCAGTGGGCAAGCACCTCGCGCAGCCGCTCGCGGTCCAGTTCGACCCATTGCCCGCGCAGCCGCACCAGCCCGCCCGACGACGCCAGGAGCTGCCGCACCTCTGCGGCCGTGAGCTTCTCGTCACCAAGCGCGACGGCGACCGAGAAGTCGAGCAGTGCGTCCATGCCGACCGCGCTCGGCTTCTTCTCGCCCACGCGCACGGCGACCTCCGGCCGCGGCGGGCGCCGCGGGCGCCACCAGTCAGGAACGCGCACGATCAGCCCGGCCGCCTCGAAGGCCGGGATGGCGTGCAGGAAACGGTGCGCCTCGGCGGGCGTCCAGGCCATCGCCTCGTAGATCGCGCCCGAGTCGATCAGCTCGGCCAGCCACGGGGTCTGCTCGGCAGCGCGCTGCAGCGGCACCAGCAGGTGGAGCAGCGCCTGCCGATCGCCGCGCACGGAGGACTCCTCGAGCGCGCGCGCCAGGGGGCGATGCTGCACCTTGCCGCCGGCGCCCGCGCGCACGGCGTAGGTGGCGAGGAATGCGAACGGGTGCTCCTCGTCTCCGCGGTTCTCGGCCAGGTGTACGCACACCTTGCCGACCGTGTGCCACGAGTGATGGCGCGCGCTCAGCCACTCCACGACGGGACCGCGGTGAGCGCGGATCTCCGCGGCGAACGCGCGGTTGAGGTCGGCCCAGCGCGCGGCGACCCAGTCGGCGTTGACGTACTCGCCGCCGGGCATGGGCGGGACGGCGCCGGCGAGGCGCGTGCGCTCGTCCGCAGGGCAGTCGACCTCGACGCGCTCGCGCCGCTCCTCGAGGTCGGGCACGGCGCACAGCCGGGTCACGAACGCGCGGCCGAGATCACGCAGGAACGCGAGGGCAGGGGCGAGCGCCGCGTCGAGCTCGGTCGCGCCCAGGTCGAGCAGGGCGTGTCCGGGCCCACGCCGGAAGGCGCGGGCGACGCGCGCGCGAGCGGCGACGGACAGGCCGTCGCTCGCTTCGTCGTCGCCGGGCGCCGTGTCCGCGAGCAGCGCGCCCGACGGCAGGATGGCCACGCGCATCGCCCGCAATCTAAGCGGCGGAGGCGTCCGGCGCAACCGTGAGCCGTCTGGCGTAGTATCTTGCGGACGCGGATGCGGATCTCGGTGAACCTCCTCAGCTTCGGGCCGGGCGTGCGCCCGGACGCGCGCGCGGGCCGCGAGGACTGGCGTCCGCTGTGATGGGCAAGAAAGCGCTGGCGGTCGAGCTCGGTGAGTTCGTCGCCCGGCTCCGCTTCGAGGACTTGCCGCCGGCGGTCGTCGACAAGGCCAAGGCGGTCGTGAATCATGCCGTCACCGTCGCCATGGCCGGCTTCGGCGCCGCGCGTACCGAGGCGGCGCGCCGTGCCGTGCTCGCGCACGAACGTCTCGGCCCGGGGCGGGTCGGCGCCGGACAGGGCGCGACGTTGTGGGTGGATGGCGCGCGCGTGACCCGCGCCGGCGCGGCGTTTGCCAACGGCGTCGCCATCGCGGTCAACAACCAGTGCGACTCGTACCACATGCTCACCCATCCCGGCGTTCTCATCGTTCCCGCCGGGGTCGGCACCGCCGAGGGTGAAGGGCGGACGGGCCGCGAGCTGCTGACCGCGCTGGCGGCGGGCTACGAGGTGCAATGCCGCTGCGCGCGCGATTTCATCCCGTCCACGCCGGCCCGCGGCTTTCGGGCGAGTCCCGTCTACGGCATTCTCGGTTGCGCGGCCACCACGGCGAAGCTGCTGGGACTCGACGCCGCGCGGACCGCCAGCGCCATCGCGCTCGCTGCGAGCTTCGCCGGCAGCCTCATCGAGGGCCAGCGCACCGGCGCGCGCGATGCCGACTTCGCCGAGGCCCAGGCGGCGCGCAGCGGAATGTGGGCGGCCACCCTCGCCGCCGAGGGCTTCGAGGGCGCGCCGACGGCGCTCGAAGGCGAGGGCGGCTTCTACAACGCGTTCACCGGAAGCCACCGCGGCGACCTGACGTACAGCTTCACCGGGCCGCTCAGGGCCGACCTCGACGAGATCGTTGCCGATCTCGGCCGGCGCTGGGAGGTCCTCGACGTCAAGTTCAAGATCTATCCCACGCCCGGCTTCAACCAGCCGGTCATCTGGCTGGCCCGCGAGATGACCGCCCGGCATCACCTGAAGGCCGAGCAGATCGAGCGCGTCATCCTCGAGATGAACCATCTCGAGACGCTCTATCCCTCTCCGCGCTTTCCGCGCCCGCCGGCCCCGGACGGCAGCGGGTTCGGGCGCACCGCCTACATGCTCGCGTACACGGTGGTGACGGGCGACTATCCCGTGTTGGAGCGCAACGTCGAAGACCCGCGTGACGCGGGAGCCTCGGCTGACGCCGATGTGGCCGCTCGGGTGAGCGCGCTCCAGCGCCGCGTCGAGATCCTCGGCGTGGTGGGCCGGGAATGCTTCGCCCCGCGCCTGACCTTCGTCTTGCGCGACGGCCCCGGCGTCACGGGCGAGTACGAGGGCCGCGAGCTGATGTGGGACTTCGCGCGGGACGCCCGCGAGCTACGACGCTTCCTGCCGGGCCTGCCGATCTTGCCGGCGCGCTACGACGAGCTGGTGGCGGCCATCGCCGGGCTCGACGCGTCCGCCTCCGTGGACGCGGTCCTCCGGTTGACGCTGGCCACGAAGGGAGAACAGCCGGCATGAGGTGGGAACGCGAGCGTGGGGCCGTGATCGGCATCGAGTTCACGACGTTCTCGCTCATCGGCCGGTGCGAGCGCAGCGGCATGTTCGGCATCGCCATCGCGACCAACGAAATGGCCGTCGGCTCGCGGTGCATCCACGTCGCGCCGGGGGTGGGCGCCGTCGTCACCCAGGCCAGCACCAATCCGCGCCTCGGTCACCTCGGACTGAACCTCCTGCGCGCCGGGTACTCGGCGCCGCGCGTGCTGGAGGAGATCGCGGCGAGTGACCAGTTCGTCGAGCGCCGGCAGCTCGGGTGCCTGGACGTGACCGGTCTCGCCGCCGCCCGGACGGGCTCGGGCAACCGGCCGTGGGCGGGCCACCGCGTCGATCGCAACGTGGTCGTCACGACCAATGCCGTCGTGAGCGCACAGGTCGCCGACGCGATGTTCGAAACGTTCCAGAAGGGCGCCGGCCTCGCGCTGTGGGAGCGACTCCTGCGATCGCTCGAGGCGGGGAAGGCGGCCGGAGGCCAACCGGACGGCGAAACTTCCAGCGGGCTCTTCGTCGTCGACCGTGAGCCGTACGCGACGGTGGATCTGCGGGTCGATCTGCATCCGGCGCCCGTCGCCGAGCTGCGGCGGTTGGCCGACGCGTACTTCCCGCTGGTGCCGTACTACAACCTGCGCCCGCGCGACCCGAGCGTGCCGTCGGCCGCGGAGTGGCTCGCCGCGCAGCGGCAACGGGCGCGCTGAACTACGCGAGCATGGCCAGGGCCTGCTGCAGCGTGCGAACGCGCGCGTACATCTTCATCGACGTGTCGAGGCTGTAGGCGTGGGCGGCGGCGTCGCCGCCCCAGCAGCACTCGCGCACGACCACGGTGTCGAGGTCCATGCTGAAGGCCTCGCGGACGCTGGTCTCGACGCCGCGATTGGTCGCACCGCCGCCGATCACCAGCGCGGTGCGGCGGAGCAATCGCAGCAGCTCGGCCACCCCGGTGCCGTAGAACGCGCTGGGGCGGCGCTTGAGGAACACGTAGTCCTGGGGCCGAGGCGCGATCGCCTCCGGGAAGCCGGCCTCCGGCGTGCCCTCGATGCAGTTGGTGAGTGACGGCACGCCCGTCTGGACGCTGAGGTCGGTGGGCAGCAGCACGACGTCGGCGCCGTCCGCCCGGCTGACCGGGGTCGTATAGATGATGGGCAGGCCGTGCGCGCGGCACCCGCCGATCAGCGTCACCCACGCGTCGAGCACGGGCCTCATCGCCGCGCGCCGCGCGGGATCGGCGGGAGCGAGGGCGCGCCGGCAGGCGTCGTAGACGATCAGGGCAGCGCGCGAGGCGTCGATGCGGTCGGGCGGGGCGCTCGTGCTCATGGCCGATGTTGCGCACGCGGATCATACTCCAGTCTGATGCCCGCCGCGCCGCCGGTCGTTCACGGACACTGCGAGCCCGCGTTCGAGCCGCTGCGCGGCGCCCTCTCGGACATCCTCGCAGCGGGCTCCGAGATCGGCGCCGCGCTGGCCGTCTACGTGGACACGCACGCGGTGGTCGACGTGTGGGCCGGCCACACCGACGCCGCGCGGACGCGACCGTGGGAGCGCGACACGATCGTCAACCTCTACTCCGTCGGGAAAGCCGTCACCGCCATCTGCGCGCTCCGCCTCGTCGACTCCGGCGCGCTCGATCTCGACGCTCCGATCTCCCGCTACTGGCCCGAATTCTCGCAGGCCGGCAAGGCACAGATGCCGGTCCGCTTCTTGTTGACGCATCAGGCCGGGCTTCCGGCCGTCGCGCGCCCGCTGCCGCCGGGCGCCGTGCTGCGCTGGGAGATCATGACGGACGCGCTCGCCGCCCAGGCGCCGTGGTGGCCGCCCGGCGCGGGTCACGGCTACCACGTGAACACGCAGGGATTCCTGCTCGGCGAAGTGGTTCGGCGCATCACCGGCAAGACGCTCGGGTCCTATCTGCGGGACGAGATCGCCGGTCCCGCGGGCATCGAGTTCTTCGTCGGCTTGCCTCCCGAGCTCGACGGGCGCTGCGCCGACATGGTGCCGCCGCCGCCGAGCCCCGAGGGCGACGAGCTGCGGCGGCAGCTCTCCGTCGATCCGGCGAGTCTCAGCGGCCTGGCGCTCATGCGCGTGCATGCGTACCGCAACCCGCCGGAGATTTCAGGGACGGGGATCATCAACACACGGCGATGGCGCGCGGCGGAAGTGCCGTCGACGAACGGCCACGGGAATGCGCGCGGGGTGGCGCGGCTCTACTCGGCGCTCGCCGGCGACGGCGAGCTCGACGGCGTGCACATCCTCTCCCGCGAGATCATCGCGATGGCGATCGCGGAGCAGGTGTACGCCGAGGATATGGTCCTGCAGCGCCCCACGCGCTTCGGGCTCGGATTCCAGCTCACCATGGCCGAGCGACGCCTGGGCCCGAGCCCGCGTGCGTTCGGGCACTTCGGTGCCGGCGGCTCGCTGGGGTTTGCCGATCCCGACGCGCGGCTCGCCTTCGGCTATGCCATGAACCAGGGGCGCGCCGGCTGGCAGCACAAGCACGTCCGCCACCTCATCGATCTGGTGTATAGACATTGGGGGGCCACGAGATGGCCCCCCAAACCCCCCAGCGTTCGGAGCGCCCCGGCGGAGCCGTGACGCTCCTCTAAGTCCCGTTGACACGTGGGGCCAGCGTTCGGCGCGCCCCGGCAAAGCCGGGGCGCGCCTCGATAATCCGACAGGTGACTAACGAATGGCGAGCTCTGCCGGCTTGCGCTGGCAGACGTCGAGCGCGGTCACGGCCAGCACGCGCGTGACCTTCTCCATCTCGCTCACGAGGACGCAGGCGTCGTCCTCGTCCGCGTTGCCGCGGATGGTGGCGGGACCGTAGAGCAGACACGGGATGCCGGCCTTCCAGAGATGGCACGTGTCGTCAGCGCTGTACGAGTGCGGCAGCACGGTGCCGATCTTCTGCGGCTCGTTTCCGGTCACGGCGCGGTAGCTCCTGGCGACCGCCTGCACGATCGGCGCGTCGATGGGGATGTCGAACGGCTCCATCACGAGACGTCGCCGCCCCTTGAAGTGGGCGGGCGGCGGGATCTCGATCTCGTAACGCAGCTCCGGATCGCGCGCCGCGACCGGGTCCAGCGCGCGACGGATGTCGGCGACGATGCCGTCGGCCGTCATGCCCGGCACGAAGTGGACGTCGACGATGATCGTGCAGAGGTCGGGGACGTACGGCGGCTCCACGAGCACGTAGTCCCGGCCCCGACCGCCGAGGATGCTGCCGATGTTGAGCCGCGGGAACGCGGGCAGGTCGGGCCGTGGCGTGTGACGGAACTCCACGCGCTGCAGGGCGCCGATCAGCGCCGTCATCGTATGGACCGCGTTCACCGTGCCCTCGAGACGTCCGACGTGCCCCGTCACGCCGTACGTGTGGATGGCCATGTGCACGATGCCGGAGTGCACCGTGACGAGGTTGTCGGCGCCGAACGGCTCCGCGACCACCGCGGCATCGGTGCGGAGCCCGCGCTCCATCAGATGATGCGTGCCCTCGCCGCCCTGCGTCTCGCCGGCCACGCAGGCGACGACGAGATCACCCGCGAGTCGCACGCCGGAGCGGCGAACAGCCTCGGCGGTCATGATGATGCTGGCCAGGCCGCCCTTCATGTTCTGTACGCCGTGGCCGTAGAGCCGATCGCCCTCGAGCGTGGGCGTCCACGGATCGCGCCTCCATCGCCTCGTGAGCGCGTTGATGTCGGTGTGGCCGTTCAGCATGAGGCTGGCGCCACCGCCCGTGCCGCGCAGGGTGGCGATCGTCTGGAACCGTCCGGGCTCGATCTCTTGAAGGTCGACGTCGTACCCGCGCCGGCGAAAGAACGCCTCGAGGAAGAGCGCGACCGGTGTCTCCTCCGTCTTGAAGCTCGGAATACGGATGAGCGCGCCGGCGAGGTCGATCAGCTCTTGCCGATCGACGTGTCCCAGCACCGCGCGCATCAGGTCAGCCATCGGCGATATCATCCTGGCTCACGACACAGGAGGAACCGGCCCATGGCTCCACTCCAGATCACACCGCTCCATCCCTCGCTCGGCGCCGAGGTCGCCGGCGTCGACCTCAGCAAGCCGGTCGACGCGCCGACCCGGCAGGCGCTGTCACGCGCGCTGGCCGACCATCTGGCGCTGGTGGTTCGCGATCAGGCGCTGACGCCGGCCCAGTATCTCGCCGCCGCGTCGGTGTTCGGCCCGCCGATGGAGCAGCACTACTCACAGCACAACATGCCGGACTTTCCCTTGATCGGGCTGATCTGGCACCAGAACGGCCAGCGCCCCGCCGAACAGTGGCACACCGACCACACCAACCGCGAGCGCCCGCCGGCCGCGACCATCCTGTATGGCGTGGAGATTCCATCGGCCGGGGGCGGAACCAGCGTGGCGAACATGCGCGCGGCCTACGTCGCGCTTGCCGACGCCGAACGCCGGCGCCTCGAAGGGCTGACGACGTTCAACAGCCTGGACAGCGGTCACACCGACACTCGCCAGGAAGATCGAGACAAGTACGGCACGCCCATCGAGCATCCGATGGTACGCACGCATCCCGTGCACGGGTCGAGGGCGGTGTACTTCCACATCACGAAGGCCACGCACATCTCCGGCATGACACCGGTGGCCAGTCGGGCCTACATGACCGATCTCCTCGAGCGGATGATTCGGCCCGAGATCGTCTATCACCACGTCTGGCGCAAAGGGGACGTGCTGATCATCGACGACCGCGCGACCATGCACCGGGCGCATGGCGACTACGATCGCAGGCAGCGCCGGGTCCTGTGGCGGATCATCGTCGAAGGTGACCGTCCGCGGCTCGTCTGAATCGCGCCCTCATTGCAGGTGCACGATGCGGGCGATGCGCCGGCAACCACGGCGACGATGCAGGCCAGATGACGAAGCGCGGAGGATGGGCTCACGTCATGGCGCCCTGGTCGACGGCGGCACGTATTCGTAATCGGCGCGGCTTTTCTGCATGATCGCGCGCAGGTCCTGACGCAGCTCCTCGAGTGTCGGTCGGCCGACGAACCACCAGCCGGTATAGATCCGGTGGATCGTCAGGTCGGGATACAGCGAGAACGTGTACGGCAACGCCACGAGGCCGTGCTCGAAGCCGGGCTTCGTCTGCTCGACGATCTCGAGCTCGTTGATCGCCCGCCGCTCGTGATCGCTGAGGAACGTGAACGTGGCGCCGAGCCCGGCGCGGAACGCCGCCGTGACCTCCGGCGGATCGGTGCTCACGACCGCCAGCTGGCAATAGTTCACCGCGAGCTCGTCCTGCATCGTCGCGAGGTGCCTGACCTGCACCGAGCACTTCGGTCACCAGTAGCCGCGATAGAAGCTCAGGATGAGCGGATAGCCGTTGGCCAGCGCCGAGAGTCGCACCGGACGACGGCGATGGTCCGGCAGGTCGAGATCGGGAAGCCGACTGCCGACGACGAGATCAGGGCGCATGCGATGTCCTCCGGGTGAAGATCAGGCGAACACGATCACGCCGCGGCCGACCCCGTCGGTCTCGATGTCCGCGTACGCGCGATTGATCTCGGCCAGGGCATAGCGCCGCGTGACGAGGCCGGCGACGTCGAGCCGGCCGCGCTCGACCCAGTCGGCGATGCGCGGCATGTCCTGGCGCGGGTGGGCCGAGCCATAGTACGTGCCCGTGATGGTCTTCTCTCCGCGCGTCAGCACGACCGGCTCGATGGCCGCCGTGTCGCCGACGGGCGCGATGCCGACGATGACGGCGGTGCCGCGCTTGCGCAGCATGTCGACGGCCATCTTCGTGGTGGCGCCGCTGCCGTAGGCCTCGAACGCGAAGTGGGCGCCGCCGCCGGTGAGGGCCTGCACGCGCGCCACCGCGTTCTCCGCGCGCGCGTTCACCGTGTGGGTGGCGCCGAACTTCTTCGCGAAGGCCAGGGCGGTGTCCTTGACGTCCACCGCCACGATGGTGGTGGCGCCGGCCAGCCGTGCGCCCTGCAGGACGTTGAGGCCGACACCGCCGCAGCCGATGACCGCCACGCTGTCGCCCGGCTGCACGCGCGCGTTGAACAGCGCGGCGCCCACGCCGGTGGTCACGCTGCAGCCGATCAGCGCGAGCGCCGGAAAGTCGAGCGAGGCCGGCGCGGGCACGCAGCCCATCTCCGGGACGACGGCGTACTCCGCGAAGCAGGCGACCTTGCCCATGTGGGCGCAGTCCTGCCCGGCCTGCGTGTGCAGGCGCGAGGTGTTGTCGAAGAGCTTGCCGGTGGTGCGCGCGTGCTCGTCGCACAGGTGCGGCCGGCCGCTCTCGCAGGAATGGCAGTGCCCACAGTTGGGCACGAAGCTCAGGATCACGCGGTCGCCGGGCTTGACCATGCTCACGCCCTCGCCCACGGCCTGCACGGTGCCGGCGCCCTCGTGGCCCAGCACGGCGGGCAGGGCGATGGTGGCCTCGCCCTTCTGGAAGTGCAGGTCGCTCCGGCACACGCCGGCGGCGCCGACCCTGATGAGCACCTCGCCGCGCTTGGGCGGGTCCAGCTCGACGGTCTCGACCGAGTACGGCTTGTTGACGTCGTAGAGCACGGCGGCGGTGACGCGCATGTGGTCTCCTGTCGTATCGGTGTCGGTCCGGCGCAGCTTAGCCGAGATCGGCGCCGACGGGAAGCGCCGCGTCCATCCGAAGACGTTGACCCGCGCCCGGGCCGCCGATACGATGCCCGCGATGGCGAGTTACGAGACGAGAACGCGCCGCTTCAGCCGCGCCGAGTACGATCGGCTGATCGAGCTGGGCGTCTTCCAGTCCGACGAACACATCGAGCTGATCGGCGGCGAGCTCATGGTCGCCGAGCCTAAAGGAGCGCCGCACTACACCGCGGTCGTGAAGACCGCCGGGGCCCTGGAGGCAGCGTTCGGGCCGGGATGGTACGTGCGCAGGGAAGGGCCCGTCGGACTCGACGACGATTCCGAGCCCGAGCCCGACGTCGCCGTCGTTCCGGGAAGCCCAGACGACTACAGCCGCGCTCATCCTTCGCGGCCGGTTCTCACCGTCGAGGTATCCGAGTCGAGCCTCGCCGCCGATCGGCATCGTAAGGGCAGCCTCTACGCACGCGCCGGCTTGGCGGACTACTGGGTGCTCAATCTGGTCGACCGCGTCCTCGAGGTGTACCGGGAGCCCGCTGCCGATTCCGCCGCGCCGTTCGGCTGGCGTTACACGCGCAGCGAGGTGTTCGATGCCGCCGCTCGGGTCACGCCTCTGGCGGCGCCGGGCTCGAGCGTCTCCGTCTTGCTGCTCCTTCCCTGATCGACGCCGGAGGTTCCGAGATGGCGGCCATGGGCGCGCGGACCGGACGGCAATACATCAAGGGGCTCCAGGACCAGCAGCGCGAGGTCTGGCTGGGCGGCGAGCGCGTCAAGGACGTGACCACGCACCCGGGGCTGGCCAACGGCGTGCGCGCCATCGCCTCGCTGTACGACATGCAGCACGATCCGGGCCTCCGTGACGACATGACGTACGTGTCGCCGACGAGCGGTGAGCGCGTGGGCCTGTCCTTCATCGTCCCCCGCACGCGCGAGGAGCTCGAGCGGCGGCGCGTCATGATGTCGCACTGGGCGCGCGCGACGTGCGGGATGATGGGGCGCTCGCCCGACTTCATGAACGTCACCTTCGCCGCCTGGGCGGCCGCCGCCGGGTACTTCGCGCAGGGCCGTCCGGAGTTCGGTGAGAACATCCGACGCTACTACGAATATCTCCGCGAGCACGATCTGACCCTCACCCACGCGCTCATCAACCTGCAGCGGAGCCGGACGGCGTCGGGGGTGTTCAACCTGGAGCAGGGGACGGCGCTGAGCGTGGTGCGCGAAACCGACGCCGGCGTCGTGGTGCGCGGCGCGCGGATCCTCGCGACGCTCGGACCGATGTCGGACGAGATCGCCGTGTACTCGCCGCGGGTCGCGAGGCACACGGAGAAGCACAGCCCCTTCGCCATCAACTTCGCCATCCCCTGCGGGACGCCGGGACTGAAGTTCCTCTGCCGGGAGAGCTTCGACCTCGGCCGCTCGCGCTTCGACCATCCGCTGGCGTCGCGCTTCGAGGAGATGGATTGCGTCGTGTTCTTCGACGATGTGCTGGTCCCCTGGGAGCGAGTCTTCGTCCTGGGCGACGTCGACCTGATCAACAACACCGCCATGACGACTCACTCGGCGGCGCATACCGCCCACCAGGGGGCGGCGAAGAACCTGGCCAAGTGCGAGTTCGTTCTCGGGGTCGCCCTGCACATGACGCAGACGCTGGGCAACGCGCACTTGCCGCATTCGGAGGAGCGGCTCGCCGAGCTGACGATGTACACGGAGCTGATGCGCGCGTGCATCCGATCGGCCGAGGCCGACGCGACGCTCGACGAATGGGGCGTCATGTGTCCGGTCCCCCTGCAGATCGAGCTGACCCGCAATCTCTTCATGACGGCCTACCCGCGCATGGCGGAGATCCTGGAGCTGCTCGGCTCCAGCAGCTTCATGATCGTGCCGAGCGAGGCGGACTTCCAGAGTCCCGTCGCGCCGGACATCGCGCAATACCTCGCGACCGATACCGCGACCGCTCGAGACCGCGTCAAGCTCTTCCGTCTGGCGTGGGACATCGTCGGCAGCTCGTTCGGGAGCCGCCAGGTTCTCTACGAGCGATTCTTCGCCAGCGACCCGTTGACCCGGGCGCGCGCGTTGAACGCGCTGTATCAAAAAGAAGACGTCATGCGCCGGGTGCGCGAGTTTCTCGACGAGGAGCCGACGTAGCCGAAACGCTCCTACCCACACCCTTCAGAGGGCGCAGAGCGCAGGATCGTTTCAGCACGAGGTTACGTGCGGATTCTTGCTCGCGGAACCGCAGAGCTCCTCGATGCACGCTATGAGGACGGTCGGTGGGTGAATCTTTGGCAACGCGGTCGCGTCCCATAGATGGAAGGAGAAAGTGAAGATACCGTGGAAAGGATTACGCATTCGAAAAAATTGGCATTCGTCGCGCTTGCCGCACTCGCGATCGTGCTTACGATCAACGTGCCCAGCGAGGCGCGAGCCGGGGGCGGTCACGGCTTCGGCGGGCACCACGGCTTCGAAGGACACCACTTCGACCGAGGTTTTCATCGCCGCTTCGGGTTCGGGTTTGCTCCGGTCTTCCCGTACTACGGCTATGACCCGTACTACTATCCGCCAGCGTATGGGTACGACGCTCCCAGCTACTACTGGTACTGCCCGAGCTACGGGGCGTACTACCCGAGCGTGCAGAGCTGCCCGGAGGCGTGGGTGCCGGTGCCGGCTTCATGACGCCGCCCCGGGCGTAGCCCCGCCCGGTACCTGAGACGGGCTGCGGCGCCCCGCGCCGCCGCAGCCTTCATGGGAAGGCCACGGCTCGGGCCCCGTGGGCGTGCCAAGCCCGGACGCCTGTCGTAGAATTGCGCCGCCAAGCCCGACGCCCGGCGCGGAGCCCGAGGCCAAGCGCCCGGCCCGAGGCCAGGCGCCGTCCCACGCTCGCCACGGAGGTCGTCCATGCGCAGACTCATCGCACATCTGACCGGCGTTCTCCTCCTCCTGCTCCCCATCGTCGCGCAAGCGCTTCCGACAGCGACTCCGGAGGAGGTCGGTCTCTCGAGGGAGCGCCTGGCCCGCATCGCGCCGGCCCTGTCGCGGCAGATCGAGGCCAGGAGCTTCCCCGGCGCGGTGGCCATCGTCGCCCGCAAAGGGCGGATCGCCTATTTCGAGGCGATCGGCCAGCTCGATCCCAAGAGTGCGACGCCGATGTCGAAGGACGCGATCTTTCGCCTCTACTCGATGACGAAGCCGTTCACGTCGGTGGCGGCGATGATGCTGGTCGAAGAAGGCCGCCTGCGCTTGACGGATCCGGTCGGGATGTACCTGCCGCAGCTCGGAAAGCTCGAGGTCCTGACGCCGAGCACCGACGCGAGCGGGAAGACGACGTACACGACGGTCGCGGCGCAGCGTCCGGTCACGGTGTACGACCTGCTCCGACACACGTCGGGAATGGTCTACGGCGGGTTCACGCCCAACGCCGAGCTCAAGGAGCTCTACGCGAAGGCGAACGTGACGTGGTCGGGCGTCACCCCGGCGGAGCAGCTCGAGAGCCTCGCCAAGGTGCCGCTGGCTCACCAGCCCGGAACGATGTGGGAGTACGGCCTCTCCACGGACGTCGTCGGTCGCGTCATCGAGGCGGTGACCGGCTCGACGCTCAGCCGGTTCCTCGACGAGCGCCTGTTCCGGCCGCTGCGGATGAAGGACACGACGTTCCACGTCCAGGGCGGGCAGGTGAAGCGCCTCGCCCAGCCGCTCGAGACCGATCGGGCGACCGGCAAGCCCATCACGCTTCTCGACGTCACCGCGGCGCAGAAGAACGACGCCGGTGGCGCCGGCGCCGCCGGCACGGCGCTGGACTACGCGCGATTTTCGCAGATGCTCGCGAACGGTGGAAAGCTGGACGGCCAGCGACTGCTCGCGCGTACGATCGTGCGTCACATGACGTCGGACCACCTCGGCGACATCAAGCCGGCTCATCAGATCCTGGCGCCCGGATACGGCTTCGGTCTTGGCTTTGCCGTCCGGCGCGCCGATGGTCTGAACGGCGCGCCGGGCTCGGCCGGCGAGTTCACGTGGGGCGGCGCCGGCGGCACCGCGTTCTGGATCGATCCCAAGGAGCAGCTCGTCGCCGTCCTGATGACTCAAGCGCAGCCCGGCCCGTGGCAGCGCGAGTTCAAGGAGCTGTTCCGCCAGCTCGTCTACCAGGCGATCGCCGAGTAAGCGGGGCAGGACGCCGTGCGTCGAGCGCGGCGTTCACGCGGCGCTGCAAGGCGTCGTCGTGGGCGTAGAGGCGAAGCGCCTCGACGGCCGCCTTCGAATCCGGCGCCGAGCCGCGAGCGACCAGCTCCAGGAGGACGTCGAAGCCCCTGTCGTCGCGCGACGCGACGAGGCCCAGGATGATCGCGTGCCGAACATCGGGCCGGTCCTCGCCTGGCAACCGCTCACGGAGGGCGACGACCGCCTCGGGTCGGCGGCAATCCCCAAGGGCCATGGCGGCCGCCCGCGCGATGTCGCGGTTATCCGACCCCAGCCGCTGCGCGACGAAGGGCACGGGGTCGTCGGCGCTGAAGCCGAGGAGGCCAGAGAACGCCTCCGCCAGGACGCCGGGCTCGTCGTCACCCCGCAGCGCGAGGAAGCGCAGGAGGAGAGCGACGTCGGGACGGCCGCTGGCCACGAGTCCGCGGATGCCTCCCGCTCGGGCGGTGGGCTCGGGATCGACCAGCAACCCGACGCAGATGGTGAGCGCCGCGGGATGCCCCGTGACGACGAGCCCCATGGCGCTGGTCGCCCGCAGCTCCGGTGCCGTGTCGATCGGCGGGCCGAACGCCGGTTCCCGCTGGACATGGACGACGCCCCGTAGGAACACGTCGGAGGCGGCGGCGTCACCGAACGAGAGCAGCGCGTGAACGATCCCCGTCTTGGCGACGCATCCCGGATCGCGCCGAACCGGGTCCTCGAGGAAGCGCGGAAACGCCGTGATCAGGTCGGGCGCGAGCGCCGACAGATCCGCCTCGCGCGCGGCGCGCGCCGCGCGCGCGACGACGTGGTTGCTGCGGTGGGCCAGCGAGTCACGGACGAGCGCCAGCGTGGCCGCGTCGTGGGGCCGGCCTGCGGCCTCGCTCAGCGCTTGCAGGGCTTCCGCCACCGGGTCGCGCTTCATCGCCGGGCACCATCGTAACGTGAGAGCGCCGGGCCGGCTCCTCGCCGGAGTGGTACCTTTCCGGGATCAGCGCACGAAGGAGGTCTCCCATGGCCAGCGCAAAGCTTCCGACTCCCGACGAGCTCAAGGCGGTCGGCCGGCAACTGGGGATGAACCTGTCCGACGGCGACGTCGGGTTCTTCCTCGAGACCATGGGCGGCAGCGTGGCGGCCTATCACGCCATCGAGGCCATGGCTGACCCGATGCCGCCTGTGAAGTATCCGCGCACGCCGGGCTATCGCCCCGAGGGCGCGGAGAACAAGTTCAACGCCTGGTACTACAAGAGCGAGGTGCAGGGCGCGCCCTCAGGGAAGCTGCGGGGCAAGCGCGTCGCGCTCAAGGACAACGTCTGCCTGGCCGGCGTGCCGATGATGAACGGCGCCTCCACGCTCGAGGGCTACGTCCCCGACGTCGACGCGACGATCGTCACGCGCATCCTCGACGCCGGCGGAACGATCATGGGTAAGGTGCACTGCGAGTACTTCTGCTTCTCCGGCGGCAGCCACACGAGCGCCGCCGGCCCCGTGCAGAATCCGCGCAAGCCGGGCTACTCCGCCGGCGGCTCGTCCTCGGGCAGCGCCGCCGTCGTCGCGGCGGGCGAGGTCGAGATGGCCATCGGCGGCGACCAGGGCGGCTCGATCCGCATCCCGGCCGCCTACTGCGGCGTGTACGGTCTCAAGCCGACGCACGGCCTCGTGCCGTACACCGGCATCTTCCCCATCGAGCTCACGCTCGACCACACGGGTCCCATGACGGCCACGGTGGCCGACAACGCGCTGCTGCTCGAGGTGCTCGCCGGGCCCGACGGGCTCGATCCGCGCCAGGTGAATGTCAAGACCGCCGCATACACGAACGCGCTGACCGCTGACGCGCGGGGTCTGAAGATCGCGGTCGTGAAGGAAGGCTTCGGCCACGCGAACTCGGAGACGGACGTCGACGCGCTGGTCCGCAAGGGCGCCGCGACCTTCAGGCAGCTCGGCGCTCAGGTGGACGAGGTCTCGATCCCGCTGCACCTGGCCGGCCCCGTCATCTGGACGCCGATCGCCGTCGAGGGCGCGACGTGGCAGATGCTGAACGGCAACGGCTTCGGCTTCAACTGGAAGGGCCTCTACGTCACCAGCCTCATCGACGCCCACTCCGCCTGGCGCCAGCGCGCCGACGAGTTCTCCGACACGCTCAAGACCACGATCCTCTTCGGCCAGTACGCGCTGAACAAATACCGCGGCCACTACTATGCGAAGTCCCAGAACCTCGCCCGCACGCTGCGCGCGGCCTACGACACCGTGCTGAAGGACTACGACCTGCTGCTCATGCCGACACTTCCGTTGAAGGCGACGCGGATCCCCGCGCCGGGGGCGCCGCGCATGGAGATCATCCAGCGCGGGTTCGAGATGATCGCGAACACCTGCCCGTTCGACGTCACCGGCCATCCGTCCATGAGCGTGCCGTGCGGCCTCAGCGACGGCCTGCCCGCCGGGATGATGCTGACGGCCAAGCACTTCGACGAGGTGTCGATCTACCGCGCGGCGTCCGCGTTCGAGAAGGCGGGGGATTGGAAGGGAGTGAGGGCGTAGCGGGGTCGGGGTATCCGTTTGTCGACAGTGGTGGCCGGATTTCGCCGAGCGGATACAGAACGCTGAGCGGTTGAAGATTAGCAGAGCTGACGCAAGATTCCGCTTGACAGCGTCGCTGATCGCGAGCCATTGCGCGCGCTCAGTCGCGCGTGGAGCCCGGGCCCAACGCGCCGCAGCGGCGCCGAGATGCCTGAGAGAGGTCGGCGTCCGAAAATTCGGGGATCGCCGGACGATCACGCGCTGTCGGGGCGTCACGGAGGCCCGAAAGTCGGGGCGTAGAGTCGGCGCAGGAAGAAGGAGACTCGCCGATGAACACCGACTTTCGTGTCGCCAGCTTGCCCGTCGCGTCTATCGCGGAGTTGGATCGCCTCGGCGACGAGATCGCCGAGCTCTCCGCCCATCTCGATGCCGCCACCGCTCACCTCCTCGACCTCATCCGCGACTTCGATGCGCGCGGCGGCTGGGGCAACGGGTTCCGCTCGTGCGCCGCGTGGCTGACCTGGCGCATTGGGCTCGACCCGGGCGCGGCGCGCGAGCGTGTCCGCGTGGCCCGCGCGCTCGGCACGCTGCCGCGGCTAGCGCAGGCGCTCGCGCGCGGGGAGCTGTCGTACGCCAAGGTGCGGGCGCTGAGCCGCGTGGCGACACCGGAGACCGAAGAGCGGCTGCTCGGTGTCGGTCGCGCCGGCACCGCCGAGCACGTCGAGCGCATCGTCCGCGCTTGGCGCCGGGTGGACCGCAACGCCGAAGCTGCCGAGGCCGCCATGCTCCACAAGAGCCGGGCCCTGCATGTGTATCAGGATGAAGACGGCATGATGGTCGTCCGCGGGCGACTGGATCGCGAGGCCGGTGCGGTGCTGATTCAGGCGCTGGCCGCGGCGCGCGAGAGGCTGTATCGACAAACGGGAAACGTTTCCGCGGAAACGTTTCCGGCCGACGTGTCCATGGAGCCTCCGACCATGGCCCAGCAGCAGGCGGACGCGCTGGGCCTGATCGCCGAGACGGCGCTTCATCACGGGATGGATCCAGGCTCTCCGGGCGAGCGCTACCAGGTTGTGGTCCACGTCGATGCGGCCGTGCTGGAGGACCCCGACGCGTCCGGCCAGTCGGCGCTCGAGCCCGGCGCGCACGTTTCGGCGGAGACGTCCCGGCGCCTGGGGTGCGACGCGAGCCGTGTGGTGATGCGCCACGACCCGGACGGCCGGGTGGTGGAGGTCGGCGCACTGACACGGACCATTCCGGCGGCTCTGCGGCGGGTGCTCCACTATCGAGACCGCGGCTGCCGCTTCCCCGGGTGCGGGCTGCCGTTCGGACAGGGGCATCACATCCAGCACTGGGCCAATGGCGGCCCCACCACGCTGTCGAACCTGGCCCTCCTGTGTCGCCGCCACCACCGTGCGGTTCACGAGGAGGGCTATCAAGTAGAGCGACTTCCCGACGGAGAGCTGCGATTTCGGCGCCCCGACGGCAAGCTCTTACCCGACGCGCCGTCGCCCGCCACGGTGCCTGCCGATCCGATCCACGCGCTCCGGATGCAGCATGACGCCCAGGAACTGCACATTCACGCGCGGACGGCGATGCCGAACTGGTTGGGAGAGCGCCTGAACGTCGGGTACGCGATCGACGTCCTGCACCCGCTCGCCGCCGGGTGAACCTCTACTGCGCCAGGAACCCGCCGTCCACGGCGAGCACGTGGCCGGTCACCATGGCCGCGGCGCGCGACGCCAGGAATAGGACCGCGCCAACCAACTCCTCCGGCTCAGCGATACGGCCCATCGGCGTGATCTCTTCGATGCGCTTCATGACCTCGGAGTTCTCGGTGATCGCGCGGATCAGCGGCGTGCGCACCCACGTCGGCGCGATCGCGTTGACGCGGATGCCCTGGCGTGCCCACTCGACGGCCAGCGCGCGCGTCATGTTCACGACCGCGCCCTTCGTCGCCTGGTACGAAATGTTCGGGTAGAGCCCACCGCCCGAGATGCCCATGATCGAGGCGGTGTTGACGATGCGCCCGCCGCGCCCGCCCGCCAGCATGTGGCGGGCCGCCTCCCGCGCGCACAGGAACACGCCCGTCATGTTGACCGCGACGACCTTGTTCCAGTCCTCGAACGACAGCTCGATGGTCGGCCGCCGCAGCGCGATGCCCGCATTGTTGAAGAGCACGTCCACGCGCCCGTGCCGCTTCATCACGTCGGCGAACGCCGCCGTCACCTGTTGTTCGTCGGTGACGTCCACCTCGTAGTCGTCGGGCCCTTCGGCCTTGAGATCGAAGCGCGCCACGCGCGCGCCGACGCCGGCGAACGCCTCGGCGATCGTGCGGCCGATGCCGGAGGCGCCGCCCGTGACCACAGCGACGTCGCCGTCCAGCCGGAACTGTGAGAGGGGATCGTTCATTTGGAGATCGCTGGATCAGAACCCTTTCACATACGGCAACCTCCCCGCCGTGGCCTCGATCGCCGCGCCAGCTTCCAGGAGCACCGCCGTCGAATCCCACGTCCCGTTGACGAGCTGATTGCGCGGCCCGTCCGGCACGCTCGCCTTGATCACGCGATCCCCGAACCGAACCTCCTGCTTCTCGACGTCTACGCTCACCGCCTGCTGAGGTGACCGCGCGACCGCCTTCTGAAGCCACTCGATGTCCTCCTGCGAGGCGCGCAGGCAGGGGATGCCGAGGATCACGCAGTTGCCGGCGAAGATTTCGCCGAAGGAGCCGCCGACGATGGCGCGGATGCCCCAGCGCATCAGCGCCTGGGGCGCGTGCTCGCGTGAGGAGCCGCAGCCGAAGTTCTGGCCGACGACGAGAACCGATGCCCCCTGGAAGACCTTCGAGTTGAACGGGTGCTCGGGGTTCTGCTTGCGGGCGTCCTCGAAGGCGTGCTCGCCCATGGTCTCGAAGGTCACGGCCTTCAGAAAGCGCGCGGGGATGATGCGGTCGGTGTCGATGTCGTTGCCGGGGACCGGGATGCCGCGACCCGTGATCTGGCGGCGCTTGAAGTCGGTGCTCATCGAAGGATCTCCCTGACGTCGGCGATCTCGCCGGCGATCGCGGCGGCGGCGACCATGGCGGGGCTCATCAAGAGAGTCCGGCCGGTGGGGCTGCCCTGGCGGCCGATGAAATTTCTATTGCTGGAGGACGCGCTCATCTCGCGGCCCTGGAGCTTGTCGTCGTTCATTCCGAGGCACATGGAGCAGCCGGCCTTGCGCCACTGGAAGCCGGCGGCCTGGAAGATCTCGTGCAGGCCCTCGGCCTCGGCGGCCTTGGCGACCTGCTGGGAGCCGGGGACGATGAGCGCGCGCACGTGCTTGGCGACCTTGCCCTTCTTGGCGACCTCAGCGGCCACCCTCAAATCGGACAGCCGGCCGTTGGTACACGAGCCGACGAAGGCGACGTCGATCCGTGCGCCCTTGATCGGCTGGCCGGCCGCGAAGCCCATGTGGGCGAGGGCCTCGCGGAAGGTCGGGCGCTCGGGCTCGGGCTGCGCATCGGGGGAAGGGATGCGCTGGCTGACGCCCACGGACATCTCGGGGTTGATGCCCCACGTGACGACGGGCTCGATGGACACGCCGTCGATCTTCTTGACGTCGTCGAACGAGGCGCCGGGCTCGGTCGCGATCGACTTCCACCACGTCGTCGCCCGGTCGAAGGCCTCACGGGCGGGCGCGTACGGCTTGCCGCGCAGGTAGTCGATCGTCGTCTGATCGGGATTGACGTAGCCGCACCGCGCGCCGCCCTCGATGGACATGTTGCAGACGGTGAGCCGCTCCTCCATCGTCATGCGCTCGATCACGGGCCCCGCGTACTCGTACGCGTAGCCGACGCCGCCCTTGACGCCGAGGCGATTGATGATCGTGAGGATCACGTCCTTGGCGTAGACGCCCCTGGCCAGCGCGCTCTCGACGCGCACCTGGCGCAGCTTCGGCTTGGCCATGGCGAGGCACTGCGTGGCGAGCACGTCGCGCACCTGGGTCGTCCCGATGCCGAACGCGATGGCGCCGACGGCGCCGTGCGTCGACGTATGGCTGTCGCCGCACGCGATGGTCATGCCGGGCTGCGTGAGGCCCAGCTCCGGGCCGATGACGTGGACGATGCCCTGCTTGCCCGTCGACATGTCGAAGAGCTGCAGATTGAAGTCCTTCATGTTGCGGTACATGTGCGCGGCCATCTCCTCCGCCTCGGGGTCGGCGTAGGGACGGGTCTGGTCGGCCGTCGGGATGATGTGATCGAGCGTGCCGAACGTGCGCTCCGGCATCCGGACCTTGAGCTTCAGCTCCTTGAGCATCTGGAAGGCCTGCGGCGTCGTCACCTCGTGGATGAGGTGCAGGCCGATCAGGAGCTGCGTCTGGCCGGAGGGCAGCGTGCGGACCGTGTGGGCTTCCCAGACCTTGTCGAGCAGCGTGCGTGCCATGAGACTCCTCTTCCTTATATATGTGCGCGGCCGGGCCCGCCGGCCGCCGCGGAGTGTCATTGTAGCCTGTCCGGCGCCCCGACGTTACCGGCCGGCCAGCGCTTTCGGCTCCGGTGTATCCATCCGGACACGTTGACCGGCCGCAGCGCGGCCGATAGCATGCGCGCATGAAGCACGCCGAGCGGCCCGCGCTGCGTCGCTGGACCCGCCGGGAGTACGAGCGGTTGATCGACCATGGCTTCCTCGACGAGGACGAGCCGATCGAGCTGCTCGACGGGCTCTTGCTCGTGAAAGAGCCGCAGTCGAGCCCGCACAGGACGGCGGTGCTGCTCGTGGCGAAGACGCTCGAGCGCGCGTTCGGAGACGGGTGGTTCGTTCAGGTGCAGAGTCCGATCGGCCTCGATGACCTGTCGGAGCCGGAGCCGGACGTCTGCGTTGTCCAGGGCTCGCCGCGCGACTACGTCCGTGCGCATCCGACGCGCCCGGCGCTGATCGTCGAGGTCGCGCTCTCGGGCCTGCGCATGGCGCGGGGACGCAAGGCCGCCGCCTATGCGCGCGCGGGGATCGCGGACTACTGGATCGTCAACCTCGTCGATCGCGTGCTCGAAGTACACCACGAGCCGGCCAGACCGGGCCCGGCGCGCCGGCGCTGGGGCTACGCGGCGGTCGAGACGCTCGGCGCCGAGGCCACCGTCGCACCGATCGCGGCGCCGTCCGCGCGCGTCTACGTCGCCGATCTCCTGCCGTAGCGACGGCGATCAGCGCCGCGCGTTCACGGATTCGCCGCCAGGAACGCGCGTGCCTGCGCGAGCTCTGGGCGTGCGGCGCCCTGACCGGCCAGCTCGACCAGCCGCGTGAAGTAGCGCTTCGCCTTTGCCGTGTCGCCGCTCTGCGCGGCGGCCTCGCCGGCGCCGTAGTAGCCGCGGAAGCGCTCGGGCTCGCGCACGTGCGAGGCCTCGAACTCCTTCAGCGCCTCGGCGGGGCGCTTGAGGGCCAGCAGCATCTCGCCGAGCAGCTCGCGCGCGGGCGCGATCCGCGCCGGGGTCACGATGTGCTTCTCGCTCTTGTCCTCGATGTCCGCCGCGCTGCGCATGAGGCCGAGTGCCTCCTCCTCGTTGCCGAGCGCCAGCGCCGTCCAGGCTGCGACGCCGAGCCGGCTCACCTCGACCTCGGTGGCCCAGTACTCGTTCTTCGCGGTCTTCAGCGCGTAGTGCAGCTGGGCGAGCTGCTGCACCTCCGTGTCCGCCGCCGCGGCGTCGCCGCTGCGGGCCGCGCCGAGGCCGCGCGCGAAGTGGGTGAGCGCGACGGTGAACGGGAACTGGCTGGGACGCGGGTCCAGCGTCATCGCCTGCTTCCAGTCGCCGCGCTCGATCGCGTAGCGTGCAGGCATCGCCGCCTGGGCGTAGGGCCCGGCGAAGCGCAGCGTGGTGAAGCCGGTCACCGTCGCGCCTTCGTCCATCACACGACGCGCCTCGGCATCACGGGCCAGCTGCAGGTTGGCGTAGACCATGTAGTCCATCGCGTGAAGCTGCTCGTCGAAGTCCTTGTCCTGCTTCGAGGCCACCGCGGAGCGCTCGTTGGTTGCGATCGACTCGGTCCACGAGCCCACGCGGGTGAAGATGTGCGACGGCATGTGCAGCGCGTGCGGCGCCGCCGGCGCGATGCTTGCGTAGCGTCGCGCCGCCGGGAGGCCTTTCGACGCGATAGGCGGCGCGTCGTACGAGTGGATCAGATAATGCGCGACACCCGGATGGTCCGGATGCTTCGCGAACTGCTTCTCGAGCGTCTCGGCCGCCTTCAGGTAGGCCTGGTAGCTCTGATCCGCGAGCGACTGCGTCGCGGCGATGTACAGCGCGCTGAAGATCTTCGCCTCGTCGTCGTTCGGATAACGCGCGGCCAGCGCCTCGAACGCGCGCGCGCGGTTCGCCTGGCGCGTGCGCTCGGGCTGGTTGGCCCAGTCCTTGTAGTAGGTCCCGACCGCGTCGATGTAGTCGCGCTCGCGCGACGTCTTCGCGCCGATCTTTCGCCCCTGCTCGAGGGCCGCCTTCGCGCGCTCGGCCCACTGCGGCGACGGGCCGATGCCGGCGAGAGGGTTCGACATCAGGATGGCGGCGATGCCCCACGTCGCGATGGCGCAGGACGGGTCGTGCGCCAGCACCTCACCGAATGCCTTCTCCGTCTCTGCGTACCGGAACGAGTGCAGCATCGCGACGGCCCGCTGGAAGCGCTCCTGCACCGCGGGGCTGCACGAGTTCTGGAAGTCGACCTTGCCGAGCTGGTCCTTGGATTGCGCCTGGATGAGCGCGGGGACGACCAGCATCAGGGCAACGAGCGATATCGCGAGGGAGCGATGCGTATTCATTCTGCCTCCTGTCCAGTTCGACCGGGCGAGCCCTCAGCGGGGCCGGGCGAGCACCTCCGCCGCCTGCTTCTCGACCACCGTGCCCTTGAAGAAGTCCGGGTTCACCTCGCCCCAGAAGCGCACGGCGTTCGTGAACATGAAATCGCGGAAGTCGCCGTCGGTGAGCAGCTCGTGCTCGACCAGCTCGTAGGCCTCGGGCAAGACCCTGGTCATGTCGGGGACGTCCATGTGACCGATGTCCGAGCTGAAGAGCGCGTTGAGGCGCGCGTTCATCGGGTTCGCCTTGCGGTTGAAGGCCCACGCGTTGATCGGGTCGTCGGCCTCGCAGCCGAAGTAGAAGCGCGGGACGAACAGCTCGCGGATGTCGTCCTTGCGCGTGATCCTGCACCGGGCGTAGTCGTCGAGGTCCTCGACGCCGCCGGTGCCGTTGCCGTTGTCGTCGAGCCCCTCGCCGCGGCGCACCGCCTCCACCACCGCGGGCTTGCCGTACTTCTCGACCAGCGCGAGGATGCCCGCCTGATCGAGCCGTGCGGGGTTGGTGTTCTCGAGCGCCTGGCTATTTCGCTTCTCCCAGTGGCCGACGAGATCGGCGTAGAGCGAGCAGGCCCAGCCCACGCCGCCTTCCAGGAAGGCGAAGTTCAGCTCCGGGAAGCGCCGCGTGACGCCGCCGAAGAAGAGAGCCTTGGCCATGGCCTCGCCGGCGGAGGCGAAGTGGCCGATGTGGTTGTAGCAGAAGTTCGACGGCGAGTTGCGGAGGAGGATCGAGCGCGCGCCGTTGTGGAAACTCGGCGCGATGCGCAGCTCGCGGCACTTCTCCCACACCGGATCGTAGTCGTGCTCGCTGTCGATGCCGATCACGTCGTACCACTCGACGAACTTCGAGGCCTCGGGGTGCTCCTCGGCGAGGGCCGGGATGGGGCGGCGGATGAGGCCGCCCATCATGACGACCCGGTAACCGAGCTGTTTCGAGGCGAACTCCAGCTCTTCGATCGCCTCCTCCGGTGAGTACATCGGGATGATCGCGGCGGGGATGATGCGATCGTTGAACGGCCTGAACTGCTCGGCCGTGAACACGTTGTAGGCGCGGCAGAGCGCGCGCCGCAGCCGCTCCTGCGGCAGGCGGTAGTATCCCAGCCCCGCCGTCGGGTAGACCACGCAGAAGTCGAGGCCGAGGTCGTCGAGACGCTCGTACAGCAGGCGCGGCATCATGGCGGTCGCCCGGTCCAGCGTGTTCCTGGTCGGCAGGAACCAGAACGCCTCCTGGCCGATCCGCCGGCGCCGCCGCTCGGCCACGGACATGCTGAGCGAGTTGGGGATGCGTGCGCTGGCCATGGCCAGCGCCTCCACCGCCGCGTCCCCCCCGATGCGGCGGAACTCCTCGCGCATGTGCGGGGCGAACTCGGCCCAGTGCCCGTCCGCGTCGATGATCGGGTGGCTCAAGCGCGAGCGAAGCTTCCGCGCCTCGGTCTGACCTTTGCTCAGCATGGCCGCGCCTCCGTCGCAAACATTGACCGGTGGAAGTGGATGATACCGCGTGTGATGACCGGAGGCGCGCCTCCGGTCCGGGGACCGCGCCTCGGGAAGGAACTTTCAGTTGACACGGTTCGATCCGGCGCCGTAGCATCGCACGGTCGATCGCTCCTCTGTCCGGAGGTGTCAATTCCCGTGGGATCCGCACGCGCTCCACCGCCCGGCGCTCCGTCGCGCACTCTTGCGGCAGTGTCTGCTCCATACCTTTCGGAGCCGCGGAGGCCCAGAAACGGAGTGCAAAGCATGTCGCATGATGATGATCTCAGGAGCGAAACCTGGCTGAGTGACGCGCAGCTGGCGAAGTGCACCAGAGCCGACCTCGATCCCTCCCCGTCACCCATTCCCACTCAGATCGTGTCGAACGGCGAGTGGATGCCCATGCCGCAGACCGAGCAACAGCAGCGCATCGAGGCGCGCACGAACGAGCTCGCCGACGGCGCCGCCAAGAAGCTCGGCATGAGCCGCCGGAAGTTCATGGCGACGACCGGAGGCATGGCCGCGACGTTCCTGGCGATGAACGAGGTCTTCGGGCGCTTCTTCAACGTGAGCCGCGAATCGCTGTTCGAGTCCGAGGCGTTTGCGGCCGACGGTCCTCCCGCGGACACGTTCATCTTCGACGACCAGCTCCACATGATCCGTCAGAGCAACACGACGACCAATCGGGCGCTGCGGGCGCTCGCGCAGGGATACCCGGGCGCGGCCGAGTTCCACTCGAATCCGTTCAACCCGCCGCTGAATTCGGGCCTATCCCACCCCGTGCTCGACGAGCTCGCATTACACGGCGATTTCGACGTCTCGGGAGGGCTGTGGAGAAACTGGAACCCGGCGCTGAAGGGCGATCCGATGGGACCGGATATCTTCCACTTCGCGGCCTTCGTCAAGTCGCTGTACTTCGATAGTCCGATGACCGTCGGCATGCTGAGCAACATCACGGGATTTCTCCCCGTGTTCGTTACGGGCCCAGAGCCGAGAAACGTGAACGAGGCCCGTAGCATCGAAGTCCTGACGGCCGACCAGACTGTTGGCGTGAGAAATTTCGTCAACAATCTGGCAGGCTCCCAGCGTCTCTATGCTCACGGCCTGATCTATCCGGGCACGGCGAACCTGTTCGAGATCCAGCGACAGATCGACCACAACAAGCCGGATGCGTGGAAGGGCTACTGCGTGTCCCTGGCCGCCAAACAGCTCACGGATCCAGCCGGCGCACCCATGAAGCAGTGGCGGCTCGATGACGAGCAGGTCGTCTACCCGACGTTCGAGCTCATCAGGAAGAACCAGGTCCTGCTGCGGGACGAGCGACCTGCGTTCGGCAACATCTGCGTGCACAAAGGCTTCGCGCCCACGGTGGACGACACGCCGCAGAACGGGAACCCCGAAGACCTGCCGAAGGCCGCCCGCGACTGGCCGACCTTCAACTTCATCATCTACCACTCGTGCATCGCCCCGGTGTTGTTCTACAACCCGGAGCCCCTGAGCAACCTTCTGAGCGCGCACCCGGTCCTGCGCGAGGGCGTACCGGATATCCGCTGGACGACACGGTTCGGCCAGCTCTCACGCAACCTCAACAACGTCTATGCCGAAGTCGGCTCGACGTTCGCGTCGACGGTGATCACGTTCCCCACCGTGTGGGCTCACATCGTCGGCCAGCTCCTGCAGAACATGGGATCGCACCGGATCGTCTTCGGCTCCGATTCGCTCTGGTATGGCTCGCCGAAGTGGCAGTACGAGGCCTTCTGGCGGTTCCAGATACCCGAATCGCTGCAGGACAGGTGGGGCTACCCCGAGATCACGGAGGCCGACAGGCGGAACATCATCGGACTGAACTCCGCGCGGCTGTACCACGTCTCCTCGACGATCCCCAAGAAGTTCGGAGCGATACCGGCCGACTTCGAGAGCAGGATGCCGGCTAGCCTGAAGTCGCTGCTCGAATTCCCCGGCTTCGCCTCGGACAACATCTCCAAGATGAAGCAACGGTATCTCGCCGAGGGGTCGGTTCCCGACCACTCGCGGTTGGGCTGGATCCGCACTCGCGTCTAGTCCAGCCAGACGGCGCGGTCTTCCGTCGGGGAGGCCGCGCCGTCTCGAACCAGCTTCGCGTGCAAGTTCGACGGGGAAGATGCGCCGCGCGGCCTGACCGGCGTCCCTTGACGATGCCCGGTGGCTGGAGGACGATCGCTGCCCATGGCCACCGGGCTGACCGACCTCTCGATCGCCGAGCTTTCGAGCCTGATCGCCGCGCGCACGCTGTCGCCCGTCGAGCTGGTCGAGGCGCTCATCCGGCGCGTCGAGGACTACGACGCGCAGACGCACGCGTTCATCACGCCCACCTTCGACCTCGTCCGCCAGCAGGCGCGGGCGGCCGAGGCCGAGATCGCGGCCGGCAAACACCGGGGGCCCCTGCACGGCATCCCGTTCGCGCTCAAGGACATCTACGACACGCGGGGGATCCTCACCTCGGGCCACTCGCGCGTCTTCATCGACCGGATTCCCGCCGAGGACGCCACCGCGACGAGGCGGCTCTACGACGCCGGCGCCGTGCTGCTCGGCAAGCTCGCCACCCACGAGATGGCGCACGCGGGTCCCTCGTTCGATCTGCCGTGGCCGCCGGCGCGCAATCCGTGGAACCTGGCCCACTTCACGGGTGGCTCCTCGTCGGGCTCGGGCGCCGCCGTCGCCGCCGGCATGGTGCCGGTGGCGCTCGGCTCGGACACGGGGGGATCGATCCGCGGCCCGGCATCGCTCTGCGGCGTCGTCGGACTCATGCCCACGTTCGGCCTCGTGAGCCGCGCGGGCGTCATCACCAACTCGTACACGTTCGATCACTGCGGGCCGCTGGCGCGGACGGTCGAGGACTGCGCGCTGGTGCTGCAGGCGCTCGCCGGCTATGACCCGAACGACGCGGGGAGCGTGAGGCGCGACATCCCGTCGTATCGCGAGGCGCTGCGCGACGATCTCCGCGGCCTCAGGATCGGCGTGTTGCGGCACCACTGGGAGCAGGACATCCCGGCGACCGAGGACGTTCGTAACGCCATGGACGCCGCGCTCGACGTCTTACGCCGGCTGGGCGCCACCCTCGAGGAATGCAGCGTGCGGCCGCTGGCCGCCTACTTCGACGTCAAGATCGTCATCGCCGAGAGCGAGATCTTCAGCGTCCACCAGGCGAATCTCCAGACCCGCGCGAAGGACTTCGGCGCCGACTTCCGCTCACGCGTGCTGCCGTCCGTGCTGTTCACCGCCCACGATTACGTCCAGGCCACGCGCGAGCATCGCCGGATGATGGTGGAGATGGAGCCGCTCTACGGCCGATTCGACGCCTTCGTCACGGCCGGCATGGGCGAGGCGGCGCGGCTGAGCGATTACCGCAGCGTCTCGTTCTGGCAGAAGCCGAGCGTGTTGACCGCGTGGAACGTGACGGGCCAGCCCGTGCTGGCGCTGCCCAACGGCTTCGGCAGGAACGGGCTGCCGCTCGGCATGCAGATCGTCGGCCGGCCCTTCGGCGAGACGACGATCTTGAGGGTCGGCCACGCCTACGAACGCGCCACGGCGTGGCACACGCGGCGCCCCCAGCTCGCGCGCGGCGCGGCCGCGCCGGACGTCGTCCCTCCGCCGGTGCTGTCGAGCGGCGCCGATCAGGTCGACGCCGAGACGCGCGACCTGTGTGTGAAGAGCGCGCGGCGGGCGGGAGTCCAGCTCGACGATCTGATGCTGGCGCAGCTGCTGGAGGGAGCGCCGTACGCGCTCGCCATGGTGGAGCGCCTGCGCCGCTTCCGGCTCGGGTGACCGTTCAGTCCAGCAGCTCGAGACAACCGAGGTCGTGGACGGCGCTCATGATGCGCTCGAGATGGTTCCACCAGATCCAGGGACCGAGCCCGTGATTCGCCTGCCACATCGGGGTGGTGATCTGCCAGAGCACGGACTGCCGGTAGTCGTCCCACAGCGCGTCGAACGAGTAGCCGCGCACCCCGCCGGCCACCAGCGCGTCGTGATAGCGCCGGAGGCTCTCCCGCTCGTACCGGCGCCGCCAGTCCGGATACCACTGCACGGCGATCATGTAGGCGAGGTCGTCGGTGGCGGTGTCCACGCGCCACGCGTCCCAGTCGATCAGCCGCACGTCGTCGGAACCGGGATCGCGCGGGAGCAGCGCGTTCCAGACGTGGGCGTCGCCGTGAACGATCGTCAGGTCCCGGTGCGAGCGGTACCGCCCGAGCAGGCGCGGCGCAGCGGCGATCAGACCCTCGTACACGCGCCGGCGTTCGGCGGAGAGACGGTCGCCCAGGCGATCGGCGAAGACGGCCAGATCCTTCGGGAATGCCGCGAGATGGCGGTCGAGCGCACCGGAATCGTCCGCGAACGCGCCCACCGAGACGCCCAGACGCTCGTGGTCCCACCAGAGCGCGTGGAACCTGGCATGGGCCGCGACGACCGCGTGCCACCGCTCCATGGGAGGCGGCAGCGGCCACTCGCCGAGCGGCTCGTGAGAGGCGGTCAGGTCCTCGAGCATCACGTGCCAGCGCCCCGCCGGTTCCGCGGCCGCCTCGTAGCAGCGGGGCAGGAGACCCGGCGGCGTGGCGACCGCGACCACGTCGTAGAAGGTCACCTCCTTGCGTCCGAGCTCGCGCAGGGCCTCCGCGGCGTCCTCGCGCGACGTCTTGAAGAACACGTGCGACGGGCCGGCGTCGTCGCCCTGAGCGTACGTGAGGCGCAGCCGCGCGATGCGGGAGATCAGCGTGTCGCGCGACGTTTCGACCGCGACGTCGACCACCTCGCCGCGGGTGAGGACACCGGCGCGGCGCAGGACGGCGGTCAGACGTTCGGGAGTCGCTTCCGCTGGCACACCGCTCATCCCGGGCCATGGTACGGTACGCCGTCAAGATCACGACCCTCACCACCCGCGAGGAGACACACGTGAAGATCCGACCCAATCGCCTGAGACAGACGCTCGCCGCCGGCCGAGTCGCGACGATCATCGGCGGCACCAACGACCCGGACCTGATCGATCAGCTCGGCACGCTCGACGTGGATGGCATCTGGCTGGAGGGCGAGCACGGCGGGGTCGACTACGCCGACCTCGGCAACCTGACGCGGGCCTGCGACCTCTGGGGCAAGACCTCGGTCGTCCGGGTGATGGACAACGACTACGCCACGATCTATCGCACGCTCGATCGGGGCGCGCAGGCCATCGTGGTGCCGCACGTCAACACGCGCGCCGAGGCGCAGGCGGTCGTCGAGGCCGGCAAGTTCGCGCCGCTCGGCAAGCGCGGCATGTTCACCAGCCGCCAGGGCTTCGGCGTGGACGACTACTTCAAGACCGCCAACGACCAGAGCCTGCTGATGGTGTTGATCGAGGACATCGCGGCCATCCCCAAGCTCGACGAGATCGTCAGGGTCGACCACATCGACGTGTTCTTCGTGGCGCCGAGCGACCTGGCGACCTCGATGGGCCACATCGGCGACGTGGGGCACCCGGACGTCCAGAAGACGATCGACGGCGCGTTGACGAAGATCGTGCAGGCCGGCCGCGTGGCCGGCACCCTGGTCAACGCCGGCAACGTCGAGCATTACACGCGGATGGGCGTGCGCGTGGTGTTCACCAGCTTCTTCCCGTGGATCCAGGCCGGCGCCAAGGAGCTCGTCGAGCGGGCTGCGGCGGGCGCCCGCGGCTGACGCGCGTGGACCGCGTCCGTCTTGCCATCGTCGGCTGCGGCAACATCTGCCAGCTCAACGCCCCCGGGTATCTCGAGCACCCGCGCTGCGACGTCGTCGCCCTCTGCGACACCGAGTGGGCGCGTGCCGAGCTGCGGGCCCGGCAGTGGGGGATCACGCCGCGGATCTACAAGGACTATGCCGAGCTGCTCGACGACTCGACGGTCGATGCCGTCGAGCTCCTGACGCCCACCTATCTCCACGCCGAGCAGATCATCGCCGCTCTCGCCGCCGGCAAGCACGTCTCCTGTCAGAAGCCGATCGCCATCAGCGTGGCCGAGGCCGATCGGATCGCCGAGGCGGTGTCGAAAGCGCGAACGACGTTCCGGGTGACCGAGAACTTCCTCTATTACCCGCCCATCGTGAAAGCCAAGGAGCTGCTCGAGGCCGGCGCCATCGGCGAGCCGTCGCTCGTGCGCATCCACACGACCCGCGCCAGGGAAAGCGTCGGCGCCACCCTGACCCTCGATCCCGAGGCGCTGATCTGGCGTCGCGATCCCGGTCGGAACCCCGGCGGTGTCCTCTACGACGACGGCGTGCACAAGTACGCCACCGCCATGTACTGGATCGGCGAGATCGGCGAGATCTCGGCCATCGTCGGCCGCGGCGAGGACTTCATCCAGGAGACGCCGAGCGTCGCCCACTTCCGCTTCAAGGACCGCGACTGTCTCGGCATCATCGACTACACCTACGCCCCCGAGATGCGCATCCGGAGCCGCTACTATCGCGCGGACGAATTCTTCGAGATCCACGGCTCACGCGGCATCCTGTGGGTCACCCGCTGCACCGGCGAGATGCTCGACCTGCCGCCGGTGATGCTGATCCAGGGGACCGAGACGACGAGCTACCAGGTGCCCATGGACTGGCGCACCGGCTTCGATGGAGCGGCGCGCGATTTCATCGACGGAGTGCTGGAGGGCCGGCAACCCGCCCAGGACGTCGTCACCGCGACGAAGGTCCTCCAGGTGCCGCTGGCGATCTACGAGGCCTCGCGATCCCGCCGCCCCGTGGCGCCGGAGTCGATGCGATGACGACCGTGGAGACCGCGCTCGGTCCGGTGGCCACCGGCGAGCTCGGTCCGACGCTGATGCACGAGCACGTCGTCACGCGCTCGCCCGGCGTGCAGGAGAACTGGCCACATCTCTGGGACCGAAACGCCATCCTCGCCATCGCCGAGCGGAAGATGGCCGACCTCTACCGCCGCAACATCCGCGCGATCGTCGACCTGACCACCGTCGATCTGGGCCGGGACATCGGCCTGATCGTCGACGTGGCGCGCCGTTCGCGCGTCCACGTGATCGTCGCCACCGGTGTCTGGTGGATGCCGCAGCGGTACTTCAGCGCCCACGGCGTCGATGCGGTGGCCGAGCTGTTCATTCGCGACATCACCCGGGGCATCGGCACCAGCGGCGTGAAGGCCGCCATCATCAAGTGCGCCACCGACACCGCCGGCGTGACGCCGGTGATCGAGAACATCCTGCGAGCGTCCGCGCGGGCCCAGAAGGCGACCGGCGTGCCGATCTCGACCCACACGTGGGCCGCGGGCCGCTCCGGCGAGGCTCAGCAGGCGATCTTCGCGCAGGAGGGCGTCGATCTGAGCCGCGTGGTCATCGGCCACAGCGGCGACAGCGAGGACCTGGGCTATCTGCGCGGCCTGATGGAGCGGGGGAGCACGATCGGGATGGACCGCTTCGGCCTCGAGCACTTCCTGCCCACCGCGAAACGGGTCGAGGTGCTCGCACGGCTCTGTGCCGAAGGCTACGCCGGCAAGATGGTCCTCTCGCACGACGCCAACTGCTGGACCGACATGCTCTCCGAGGACGACAAGCGCCGGACCCGGCCGCTCTGGCACTACAACCACATCGCCGATGACATCCTCCCCGCCCTCCGCAAGGCGGGTGTCACCGACGATCAGATCGAGCAGATGCTCGTGCGCAATCCCCGGGCGATCTTCGAGGCGCACTGATCGTCCACGGGCACTGCGCTTGATCGATGACCGACACGCGGACAGCTTCACGCTTGTGGCAACGGATGACCGCGGCGCAGCGGCTTTGCGCCGCGTACGCGCTCTGGCGCGATGATGAAGCGACCTCCGATCAGCGGCAGGCCGCGCTGCTCATCGCCCAGCAGAGGAAGTTCCGGCCCAAGACGGTGATCGGCCTCGACGAAGATCGTAAGGCGCATCACCTCGCCAGCCTGTCGACTCTGCCCGAGGCGCTCGCCGCTCGAATGCTCGTCCTGTATCACCTGGCCGAACAGCGGCCGATGATGGGCGCGTTTCTCGACGCGATCGGTATCGCGCACGACAACGGCGTGATTCAGGACGACGCGGCCACGCCGGATCCGACGAAGATCACCGCGGCCGCCGCGGCGATCGCCAAGGACTACCCGGCGCACGACGTCTCGCTCTATCTCAGCACGCTCCTGTGGCAGGATCCGGCGACGTGGGGAGCACTGCACGGAGTGGTCTGATGGATCGCAGAAGTGTGATACGGTGGCGGTGTCGGTTCCCTCCTGTCCGCGCCTGCGGCGTCACGTCGTGAGAGCGTTCACCTCTGCACAAGTTCTGACGAAAGGCGAAACAACAACCATGACCAAGGAAGATGCCATCGAGGTCGAGGCCAAGGTGGTCGAGCCCTTACCCAACGCGATGTTCCGGGTGGTGATGGACACCGGCCACAAAATACTCGCCCACGTGTCGGGCAAGATGCGGATGCACCGCATCCGGATTCTGCCCGGCGACAGGGTCACGGTTGAGCTGTCCCCTTACGATCTGACGCGAGGTCGGATCACGTACCGATTCAGGTAGGAGCGGAGGCAGGTGCTGACGGTGGCTGAGATCCCGATCTCCCTGACGTGCGCCGACTACGCGCGCGTCATGCCCCTCGCGACCGGTGAGGTGAAGCCGGAGCGGATCGCGCTCACGATGATCCTGGGCAGTCGGGGCTCGTGGCCGGCGCGCGCCGAGATGCTCCGTCGCGCCGTGCAGGACCCGCACGTGCAGGGCGGCGAGTGGTCGATGGCGCAGTACCTCTACCGCATCGACAAGGGCGATCGCCGCTACGTCGGCCTGCCGGTGTTTCCGCTGCGCAACTTCACGGCGCGCGACCTGTACGTCCGCCGCGGCGGCCCGATTCGGAAGCCCGCGGATCTGGCCGGCAAGCGCATCGGCATGTACAGCTACACCGCGAGCGGCTCCATCTGGTACCGGCACTTCCTGCGCTTCGTGGGTGTGGATCCGGCCGCCATCCAGTGGTGGGTCGGGGACATCGACACGCCCTGGTCCGCATCGATGGACCAGACGCTGCCTCCCGGCGTGAACGCGCCCGCGAAAGGACGGTCACTGTCGACGATGCTGCTCGATGGGGAGCTGGAGGCCATCTACAGCCCGCCGCGCCCGGAAGCCTATCACCCCGACGCGGGGCCCATCGCGCGCCTGTTCCCCGAGTTCCGCCAGATCGAGCACGAGTACTTTCGCAAGACCGGCGCGTTTCCTCCTCAGCATCTGATCGTTCTCCGGCGCGAGGCCTGGGAGGCGAACCGGTGGATCGCCAGGAGCCTCACCGAGGCGTTCAGCGCCGCCAACGAGTGCTTCACCGCGTCGCAGAAGGGATTCCCGTACGCCACGCCGTGGCTGGAAGCGGAGCTCGAGGCCACGGCGGCGGTGATGGGGGAGGACTTCCACCCGTATGGGGTCGAGCGGAACCGGGCGCAGATCGAGATGTTCGCCGGCGAGGCCTTCCGGCTGGGCCTGACGAGCCGCCGGATCACGGTCGAAGACTATTTCGCGGACTACCTGCAAGGAGGCTGACTCAGCCCCACGGCGTCGAGGTCAGACGGAAGAAGCGCGTGGCGTTCTCCCACATGAGCTTCTGTGTCGCCGGCTCGCCGAGCCGCTTGCGCCAGGCGATCACGGCGTCCGCGTGGTCCGGAAAGATCGTCTCCGGGTGTGGATAGTCCGACTCGAACATGAGCACGTGGTCGCCGACGAGCTCGATCACCGCGCGCGTGAGCTCGACGCCCTCCGAGAAATCGATGCCGCAGAAGACGCGGCCCATCCGCGCGTACTCGACCGGAGTGTGCTCCACCTTGGGAGACACCGAGCCGCGCACGTAATCGATCTGCCGCGTCAGGCGGAGCAGCCAGTGTGGCAGCCAGCCGTGGCCGCACTCGAGCGTGCCGACGCGCAAGCGCGGATAACGGTCGAGCATGCCACCCATCAGCATGAACGAGAGAAAGCGCTGGCCGCCCCATGTCTGGCCCGCGCAGCGCCCCATCGCCGGGTTGTCCCAGACGTCGCGATAGCCCGGGAAGTACGGCGTCTCGATCGTGAAGCCGTGGTACATGATCGCGAGGTCGGCGTCGTTGGCGGCGGCCCAGATCGGCTCGAGGTCGGGATCGTCCACGGGCAGACCTTCCGGGAGCAACGGCCACACGGCGGCCACCCAGTCTTCCTTCGCCAGCTCGGTGATCACCTGCGCGGCCCACGCCGGATCGGTCGCCGGTGCGAGCACCATGCTCTTCAGACGCCGCGGGTCGGCCGCGCAGTACTCGGCCATGTAGCGGTGATACGCGCCATACATGCCGCGCGTGAGATGAGGCGCGAGCGCGGGCGCGCCGTAGGCCCACGGACCGGGAATGATGAAGTCGATGTCGCGACCCTCGGTGTCCATGTCGGCGAGCCGGCCGCGCGCGTTGTCCTCGGCGACGCGCGCCGCGATCGGCTTGCGCGTGACCATCTGCGTGCGTCCCGACAGGAACCCGCGATCGCCGCCCGTGTCGGTTGGCGCACTCGGCTTCTCGCCGGCGACGCGCTGATAGCGGAGCTGCTTGATCGAGAGGATGGTCATCTCGGTCTGATCTTCGGCGTCGCCGCGCCCGGGCTGGACCTTCACCTTCCGCATGTACGGCGTGATCTCGTCGAGGTGATCGCGGAGGGGTCTGTCCGCATACCGCAGCAGGACGTCGAGCGACGGATTGACGTGCGTGTCCGAATCGATGACGCGGAATCCCTGTCTCATCGCTGACCCCCGCCCGGCATGATATAACGCACGCCGACCGCTTCAAGGAGGGCGAGGGGGATCACGTGCCCACGGTCTCGGTCAATGGTCTTCAGATCGCGTATGCCTCGGCAGGCGCCGGCCCGCCAACGGTGTGCCTGGTGCACGGCACGGGGGGCTCCAGCGATGTCTGGATGCGCCAGCTCGAAGACCTGGCCGATCTCGGGCGCATCGTCGCCCTGGACCTGCCCGGGCATGGAGGGTCGGGCGGGACCATCGCGCACCGAATCGAGGACGCGGCCGCCGTGGTCGCCGGGTTCCTCGACGCGCTGGGAATCACGCGGGTCGTCATCGGCGGACACTCGATGGGAGGGGCGATTGCCCAGCAATTCGCGCTGTCCTGTCGGGAGCGCCCGGATGGCCTCATCTTGATCGGTACCGGCGCGCGCCTCCGCGTGCTGCCGCGGTTGCTCGACCTGCTCGCGAACCACTACCATGAGGGCGTGAGTCTGTTGATGAGCCTCGCCATCGGCGCCAGGGCGCCAGCCGAGCTGAGGGCGGCGCTGCATCGGGCAACGGCCCAGAATCCGGCCGGAGTGGTGCTCGGGGATCTCCAGGCGTGTGACGCCTTCGACGTCATGAGCCGGATCTCGACCGTGCAGGCGCCCACGCTCGTGATCTGTGGCGAGGAGGATCAGCTCACGCCCCCGAAGTACTCGCGCTTCCTCGGTCAGCGCATCGCCGGCGCCTGCGTCAGCATCGTTCCGGGAGCAGGCCACTATGTCCAGGTGGAGAAGCCTCGCGAGACGACGGCTGCCATTCGCGAGTTTCTCGTCCGGCTGGGGGAATAATCTCCAAGGAGGTTGAGATGGCGGTCATCCTGGGCACGGGCGCCTATCGCTTCGAGGTTCACGACCGGTGGGCGAAGCTGCCGCCGGAGCAGGAATTCAACGCGGACGTCGCGGCCGTCGGGGTCGACGCTCAGGACCGCGTGTACGCGTTCAACCGCGGCGCGCACCCGATGGTCGTGTTCGATCGCGACGGCAATTTTCTGCGGTCCTGGGGCGAAGGCGTGTTTCGCCGCGCGCACGGCGTTCACATGGCGCCCGACGACACGATCTGGCTGACCGATGACGGCGACCACACCGTCAGGCACTGCACGCTCGAGGGCAAGGTGCTGCTGACGCTCGGCATTCCCGACAAGCCGAAGCCCTACATGAGCGGCGAGCCGTTTCACCGCTGCACCCACACGGCGCTGTCACCGCAGGGCGATCTCTACGTGTCCGACGGCTATGGCAACGCGCGCGTCCACAAGTTCGCGCCGAACGGCACGCTGCTCCGCTCGTGGGGCGAGCCCGGCACCGATCCGGGCCAGTTCAACATCGCCCACAACATCTGCTGCGACGCCGACGGCTGGGTCTATGTCGCCGACCGCGAGAACCATCGCGTCCAGGTGTTCGACGGCAACGGCAGGTACGAGACGCAGTGGAACAACATGCACCGCCCTTCGGGCCTGTTCCTCGAGCGCGGCGCCGAGCCGCGCTTCTACGTCGGCGAGATCGGCGGCGGCATGGCGGTCAACTACGACATGCCCAACGTCGGGCCACGGGTCAGCATCTACACTCCCAAGGGCGAGATGCTGGCGCGGCTCGGCGAGCGTCCGGCCGGCCGCGAGCCGGGCCAGTTCATGTCGCCGCACGGGCTCGCCGTCGATTCGCGCGGCGACATCTACGTCGGCGAGGTATCGTTCACCAACTGGCGTAATCGCTACAAGGACCAGCCGCTGCCGCCGGGGCTGCGAAGTCTCCAGAAGCTCGTCAAGGTGCGCTGAAGAGAGGAGATGCCATGAGCGAATCCGAAGTCCTCCGGGCCGACGACCGCCGCTTCGAGGCGATGCGCAAAGGCGACTGGGCCGCGCTCGACGCGGCGCTCGCCGACGATCTCACCTACGTCCACTCCACCGCGCGACTCGAGTCGAAAAAGGAGCACATGGACAATCTCCGCGCCGGCAAGCCGCACTATCGCGGTATCGCGCCGCGTGACCGACGGGCGCGCGTGCACGGCAGCATCGGCGTCGTCAACGGCGTGTCGGAGATGCACGTGGAAAACGCCGGCAAGGAGCAGCGCTTCACCATCCGCTACCTCGCGGTCTACGCGAAAGCGGGCGACAACTGGCGGATGATCGCGTGGCAGTCCACGAGGGTCCCGGATGCGTAGAGGAGGCTCGGCATGTCGGTGCTCGTGATCGGCGCGACAGGCTTCATCGGGCCACGGCTCATCAGGCGGCTGGTCGCGCGAGGCGAGTCGGTGGTCGGCATGGACTTGAACCCCGGAGCCGCCACGTTCGGCGACGTGCCGATCGGAGCGCCGGTGATCCGTGGCGACGTCACGCACTTCGAGGACGTGATGCGGACCGTGCTCGACGTCAAGCCGGACCGGCTCATCAACCTGGCCTACGGGCTCGGCGCCGGCGAGGGCAACCCCCACCAGGTATTGCGCCTCGACGTCCTGGGGATGGACAATTGCTTCGAAGCCGCGCGCCTGGCCGGCGTCAAGCGCGTCGTGTACGCGAGCTCGATCGCGGTGAGTGGCCAGCAGAGCCACTTCGGTGACCGGCTCGTGAACGAGGACGATCCGCCGTACGGCACGAGCCAGTACGCGATGCACAAGATCTTCAACGAGTTCCAGGCGCGCAAGTACATCAAGAACTACGGCATGTCGATCACGGGCGTGCGTCCGGCCAACGTCACCGGTCCCGACAAGGTTCGTGGCTCGGTGGACCACGTGCAGATCATGACGGAGGCCGCGCGCGGCAAGGCGGTGCACCTTCCCAAGAAAGGGCTCATGCGTCTCCTGATTCACGTGGAGGACATCGCCGAGGTCTTCGCCCGTGTGCTGCTGGCCGACGCCCCGCGCCACGCGCTCTACAACTCGGGCGGGATCCCCGTGAGTCTCGGCGAGCTGGCGGACATCGTGCGCGGGTTCCTCCCAGACGCGCAGATCACGTTCGCCGAGGAGGGTGGCCGCGAGGAGTCCGGCAACTATCTCGTGGACTGGAGCCGCCTGGCCAAGGAGTTCGGGATCGAGTATCCCGGGTTGCACACGCGGGTGCTCGAGGTCATCAACGAGGTGCGGCAAGAGGAGGGACTCCATGCGCTATAAGCGGATCTCCGCGGACTGTCACCTCGACCTCATCTGGCTTCCTCCGGACCTCTTCGTGTCGGAGGCGCCCAGGGACATGAAGGATCGCATGCCCTATGTCGCCGACGGGCCCGAGGGGCGGCGGTGGGTCGCGAACAACGGCGCGACCTTCGGCCTCGCCGGCGGCGTCGGCGCGTCGGGCACGAAGTACGTCCCGGGCAAGCAGCTGCGCGTCGACAAGATGGCGGAGGCCGGACTCTACGAGGACGGCAAGAAAGGGATTCGCCGGCCGGGCGACCCGCATCTGCGCGTCAAGGAGATGGACCGCGACGGCGTCGACGCCGAGGTGATCTACGGCATCCTCGCGGCGGCGGCGAAGCTGAACGATCGCGAAGCGTCCAACGAGATGCTCCGCATCTACAACACGTGGCTGAACGACTTCTGCAGCCACTATCCCGACCGCCACATCGGGCTCGCCTGCCTCCCCTATGGCGACATCGAGGCCGCCGTCGCCGAGGTCCATCGGGTCGCCAAGCTCGGCTTCAAGGGCATCGAGCTGTCGTGCTCGTGGGAGATGGAGCCGATGTGGCATCCGCAGTGGGAGCCGCTGTGGCAGGCGATCAACGAGGTCGGGATCCCGTTGCACTTCCACACGTTCCCGTCGGTGTCGCCGAAGCTCCGCGAGCAGTACAGCGGGCTCACCCAGCGCGCGCTGATGTACAGCGGCCTGTGCCTGTTCCAGATGACGCTGGCGAACATCCTGACCGCTCTGATGGGCCGGGCCGTGTTCGAGCGCTATCCGAACATCCGCATCGCCTTCGGCGAGAGCGGCATCGGCTGGATCCCGTACGTGCTCGACCGCATGGATTTCGAGTACGAGGACCAGTACAAGGACCTGCCGCTCAAGCTGAAGCCCAGCGAGTACTGGCGGCGGCAGTGCAAGGCGACGTTCCAGTACGACCGCGTGGGCACCAAGCTGATCGACGAGATGGGCGTCGAGACCCTGATGTGGGGCTCCGACTATCCGCATCCCGACGGGGTGTGGCCGGAATCGGAGAAATACATCAACGAGCAGTTCGCGCATCTGCCGTCCGACGTCACGCGGAAGATGACGTGCGAGAACGCCGGCAGGTTCTATGGCCTGATCACATAGTCAGGGTGCGCTGACCGCCGGTGGCGCCTGCCACGCGAACGCGCTGAACTGATACGGCGCGAGCGCGGGCGGCGCCGGCAGGCAGCCGCCGGCCTCGAGCATCGCCTCGGTGTGATCGTAGAGCGCGAGCACGAGCGCTTCGGAGTCGATCGAGTGGAACCAGAGCGCCTGGCCATCGAGCAGGAGCAGGACGACGTTGGCGAGCGCGCACGGGCCGAGACACCCGCCGATGGTGAGATGCACGACGTCCCTGAGGCGCCGTCGTTCCCACTCGTGGTGGTAGAGCTCCGTCGGCACCGCGGCGAAGCCGTCGGCCGTGCGTCCGCAGCAACAGCCCGTCGCGCAGACGAAGAGCTGACCGCGGGGACGGGCGACGTTCACGGGGCGGCCGTCGGAGCGAACGACGATGGTACGACGGCCCGCGTGCATGCGGCGGATTATGCCATCGATGTCGGCTGAGCATCGGCGCGAGCCGCCCGCTCGCGCGGCAGCCCGAGCGCCACCAGGAGGCCCAGGGCATTGCCGCCGGCGGCGATCAGGATCGCCACGCCGTAGCCCTGGGTCTGGTCGAACAGGCGGCCGGCCGCGATCGGCAGGAAGACGGCGGCGGCGCACCACGCCAGGTAGAGACGGCTGGCCACCCGGCCATACAGGGCGCGCCTCCAATAGACGGCCACCGCGGCCGCCGTCACGCCGGAAATCAACCCGTAGCCGAGCCCCACGAGCGCCAGCGAGAGGATCGAGACGCCGGCACCGGGCCACAGCGTCAGCGCCACGTTCCCGGCGAGCGCGACGGCGTGGGCGCTGGCGGCGACCGTGGGCACGGTGAGCCAGTCGATCATCCACCCGCCTGCCAGGCGTGCGGCGGCGATGGTGCCGGCAACGAACGTCGTGCCGTAGACGGCGAGCGAGGTCGCGCCGCCATAGGCCGTGATGATGCCGGCAGCCTGACCGAGCACCATCAACCCGGCAGACGCCGCCAGGAAGAAGACGAGCCACAGCCGCCAGAACACCGGTCGGCGCCGCTCCTCCTCGCCCGGCGCGGCGGTCGCGGCCGCCGCCGCGAGCGTGACGCGGGACTGCGCGATCAGCCACGCGGCGATGAGCCCGGCGACGGCCAGGACAGTCGCGAGTCCCGCGAGCGTGGCGCGCACGCCGAGCTCGCGGACGGACCACCCGAAGAGGGGCGCGGCGATCATGGCGCCGGCCGGATAGAGCGCGACCAGGTAGCCGTTCATCAGCCCGCGGTGTCGCGTCACCGCCAGGTTCACCGCCTGCTGCATGAGGATGTAGCCCGCGCCGCCACCGGCGCCGAAGAGCACGCCGTATCCGATGACCAGCTGCGCCAGACCGCCCGCCGTGGCGGCCAGCGCGATGCCCAGCGCGCTCACGGCGCCGCAGGCCACGACCAGAGTCGGAGGCGACGCGAGGCCGTAGACGTGGGGCGCGAGGTTCATGCCGCCGCCGAATGCCGCAGACGCCACGGCGAAGACGAGCGCGAGCTCGGCTCGGCTCAGCGCGAGCAGGGTTTCCAGCGGCGTCAAGAGCACGCTGAACGCATAGAGCGAGCCGAGCGGAGCATTGAGCGCGGTGGCGGCCGCGATCGCGTGCCACGGGCTTGGCCTGAGGTCAGGGTCGCTCACGATGATCAGCCGGCGATTGCGCGCCGAGAGTATACGCTGCTAGGCTTCGGCCACCATGCTCCCGGCGCCGGGGTTCCATCACCTGCATCTGAACTCGGTCGATCCCGACGCGGCGATCGATTTCTATGCCCGGCAGTTCCCGACCTCCGCCAGGGCGAGCTGGGGCGGCCTGCCCGCGCTCGCGTCGCCGAACGACGTCCTCGTCCTGTTCACCAGGGTCGCCACGCCGCCTGCGACATCGCCGCAGACCGCGATCTGGCACTTCGGCTGGCATGTCACCGACACGCGCGCGCGCCTCGAGTCCTACGAGAGCCGGCTCGACGTCAGGCTCTTGCCGCTGTACACCACGGAGGAAGGCGGCTCGGTGTTCATCAGCAGCGATACCTGGCCGAGCACCGGCGCGACGCCTGGCCTGACGAAGGCGCAGATCGCCGAGGCCAGGGCAAAGGGCGTGCAGCCGACCCGCACGGGCGGCTTCGGCTACATGCAAGGTCCCGACAACGCTCTCGTGGAATACGCGGGCAACCATCCGGCCGAGCGCTTCAACCACGTGCACCTGTACCAGGAGGAGCCGTTCTGTGCCCAGCTCTGGTACCAGACGCATCTGAACGCGCCGGTGTTCCGTGGACGCGCCAGCGCCACGCCCGTCACCGAGTCTACGTGCAAGGTGCCGCGCGGATCCGAGCGCAGCTGGCCGGCGCTCGAGCGGGAAGGGATGTTCCGGTCGCCGACGGCCGCCGTCGTGTTCGGCGACGTCGCGTTACCCTGGTACATGCGTCAGGGCGACCGGCCGCTCGTCAGCACGCGCGGGCATCTGTACGACCACATCGCGCTCAGCGTCGCCGATCTCGACGCCTGGGTCGCCAAGCTGCGAAGCGAGGGCGTCAGGTTCCTCGAAAAGCCCTACGAGCTCGGCGACACGCGCGCGGTGATGATCGAGGGCCCGAGTCGCGAAGCGCTGGAGCTGGTCGAGGTCGCGTAAGACGGCCGGACGATGATCCACCTGACGCCCAACCTGCCGGAGGTCGTGGCCGAGGTGCGTGAGCTGTTCGAGCGCTACGAGCGGGCGCTGATCGACAAGGACGTGAGATCCTCACGCTCGGCCGCGATCTCGCCACCGTCAACCTCGAGTTCAAGGTGCGCGGTCGCGAGCTGATCAGCCGTCAGAGTCAGACCTGGGTGCGCTTTCCCGACCTCGGCTGGAAGGTGATCGCCGCGCACGTCTCGACCCTGAATGAGGCGCCGCGGCGGTAAGGGAGGAACGCGATGCCGGTCTTCAAGCGTGCTGATGCCGAGATTCACTACGAAGTCCGCGGCTCGGGCTATCCCCTGCTCCTCTTCGCGCCGGGTGGCCTGCGCTCGCAGCTGGCGTTCTGGCGCCACAGCCCGAGCAATCCCGACGCCCCGCCGCCCTGGATGAATCCCATGGTCGATCTGGCCGGCCGGTTCACCGTGATCGGCATGGATCAGCGCAACGCGGGCAACTCACGCGGCACGGTGACGGCGACCGACGGCTGGCACACGTACGCCGGCGATCACCTGGCGCTGATGGATCACCTGGGCCATCGCCGCTTCCACGTCATGGGCGGCTGCATCGGGGCGACCTTCTGCCTGACGCTGTGCGAGATGGCGCCGGAGCGGATCACCGCCGCGGTGCTGCAGAACCCGATCGGCCTGTACGAGAACCGGGCGACCTGGGACGAGGCGATCAGCGGCTTCGCCAAGACCATGCTGGCGCGCGATCCCACGCTGACCGAAGACGTCATCCGGACGTTCGGCCGCAATATGTTCGGCGGCGACTTCGTCTTCTCCGTGAGCCGCGAGTTCGTGAGTCGCTGCCGCACGCCGCTCTTGCTGCAGCCCGGGACCGACACCCCCCATCCCGCCCCGATCAGCGCCGAGATCGCCGGCCTCGCTCCCAACCTCGAAGTGCAGAAGGACTGGCGCGGCCCCGCGCATCTCGCCGAGTCGATCCGCCGGGTCACCGACTTCCTGACCCGCCACACGCCGTCGTCATGACCGCGCGGCCCTACCACGTCTACGTCATCCAGGCGCGCGGGGAGCGCGACTTCTCCGACTGCCAGGCCGCGCTGGCCCACGTCCCCGCGCGCATGAGCGCGCTGCCCTTCATCGGCGACGCGGACGAGCTCATCGCCCGCACCCGCGACGCCGACGCGCTCGTCGTCGCGTTCTCGCCGGTCACGCGCGCCGTGATGAGCGCGCTCGAGGGGCTCAAGACGGTGGTGCGCACCGGCGTGGGCTACGACGTCGTCGACGTGCCCGCCGCCACCGAGCTGGGCGTGATCGTCGTGAACATCCCCGACATCTGGGTGCGCGAGGTCGCCAACCACGCGCTCGCCCTGCTGCTGGCGTGGAACCGCAAGATCGTCACGCTCGACCGCCAGGTGCGCGCGGGCGTGTGGAGCGGGGCGGTCCCCGGCGACCGCACCGGCGCGCTGCACGGCGAGACGGTCGGCATCGTGGGCCTGGGCAACATCGGCAGCGCGTTCGCGCGGCGCGTGGCTGCGCTCGAGACGAAGGTGATCGCGTGCGATCCCTACGTGGACGACGGGCACTTCGCCGCCCTCGGCGTCGAGCGCGTCTCGCTCGAGACGCTGGCCGAGCGGTCCGACTACGTCTCCGTCCACACGCTGCTGAACGCCGAGACGCGCCACCTGATCGGCGAGACGTTCTTCAAGCGCATGAAGCCCACGGCCATTGTGATCAACACCTCGCGCGGTCCCGTGGTCGACGAGCAGGCGCTGGCCCGCGCGCTCCAGGAGCGGCGGCTGGCGGGCGCCGCGCTCGACGTGTGGGAGCAGGAGCCGGTCGCCGCCGACAACCCGCTGTTGAGGATGGACAACGTCATCGCCACGCCCCACGCGGCCTATTTTTCGACGGCGGCCGCGGCCGCGGTGCCGCGGAGGTGCGGCGAGGAGGTGGCGCGCGTCCTCACCGGGCAGCGCCCGCTCAACGTGGTGAACCCCGAGGTCTATGCGCCGCGAGCGGTGCGCCGCGCGCGCTGACGAGGAGCCCATGCTGGAGGAGCCGACCTCTCTGCGGATCGACGACCCGGGCGTGCGGGCGCTGTTCACCGAAGCCGCGCGCTTGCAGTCCTGGCTCGACGTGGAAGCCGCGCTCGCTCAGGCGCAGGCGGAGCTCGGAATCATCCCGGACGCCGCCGCCCGCGAGATCACGCGCAAGGCGCAGCTGAAGTACCTGGACCTCGCCGCCGTGCGGGCGGGCCTGGCGCGCACCGGCCATCCACTGGTGCCGCTCGTCTGGGAGCTGGATCGTGCGTGTGAGGGCGACGCCGGGGGCTACGTGCACTGGGGAGCGACGACCCAGAACGTCACGCAGACCGGTCAGCTCCTGCAGGTGCGCCGGGCCCACGAGATCTTCCTGCGGCAGCTCGCGACGATCTTGATCACCCTCGCCGACCTCGCCGAGCGCACGAAGGACGCCCTGCTCCCGGGCCGCACGCATGGGCAACACGCGGTGCCCGCGACCTTCGGCTTCAAGGTGGCGGTGTGGATCGACGAGCTCTGCCGCCACGTGGAGCGTCTGCGCGGCGCCGAAGGACGGGTGTTCGTGGCCATGCTGGGCGGTGGCGCGGGGACGCTCGCCTCGCTCGGCGAGGCCGGTCTCGCGACCCAGGAGAGGATGGCGGCCCGTCTCGGAATGCGCGCGATGACCGTGCCCGCGCGCACCCTCGGCGATCACCAGGCGGAGTACGTCCTGCTGCTCGGCATGCTCGCCGCGACCTGCAGCAAGATCGGCCGCGAGATCTACACGCTCATGAAGCAGGAGTTCGGCGAAGTGGAGGAGCCGGTGCCGCCGGGCACGGTGGGCAGCAGCACCATGCCCCAGAAGCGCAATCCGAAGCTCTCGCAGGACATCATCGCCGCCGCCGCGCAGATCCGCGCGCTGGTGCCGCTGGCCCTGGAAGCGATGCAGACGGAGCACGAAGCCGACCGGACGACGAGCATCATGATGAGCCGCGCGCTGGTGCAGGCCTGCGAGCTCACCGGCGACATGCTGCAGCGGATGATGACGCTCCTCGACGGGCTGCAGGTGTTCCCCGATCGCATGCGCGAGAATCTCGAGCTGTCGGGCGGCCTGATCATGGCCGAGGCGCTCATGCTCGAGCTCGGCAAGGAGATCGGACGTCAGCGCGCCCACGACGTCGTCTACGAGGCGGCCCAGGCCTCGGTCACGCAGGCGCGGCCGTTCCGCGAGACCCTGGCCGACGATCCACACGTGAGCGCCGGTCTGACGAAGTCCCAGGTCGACGCCTTGCTCGACCCCGCGCGCTACACCGGCCTCTGTCGCCACTTCGCCGAGCGCGGCGCCGCGCTGGCCCGCGCGACCGCCGCCGAACTCCAGTCGCGCGCGGCGAGCTAGAGGAGCGTCAAGGCTCCGCGCCGCCACCCCGCGCGATAGAGGGGCGCCCCGGCTCCGCCGCCGCCACGCTCGCGAGATAGAGGAGCGCCCCCGCGCCGCCGCCGCCCCCCGCGCGAGTTAGAGGAGCGCCACGGCTCCGCCGCCGCCACGCTCGCGAGATAGAGGAGCGCCACGGCTTCGCCGGGGCGCTCCGAACGTCGGGGGGGTTTGGGGGGCCATATCGGGGCCCCCCATTTTTATTGTTTCACGGCGCCGAACGTGAGCCCGGTGACGATGTGCCGCTGCGCGAGCAGCGCGACGAGCAGCACGGGCAGGGTGATGAGCGTGGCGGCGGCCGCGAGGGTGCCCCAGTTGATCTCTTCGTACGAGATCATGTTGTACACGGCGATGGGCAGGGTGCGCGTCGTCCGGCCGGCCAGGATCACCGAGAACAGGAAGTTGTTCCAGGAGAACACGAAGGACAGGATCCCCGTCGCCACCACGCCGGGCTTCACGAGCGGCAGCGCGATGCGCCAGAAGACGCCCAGGTGCGAGCAGCCGTCGATGAGGGCGGCGTCCGCCAGATCGGCCGGCACGTCCTCGAAGAACGAGATCATGACCCAGATGATGATGGGCAGCCCCACGATGAGGTGGGTGAGGATCAGCGCGCCGTAGGTGTCCACCATCCGGAGACTCCGAAAGAAGATGTACCAGGGGATCAGGTAGGCAATGCCCGGAATGATGCGCGCGACCAGGATGATCACGGCCAGCTGTTGCTGGCGCCAGCGGGCGATGGAGTAGGCGGCGGGCAATCCCACCGCGAGCCCGAGCAGCGTACAGCCCGTCGCCACTACCAGACTGTTCCACGTGTAGAGGAAGAACGGGTACTTCGTGAAGACCTCGCGATAGCCCGCCAGCGTGACGCTGAAGCGGACGAACGACGGCGGATAGGCCGTCGCCTCGATCTGCGGCTTGAGCGAGAGCGTGAGCATCCAGTAGAAGACGAACACCGTCGGCAGCATGAAGAGCGCGGCGAGCGCGTAGAACCCGGCCGTGGAGAGCCAGCGGCGCCGCGCGCTCCCCCTCACCACGTCGTGCTCCGCCGCACCTTGATCAGGATCAGCGAGGCGCCCATGACGAGGGCGAAGAGCGCGACGGCCATGGACGAGGCGTAGCCCATGTTGAAGTAGGAGAACGCCTGGTTGAAGAGCAGGAGATTGATGGTCTCGGTCGCGTTGGCGGGCCCGCCCTGGGTCATGACGAAGATGATGTCGAACGTCTTCAGCGCGTCGATGGCGCGGAACAGGATCGCCACCACGAGCGCGGGCCGCAGCAGCGGCAGCGTGATGTGCCAGAACGCTTGTCGCGGGGAGGCGCCGTCGAGATGCGCGGCCTCATAGGGCTCGCGCGGCAGGCTGGCGAGGCCGGCGAGCGTGATGAGCATGATCAGCGGCGTCCACTGCCACACGTCCACCAGCGCCAGCGCGTAGAGCGCGGTCTGGCTCGAGTACGTCCAGCGGAACGGCGAGAGGCCGACGACCGAGACGAGGTAGTTCGCCACGCCGAGGGTCGGGTGATACATCATCACGAACACCAGCGCGATGGCGGTCGGCGTCGCCACCATCGGCAGGATGGCCAGCGTGCGCAGCAGGCCCCGCCCCCAGAACTCTCGGTTGAAGAGCAGGGCCATGGCGACACCGAGCAGCGTCTCCGCCGCGACGGCCACGACGGTGAACCAGATGGTCCGCGCCACGGCCTCCCGGAATCGCGCGTCGCCCAGGAGGATCTTGCCGTAGTTCGCCAGCCCGATGAAGCGCGGCCGGGTGAGGCTGGAGGCGAACCACTCTTGAAGACTCATCCATCCGGTGTAGGCGATCGGATAGACGATGATCACGGCGACGAGCAGCACGGCCGGCGCCGGAAAGAGCCATCGCGCGTGACGGTGGGCCCACTGGCTGGGGGGCCTCGAAGGGCCCCCCAGACCCCCCGAGCGCTCGGCACGCCCCGGCAAAGCCGTGGCGCGCCTCGTTAGTCGCACTCCGTGCTAGCTCTCGGTCCGATTGAGGAGGTCCTGAAAGTCTTTCTGCGCCTGCGCGAGGACCTGGGCGGCCGGCGCGCCCTCGATCCCTTTCTGGATGGCGACGCCGATGATGTCGCGGTACTCGGTGACGCCGACGATCTCCGGCAGTCCCTGCCGGCCGATCTTGAGCGAGGCCTGATAGGCCTGATACCAGTCGGCCGGCATCTTCGGCTTGGCCTTGACGTCCGGGCTGTCCCACGTCGAGGCCCGGCCCACGCCGACGCCGGCCATGAGCTCGCGCACCATGTTGGTCTTGTTCGTCGCCCACTGCGCGAACAGGTAGGCGGCTTCGTGGTTGCGGCTCTGAGCGTTGACCGCCATGCCGGTGATGTAGATCGGCGAGAAGTGGCCGCCGGGGCCCGAGGGCAGGACGGCGTAGCCGACCTTGCCGATCACCTTGGATTTCGCCGCGTCCTCGAACTGACTCGCGAAGTTCACGCCGTCCATGTAGATGGCGACTTGCCCCTGCATGAAGGCCGCGGAGCACTCGTACCAGTTGAAGTTCACCACGCCGGGCGGCCCGTATTGCCGGAGCAGCCGCGTGTACATCTCGAGCGCGGCCACCTGCTCCTTGCTGTCGAGCGCGGCCTTGCCGTCCTTCAGATAGGTGCCGCCCATGGGGAACAGGATGCTCGGATACTGGGTGGCGTTCGCGTTCTTGAGCCCGCGCAGCACGATGCCATACGTGCCGGGCGGAGCGTGGAGCTTCTTCACGAGCGGCTCGAGGTCGGCGAGCGTTTTGGGCGGCGTCAGGCCCTTCGGGCCGAAGAGATCCTTCCGGTAGAAGACGACGTTCGCGTCCACGAACGCGGCGAGGGCGGAGACGCTCCCGTCCGGCTGGGTGACCCCGGCCCGGGCGCCTGGCGTGAAGTCGTTCCAGTCGAAGTCGGGGCTGGTCAGCGTCGGATCGGCGAGGAACTTGTTCAGGGGGTGGTACCAGCCCGCCTTCCAGAAGCGCTTCTTCTCGACGTGGAGCGAGGTGAAGAAGGCGTCGATGCCGCCGGAGTTCGCGGTCATCTCCACGGTCATCTTCTGCCGCGCCTGGATCTCGGGCAGCGTCTCCCACTTGACCTTCATCCCGGAGAGCGACTCGAACTCGGGGATGTTCTTCTCGAGCACGTCGATGAACGGATGCTTGGTCAGGAGCAGGAACAGCTCCTTGCCCGAAAAGCGCTTCCAGTTGAAGCCTTGCGCCCGCGCCGGCGTCCAGACGAAGGGCCCGGCGGCGACGCCGGCGGCCACCGACTTCAAGAAATGGCGACGGGTGAATCGGCGAGCGGCCATGGGGGTCTCCTCTCATCCAGTCGGCAGTTCAGGGCCGGCCGACACCGTAGCATAATGACGCGCTGTCCGAGGAGGTCCCGGCGCGCCGCGCATTGACCACGCGGCCGGCGCGGCGTAGGTTCGCCAGCCATGGCGCCGACCGCGCTGACACGTCGTGAGCTCCTGCAGCTCGGCGGGACCGCCCTCGCGGCGACCGTCCTCTTGCCAGGCGACCTCGGCGCCGCCGAGACCCCGAGACGGGGCGGCGTCTTCCGGATCCGCGGCGAGGAGGCGACGACCGGCTTCGATCCCCATCTCGTGGCCAACCATCATCGGATCGCGACGAACCTGTCGTTCACCCACAGCAGGCTCGTGAAGGTGAAGGCCGGGACGGCCGTGGTCCCGGGCACCCAGCCGCTCGAGCCGGATCTCGCCGAGTCGTGGTCGCAGCCGAACGACCGCACCTATGTCTTCAGGCTCCGTAAGGGCGTGCGCTGGCATCCCAAGCCGCCGGTGAACGGACGCGAGCTGACGGCCGACGACGTGAAGTACACCTACGACCGATTTTTACAAGTCAAAGGGAACCCCAATCGCTCGACGCTGGGGCACGTCGAGAAGATCGACGTGCTCGATCGCTACACGGTGAAGTTCACGCTCGCGGAGCCGTTCGGATGGTTCCTCGACTATCTCGCGAACACCGTCATGTGGATCGTGCCGCGCGAGGCCGTCGAGCAGTTCGGCGATCTCCGGCGCGCCGAGGCGTGCATCGGGACCGGGCCGTGGATGCTGCAGCGCTACGAGCCGAACACCCGGCTGACGTTCGTGCGGAACAAGGAGTACTTCGTCTCCGGGCTGCCGTACGCGGATGGCGTCGAGGTCACGGTGGACGAGGATCCGTCATCGCGGCTGGCCAGCTGGCTCTCCGGGCGGTACGACTTCGCGCCGGAGTACGGGCAGTGCGTGCGGCGCGTCGATCTCCAGGTGGCGCAGCAACGGAAGCCGGGGCTTCGAACCCAGGACTTCGTGGTGCTCTTCGGCTCCGTCTCGGCGATGAAGCTCGACCGCGAGCCGTTCCGCGACGTGCGGGTCCGCCGGGCGCTCGGGATGGCGCTCGACTGGAAGCAGATCCTCGAGACCAACGCGTGGTCCCTGGGACACGGCGTGCCCAATCCAGCCGTCCCGGCCGCGCTTCGTGACTGGTCCATCCCGCTCGATCAGCTGACACCGGCCGGCCGTCGCCTCTACGAGCGTGACGTCACCGAGGCCAGGCGCCTCCTGACCGAAGCCGGCTTCCCCACCGGCCTCAAGACGCCGGTCGAAGCCACGCTCACATGGAGCCCCGATTACGTCGACGAGCTCCAGGTGACGATGCGGAGCTGGAAGGACGCCGGCATCGACGCCGAGCTGAAGGGCAAGGACTTCGGCGCCTACATGGCGACCACGGTGTACGGGAAGTTCGACAAGCTCGCGCACGGGCTGCGGGGCGGCAGCCCGATCGCCGACATCTCGCTCTATAACGCCCACGTTCCCGGCGAGGCGTTCAACGCCTCCGGCGTGGACGACCCGAAGCTCACGGAGATGATCCGGCTGCAGCGGCGGACGCTCGACGTCGCCAGGCGCCGCGAGATCGTCTACGACATCCAGCGCCATCTCGCCGAGCAGGTCTACTACGCCTACGGCCCCTCGGTGAGCACGGTGGCCGCGTGGGATCCACGGGTGAAGAACTTCGCGCCGAATATCGGCCACGATTACGGCGGACGCCTCATGGGAGCGTGGCTGAGCGCGTGACGGCGTCCACGCGCCTCCGGCTACACGTACATCGCCTGGTGCTCCATCAGCCGAAGCCAGCCGCGCGCGATCCGATAGATGAACCAGAGCCCGACGGCGCCGAGCGTGATCCACGCGATGAAGATGCCGATGCCGAGCGTGGCGATGACGAACAGCACGCTCAGCCCGACCCACAGCGCGCCGAACCAGAACGTGCGGATCTGCCAGCGGAAGTGCGACTCGAGCCACGTGCCGCGCACCTCGCTCCGCTTCGCGTAATTGACGATGACGGCGATGATGGAGGGCCAGCTGAAGAGGAAGGCGCCCACGATGGTGACGGCGGTGACGATGCCGATGAGGAGGCTGACGGCGTGCAGGCCGTAGATGACGTGCGTCAGCCGGATCAGGGACTCCCGAGGCTGGGCGATGACGGTCACCGCACGGTCTCCCCGCGCGCCTTGCGAAACGCGCGCTCGAAGCCGGGGAGCGCGCGCACCACGGTCTCGCGCTCCACCGTGAGGGAGATGCGGATGTGGCCGGGCATGCCGAAGCCGGAGCCGGGCACGGTGAGCACGCCCTCCTCGGCCAGCAGGCGGACGAAGGCCACGTCGTCGTCGATGGGCGTGCGCGGGAACACGTAGAAGGCGCCCTGCGGCTTCACGCATCGGTAGCCGATGCGCGTGAGCCCCTCGTACATCAGGTCGCGCTTCTCGCGATACGGCGCGACGTCGATCACCTGATCGCCCACCTCGGCCACCACCCACTGCCACAGCGCCGGCGCGTTCACGAAGCCGAGCACGCGGCTGGTGAACGTGCACGCCTCGAACAGCTGGGCGGCCTCCGGCATGCGCGGGGAGAAGGCGAGATACCCGATGCGCTCGCCGGGAATCGCCAGCGACTTGGACCAGGACGTCGCCACGATCGAGCGCGTGACCAGCGGCGGCACCTCGGGGACGACCACGTCGTCGAAGACGAGAGATCGGTAGGGCTCGTCGCTGACGAGCACGATGGGCCGCGCGGCTCGGGACAGCAGCGCCTCGATCTCGACGAACGCCGCCGCGGGATAGATGACCCCACTTGGATTGTTCGGCGAGTTGACCAGGATCACGCGCGTCTTCGGCGTGATGGCGGCCTCGAGCCGCGCGATGTCCGGCGTGAGGTCGGCCCTGGGCGGCACCACGACCAGCCGCCCGCCGTGGTTCTCGGCGTAGAACGTGTACTCCGCGAAGAACGGCGCCACCGTGAGCACCTCGTCCCCCGGATCGAGCAGCGCCTTCAGCACGGTGTTGAGCGCGGCGCCGGCGCCCACGGTCATGAGGACGTGATTGGCGGTGTAGGGCAGGCCGGTGGCGACGCTCAACCGCCTGGCCACGGCCTCGCGGACGCGCGGATGGCCGGCGTTGGGCATGTAGGCGTGCAGGTGAGGGTCCTTGCTCTCCAGCACGCGCCGCGCGGCGGCCAGCACGGCCGGCGGCGGCTCGATCTCCGGGTTGCCCAGCGTGAAGTCGAAGACCTTGTCGGCGCCGCGCTCGGCCTTGAGGCGCGCCCCCTCCTCGAACATGCGGCGGATCCACGACGCCTTCTTCAGATTGTCGGCGACGGCTCGGGAGATCACGGCCGGAGTATAGCGGCTTGACGACGACTTCGTCCGCGTTGTACCAAGGCGCGGTGAAGCTCGAGATCGTGGCGCCCTCGTGACCCGCCGCCGGCAGCTCGGCCGGGCGCTCGCGGCCGTGCTCCTGCTGCTGCTGACCGGCTGCGGCGAGGACGCGCCGACGAAGCCGGCCGTCTCCGCGAACCTCTGCGTCTACCTGCCCAACGGGATGGTGCTCGGCCCGTACGACACCCAGAAGGAGTGTGGCACGGCGCGCGAGAACATGCCGGCGGGCGAGTGCAAGCCGTGTCAAAAGTGAGCGCCGGCGTCATGGTGCAGGCCCGCGACGTCGAGAAGTACTACGGGGCCTTCCGCGCGCTGCGCGGCGTGTCGCTCGACGTCCGCGAGGGTGAAGTCGTCGTCATCTGCGGGCCGAGCGGGTCGGGCAAGAGCACGCTGCTGCGAGCCATCAACGGTCTCGAGCGCATCCAGGGCGGCGACATCGTCGTGGACGGCATGTCGGTCCGCGATCCCCGCACCGACCTCAAGCGCCTGCGCTCGGAGGTCGGCATGGTCTTCCAGTCCTTCAACCTCTATCCGCACATGACCGCGCTGCGCAACATCACGCTGGCCCCCATCAAGGTGCGCCGGCTGCGACGCGAGGAGGCCGAGGCCGTCGCCCACGAGCTGCTGCGCAAGGTCGGCATTCCCGAGAAGGCGGCCAGCTACCCGGCCGAGCTGTCGGGCGGGCAACAGCAGCGCGTCGCCATCGCGCGCGCGCTGGCCATGCGGCCCAAGGTGATGCTCTTCGACGAGGCCACCAGCGCGCTCGATCCCGAGGTCATCCACGAGGTGCTCAACGTCATGCTCGACCTCGCCCGCGAGGGCATGACCATGGTCGTGGTCACCCACGAGATGGGCTTCGCCCGCGAGGTCGCCGACCGCGTCGTCTTCATGGACGAGGGCGTGATCGTGGAGACCGGCGACCCGAAGACGTTCTTCGGCAGCCCGCGCGAAGAGCGCACCAGGCGATTTCTCGATAAGATCCTCTGACCCTCGGAGGTGTCCCATGAGCCATCGAAAGACCGCGTGGGCGATCCTCACGCTGACGGTACTTGCGCTCTGCCTCACGGCCTCGGTCCCCGACGCCGCCGCTCAGAAGAAGGGCGGCGTCCTCAAGGTCGGCAACCTCGGCGAGCCACCCACGCTGGACGCGCACTGGACGACGGCCACCATCACCGAGGTGCTCGCGCAGCACATCTACGAGGGGCTCTACTCGCTGGACGCCAGGTCGCAGCCGATCCCGATGCTCGCCGAGGGCATGCCGGCGGTGTCGAAGGACGGGCTGACCTACACGTTCAAGCTCCGGCAGGGGATCAAGTTCCACAACGGCAAGGAGATGACGTCGGCTGACGTCGTGGCCTCGCTCAACCGCTGGGGCGCGCAGTCCACCTATGGCAAGACGCTCTACGCCCGGGTGGCCGAGGTGCGGGCGGTCGACAAGTACACGGTCGAGATGAAGCTCAAGGAGAAGACGGCCATTGTCCTCATCTCGCTGGCCATCCCCAATAACGCCGCGGCGATCTATCCCAAGGAGATCGTCGACAAGTTCAAGCCGGCCGAGAAGGCCACGGAGTGGGTCGGCACCGGCCCCTTCAAGCTCGTCGAGTGGAAGCCGGACCGCCACATCAAGATGGCGCGCTTCGACGACTACCAGCCGCGCAAGGAGGCGGCCAGCGGCTACGGCGGCCGCAAAATCGCCTACGTCAACGAGCTCCTGTGGATTCCCGTCCCCGACGCCGCCACCCGCGTGGCCCAGATCGAGACCGGCGAGCTGGATTTCGCCGACGACCTGGACCTCAATGCCTACGAGCGGCTCAAGAACTCGCCCGGCGTGCAGGCCATCGTCGCCAAGCCGTACTACTGGCTCGTCGCCGTGTTCAACAAGAAGGAAGGGCTCATGACGAATCAGAAGCTCCGCCAGGCGTGGCAGGCGGCGCTCGACATGGAGCCCATCATGAAGAACGTCGCCGGCGGCCACCGCGAGCTGTACCGGATGGACTCGAGCCTGGCCTTCGCGGAGAACGCGCCCTGGCACACGAAGCTGCAGGGGCTGCCGTGGAACGAGCACGATCGCGACAAGGCCAAGCGCCTCCTGCGGGAGGCCGGCTACAAGGGCGAGCCCATCCGGTTCATGACCACCCAGGAGTACAAGTGGATGTACGACTTCGCGCTGCTCAGCAAGCAACAGCTCGAGGATGCAGGCTTCACGATCGACCTGCAGGTGGTGGACTGGGCCACGCTGGTCAAGCGACGCAACAACTCCAAGGAGTACGACGTCTTCACCACGGGCATGGGGAACTTCTACGATCCCACCCACCACATCTATCTCGGGCCCAACTGGCCGGGGTGGACCGACGACGAGGAGCTCAACCGCCTGCTCGCCGAGCTGGCGCGCGAGGGCGACTACAAGAAGCGGTTCATGCTGTGGGAGCAGGTGACACGCACGTTCTACGATCGCGTGCCGGTCGCCCGCTACGGCGACCTCTTCGGGCTGCGGGCGATGCGCGGCTATGTGAAGGGCTTCGACGCGACGCTGATGCGGCCGCGCTTCCACAACGTCTGGCTGGACAAGTAGCCGACGATCTCGGGGGTCGTCCGCGCGGACGACCCCCGCGCGACCACCGTGGCCACTTATCTCTTTCGGCGCCTCCTCGCGCTCCTGCCGGTGATGCTGGTCGTGGTCACCGTCGTCTTCCTCCTCATCCACCTGATTCCCGGCGATCCGGTCGCGGTGATCCTGGGGCCGGAGGCCAACGCCCAGCAGATCGAGGACGCCCGCCGCGAGCTCGGCCTCGACCGGCCGCTGCACGAGCAACTCCTGCGCTTCTACGCGCGCCTGCTCCGCGGCGACCTGGGGCGCTCGTATTTCCTCGACCGTCCCGTGACGCAGGCGTTGTGGGAGCGCGCCGAGCCCACGCTGGTCCTCATGGCCGCTGCACTGTTCGTGGCCGTGCTGATCGGCGTGCCGTCGGGGATCGTGGCCGGCGCATATCAGGGCTCGTGGTGGGACCGAGGACTCATGACGCTGGCGCTGCTCGGCGTGTGCGTGCCGGGCTTCTGGCTGAGCCTCAACTTCATCTATCTCTTCTCGGTGCGGTTGGGCTGGCTGCCCGTGGCGGGCTACGCGTCGGTCTTCCAGGATCCCGTGGCCGCCGCCCGCTATATGCTGTTGCCGGCCGTCTCCCTGGGCTTCAACCAGTCCGCCCTCATCGCCCGCATCGCCCGGTCGTGCATGATCGAGGTCCTCCGGCAGGACTACATCCGCACGGCGCGGGCCAAGGGCCTCGCCGAGCGAAGCGTGATCTTCCTCCACGCGTTCCGGAACGCCCTGGTGCCGGTTGTGACCGTGATCGGCATCACCACGGCGATTCTCATCGGCGGCGCCGTGGTCACCGAGATCGTCTTCAACATCCCCGGGCTCGGGCGGCTCATCATCTCCGCGATCCTCAGGCGGGATTATCCGGTCGTACAGGGGGTCGTGCTGCTCACGGCCGCCGCCTACATGCTGATCAATCTCATGGTGGACGTCGTGTACGCCCACATCGATCCGCGCATCCGCTATGCCTGACAGCCTTGCGGTGAACGAAAGCGCGATGCTCGCAGGGACACCCGTGACCGCGGCCGGCGCCCGGGCGCGGTTGGTGCGCCGAATTCTAAAAAATCGCAACGTCGTCATCGGCGGCAGCGTGTTCCTTTTGCTCGTGCTGGTCGCGTTGTTCGCCGACGCGCTCTCGCCGTACAATCCCACGCGGCTCTACCCGGGCCAGCGCCTGAAGCCGCCGGGCGCGCAGAACCTCCTCGGCACCGACGAATTCGGTCGGGACATTGCGAGCCTGGTGCTCCACGGCAGCCGCGTCTCGCTCCTCGTCGGTGGCGTGACGATGATCCTGACATCGCTCGGCGGCGTCGCGATCGGGCTCATCGCCGGCTACTACCGTCGCCTGGACCTCGTGATCATGCGGGTCATGGACGGCCTCATGGCGTTCCCGGCCATCCTGCTCGCCATCGCGCTCATGGCCGTGCGCGGACCGGGCGTCTGGAACGTGATCGTCTCGCTCTCGATCGTCTATCTGCCCCGCACGGCCATGCTGATTCGCAGCACCGCCCTCAGCGTGCGCGAGCTGGACTACGTCCTGGCCGCGCAGGCGCTCGGGCGCGGCGGGCTGGGCATCGCCTTCCGCCACATCCTGCCCAACTGCATGGGCCCGCTCCTCGTGCAGGGCACCTTCATCTTCGCCTACGCGGTGCTCGCCGAGGCGATCCTGGGCTTCCTCGGCGTGGGCGTGCCGCCCTACGTGCCTTCCTGGGGCAACGTGATCGCCAGCGGCAAGAACGTGATCCGCGAGGCGTTCTGGGTGAGCGCGTTCCCGGGCCTCGCCCTGACCCTGGCCGGCCTGTCCCTGAACCTCCTCGGCGACGGCCTGCGCGACACCCTGGACCCGCGCCTGCGGAGGGAATAGCGGCCAGCCCGGTGCCCTTCCGAATCCTGCGCTGGGCGTATCCGAACTGCTACAGTGCGCGAGGCATAGGCAATCGCTTACTCTGCCGGCGCAGGCGCCGAGCCGGAACATGATCAGTGTTCGCAGGAAGCCTCCGCTCTCGTATGCGGTCCTCTCGGAGGACGGTCAACGCGGCTCGGTGCTCGCGGTCCACGAGACCAGTCCCGTCCAGCCACGCCAACCACGACTCCTTGATCGCGTGCGATCTGCCCTCCGCACTCGCCACTACAGCCGTCGTACCGAGGAAGCCTACGTCGCCCAGAATCAGGCGCTGAGCGGTACATCTTCTTCCACGGCAAGCGCCACCCCGGGGAGATGGGAGCGCCGGAGCTAACCGGATTTCTGAGTTCGCTCGCGGTCGACGGGCGGGTGGCTGCGTCCACCCAGAATCAGGCGCTGAGCGCTCTCCTCTTCCTCTACCGCGAGGTCCTGGAACTCGATATTCCGTGGTTGGACAGCGTGGTCCGCGCGAAGCGCCCCCAGCGGCTGCCAGTCGTGCTCACCCGTGACGAGGTCCGGGCGGTGGTCCGATCACTCCAGGGCATTCCCCGGCTGATGGCGTCGCTGCTCTACGGATCGGGGCTGCGCTTGTTCGAATGCTGCCGCCTGCGCGTCCAGGACGTCGACTTCGGCACCAATCAGATCCTCGTGCGAGGCGCCAAGGGCGACAAGGACCGGATCACCGTGCTGCCCGCAGCGATCAAGGCGGATCTGATCCGGCACCTCGACCGGGTTCGCGAGCAGCGCGGGCGTGATCTTCAGGCGAGGGGCGGTTGGGTTGAGCTTCCAACGGCGCTCGACCGTAAGTACCCGAACGCCGGGCGGGAGTGGGTCTGGCAGTGGGTGTTCCCGGCGACGCGGTTCTATCGGGACCGCGTGACCGGACAGCTCCGCCGGCACCATCTACACGAGTCCGTGCTCCAGCGTAGCGTCAAGGATGCAGTGCGCCGAGCGGGAATCGCCAAGCGGGCGACGCCGCACACGCTGCGTCACTCGTTCGCAACGCACCTGCTCGAGGACGGGCGCGACATCCGAACCGTCCAGGAGCTGCTCGGGCACCGAGACGTGACCACGACCCAGATCTACACGCACGTGCTGAACCGTGGGCCCTCCGGTGTCCAGAGCCCTCTCGACACGATGCTTGGCGGCTGAGCCCGAGGCATGCAGCGTTACCCAGGTAAGACCGACGGGATAGGCCGACCGGATAGGCTGCGACGTTTTGCTGTCTAGCACATGCGCGATCGCCGCGCCGCCGCGCGTCGCAACTCGCGGAAGAATGAGGAGGGTCTGCGGCAGGAGCATTGAGGGCACGTCCGTGCTAGGCCGCCGCTTCCCACAGGTTCCAGCGCACTACACTGACCGGCCTAGCCCCAGACCGACTTTAAGTTCGGCGGACCGAGGTGACGGTTGAAGCTGGAGTTTTTCGAGTACGGGCTAGACGGCGGACCAATGATACTGCTGTACGGTGGAGGTCCTAATGACGTGGCCCTGCTTCGGAACGCCATGCGGACGTTGTCCGGAGGTGTCGGCCGCCAGGTCGCTCTGCACGACCTGCCGTTTGTTCAGTCAGTCGACAAATGCCAGCTCCGGGCAATCTCCGCCGAGGCTGATCTCGGAGTAGTGGCCAGAGCGCCAGTCGACTTCGAGTGGACTCTCGGTCTGGAGTCCTGGCTTCAGGTCGACGAACAACTCGAGCGGTTCTGTGAGGAGAAGGGCGGCGTCTCCTTTCAGCACGTCAACCCCGGCAGTGGGCCGGAGATCATCTACTCAACGGCTCGCGCATGGTAAGCCGCCGAACCTTACGCTCCACCGGACCGGGGCTCGCGTTGCTCGCTCCGGCCGGTGAGCGTGATCGTTAGGCTCCACAGATGAATCCAATGGAGCGTTTGCTGGGGTTCATTCTCAGACCCAGGAGCCCGAGGCGATACATCTGGCGCGTGACCATGTGGGCCATCGTCACCGCCCTTGGCATGTTCATGATTGGACGCGGCGCATGGAGCCTCCTCCAGCCCTCGGGGAACGCTTGGCTCAAGCTTTTCGGCATCGGCTTCTTCGTGTGCGTGACAGGTCTCGCCCTCTATAAAGCGATTGCTTCGGCTGCCCGTCCAACCTCGCCGCTGAATTCTTCGTCCATTGAAGCGTTGATCTACAGTGCCGCGTCGTTGCTTTTCGTCGTCGCCGGAGTCGTCGTAGTGCTGAAAAACGGGACCACTACCGGCGATGTCATTGCAGGCGCCTGTGGGATTCTATTTTTCGGTGTGGGCGGAATCGTGCTATTTCGTCGCGCGCGAGAAGATTGGCGGCGCCGTTAGATGTCGGAGATGTCATACCTGAGCCTAACCATCGAATTCAGCCGACGGGCGTTGTCTCGTGTGCGGACACGCTAACGATGGATGCGCCCGCGGCTGATCCGTGGCGCTAGACGGATGAATATCCTTTCGTGGATGCGTGACCGCGATCGCCGAGTCGGCTTGCGGATCCACAAACACCTACGGCTTGGCTTGGCCGTAGCATCGCCGCTCTTCGTAGTTGCTGGCGTTCTCGGCCTACTCGGTTTCGGTGACACCAAAGTCAATCGGCAGACGGTTGAGGGTCTGTCCAGGGTCCTCGCGGACCTAGCCTT
>Ga0209376_1000076_pt1 | contig 99623 bp, 84 predicted proteins | sample GraSoiAngelo_134_FD_185891 | JGI IMG/M metagenome (GOLD analysis project Ga0209376, IMG submission 185891) | Grasslands soil microbial communities from the Angelo Coastal Reserve, California, USA - 14_0929_05_30cm (SPAdes) (version 2) | ecosystem: Environmental > Terrestrial > Soil > Grasslands ... | reverse complement strand
ACGCCGGCGTGATCTCCTGAGCACGCCCACGCGCCGTGACGCTTGCCTACCTGCACGGCTTCGCCTCCGGCCCGACCAGCACGAAGGCCCAGTTCTTCCGCGCCGGGCTGGCCGCCCTCGGCGTGACGCTCGAGATCCCCGACCTCGCGCCCGACTTCACGCACATGACCATGAGCGGCCAGCTGGCCGCCGTCGATGGGATCCTCGCACGCGGGCCGGCGGTGCTCCTCGGCTCGAGCCTCGGGGGCTACCTGGCCGCGCTCGCCGCGGCGCGGAATCCCGACCGCGTCCGGGGGCTCGTGCTGTGCGCGCCGGCCTTCGGCTTCACCGCACGCTGGGAAGCCCGCGTCGGGCCGGCGGCGATGGCCCGCTGGCGCGCGGCCGGCGTGCTGCCCGTCTTCCATTACGGGCGCGGCCGCGAGGAGCCCCTGGCGATCGCGTTCCTCGACGACGCGCGCCGCTATCCGGACGAGCCCGACCCGCGCTGCCCGGCGCTCGTGTTCGCCGGGCGGCATGACGACGCCGTCCCGCTCGGGGCGGTGGAGCACTTCACGAGCGCGCGCCCGGAGCGCGAGCTGGTCGTCCTCGAGGCCGGCCACGAGCTCGTCGAGGTGCTCGAGCCGATGTGGGAGCGGACGGCCGCGTTCCTGCGCCGCATGGGTGCGGTCGAGAGGTGAACCCTCACCGCCGCGCGTGGCCGAAGCGCCGCACCCATCGCGCGCGCGGCAGGGGCCGGAAACCCTCGCGGGCATAGAGCCGAGCCGCGCGCCGATGTGCGGCGTCGACCTCGAGATCGACGGCCGCGGCGCCGGCGCGCGCGGCGACCCGGCATGCCGCCCGCAGCAGCGCCCGCCCGATGCCGCGCCCGCGATGTGACGGCTCCACGTAGAGCTCCTCGAGCCACGCCGATCGGCCGCCGTGCTCCAGCGGCCAGACGAAGGAGAGCGCGGCCAGGCCGATCGCCCGCCCGGCGATCGTCGCGACGAGGAGCCGTCCGCGCCGGGCATCTCCGAGGACGCCGTCGACCGCGCGGGCAAGCCTCGCCCTCGGCGTCCGGATACGGTGCTCGCGGAGCTGCGCGACGAGAAGCTCGACCAGGCGTTCGCGGTCGGCGCGCCGGGCGGCGCGGACGTGCGTGGCGAGCAAGGCTGCCCGTGATCGCCGGGAGTCCAGGTTGGCCATGTGCGACCGAGACCTTCCGGGGGACCGTATATTCATTGATCGCTGACGACGCCATCTCACGCCGGGAAGTCGACGTCGGGTGATGGGTCAGTCTGACCCCGGGCCACTCTCCGCCTCGAGGGCCACCCCGGGGCTGTGTTGCCAGCGTGGATCCGGTCGCGCTAAGAAGGGCCACCGTTGGCAAGCGGAGGCAAGCGCGTCTTCATCCTGGGCGGCGGCGCCGCGCTCGGCGCGCACCACGTCGGGGCGCTCCGCTACCTCGAGGAGCAGGGTATCACGCCCGACGTCGTCGTCGCGAGCTCGATCGGCGTGGTCAACGCCTGCGTCTACGCCACGGGCGGGGTCGCGCAGCTCGAGCGCGCGTGGCGGGGATTCCGCTCGCTGCCGCGCATCATCGCTCCGAGCTTCTGGCACAACCCCCTGCTCGGCCTCTCCCTCTTCTCGATGGACCGGCTCACGGCGGCCGTCGAGGAGTACATGGACTTCGCGAAGATCCACGCGAGCCCGCTCGACCTCCACGTCGTCCTCCTGAACCTCTCGCGCGGCCGCGGCGAGGTCTACTCCAAGCACGACTGTGCCGACCCGCGGGAGCTCCGCACGCTGGCGCGCGCGGGGTACGCGATCCCCCTCCTCTTTCCGCCCATCCGCTTCCGCGGCGACTGGTTCGTCGACGGCGGCTTCGCCTGGAACATCCCGCTCGACCACTGCCTGGCGCTCGACCCGAGCGAGATCTACCTGCTCGCGCCGATCGCGAGCCAGCTGCCGTACGTGGGCCGCTTCCGCACCTTCGCGGGCTTCGTGCAACGGCTGCTCGACGTCATGTGGCGCACGATCGGCAACATGGGCTACCTCTACGCCGCCATGGAAGACCAGCGCTTCCACGGCGTCCCGGTCACGGTGATCGAGCCGACCGAGCAGTGGAGCGGGTTCGGCCCGCTCGCCGTGTTCCATGCCCACCCGCGGAAGAACCAGAACCTGATGGCCGCGGGCTACCGCGACGCCAAGCGCGCCCTCGCCGCGCGGCGGCGCCGGGACGCCCGCGCGCGCCCCGTCCGGCGCGCGGAGCGCGTCGCGCCCGAGGCCGGCGCGGCACCACCAGGCGACGGAGCCCGCCCCTAGTGGGCGGGGGTGCGGGCGGGACGGTGATCGGGCCGGACGACGCGGTCGTCGTCCTCGACTGCTGAGCGGCTTGGTCTCGGTCGTCGTTGGACGCGAGCTGCGCGTCGCGCCGCTGGTGGTGCCCGCCCATTGACGCCCCGCGGGCGGCGAGCTACCGATTTCAGTTGCCCGAGGAAAGGAGGGTCCTATGGCGATTCAGCTCGGCGACACGGCTCCCGACTTCACGGCCGAGACCACCGAGGGGAAGATCCGCTTCCACGAGTGGATCGGCGACAAGTGGTGCGTGCTCATGTCCCATCCGAAGGACTTCACGCCGGTGTGCACCACGGAGCTCGGCTTCGTCGCGAAGACGAAGGCGGAGTTCGAGAAGCGCAACTGCAAGGTCATCGCGGTCAGCGTCGACGACGTGCCGTCGCACAAGAGCTGGATCGGCGACATCGAGGAGACGCAGAAGGCGAAGATGAACTTCCCGATCATCGGGGACCCGGAGCGGAAGGTCGCCTCGCTCTACGGCATGATCCACCCGAACGCGAGCGACACCTTGACCGTCCGCTCGGTCTTCTTCATCGACCCCAACCGGAAGGTGCGGGCCATGATCACCTACCCGGCCAGCACGGGCCGCGACTTCAACGAGATCCTGCGCGTCCTCGACTCGCTCCAGCTCACCGACCAGTACAAGGTGGCGACGCCGGCCAACTGGAAGCAGGGCGACGACTGCGTCATCGTCCCGTCGCTCACGGATCCCGAGGAGCTCAAGAAGAAGTTCCCGAAGGGGTTCCGCGCGCTCAAGCCGTATCTGCGCTTGACGCCCCAGCCGAACCGGTAGGTCAATCCGTCCGCGGCGGCCCCGTGGCGGGCCGCCGCCGGGTGGTCACGCGGCCGCCCGGCCGCGCCGGGCGAGCTGCGTGACGAACGCCACGACCTCCTCCGGGTTGACGGGCTTGGACAGGTGGACATCGTAGCCCGCGACGAGGGCCCGGACCCGGTCGTCGTCCGCCGCGAAGGCGGTGAGCGCGACCGCCGGGATCGCGCCGCCTCGCTCGCGGTCGAGCTCCCGCACCCGGGCGATGAGCTGATATCCGTCCTCGTCCGGCATGGCGATGTCACTGACCAGGACGTCCGGGTGGAAGGTCTCGAGCGCGCGGAGCGCCTCGGCGGCGGAGGGCACCGCGGTCACGCGTGCCCCGTAGTGCTCGAAGAGCGCGTGCAGTGATTCGAGCGTGTTGGCGTCGTCGTCGACGAGGAGGACGTGCAGGCCGTCGGCGCGGGGAGGGCCGTCCGGGAGCAGGGCGAGGCGCTGGATCTCCGATCCACCCTGCGCCGCCTCGGCCGGGAGCAGCGGCAGGCGGACGATGAACGTCGCTCCTCCGAGCTCGCCCGGGCTCTCGACCTCCACCGTGCCGCCGTGGAGCTCGACCAGGTGACGGACGATGGTCAAGCCGAGGCCGAGCCCGCCGTGGCGGCGTGTGGCCGGGCCCTCGCCCTGACGAAAGCGCTCGAAGACGTGCGGCAGGAGGTCGGCGCCAATGCCGGGGCCCGTGTCGCTCACCGCAATCGTCGCCTCCGACCCCGCGCGCTCGAGACGGATCTCGATGCGCCCGCCGCGCGGCGTGAACTTGATCGCGTTCGAGAGGAGGTTCGACATCACCTGCTGGAGGCGATCGGGGTCGGCGTGCAGCGCACCAAGCGAGTGGTCGATGGTGGCATCGACCGCGAGCCCGGCCGCATCCGCCTCCGGACGGACCGCGCTCAGCGCCGCCTCGACGACCGAGGCGGGATCGACCACGCCGAGGTCGAGCTCGAGCTTGCCGGCGGCGATGCGCGAGACGTCGAGCAGGTCGTTGATGAGCTGCGCCTGCAGCCGCGCGTTGCGGTCGATCGTCTGGACGGCGCGGGCCGTCCCGGCGGCGTCGAGCCGGCCCGAGCGCAGGAGGTGCGCCCACGACAGGATGGCCCCGAGGGGCGTGCGCAGCTCGTGGGAGAGCATCGCGAAGAACTCGTCCTTGGCGCGGTTGGCGGCCTCGGCCGCCGCCCGCGCGCGCTGCTCCGCCGCGTAGGCACGGGCGCCGTCGATGGCAACGGCGATGCGCTCGGCCGCCACCTCGAGGAGCTCGATCTCCGTGGTCGCGAAGACCCGCCGGTTCTTCGACCCGATGCTGATGACGCCGATCACCCGTCCTCCGACGACGAGAGGAACGTCGAGCAGGGAGCGAATCCCGGCCTCGAGCGCGTGGTGGCCGATCGCCTCATCACTCTCGATGTCCGCCATGGCGATCGGCCGGCGCTCGGCGGCCACGCGGCCCGCCAGCCCGCTGCCGATCGGCACCCGGACCCGCTGCTCCACCTCGCTCTCGAACCCCTTGGCGGCGCGCACGACGAGCACGTTCTCCTCCTCGTCGAGGAGCAGCACGACGGCGCGCTCGACGCCGAGCACACCCCGGATGCGCTCGAGGAGCTCGCGCATCATGTCGTCGAGCGCGAGCCGGCCGAGCGCCACGTCGACGATGCTCTGCACGCGGCGCAGGAGCCCTGCCGCGGTCTCCGCGCGCGCCCGAGCCTCCTGCTCCCGCAAGAGCAGCCGGCGACGCTCGTCCTCGGCGCGCCGCCGCGCCGAGGCCACCCAGATGATGAGGACGGCGGTCGTGGCGAAGAGCCCGAGACGGATCGCGTCCTCGCCGCTGACCAGCTTCGAGTCGAGCAGCAGATAGCTGCCGAAGACCGAGAGCGCTGCGGCAAAGAGCGCGGGGCCCGTGCCGGTGTAGAGGGCGCTCACCGTGACCGCCGCGAGAAGGAGCGTAAAGGCGGTGGGGTTCAGGAGCGAGCGCAGGGCGGTCATGGCGGCCAGGGCCGACCCCACCATCAGGCCCGCGAGGCCGAAACGCAGCAAGGACGACGCCTTCACATCACCCAGCTCTCACCTCCGGGCGTCGATGTTGGCATGATCTTAGCACTCGACGGTGCGCCGTCCAAACGTCGGGCGGCGAGCCTTCAAACGCCCGGCCGTCGGAATCGTTCATTTCCGCACCATTTCTTCGCGCTCCGCGCCATCGACGAGGCGGGGAACGCGGGGCCGCTCGCCACGATCGGACCGCTCACGCTCCGGCGCGTCAGCCTCACCCACGGCGGCGCCGGGCGGGATCGCCTCAGCCTCACCGCCCGCATCACGGCGCTGCTGGCGCAGCTCGGGTTGCCGGGCCAGGACGTCACGCTCGTCCTCCAGAACGGCACGGGCCAGTTCTTCAGCGTGACGGTGCCGGCGGTCGCCCTCGTCCCGAACGCGACCGGCACCCGTGTCCGCTTCCGCGACCCGACGGGCACGCTCGCGGGCGGCCTCACCTCGCTCAGCATGGGCGGCCGGACGCGCACCGAGGTGAGCGCCCGGGGCCGGCACCTGAGCCTCGCCGGCGCGGCGGCGGGGCCGTTCACGGCGATCCTGCGCATCGGCAGCCTCGAGCTGTCCACGACGGGGACGCTGCGTCCGGCGGGGTCGCGGCTCGTCTTCCCCTAGGAGGCTGTCCGAGTAACGCTCCGGCTGTGGCAAGCGATCCGGGGGCTGCGAGCGGCGTGCTCGCACCTCCCTCGTGCGGCGTAGCTTCTGCTACGCCTCCTCGGTCGGCGCTGCGCTTGCCGCTCTCGCTCCCCGGCTCGCTCGCCTCGCTTTCGTCGGTTACTCGGACAGACTCCTGCGGGCACGGCTTGGCGCGCGCCCGGGCGTCGGCTAGCACGGCGGTGTGAGCCGGATCTTCCTGCTCTCGCCCGCGCACTGCGGCGGCGTCCGGGCGCGGCTCGTGCTGGCCGAGGACGCGCAGTCCGACCTCGCCCGCCGGCTCCGCTCGCGCGAGGGCGTACCGCTCGGCGAGGTCATGACCTTCATGAGCGGGCTGTATTTCCGCGGCAAGCTCGCCTACGCACGCGCCTTCGCACAACCGCCAGGGCGTGCCGAGGGAACCCTGGTCATCACTCCGGGCAAGGGTCTCCGCCCGGCGGACGAACGGGTGACCCTCGACGCGCTCCGGCGCATCGCCGAGGTCGGCGTCGACGCCGCGAACCCCGCCTACCGAAGCCCGCTCGAGGCGAGCGCGCGCACGCTCGCGGCTCACATCAGCCGCCGCTGCGACGTCGTACTGCTCGGCAGCGTCGCCTCGAACAAGTACACCGACGTCCTCTCCGGGGCCTTCGGCACCCGACTGGTCTTTCCCGCCGACTTCGTGGGGCGCGGCGACATGAGCCGCGGCGGCCTCCTGCTGCGCTGCGTGGCCGAGGGGCGCGAGCTGGCGTACGTCCCGGTTGAGGGCGCGGTGCGCCATGGGCCGCGCCCGCCGCGGCTCGGGCGGATGGCCCGCTGATGCCGCGCCGGGCGACGCCGAAGGCGGCCGCGCGCCGATCTCCCGCCGCCGTCGAGATCCCCGCGGACCGCGAGCGCGTGATCCTCGAGCTCGACGGGCGCGCCGTCACGCTCACGAACCTCCAGAAGCCCTTCTGGCCGGCGCTCGGCCTCACCAAGCGTGACCTGCTCCAGTACTACGCCGACGTCGCGCCCGCGCTGCTGCCCCATCTGCACGACCGCGCCATGGTGATGAAGCGCTACCCGGACGGCGCTGGCGGCCCCTTCTTCTTCATGAAACGCGCCCCGTCGCCGCGGCCGGACTGGATCGCGCTCTGCCGCATCCGCCACGCGTCGGGGAACGTCATCGACTTCCCCGTCGTGCAGGACCTCCTGTCGCTCCTCTGGGTCGTGAACCTGGGGTGCATCGACCTGAACCAGTGGTACGCCCGCTCGGACGACGTCGACCGGCCCGACTACGTCCACTTCGACCTCGACCCCGGCGAGCAGGCGCCGTTCGAGCAGGTCCTCGAGACGGCGCTCGTCGTGCACGAGACGCTCGAGAGCCTCGAGATGCCGAGCTACGCGAAGACCACGGGCTCGCGCGGCGTCCACGTCTACGTGCCGATCGTCCGCCAGCCCACCCAGAAGCAGGTCTGGACATTCGCCAAGACGCTCGCCATCGAGCTCGCGGCGCGCCATCCCACGCTCATGACCTCGGTGTACTCGCGCGTGCGCCGGCCCTCCGACCGCGTCCTCGTCGACTACAACCAGAACGCGTGGGGACGCACGCTCGCCTCGGTCTACTCCGTCCGGCCTCACCCGCAGGCGTGCGTCTCGACCCCGGTCACCTGGCGCGAGGTGCGCCGGGGCGTCCGCCTCGAGGACTTCCGGATCGACAACGTGCCGGCACGCGTCGCCAAGCTCGGCGACCTGTGGGCACCGCTCGTCGCGCCGGCGGGGCGCTTCGATCTCGCCCGCTACGTGCGGCCGGATTGACTCGGGCCGCCGGCCGCGCGATGGTCGCGGCATGAGCGCGGAGAACGCCGGTATGGTGGCGCGGCTCGCGGGTGGCGCGTTCGCGCTCTGGGACCTCGCCCGCCGAACGCTCCAGGCCCTGCTCGGTCGGGACTCGAGCGGTCACATGCGCATCGACGTCGTCACCGAGGCGTCGGAGGAATCCTTCCCGGCGAGCGACCCGCCGTCGTGGACGCCGGTCACGACGGTGGCGAGCCGGCCCGAGCCGCCCGCCTGAGACGCCTCAGCGCCCGCGCCAGAGCGGCGCGCGCTTCTCGCGGAACGCGGCGAGGCCCTCCTTGGCGTCCTCGCTCATGAAGACGCCGGCGGAGAACCGCGACTCGTTGGCGAGCGCCTCGCGCAGCGGGAGAAACGTGCTCTCCTTGGCGGACTGCTTGCACGCCCGGACGGCCAGCGGGCCGTTGAGGCAGACGGTCTCGGCGAGGCTGCGCGCCTCGGCGATCACCCGATCGCGCGGCACCACGCGGTTGACGAGCCCCATCTCGTGGGCCCGCGCGGCCGGGATGCGGTCGGCGAGGAGCAGGACCTCCATCGCGTGGCACCAGGTGAGCTGCCGCACGCTCTGCACCGTCGACCCGCCGCCCGGGAAGAGCCCGCGGCGCGGCTCGGCGAGCTGGAACCACGCGGTGTCGGCGCAGACGCGGAGGTCGGTGTTCCACATCATCTCGAGCCCGCCGGCGGCGCAGATGCCGTTGATCGCGGCGATCACCGGCTTGTAGAGGGTGAACTCGCTGCCGTCGGGCAGCGTCGCCCCATCGCGCAGCACGGCGACGAGCGAATGGGCCATCGTGTACCGGGAGCCCTCCTGGGTGGCCTTCGACTCGCCGGCCTGCAGCTTGTCGGCGCGTTCGGTGACGATCGGGATGAAGCTCTTCAGGTCGGCGCCGACACAGTACACGTCGCCGACCCCGGTCAGGATGGCGACCCACGCGTCGCCGTCGTCGCGGAAGCGAACCCAGGCATCGGCAAGCTGCCCGAAGTGCTCGAGGTCCAGGGCGTTCCGTTGCTCGGGCCGGTCGATCGTGATGGTGACGATGCGACCCTGCTGCTCGTAGTGGATGGGCATCGCTCCTGCTTACACCGGAGGCCGCGCGGCACGCCAGCGAGTCGCACGGGCCAGACCCCGATGCTAGAGTGATTCCTTCGATGGCGAAGCTGCGCGTGCAGTTCGAGAGCGGCGAGCCCGAGCGGGTGATCGAGTTCGATCCGTCCCGGGCGCCGTTCCAGCACGACGGCCGTCCGGGCTCGATCCTCGACGTGCTGCTCGCGCACGGCATTCACCTCGAGCACGCCTGCGGCGGAAACTGCGCGTGCACGACCTGCCACGTGGTCGTCAAGAAGGGCATGGAGCGTCTCTCGGCATCGGAGGATGCCGAGGAGGACCTGCTCGACAAGGCGCCCGGCCTCACGCCGACGTCGCGTCTCGGCTGCCAGGCGGTGATCGAAGACCCGGACGCCGAGATCGTGGTCTGGATCCCGAGGTACACCATCAACCAGATCTCCGGACATGGCGGTTGAGCTCGAAGGCCGGCTCGAGGAGGTGGTCGACCATGGGGCGGACACGCGCTCCTTGTTCCTCCGCCTGCCCGTGGACCTCGACTTCCGACCGGGTCAGTTCATCTCCTGCCAGCTGCCGGTGGGCGACAAGACGTTGATCCGGCCTTACTCGATCGCCTCGAGCCCCGAGGAGCCCCGCAGGCTGGAGATCCTGCTGAACCTCGTGCCGGGCGGGCCCGGGTCGCATTACCTGTTTGGCCTGCCGCTTGGCGCAACCGTGCGCCTCACCGGGCCGTGGGGCAGCTTCGTCCTCGAGCGGGCACCCGAGGCCGAGACGGTCTTCATCGCCGACGGGACCGGCATCGCGCCGATCCGGCCGATGCTCCGCCGCGCGCTGGCGACGGCGACCCGTCACCCGCAGCGGCTGCTCGCCGCGGCGGCGAGTCCGGAGCGCGTCCTCTACCGGGCGGAGATCGAAGCGCTCGTCCGAGCGCATCCGGCCTTCCGCTGGGACCACGTGTCGAGCGGCGCGCTCAAGGACGAGGTGACACGGCGCTACGTCGAGGCCGACGCCGACCGGAGCCGGCGGTTCTTCATCTGCGGCGTCGGCGCGGTCGTGCCGACGCTGCGCGACCTCCTCCGCGGCGCCGGCTACGAGCGGCGCGCCGTCCAGTACGAAAAATGGTAGCGGCGCGCGCGCCTACGGCTCGGGCGCCTTGCGGGCGACCACGACCAGGTAGGCGCCGGCGCGCGCCAGGAGCCCGAGGCCCCGCTGCAGCACGTACTCGATCGGCATCGTCGCCCAGCCGAGCCGGTGGTACAGCTGGTGGAGTCCGCGACGCGGCTGGCAGAAGGCGTAGACGGCGCCGAGCCCGAGCACGCGCACGTCGCGGAACGGCGTCGCGGCCATCAGCGAGCGGACCTCCGCGGCGGTGTACGCCCGGTAGTAGACCCCGCTCGGGAACCGGCCACGTGGCGTCGGGAAGGCTCGGAAGCGACGCATCGTCTCCCAGTTGAAGACGGTGAACACCAGCGTGCCGCCCGGGCGGAGCGCGGCATGAAGCTCGTCGAGCGTGCGCGCCACCAGGTCGTCGGGGAGGTGCGGGAGCACGACGTTCGAGACGACGGCGTCGATGCTGCCGGTGCGGAACGGCAGCTTGCCGAGGTCGGCCTGCACGGGCGCGAGCGGCGCCCGCCGCGCGCGGAGCATCGCGAGGCTCGCCGCCGAGAGATCCAGGGACACGACGTCGGCATGGGCCGCGAGATAGGCGGAGAGCACGCCCGTGCCGCAGCCGGCGTCGAGCACGCGCAGGCGGCGGCCCGCGGGAGCCGGGGGCATGAGGCTCCGGTACATGCGCCGCTCGACGGGCCCGAACCAGCGCGAGCGCGAGCGCACGTGCCGCGCATCGTAGACCGCCGCCCCCTCGTCCCACCGCTTGCGGGCGTCGCCCGCGAAGCTCGAGTCGGCCGAGGCGAGCATCAGCCGCCGAGCATCTCGCCGTAGATGCCCTGCATGGCGCGCGCGAACCGCTCCACCGAGAAGTGCTCGCGCACGCGCGCGCGCGCCTCGGCGCCCATCCGCGCGCGCCGCGCGGGATCACGGAGCAGCGTGCCGAGCGCATGCGCCAGCGCGCCGTGGTCGCGGGGAGGGACCAGGACGCCCGTCCGTCCGTCGACCACGATCTCGGGCACCCCGCCCGCGTTGCTGGCCACGACGGGTTTCCCGAGCGCCATCGCCTCGATCAGGATGCGGCCGAAGGGCTCGGGCAGCACCGAGGCATGCACGACGACGTCGAGGGCGCTCAGCAGGTCGGGGATGTCCGAGCGCGGGCCGAGGAAGCGGACCCGGCCGCCGAGCCTCCGGGCGTGCACGAACTCGTCGAGCGCGGCCGCGAAGGGCTCGGCCCCTCGCACGACGCCGCCCGCGAGCACGCACACCAGGTCCGGAAACTCCTCCGCGAGCGCGGCCACGGCGCGCAGCGTGACGTCCTGCCCCTTCCAGGGCTGGATGTTGACCGCCATGCCGATCGCCGGTTGATCGGCGTCGAGACCGAGTTCCGTTCGGACCGTCGCGGGGTCGCGCGCCGGACGAAACCGGGCGAGGTCGAGACCGTCGTGCACGACGGCGAGACGCCGGGGACGCACACCCTGGCCCACGAGATGGCGGCGGACCGCGTCGGTCATGCACACGCAGCAGTCGATGCCGCGGGCCCAGAAACGCTCGAGCGGCCCGTAGCCCACCAGGCCCTTCTCGTGCGCCAGCACCGGCACCCGCGCCCAGCGCGCCGCCACCACGCCGTCGAGGTTCGCCTTGATGCTGTTGCCGAGATGGACGATGTCGGGCCGCTCGGCGCGCAGCAGGGGGACGAGCGTCCGAGCGCGCGGCACCACCTGCTGAACGAACCGCCGGATGGCGCCGGCCTGGCGCCGCAGATGGACCAGCCGGCCGGCGCGGTCGTCGAGCGTCCGCCGCACCGGAACCCGCCGGCCGAGCCCGCTCGCGGGCAATACGAGCACCCGGCAGCCCGTACCCGCCAGCGCTCCGTCGAGCGGCTTCTGCTCGTAGAGGAGAAGCGTCGACGCGTAGGCCCTCGGGTCGAGGCCCCGCACCAGGTGGAGGAGACCGGTGAGCGAGCCACCGACCAGACCGGTCTCGCTGTGCTCGACGAGGAGGATTCGCCGTGTCACGGGGGACCGGAAGTGAAGCAAGATGCAGACCGCCAGCGCAAGAGGACGACACGGCTCCCGGCTTGCGCGACACCGTGCACGAGCGCAAGCTCGCCGCATTCCTGCCCGAGCCCGGATGAGCGCCAACCCGCCACGCGACGGCAATCGCCTTGACCCTCCGATGAGGCGTGCGAGATAAGCGCCCGCCAGCCGCATGAGCCGTCTCGCCCGCATCGCCGTCCTCGCCGGTGACACTCCCGGCGCGCGCGCGGTCGCGGGGGCCGTGACCTCGCTCCTGACCGCCGTCGGCCGCTGGGTGGAGGAGCTCCCCGCCGGCGCCGACCTCGCGCCGTACACGGCGGTCATCCTGCCGCGGTCGCGCGGCTGGCGGGCGGTGCGCGAGCGTCATGCGGGCCCGCTGCTGGTCGTCGACGCCGACCTCCTCGGCGGGCGGGCCGATCCCGCGTTCCGCCGCCTCCTCGGCGGGACGCCGCGCGCGTCGGTGTCGGTCGGCGAGTCTCGCGTGCTCCTGCCGCGCCCGCTGCCCGCGCTCGCCGGCGCCGCGCTCGGCGAGGCGCCGCCCGGGCTCGTGGCGCAGCCAGATCCGGGCATCGGCTACGCGCTGCCCGTCGTCCTGACGCCGGCGCTGCGCACCGTCGCCGGATTCTGGAGCCTCGCGCGTCTGCTCGAGGAGGCGGTGGCCGCGCTCCTCGGCGAGCGCACCGTCCTCTACGCGGCGCCCTGGCCGCGTGGCGTGCGGGCGGCCCGCGCGCTCACGTACGACCTCGACGGACTGGAGGCGGACGGGGCGCCGCCGCCATTCGCCCTCCACGCCCGTCCGGCTACGCTCTTCTGCACCGCCGACGCCCTGGATCGCCTCGGGGCCACGGGGCCCGACTGTGAGATCGCCGCGCACGGTGACGTCCATCGCGGCTTCGCCGACGCGCGCACGAACCTCGCGCGCGTCGACCGCATGCTGGAGACCTTCCGAGCCGCGGGCCTCACTCCGCGCGGCTTCTCGCCTCCGAACTCCACCTACAGCTCGGAGCTGGCGCCGCTGCTCGCCCGCTTCCGCTACGTCCGCCTCGGCTATCAGGAGCGCGCGCTGCGTTTCTATCCGCAGGCACGCGCGGACGGAGTCCTGGTGCCGGTGTCGTACTACACCGATTTCCTGCAGCGCTACGTGGGCCCGGAGGAGTGCGCGCGGCTGCTCGGACGCTTCTGCACCTGGGCAGAGGCCACGTCGGTGCTGGCCGTCCCCTGCTTCCACCCGTGCCTGTGGCCCGAGCCCCTCCGCCGCTTCCTCGAGGCGCCGGGGGGCGAGGCGTGGGAGGCGACGCTCGTCGAGCTGAGCGATTGGTGGATGCGGCGGCGACGCGCGCTGGCGGCCGTGTCGGCCGCGGGCGAGGGCGCCGCGCCACCGGAGCTGGTGCTCGTACGGGCCACGCCGGCCGAACGGCTGGCCGCGCTCCGGCCACCCGACGGCCAGGCGCGCGCGGCGCCGCGCTCACGGGCGGCGGTGCGGGTCGCGATCGGGGAGCGTCAGGTGAGCGTCGTGCCGGCGGCCGATGCCCCCGCCGCCGCGGTCGAGGTGCCGCTGGCGCGGGGGTGGCGTCCCCTCGGCTGGCTGCCGGGTCCGCTCCGACGCGTGGCGAGCCGCACGCTCGTGCGCGTCGTGAACGAGACCGGGATGCACGGCTGCTTCTATCGTGACCTGGGCCTCTCGGCCGAGATCGTCGGCGGCGCGCTTCGCCTGCCGGTGGTCGCAGCCGACGAGCCGGTCCTCGTGCGGCATCGGGTCGCCGCCGACCTTCGCCGGGGCGCCCGTGGCCTGGTGCGACGGCTCGCTCGCCGGGCGCACGTCCCGCGAGCGGACGGCGGCGCATGAAGTCGCCCGCCCGACCATTGCCCGGCCCTTGCGGTAGCCGCGCATGATGTCTCGAAGCTGCAAGACGGTCCCCCCGCCGGGCTGTCGTCGCCGTGCGGCCAGACCCGGCGGGTGCGCTGGCATCCTCCTTGCTGTGGCCCGGGCGGTGTTCCGAGCGACGGCCGGCAGGTCATGCGCCTCCGAGCGCCCGACGCGACGTCGCGTGCCGATCCGTCGGGGAATAGGATGAAAGCTAGCCCGCGCCCCGCGTCATCGTCGAGCGCCGCGCCCGAGTCCCGGATGGAGCTGATCGAGTTCGGCGCGGTCCCGGTCCTCAGGTACCTCTGGCCCGAGTCCGACGAGCTGAACGCCGCGCTGCGCCGGGTGGTCCTGGCGAAGATGGCCGGCAGCCAGGGGCTGGTCGACAGCAACGAGGGCGGCTGGCACTCCGAGCGCGATCTGGCGACCTGGGAGGATCCAGCGATCGCGACGCTCCTCGAGCGGGTCCGGACGATGGCGCGAGAGCTCGTCGCCGCCACCGTGAGCAGCCCGGGCTCCGAGCACCTCGACGGCTGGCAGATCGAGGGCTGGGCCAACGTGAACACGCGCGGGGCGCTGAACAAGTCTCACCACCACGCCGGCGGCCGCACCAACCGCAACCTCTGGTCGGGCATCTACTACGTCGACGACGGCGGCCTCGCGGCGGACGTTCGCGATGCGGGAGTGACGAAGTTCGAAGACCGCAGCGGGGTCCCGAAAGAGATCTTGCGCTGTCCCAACCCGTTCGAGCGAGAGCTCACGGTCGTGCCCACGCCGGGCCTCATGGTATGCTTCCCGGCAACCCTGCGCCACTACGTCTGCCCGCATCCGACCGGGGCGGCACGGATCACGATCGCCTTCAATCTCAAGCACCCGGGCTTCGTCATTCCGAGATATGCCGAGCCGGACCCGCCGACGTTTCTCTGGAGAAACCTCCGGGGGCCGATGCTGGTCGCGAGCCGGGCGCGGCGGGCGCTCGGCAGGTGGTGGCCGGGATCATGGCGTTCATGATGCGGAAGAAGCAGGTCGGGCACCTGTTTCACCGGCTCCGCCAGCTCCGGAGACGGCGGCGCACCCTCGCGCGGATCGCCAGAGCCCAGCGTCGGCCCGGGCCTCCCGCGGTCGACCCCGTATGGCCGCTCCCGCGGCATCCGAACGGACCTTCCGACGACGACATCCGCGCGCAGTTCGCGAAGCACAGCCGCTGGTACTATGCCTACGAGTTCGACGGCGGCCTCGACGGTTCACCACCCGGGAGCGCCGCTCTCCGCCTGGACCTCCGCAACGGCAAGGGCCAGACGGCGCGGGCCGACGGGACGCTCCAGCGGTTTCGCCACTTCATGCCGTGGCTCCTGCAGGCCACCGGAGGGAACCTCCGCGGCCGGCGCGTGCTCGACATCGCCTGCAACTCCGGGTTCTGGTCGCTCCAGTGCGCCCTCCTCGGCGCCGAGGAGGTCGTGGGCTTCGACGCGCGCCCGGAGCTCATCGAGCAGGCGCGCTACGTGCAGTCCGTCGTCGGCGTCGAGAACGTCAACTTCCGGGTCCTCGACTTCTGGCAGATGAGCCGCGAGACGCTGGGCGGGCCCTTCGACGTCGTGCTCAACCTCGGGATCCTCTACCACCTCCCGAAGCCCCTCGAGGCGCTCGAGCTCTGCCGCTCGCTGGCGCGGGAGTACATGCTGCTCGACACGGCCGTGTACCCTGCCCGTCATCCGCTGATTCGCGTGGCCTGGGAGGAGCCGCTGGACATCCGGCTGGCGGCCAGTGGCGGCATCGTCATGTTTCCCAGCAAGCCCGGCATCGAGCTGATGCTGAAGCACGTCGGCCTGAGGGATTGCCTCGAAATCCCGCTCCGCACGACGGACATGCCCCTCGACTACCTGACCGGCGACCGCGCCTCGTGGCTGATTCGGCTGCCGGGCCGCGCCGCCCCCTGAGCCTGCGGCCCGCCGGCTGAGCTCGCCGCGCGCCCCTTGGTCGGCGCCGGGCCGTCTGCTAAGCCGGGCGGCAGCATGCGCGACGCCGCGGCGACGGCGCACTGGAAGCGGCACGGCTGGCTCTGGCTGCGTGGCTTCCTCGGCGAGGAAACGACACGCGACCTCGTCAGGTGGACGGACGAGATCGCGGCCTGGCCCGAGGTGCCCGGGAAGTGGATGCGCTACTACGAGCGGCGCGGGGGCGACCCCGCGGCCCGGATGCTCGCGCGCATCGAGAACTTCGCGCCGTTCCATCACGGGCTCGCCGCGCTGTTCTCGAGCCCGCGGCTCCTCGAGCTCCTCGCCGCCTGCGCGGGCGAGCCCGTCCTGCTCTTCAAGGACAAGATCAATTTCAAGCTTCCCGGGGGCGCCGGTTTCGCCCCGCACCAGGACGCGCCCGCCTACGCCGACTTCGGGATCGACCATCACCTGACCCTCATGGCCCCCGTCGACGCGTTCACGCGGGAGAACGGCTGCCTCGAGCTGGCGCGCGACGCGTGCGCCCGTGTCTTCCTGCCGCAGAACCCCGACGGCACGCTGCGTCCGGGAGTCATGGACGCGCTCGACGTCGAGCCGCTGCTCGCCGCGCCGGGCGACGTGATCGTGTTCGACGCCTGGGTGCCGCACCGCTCGGGGCCGAACCGCTCGCCGCGGCCGCGGCGGTCGTATTACCTGACGTTCAACCCGGCGTCCGCGGGCGACCGGCGCGCCGCCTACTACGCACGCAAGCGCGAGTGCTTCCCGCCCGAGTACGAGCGCGTCCCCGGCGTCGACTACGCGGCGCGCGGCCGGCAGTTCAACCTCGGGAACCCCTTCGACTGAGAGCGGGGCCGTGCCTCGCGGCGTGCCGGCGCCTTGTCCTTCGGCGCCGCGGCGTGCGATGAGGACGTCATGCCGCCCGCCGTGGCCCGCCTCGGCGCGAGCCTCCCCCTCCCGCCCGACCTCGCGATGTGCCGCCGCGTCGCCGAGCGGGCCGAGGCGCTCGGGTACGAGAGCATCTGGATCGCCGACACGGGCGCGGGACCCGACGCCTTCGTGGTGGCCGCGACGGCCGCGCTCGCGACCCGCCGGGTCCGGATCGGCACTGCGGTCGTCCCGATCTACACCCGTGCCCTCCCCGTGCTCGCCGCCGGTGCCGGCTCGTGCGCGCAGCTCATGCCCGGCCGTCCGTTCGTCCTCGGCCTGGGTGTGTCGAGCGAGACGATCGTCGACGCCTGGGGCGGCGTACCCTACCGGCGGCCGCTCACGCGCATGCGCGAGACCGTCGCCGTGCTCCGCCGCATGCTCGCGGGCGAGCGGGTCACCGTCGAGGGGAAGACGGTGCGCAGCCGCGGCTTCCGGCTCGTCTCGCCACCGCCCGCGCCCGTGCCCGTCTACGTCGGTGCGCTCATGCCACCGATGCTCGAGCTGGCGGGCGAGATCGCCGACGGCGTCATCCTCAACTTCATGCCGGTGGACGCCGTGCCGCGCATGCTCGCGCACGTCCGCGCCGGCGCCGCGCGCGCCGGCCGCGACCCGGCGACGCTCGAGGTCGTCGCGCGCTTCCAGACCGTCGTCACCGACGACGCGCCCGCGGCGCGCGACGCGATCCGCCAGATGATGGGCCCCTACTTCGCCACCTCCGTCTACAACCGCTTCATCGCGTGGTGCGGATTTCCCGAGGAGGCACGAGCCATCGACACGGCGTGGCGGACGAAGGATCGGGCGCGCAACGTCGCGGCGGTGACCGACGAGATGGTCGACCGCCTCGCCATCATCGGCTCGGCCGAGCACTGCCGGGCGCGGCTGGCCGGGTTCGCCGCCGCGGGCGTGACGACGCCGATGATCCAGCCGTTCCTCTTCGACGAGGCGGCGATCTGGCGGACGTTTGAGAGCCTGGCGCCGGCCTGAACGACCGCGCCGGCGAAGCTCTTGGAAAGGAGTGGCGGGCTGTGCTCTAGTCGCGCCCATGGTGAAGCTCTACGAGCATCCGCTCTCTCCCTACGCCCAGAAGGTGAAGATCGCGCTCGCCGAGAAGGGCGTCGCGTTCGAGGCCGAGATCCCGCCGCTCGCCGGCGGCGACCTCGGGCAGTTCAGGGCGCTCAACCCACGCCTCGAGGTGCCGACGCTGGTCGACGGCGACACGGCGGTCTTCGACTCGACGGTCATCCTCGAGTACATCGAGGACCGGTGGCCGACGCCGCCGCTGCTGCCGGCGCCGCCCGCCGAGCGCGCCCGCGTGCGCATGCTCGAGGACGTCTGCGACACCTACTACGAAGCGATCAACTGGGCCTGCTTCGAGATCAACGTCTTCAAGCGCGCCGAGGGGGGCCTCGCCGAGCGGCTCCTCGGACGCGCCGCCGAGCAGACGGCTGGGGTGCACGCCTGGCTCGAGCGGCAGCTCGGCTCGCGGCCGTTCTTCAACGGGGACGCCTTCGGATGGGGCGACCTCTCGGTCGTGCCGCACGTCCAGGCCTCGGTCCTGATCGGCCACCCGCCGCCCCAGGGCTCGCGACTCGCGGCATGGCTCGACCGCGTGCGGACGCGGCCGAGCGTCGCGGCGGTGGTGGAGGCGGCCGCGGCGAGCATGGGCGGCTTCGAGATGCTCCCGCAGCTCATCGCCTCCGGCCAGTTCGTGCGCGAGTACCGCGATCACCGCCTGGACTGGATGATGCGGAGCGGCGGCGTGGAGATCGTGCTCGACGGGATGCGCAAGAAGAACATCCGCTTCGCCCACCCGCTCGCGTGACGCCGGAGCGCCGACGCCGGTTCTGGGGGTGGGGCTGGGAGGGCGAGGGACCGGCGCCCGAGCAGCAGCAGGCGATCGCGCGGCTCCTCGCCGCCCGCTTCGCCCTGTCCGAGGTGCAGATCGCCGAGCCGCCGCGGCTGGAGGAGATCGAGCTCCCGCCTCCCCGCCTCCGGCCGCCGGCCAAGCTCGGCGCGATCTTCTCCGAAGCGCCCTACGACCGTGCCGCCCACACCCACGGGAAGTCGTTCCGCGACGTCGTGCGCGCCTTCCGTCGCGACTTCGCGCACCCGCCCGACCTGGTCGCCTTCCCGCGCTCGGAGGACGACGCTCGGGCTGTGCTCGACTGGGCGGCGTCCGGGGGCGCGGCGGTGATCCCGTACGGCGGAGGCTCGAGCGTCGTCGGCGGCGTCGAGGCCGACGTCGGCGACCGCTACCGGGGCGCCGTCTCGCTCGACCTCTCGCGGCTCGATCGCGTCCTCGAAGTCGACCGCACGTCGCGCGCCGCGCGCATCCAGGCCGGCGTGCTCGGCCCTGCCCTCGAGGAGCAGCTCAGGCCGCACGGGCTCACGCTCCGGCACTTCCCCCAGTCGTTCGAGTTCTCGTCGCTCGGCGGCTGGATCGCGACCCGCTCGGGCGGTCACTACGCCACGCTCTACACGCACATCGACGAGTTCGTGGAGTCGCTGCGCGTGGTCACGCCCGCGGGCACGATCGAGACGCGGCGGCTGCCCGGCTCGGGCGCCGGGCCGAGCCCCGATCGCCTGTTCATCGGCTCCGAGGGCATCCTCGGCGTCATCGTCGAGGCCTGGATGCGCCTGCAGGACCGTCCGACGTACCGCGCCTCGGCGGCGGTCACGTTTCCCGACTTCGCGCGCGGCGCCGAGGCGGCTCGTGCCGTCGCCCAGGCGGGCCTCTACCCGGCGAACTGCCGGCTGCTCGACCCCGGCGAGGCCGCCACCGCCGGAGCCGGTGACGGCACCGCGGCGGTGCTGCTCCTCGCCTTCGAGTCGGCCGACCACGCGCTCGACGCGTGGATGGCGCGCGCCCTGGCGCTCGCCGCGGACCACGGCGGCCGGGTGCCGCCCGGCGCCGGCGAGACGAAGCGGGCCGAGGCGGGTGCGCGGGAGGGCGCCGCGGGCGCGTGGCGCAAGGCCTTCCTCGACGCGCCCTACCTGCGCGACGCGCTGGTCGCGATGGGGATGGTGAGCGAGACCTTCGAGACGGCGATCACGTGGGATCGCTTCGCGGCGTTCGACGAGGGCGTCCGCGCCGCCGCCGAGGAAGCGCTCCGCCGCGTCTGCGGGGCCGGTCAGGTGACCCGCCGCTTCACGCACGTCTACCCGGACGGCCCCGCGCCCTACTACACGGTCCTCGCGCCCGGCCGGCGCGGCGCCGAGCTCGAGCAGTGGGCGGCGATCAAGCGCGCCGCGTCCGAGGCCATCCTCGCGCTCGGCGGGACGATCACCCACCACCACGCCGTCGGCCGCGACCACCGGCCGTGGTACGACCGCGAGCGACCCGCCGGCTTCGCCGCCGCGCTCGGCGCCGCGAAGGCCGCCCTCGATCCCCGGGGCATCCTCAACCCCGGAGTGCTCATCGACCCATGCCCGACCTGATCCTCCTCCGCCACGGCGAGTCGCAGTGGAACCTCGAGAACCGCTTCACCGGCTGGGTGGACCAGCCGCTCTCCCCGCGCGGCGAGGCCGAGGCGCGCGGCGCCGGCGAGAAGCTCCGCGGCCGGAAGATCGACAAGCTCTACACGTCCGTGCTCGTGCGGGCCACGGAGACCGCGCGCCTCGCGCTCGAGACGGCGGGCATCGGACCCCTGCCCACCGAGCGCGACGCAGCGCTCAACGAGCGCATGTACGGCGACATCACGGGCATGAACAAGGATGAGGCGCGGCAGCGGTACGGCGCCGAGCAGGTGCGGCTCTGGCGGCGGAGCTACGACGTCCGCCCACCCGGCGGCGAGAGCCTCGCCGACACCGCGGCGCGCGTGCTGCCGTACTGGGAGTCGCACATCCTGCCCGATCTGAAGGCGGGCAAGAACGTCCTCGTGGTCGCCCACGGGAACTCGCTGCGCGCGCTCGTCATGCACCTCGATGGGTTGACGCGCGAGCAGGTGCTGGAGCTGGAGATCCCCACGGGCGTTCCCCTGCTGTACGAGATCACCGCCGACGGACAGGTCGCCGCCAAGCGATACCTGTAGCGAGGTGGTGCGCGGACACCACGGGACGTCTTGGCGTATGCCCAGCGTCGTGCTTACAGGCATACGGGTGCCGACGATCAAGCGAAAGAGCCACAACCTCGATGCGGCGCTGCTGCGCCGGGCCAAGCTCGCCCTCGGGGTGCGCACCGAGACCGAGGCCATCCATGAAGCCCTCCGTGCCATCCTCGTCGGCGAGCAGCTGGTGAGAGACCCTCGAGGTCGCCTGTACCGCGCGCCGCATCGGTGCTCTGGTCGCAACCGAGAACACAGACGACTTCGCCCTGATCCGGCCGTATCTCCCGCATCGTGCGCTCTCGATGGACGCGCTCTCGCGGGAGCTCGGCGTCTGAATCCCACCGGGCTCGGATCAGTGAGACGGAGCGCACCCCTACCGCTTGCCCTTCAGCTCGGCGTAGCTCGCCCCCGGCGTCGCCCCCGTCTCGACCGGCAGGCCCGCGTCGCGCCAGCCGGGCACGACGATGCGCCCCGACTGGTCGTGCGCGCCGCCGAAGCCGCCGCGCACGTTGGTCACGTCGCCATAGCCCGCCTCCGCGAGGATCTCGCACGCGCGCTGCGACCGGCCGCCCGCCTGGCAGCCGATGACGAGCTTCGTCGTGGGCGCGAAGTTGCGCTCGACGACCGCGAGGAACTCGGGGTTGGGCACGGGCTTCCCGGCCGCCTGGTCGAAGAAGACGACGGGCACGTTGCGGGCTCCTGCCGGATGACCGGCCTCGAACTCGGCCTCGGTGCGCACGTCGAGGTAGACGGCACCGGGCTGGCGCCGGAGGGTCTCGAAGGCCTCGGGTGGGGTGGTCTGCGGGATCTCCATGGCCCAGCTTCGTAGCAGACACGGCTCCCCCGCGACAGCCGCCTTGCCGCCGGCGCGCGTCGATTCTATAGGGCCGTCCATGACCACCATCACGATCGCTTCGGAGGGCAGCGTGAGCCGGGCATCGGCGGAGCCCGGGGGAGAGAACCTGTGGCTCGCGCCGCCGGTGCTGCGGGCGAGCACCGGCTGGGCGCTGGAGCCCGCGGGGCTCTGCCGGGGTCCCGTCTGCGTCCCGATCCCGCCCGGGAGACAGACCGAGTTCGTCCGCGCCGACGGCGCCGTCAACCTCGCGGCCCTCGCCCGCCACCGCGGTCAGGCCGCGGTGCACGACGACGAGGGGCGCGTCTGGGTCTTCGGGGCGCCCGCCGAAGCACGCGCCGCGAACCGCCCGTCGCTCGAGGCGCCCGACTTCACGCTGCCCGACCTCGACGGCCGGCCCCACTCGCTCACGGACGCGCGCGGCAGGAAGGTGGTGCTGATCGCCTGGGCCTCGTGGTGAGGGTGCCGCATGGACCTGCCGGTCTGGCAGGCACTCCACACCGAGCTCGGCGAGCGCAACCTGAGGGTGATCACGGTCGCGCTCGACAGCGGCGGCGCGGCCGACGCCGGTCCCTGGATCCGCGAGGCCAACCCGACGCATCCGAGCCTCATCGACGTGCGTCACGTGGTGGCCGAGCTCTACGGCTGGGTGAACGTGCCGACGATCGCGTGGATCGACGAGGAAGGTCGCCTCGTCCGTCCGGGCGACCCCGGCTGGGCAGGGGATTACTTCCGCCGCATGGTCGAGCCCGACTTCGACCACGCCGCGATGATGGCCGAGTACGGCCGGCTGCGCGCGCGCTACCTCGATGCGGTCCGTGACTGGGTGGCGCACGGCCCGGCGAGCCGCTGGGCGCTCACGCCGGACGAGGTGCGCCGCCGGCTCGCCGGGCCCGATCGGGACCACGCGCTCGCGGCGGCGTACTTCCAGCTCGGCACGATCCTCCACGACGAGGGGCGAGCCGACGCGGCGCAGGCAGCGTTCGCCAAGGCCAAGGCGCTCCGCCCAGAGAGCTGGAGCTACAAGCGGCAGGCCTGGCACCTCGAGGAGCCGGGCAAGTCGGCGGGCCCGGAATTCTGGTCGGCGGTCAAGGCGCTCGGCGACCGCCCGTACTACCCGCGGCACGAGCTCTGACTACGGAACGAGCGACAAGGCGCCTCAGTACCCGTCGAGGCGCGCCACCCGGTCGCGGTGATACGCGGCGTCGCCGAACATGATCTCGGCGGCGCGCGCCGCCTTCAGGTAGAAGCCGATGTCGTGCTCGTCGGTCATGCCGATGCCGCCGTGCATCTGGACCGCCTCGTGCCCGACCAGCATGCAGGCGTCCGAGCAGCGCGCCTTGGCGATCCCCGCCATGCGGGCCACGTGGGAGTCGTCGGCCCGGTCGTCGAGGGCGCGGTGCGCCGCCATGACCGCGGACCGGGCGAGCTCGATCTCCACGTACAGCCTGGCGGCGCGGTGCCGGAGGGCCTGGAAGCTGCCGATCGGCACACCGAACTGCCGGCGCGTCTTCAGGTACTCGAGCGTCATCTCGAAGGCGGCGGTCATACCACCCAGCATGTCGGCGGTGAGGCCGATCGTGGCGCGGTCGAGGACGCGCGCGAGGAGCGTCGCGCCGGAATCGACGCCCCCGAGCACGGCCTCCGGGCCGACGCGGGCGCCGTCGAGGCCGACGAGCGCCGCGGCGCGCGCGTCGATCCGCCACTGGCGCTCGACGCGCACACCGGGCGCGTCGCGGGGGAGCAAGAACAGCGTGATCCCCGCGGGATCACGCGCCTGGCCGGACGTGCGCGCTGAAATGACGAGGATGTCCGCCACGTGCCCGTCGAGCACCTGGATCTTCTCGCCGGTGAGGCGCCAGCCGCCGCCCGCGCGCTCGGCACGCGTCTCGACGTGATGGGGATCGTAGCGGCTGCGGCGCTCCTGGTAGGCGAGCGCCAGCAGCCGGTCGCCGCCGGCAACGGCGGGAAGCTGCTCGGACCGCTGCGCCTCGCTGCCGCCGAGCAGCACCGCCTCGGCGCCGAGCAGCACCGTCGACAGCATGGGCTCCGGCACGAGCCCGCGGCCCAGCTCCTCGAGGACGACCATCAGGTCGGTGTGCCCGAGCCCCGCACCGCCGTGTCCCTCGGGGATGAGGATGCCCACCCAGCCGAGCCGCGCCATCTCGCGCCAGAGCTCGCGGGAGAAGCCGACGGGATCGCGGCTGTCGCGCAGCTGGCGGATGCGCTTCACCGGGGAACGAGCGGCGACGAACTCGCGCGCCGTCCGTCCGAGCAGCTCCTGCTCCTCGGTGAGGACGAGCGCCATCAGTCGGGCAGGCCGAGCACGCGCTTGGCGATGATGTTCAGCTGGACCTCCGACGTGCCGCCCTCGATCGAGTTGCCGCGCGAGCGGAGCCAGTCGCGCGCGAGCTTGAGCTCCTCGTCGTCGAAGCCCTCGCCCTCCCAGCCGAGGGCCTGGGGTCCCGCGATGCGGACCGCCAGGTCGCGCCGGCGCTGGTTCAGCTCGGTGCCGTAGTACTTGAAGATCGACGTCTCCGGCCCGGGCGGGTGCCCCGCCTTCGTCCGCGCCCGCGAGCGAGCCAGCGTCCAGTCGAAGCAGGCCTGGTCCATCTCGAGCTGGGCGATCTGATCGCGCACGATCGGGTGGCCGAGGCGGCCCTCCTCGCTCGGCAGGTGGCGGCGGGCGAGCGCCAGGAGGCGCGCGGCATCGTCGCGCTCCTTGAAGGCGTCGGCGATCATGTTCCGCTCGAAGCGGAGCAGCATCTTGGCGATCCCCCAGCCCTCGTTCACGCGCCCGACGACGTTCCGCACGGGCACACGCACGTCCGTCAGGAAGGTCTCGCAGAAGGGCGACGCCCCGCTGATCAGCTTGATGGGACGCGCCGTCACCCCGGGCGAGTCCATGTCCATCAGCAGGAACGTGATGCCGGCGTGCTTCCGCGCCTCGGGATCCGTACGGACGAGGAGGAACATCCAGTCGGCCTTGTCGGCGTACGACGTCCAGATCTTCTGGCCGTTCACGATGAAGACGTCGCCGTCGCGCACCGCGCGAGTCTGCAGGCTGGCGAGGTCGGAGCCGGCGCCGGGCTCGGAATACCCCTGACACCAGCGGAGCTCGCCGCGCACGATGGGCGGGAGGTGCTGCCGCTTCTGCTCCTCGGTGCCCACCTGGAGCAGCAGCGGCCCGATCATGGTGAGCCCGAAGCCGATGAGCGGGGGGCGGAGGCCGAGCGTCGCCATCTCCTGCGCGAGCACCTTCCCCTCGAGCTCCGAGAGGCCGCCTCCGCCGTACTCCCGCGGCCACGTCGGCGCCGTCCAGCCCCGCTCCGCCATGACGTCGAGCCAGCGCGTGACGTCGGGCGGGTAGCGCGTCTTGCGGCCGCCCCAGCAGAGATCCTCGCCCGGGCCGAGCGGCTTCCGCATCGCGGGCGGGGCGTTGGCGACGAGCCAGCGCCGGGCTTCTTCGCGGAACGCATCGACGTCTGCCATCGAGGCGGCACGCTAGTCGAGCCCGCAACCCGGCGCAACGACGGCGGGCGGCGCCACATCCTCGTCACAGCGCCACGGAAACGCCCGCGCATTGGGCATGGCGCGCGCCCGGAGGCGCCCCAGCGGCGGGCGGCAGCCTCCCTGGTATCCGCCTTGCTGGGGACAGCGCTCATGAACATGAACCGCAAGCGCCGCATCGCCCTGCTGACGGCTCTCGCCATCCTCCTCTTCGCCGGCTCGACCTGGGCGGCGTGCACGTCCCATTCCAAAGACAGCGATCATGACGGGGTCCCGAACTGCGTCGAGAAGAAGCTCGGGACGAACCCGCACAGCGCCGACACGGATCACGACGGGCTGAGCGACGGTCTCGAGCTGATGCTCGGCACGGACCCGCACGACGCCGACACCGACGGCGACGGCGAGTCGGACGGCGTCGAGGAAGCCCACGGCCGCGATCCGATGGACGGCGGCGACGACGACGCTGACGATGAGGTCTCGGTCAAGATCAAGTCGCCCGTCATCGCGGTCGATTCCGCTTCCGGGGCGGTGACCCTCCTCGGCGGCCGGCTGACCGTCGATGCGAGCGGCGCGGACCTCGAAGGCGTCGCCGACCTCGCCGAGCTCCAGAGCCGGGTTGCGGCCGGAGGCACCGTCATGGCCAAGGTCAAGATCGACCCGGCCTCGCTCGCCGGCGCGGGGACGCTGGTGGCAACCAAGGTCGAGGTGAAGGGCAGCGACGACGAGGACGACGTGCGGTGCTGCCTCCCCGGCGACGGCGCTCACGACGACTGCGACCATCAGTCGGCGGGCGACTGCGCCGCAGCGGGCGGGCTCGACATGGGTCCCGGCTCCTGCGAGCCGAACCCGTGCCCGTGAGCCTGCAACTCCCTATTTAGCAAGCCTGCCCACTCCATCCGCGTCGCCGCACGGGGGCGCAACCCCGCCGCCTCGGGCGACGCCGGCGCGGGGACCGCTCGAACGTTCGTTCGCTCCCGGCGCGCCGGGTTGGTTCGCGGCCGCCGGCGCCCCGCCGCGGGGTCGCCTCGAGCCGCCCGTTCCAAGTGACCGACTTCGCTGGGGTTCGGCCCGATGGCCGCGTGCCGCGGAGGCCCGAACGGCGCCCGCGGCGGATCGCGAGCGAGGGCGCCCTCTTCGCGACGCGGGTGATCCGGGCCACGCTCAAATGCACACAGGGCATCGCCGACTGTCAGATCCAGTGCGAGGAGGGAGTGTTCGGCCCGCCCTGCGACCCGGTGCCGCAGCCCGGCTGCTGCGATCCCGACGACCCATCCTCGAACGCGACGTTCGGCGCCTGCATGGATGAGGCGCAGGCGGTCTGCGACGAGCAGACGGCAAAGATCGACACGTACGAGCTGAACAAGCAGACGCACATCACCCTGGCGTGCGAGGACCTCACGCCGGACGAGCTCTGCGGCTCGCAGGCGGAGGGTCTGAACTTCGCCACGCTGAACGCCGGGTGCCTCGCCCTCGACCCGACGTACGTCTGCAACCTCCCGAACCTCGTCGCCTGCGTCGGCGGTCCGCTCGAGCGTGCGCTCGTCGATCAGATCAGCGCCACGCTGGACCCGCGAGCCCCCGAGGCGGTGGCCGCGCTGAACCTCCAGTCGCACTTCCCGGACATCCCGATCACCCGCAAGGTGAAGGACACGGTGCCGACGGGCAAGGTCGACGTCTGGTCGATCACGGGCCAGGCGGGCGATCAGATCGTGGTCCGGGTGCGGACGGGCGACGACAACGGCAACGACACCTCCAGCCTCCACCCCGGCCTCACGCTCCTCCAGAGCGACGGCACGACGCCCGTCGGCAGCACCAACGTGCGCAACGTCGACTGTCCGTTCCCCAACGTGTGCGGCAGCAAGTGCCCCCTGCTCAAGCGAACCCTGCCCTTCGACGGCACGTTCCATCTGGCGGTCTCGGGCGTCGCGGACGACGGCTGCTCGGGCGGCAAGTACAGGCTCCTGGTCACCAGCCCGGGCGGAAGCGTTCCGCAGCTCGTGCGCGACGACGCCGACCCGACGCCCTAGCCGGCTGGATCCCTCTCGGGCCGCGGCAGCGGCGGCGGTGCCCCGTGCGCCGCTCAGCGTCCGCGACCGAGCTTCTCGCGTTGCACCGCGCGGGCCGCGCGGCTCTCCGGCGCCGTCCACACTGCGGCGGCGCGAGCCGCCTCCTCCTCGGTCTCGGCCTCGACGCGCGCCACCGCCTCGGCGACCAGCGCTGCCTTCGTGTGCGCGTAGGCCTCGCGCGGAAAGGCACCCAGGCGCGCGGCCCGCCGCAGCACCGTCGTCTCGAGCCGGTCGGCGGGCAGGAGCTCGTCGACGACGCCCAGGCGAACCGCCTCGGTCGCCGGATACAGCGCCGCGCCGAGCAGCAGCTCGCCGGCGCGCGCGTGCGTGAGCCGCAACCGCACGATCTCGAAGGCCACCTTCGGGTAGGAAGCCCCGATCGCCACCTCGTTGAGGCCGATGCGATAGTCGGCGTCGAGACCGAGCCGGTAGTCGCAGGCGAGCACGAGGACGAGCCCGCCCGCGATCGCGTGGCCCGCGACCATTGCGACGGTCGGCTTCGGAAGCGTGAACAGCCTAAGGTGTGCGTCGCGGTAGAGCGCGCGCAGGCGGCGGGCCGCCGTCTCGTCCCGCCGCGGCGCGGAGAGATCGAAGCCCCCGCTGAAGAACGCGCCGGCACCGGTCAGGACGACCGCGCGCACGGCGGCGTCGGCCGCGGCGGCGGCCAGCGCGGCAGCGAGGTCGGCGAGCAGGCGCTCGTCGAGGGCGTTGGCGGGCGGCCGGTCGAGGGTGAGAAGACGGACGCCGCCTTCTCGGTCGTCGGCCCGGACGGTGCTCACGCCGCCCTCCGCGCGGGTCGGACAGTCCGCCGCACGGGGAGCGTTCTAGGCGGGCCGCCGCGTGGCGGTCAAATGGCGGGCCGGGCCGCTCGCCGCCCGGGCGATGTGCCACCGCCGCCCGGCCCTGTCACACGCCTGTGCCGCGTCTGGCCGGCCCGGTGCGCGCGAGGGCCGGAAGGACGCCGGATCCTCCTCCGCGACCCGCGGCGCGGAACCTGCATCGCAACCCGCCGCGGCCCGCACAGCGGCGGGTCCGGCTGATGGCAACCGCCGCGACGGCGAACGACGCGGCGAAGGTGGAGGTTCTGGCATGAAGCGAAGTCACATCCTGGCCGCCCTGTCGGTGGCTCTACTCGCAGCGGCGCCCCGCTCCGCATCGGGCGCGGAGTGCTCGTCTGCCTGCGCCGTCGGCAAGCGGACCTGCATGGCGGAGGCGCGCACCGCCTTCTCGTCCTGCCGGGCGACCTGCCGCACGAGCAGCTCGCCCGGCCAGTGCCGCACGAGCTGCCTCGCGGACGTCGCGGCGGCCCGCAAGGCGTGCCGAACGGACCTGACCGACTGCAGGACGAGCTGCCCCCCGCCCTCGCCGTGCACGGGAGCCTGCGGCCAGCAGATGGCGAGCTGCATGCGGGGCGTGCAGACGACCGGCAAGAGCTGCGGGCAGGACTGCCTCGACCAGGGCCGCTCGGCCGCCGCGGCGTGCCGCCAGGCCGCGGACCCTGCCTCCTGCCTGCGTGCGGCCGCGAGTCAGCTCGCGATGTGCCTCAGGGGCTGCGCGAACAGCGTCCACGACGGCGCTGTCGGCTGCGCCGCAATGCTCCGGGCGTGCATCGCGGCATGCCCGGGCGGCTCGCCGAGCGGCGCCTTCCTCGACTGATCGTGACTTGGCGGGAACGGATCGACCGACCTCAACGGTCGGTCGATCCGTCAATGCGTAGCCGCCGCCTCGCGGGCGTGGAAGTACGACGCGGGCCACATGGCATCGCCGTTGCGGTTCACGTAGCACGCGAGGTCGGCGCCGTCGCAGCGCAGGATCGTCACCTCCCGCCGCGACAGCGTCCGCCGATCGAGGTAGACGGCGATCTCGTGCAGGCGCGATGGCCGGCCCGGGTAGCGAGTCGGAATCCAGCTCGGCTGGATGTGTCGCTCGCTGAGCAGCTGTGCGGCGGCTTCCGCCTCGTCGAGCATCCCGAACCTCTCGACACGCGCGGGCGCTGTCCCGTCTCGCATGATGACATGGTAGTGCATAGCCCCTCCGGGCGGGGCCTCAGAACAAGTCCTGTGCCACCGAGCGAGACAGAAAGCTCCATGAATCCGCGACGATCCGTGCCCCCGCCTCTCTCACGGCTGCGCGACCGCTCGCAGCGGATTGCGAGGCTGCGAGGAGCGAGCGGCGCGAGCCCGCGCCATGGCCGCCCGGCCGTCCCGGCGACGTCCGCAGATGCCCTGCGCTCGGCGACGGCGCCTGCCGCCTCGACGTCCGTGCGGCCTAGGAGCGCGACCCAAGACTTCTTGGGTCGCGGGCACGGACTCGAGCATGTGGCGCTCGCGGCACGCGCGACCGCCGTGCCGCGGCTGGCAAAGCCAGCGCGGCAGAACGGACACGCGCCGTTCCAGAGGTCTCGCGGCGCTCATGCGTACCGGTTGGCGATTGGGCCGGTCTGCGGCGGCCGTGGAAACGCGCGTGTTCGTCTGCCGCGCTGGCTTCGCCAGCCGCGGCAGGACAGTCGGGCGTGATCCCGACGGCACACCCTCGCGTCCGGTTCGCGACCCAAGATGTCTTGGGTCGCGCTCCTAGCCGCCGGGTCCCTCGAGCAGCAAGCTCTGCAGCGCGCGCCCGAGCGGGCCACGCTCGTCCCACAGCCGGCTCTCGGCGAGTCCGATGCCGTGCGGCTCGACCGTGGTGAGCGCCTCCAGGCACACCCACTCGCCGATCGGCAGCCGATGGAGATAGATGGTCAGGTCCGGGTTGATGAAGCGATAGCCGTGCGCGCGCGGCAGCACCCAGCTCACGCCATTCCCGAAGTCCGCCGCCGCCGCGACGCGTGAGAGCGGCGACGTCCGCTCGCCCGCGACGAGCGGGACGCGCAGCCGGATCCAGTCCGTCGCCGGCCCCGGCCGCTCGAAGCCCCCGGCGACGAAGCGATGCTCGACGGCATCGCGATGATAGGCCGGCCCCCCGCCCACCTCGCCCCAGGGCGGCAGGTTCGCGGCGCCCCGCTCCGGCGCGGGCGGCGGCGCCGGCGCGGCCGCGAGGTCCGATGGAAGCGTGAGCGGGAGGCGCCGGATGCGAAGCGCGAGAGCGCGGGCCACCTCCACATCGGCCGCGCGGAGCGCCGCTTCGACGAGCTGCACCTTCCGTCCCGGGCGCGCGAAGCGGGCCGTCAGCGCCAGCGGCACGAGCGGCACCGGCCGCAGCAGCTCCACGGTGAGCCGTGCCACCTGCATCCCGTCGCCGCCGCCGAAGCGCTCGACCGCGCGGGCCAGCAGCGCGGCCGGCGGACCGCCATGCTGCGCGTCGGGACTCCACGGACCGCGGCAGAGCTCCGTCGGGAGGAAGCGCTCGCCCTCCAGGACGAACAGGGCCTCGGACATCGACCCTCAGCGCGCGCGAAAGCGGAGCGGCAGCCGTCCCGGCACGCGGAAGAGCGAGGGTCCCCACTCGACCGCCGGCGACAGGAGCGCGAGATCGCCAAACCGCTCGACGAGGCTGCCGATCGCGATCTGCCCCTCCAGGCGCGCCAGGTGCGCGCCCAGGCAGAAATGCGCGCCGCCGCCGAAGGCGAGGTGCTCGTTCGGCTGCCGCTCGATGTCGAAGGTGTCGGGCGCCCGGAACACCGCGGGATCGCGATTGGCGGCCGCGAGCATCCCCCACACCTTGGCGTCGCGCGGGATCGTCTTGCCGCCGAACTCGGCATCGGCGTGCAGCACGCGCGCCGTCAGGATGATGGGGCCGTCGTAGCGCAGGCACTCCTCGACCGCGCTCGCGATGAGCTCCGGCCGCGCCCGGAGCTTCGCGAGCTCCTCGGGGTGCTCGACGAGCGCGCGCACGCCGTTGCCGATGAGGCCGATCGTCGTCTCGAAGCCGGCGATGAGCAGCCCGATCGCCTGCGAGATGAGCTCGGACGGGCTCAAGCGATCGCCTTCCTCCTCGGCCCGGATGAGCGCGCTCAGGAGATCGTCCCCGAGCCGCGTCCGCCGCGCGGCGATCAGCTCCTGGAAGTACGCGGCCAGCGCCATGCCCGCGGCCGCCGCCTGCGCGAGCATCTCGGGCGGGAGCACGCCGGCCGCCAGGCCGAAGGTCGCCTGCGCGGTCCACAGCGTGAAGCGGTCGCGGTCGGTCACCGGGACGCCGATCATCTCGCAGATGACGGTCGATGGCACCGGCAGCGCGAGGTCGGCGATCACGTCCATCTCCCCGCGCGGCGCCACCCGGTCGAGGCACTGGTCGACGATCCGCTGGATGCTCGGACGCATGGCGGCGATCGCGCGCGGCGTGAAGGCGCGGCTCACGAGGCGACGGAGCCGGGTATGCGCCGGCGGGTCCTGCTGCAGCATGAACTGGCGCTGGCCGCTCAGCGACTCGTCGACGCCGGGCAAGACCCCATCCGTGGTGCGCGTGCCGGCGGGCACGTCGTACAGGAGCCGCATGACGTCGGCGTAGCGCGTGAGCCGCCAGAAGCCGATCGGCGTCAGGTTCACCGGGTCGACCTCGCGCAGGCGACGGAGGCTCGGGTACGGATCGTCGCGGAACGCGGGATCGAGCGGGTTCGAGCCTCGCCAGGGGTCGTCGGCGTCGGAACGGAGGGTGGCGCTCTCTGCCGTCATCGCGCCGCATCCCTACGCGCGCGAATCGGCTCACGCAACCCCGCTCGGTGCGCATCGCTCTACCCGCACAGGGCCGTGCGGGCAGCGTGCGCGATCATCGCGTCGCGGGCGCCCGGCCGGGCGTTCCCGGTGGGTTCTGGCCTCCCATCACCGACTGGAACTGGCTCGCCACCTTGCGTGCCGACCACGGCTGCTGGCTCACGTCGACCCCCCAGATCGTCCCGGGCGCGACGGGCCGGCTCAGCGGGAAGTCGGATCCGATGAACAGCCTGGTGCCCGGCGCGAGATCCACCCGCCCGTCGTGCACCGTCTGGCTGACGAGCTGCCCGTCGATGTACATGGCGAACTGGTTGCCGTTCCACGTCGTCGCGACCTGGTGCCACTCACCGGCTTTCCACTCGGCGATCGGCGCGCCGATGCCGCCTGCCACCCCGTTGTCGTCGACGAACTCGAAGCGCAGGAAATTGACGTTCTTGATCACCTGGAGCCGGCTGTCGCCGAGCTGCATGAAGGTGGCGTCGTCGTGGTTCCCGTCCTCCCACCCCGGCTGGAGCCAGAAGGACATGGTGCCCGCCTGGCCGGCGATCTTCTTGACGTCCGGCACCTCGACCTGGGAGTCGGTCGGGTAGCTCGCGGTCTCCCCGCTGTCGAAGGCGACGTCGGTATTCGCGGGCGGCGTGTCGGGGGTGGCGGGCACGGTGCCCGCCGTCTGTCCGGCCGCGGCCTGCGGCGCGCGGAGCTCGTTCATGGTGCGGGCGCCGCTCACTCCCGCGTCCCCGGACTCGCCGACCACCGCGGCCTGCAGGCCGTCGCTCCGATGCCGGCCGCGGCCGCCTTGCGTCAGACCACCCGCTGGGTGCGAGCGGCTGCCCAGCTGGTGACCGCCGGCTCCTCCCCCGCGGACACTGCCGTCCGCCGTCTGCCGGTTCGACGGTCGAGGGGGCAGGCCACGCGTCGTATCCACCGGCTCGCGAACTTCCGGCTCCGCCCCGGGGCCGGGAGCAGGCGCCGCCGAAGGCCAGTCCGCGGGGCCCTGCACCGCCGGAGCGCTCGCGGCATGCCTCTCGCTCGACCTCGCGGCGTGCATCGGGGCCGATCCGGTCGACTTCCCGGGGCGAGAGATCTCCGAGACCTTCAGCACGAGTCCGAGCAGTCCGGAGGCAGCCGCCGCCGCCAGCACCCAGCGCTTGGTCACCCAGGTCTTGCTCATCTCGCCGCCGCGGCCAATCGTCCGACAATTCGACGGGCCGTGCAACCCTGAAATTCGGCATCATCTTGCCTCGCGGCCGGCACCCGCTACTATCGCCACGACTCCCATGCCGGCAAACGCCGTCCAGGCGCTCCTCGACCCCGCCGCTCCGCGCCCGCCCGGCGCCTGGGGCGCCTTCCTCCTGTTCCTGATCCCCGTCGGCGGCGGGATCCCGGCCGGGGTGTTGCTCGCACGGGACAGCGGCGTCTCGCCGCCCATGATGGCGGCCCTCTACTTCCTCTCCGACGTCGTGCTCGCCTTCGCCTTCGAGCCGCTGATCCGCCTGCTGCTCGCGCTCGGGCGCTGGGTGCCGCCGCTCGCGCGCCTCGGGCGGAGGCTCGGCGGCGTCTTCCAGGGCGGCGGCGCGGGCGCGAACGCTGCCCGCGGGCCGCTCGGCCTCGTCCTCGTGAGCTTCAGCGTCGACCCGATCACCGGCCGCACCGCCGCCGCGGCCGCCGGCCACGGCTTCGTGCCGGGCTGGGCGCTCGCCATCGCCGGCGACATGCTCTACTTCACGCTGCTCATGGCTTCCACGCTCTGGCTGCGCGGCGTGCTGGGCGACGAGCGGCTGACTCTCGGTGTCATGCTCGTCCTCATGCTGGTCCTGCCGTCGCTCGTGCGGCGATGGAAGGCGCGCTGACCGCCGTCCCGCTCAGTGCACGGCGCGGCCGGGCGTCAGCCGCTCCTGGGCGTCGTAGCCGTGCGACAGCACGAAGTGATAGGCCGCCACCCGATCTGCCTGCGTCTCGGAGATGAGCTCGAACACGTACTCGTCCTCCTCGCTGGCCACGCCCTGCACGTAGGCAACGTCCGCCGGGACGACCAGGATCTCGCCCACCATCTTCTTGCCGCGCTGGAGCTGGACGAGGAGGGTGTCGGACCCTTCGACGCCGAAGTGCCAGTGCAGGTCGTCGTCGTCGTACAGGACGACCTCGGGCGTCCCGGCGCGGATGATGCAGTTCGGGTGCGCCTCGACCCAGTGCCAGAAGGTGTCGAACGAGAGGGTGGCGGTCGCGTGCTCGATGGTACCGGATGCCATGACGCACGATGCTAACGCCGCCGCCACCGATTTGCCATCGGACCGTCGTCGGCCCCGCCCGGAGGGCGCGGTTGCCCCAGCGCACGCCGGCAGGTATTTCCCGCCCGACCGACGCGATGGGGGACTTCCGCCCGAGCCTGCGCGAGCTCCAGCGTCTCTTCTGGCGCTCGCTGGCCGACGCGCCGGGCGGCGGCTCCCCCGCACCCGGCCTCGTCGAGCTGGTCGCGCCGCGCGCGACGCTCGACGTCGGTGCCCGGGTCGGGGTCTATGCCGACGCCTACTTCGGGCGGCTGCGTGACGTGCTGCGCGAGGATTTTCCGCACGTCGCGGCGCTCCTGGGCCCGCGCTTCGAGGAGACCGCGCGCGGATACCTTCGGGCGCACCCTTCCGAGCATCCTTCGGTGCGGCATCTCGGTCGGATGTTCGCCGACTTTCTGGAGCATCGTCCCGACCTGCCACCTTACCTGGGCGACCTCGCACGCCTCGAGTGGGCGCGCATCGAGGTGTTCGACGCTCCGGATGCCCGGTCGCTGAATGCCGCCGCGCTGCGCGGGGTCGCGGCCGAGGATTGGCCCGCGCTCCGCTTCGTCACCGTTCCCGCGCTCGCCGTGGTGCGAGCGCGCTGGCCCGTGCACGAGCTCTGGGCCGGGGCCGATCCCGCCGCCGTGGCTCCCGCGCCCACGGCGCTGCGGGTATGGCGGGCGGCGGATTTCGTCGTGTTTCACGCCCCGATGGACGCCCGCGCCGACGAGGCGCTCGGCCGGTTGATGGCGGGTGAGCCCTTCGCGGCGGCGTGCGAGGCCTTTGCCGACCTCCCGCCCGCCGACGCCGCGCACGAGGCGACGGCGTTGCTCCTGCGCTGGGTCGAGGACGGGATCCTGGCGCGGCTCGCCTGACGCGCCCCGCCCGGCGACGGTTCAGCGCCGGCGCGGCAGCGTCTTGCCTTTCAGCTCGTCGAGCGCCCGCCGTACCTCGTCGTCCCCCAGCCGTCCGACTCTGCCGATGCCCGGGACCGTCTTCTCCCCCGCTCGACCACCGGACGCCGACGCGCCTGCCCTACGGCCGACGTGGCGGACCGAGCCGAAGCCGCCGCGCGGCATCCGGGCCGCATCGGCCCCGCCACCGAGCATGGCCATCAGGAGGCGGCGTGCGCCGACGAGCAGCACAAGCGCTCCGACTACGACGAGCGTCGTGGCTTCGTCCATGCCCCCCGGAGCGGGGGCCTACGCCGAACCCGTTGTCGCTGTCAAGCAATATTCTCGACGGCGCGCCGTCGACAAGCTTTGGGCTCAGCTTTGCCCACAGCTACCTACAACGTGCGGCATGGTGAGCCCGGGGGCGGCGCACGGCCGGCACTTGCGTCCTGCGCGGACGGCCGCCATACGCCATCGATGCGTGGCGTCACCTGCGGCTGCCTCCTCTCCTGCGCTCTCCTGCTCCCTCCGGCAGCCCGGGCGATCGACGAGATCGCGACCGAGGAGTACGTCGCCGATCTCATGGAGACCCCGCCACCGCAGGCGCAGCCGACCGGCGTCGCGGCTCGCCCGTGGGCGGTCCTTCCCGAGGTGGGATTCGGGCCGGACACCGGTCCCCTGGCCGGCGCGAAGTTCACGCATCGCGACGTCGGCGGCCGCGGCGTCACGCTCGACGTCGAAGCCACGCAGGCCCTCGAGCGGCAGCAGTCTCTGGCGCTGACCGCCGGGACACCGCACCTGGGTCAGGACCGGTTCCTCGCGCTCTTCGAGGGGCGGTTCAAGCTCGACCCCGAGCGTGAGTTCTTCGGCCTCGGGAACAACAATGTCGGACCCGACGCGGTGTCGACGCACGAGTTCCAGCGCACGCAAGCGTTCCTCACCTTCGGCTGGCGGCCGCGCCCGCACCTCACCCTCGACGTGAGCGGCGGGGTCCGCTACGTGAGCATCCGCAAGGGCACCCGCGACGACGGGCGGCCGTTCACGACGGATGCGTTCCGCGGCCTCCCGGGCATTCACGGCGGTTACGTCAACCCGATCGGCCTCGCCCTCGTCGCGACGACCCGGGACGACGTGATCCGCCCGACGCGGGGATGGCGCGCCATCTTCAAGGTGACGCACACGAACCGGGGGCTCGGGAGCGACTTCCAGTTCACCCGCCTCGGCGCGGACGTCGGCCGTCTCTTCCCGCTCTTCGGGGGCGCCCACGTCCTCGGCGTGCGGGCGAACGGCGGCTTCATCTTCGGGCCACAGCGGGACATCCCGTTCTGGGAGCTCGAGGAGCTCGGCGGCGACGACACGCTGCGCGGCTTCTTCCCGCACCGCTTCGTGGGGACCTCCCGGGCGCTCCTCAACGCCGAGTACCGCTTCAAGCTGACGGAGTTCGACTTCCTCGACTGGTGGCGGGTCCGTCTCGACGGCGTGGTGTTCGGCGAGGCCGGTCGCGTGTTCATCACGAACGGCGAGCTGCGGCAGGAGTTCCGCCTGAACGAGAGCATCATTCGCCGCATCGCAAGCGACTTCCGTTACAGCTACGGGGGCGGGTTTCGCGTCGCGCTCTCGGCCGCGCTCGTCGCGCGCATCGACGTCGGCTTCAGCGACGAAGAGCGTGGCCTCGTGTACCTGGAGTTCGGCCAGACCTTCTGACGGCCGCTATCTCGCGACGCCGGGGTCGAAGCCGTCGACCGCGAAGGTCGGGAGCGCGCTCGCGATCCCTTTCACCGCCGCTGGGGGCATCGGACGCAGGCGAAAGCGGCCGTCGAGCGCCGCGCGCGCCGCCTCGGTGATCAGGATGTCGACCCCGTGTGTCCGCGTCAGGCGCTCGACGCGCGAGGCGACGTTCACGGTCCGGCCGATCACGCCGTACTCCATGAGCCCCTCGCTCCCGATCAGCCCGGCGACGACCGGCCCGCGGTGGACGCCGACGCCCATCTCGAGCGCGGGCCGGCCCGTGGCGACGAGCGTCGCGTTGTAGTCGGCAAGGGCACCGCGCATGGCCAGGGCCGCATGGATCGCGTCGTTGGTCTGCCAGGGGTTGGCCTCGAGCGCACCGAAGAGCGCGAGGATGCCGTCGCCCAGGAATTTGGAGACGTGGCCGCGGTGCTCGACGATGGCCCGGCTCATGCGCGCGAGGTAGCCGTTGAGGACGGTGACGAGCTCGGCGGGCGCGAGCCCCTCGCCGAGCGCGGTGAACCCCTTGAGGTCGGCGAACAGCACCGTGATCTCCTTCTTCTCCGAGCGCGCGGCGATGCCTTCGGCGATGACGTGCTCGACCACCTCCGCGGGCGCGAAGCGCTCGAAGGCCCGCTGCAGCGTCTCGAGGTCGCGGTGTGCGGCCTCGAGCCGCTGCTCGAGCCCGGCCACCGTCCGCCGCGTACGCCACGCCTGGACGGCCAGCGCCGCGAGCGCCACGAGCACCGCGGCCCAGGACATCAGTCGTCGAGCAGCACGCTCAGGCGGCAGACGGCGTTCGCGAGCGCGACCACGCCGATGGCCTCGAGCGTCTCCGCCGGCTCGAGCCCGCGGGCGACCTCACGCATCCGCCGCTGGATCGGGACCGTGCGGTGATAGCGGACCGTCTCGCGGGCGAACGGCACGAGCCGTGCCTCGCGCGCGTCGAGCCGGGCCGACGCGAGCGTCGCAAGGACCTCGTCGACGTCGCGCGCGCCGAGCCCCTCGCGCTCGAGCGCCACGCGGCTCTCGACCTCCGAACGCGCGCAGCCGAGCGCGCGGGCGACGACGGCGAAGACGAGCGTCTTCGTCCGCCGCGGGAGCACCTCCGATGCCCAGGCGTCGTCGATCGCGCGCCGCAGGACGCGCGCGGCCGGTGCGCCGTCGAGCGCCGCGACGACGGGCGCATAGGGACCGTCGTTCGGCTGCGGGAGCGGCTCGGGTCCGCGCGGCGGCTTCCGCAGCCGGCGGGCGATGAGCGGCCGCAGCAGCCGTACGAGCGGCCGGTCCACCATCTTCTCGAGCGGCTCGGGCGGCAGCGCGAGGAGGGTGGCGATGCGATTGGCGAAGACGGTCGCCGCCGCGGTGAAGGTGAGCTCGGCGACGGCCGGCGCCGAGAAGCCGGCGGCGGCGAGCCGCTCCCGGTCCGGACGCGACGGCCGCGGGTCGGCGCGCGACACCCGGCGCGCGAAGTCGAGCGCCGTCTGATCGGCCGCGGAGAGCTCGGCCACGAGAAAGTCGCGCTCGAGCCGAGCGATGTAGGCCTCCCGGTAGCCGAGCAGCCTCAGCACCGCGCGCTGCGCGCCGAAGCAGTAGCGGCAGGAGTTGTCCTGGCTCACAACCAGGGCGACGAGGTCACAGAGCGCGGGCGGAAGGTGCGCGACCGGGCTCCTCACCAGGGCGGCCCACGCCCGGGCCAGCCAGGGCGCGGGAGCGACGCGGGCGAGCCAGCCCGGCACGACGCCGAACTGCCGGCGGACGTACGCCTCGAGGTCGGCCGGCACCGGCACCGGCGGGAGCAGGCTCTCCTCCCACTCCATGTCGGCGATCACTGCCGGGGCTGCCATGCACCGTCTCCTTCGTCGTGAACCCTGCCGGGCAGGGGCGTGAGTCTAGCGCGTTCGCGCCGTCCCGGGCAGCCACCCGGACCGGCCCGCGTGTGCGGTGCATCGGTCAACCCTCCCGTCTCTCCCGTCGTCGGGAGAGGGGTGTGGGTATCCTTTTTCTCGTCTTGTTCACGCACGTGTCATGTTAGGGTCACGCCCCTGGCGCTACGTTGCCTGGAGAATGGGTAAGGAGCCGCCGATATGAGAACAGACCGACCGCGGTACCCCGAGGATCGCTCGCATCCCGCCTCGGTGGCCCACGATGCGAAGCGGCAGCAGTTTCGGACGTGGGCTGCCGCGGTTCGTGCCTCCGTCGACAGGATTCAGGCGCTCGCCCGACAGGGCCGTGAGAAGGAGCAGGCATTGGAGCACGTGCTCCAGAGCTCGGCGCCTGATCCCGACGCGCTCAGGACGCTGACCCTCGATCGCAGGGCGCGCCGCCTCGAGATCGAAGGGCTCATTGCCGCACTGCCGACGCTGGACGAGATCGGGCAGACGAGCGAGGTGGGCGGCGCTGCTCGCGCCCTTCGTCGACCGCGACTGTCCGGCGAGACGGCAGGCTTTCGGCTAGTATCGCGCGCGGTGTGACCCTACCAGCCAGCCTCGTGCAGCAGGCGTCCGCGTGACGCGACGCCGCTGACTCGCGAGTGGAAATTTCTCCCGGCCCCGAGCGATACCTCGGCAAGCGGGCGACGGCGCCGTTCGTCGAGAGCGCTAGTGCGCGTGGTGCCCATGGCGCCGCACCTGGATCACGACGGGGCGCATGGGCTTCGACGTGCCAATGAACTCCTCGATGAGGTGGCGGGCCTGGTCGTCGGTGTACTGCTTTGGCGGCGTCTTCATCAGGTACGCCGAGGGCCCCTCCAGCGACCCGCCGATCCCGCGGTCGAGCGCCAGCTTGGCGCAGCGTACCGCGTCGATCACCACCCCGGCGCTGTTCGGGCTGTCCCACACCTCCATCTTGACCTCGACGTTCAGCGGCACGTTGCCGAAGGTCGTCCCCTCCATCCGGATGTAGGCCCACTTGCGGTCGGTCAGCCACGGCACGTAGTCGCTCGGCCCGACGTGGATGGCCTCTGCCGGCAACGCATAGTCGAGCTGGCTGGTCACCGCGCCGGTCTTCGAGATCTTCTTGGACTCCAGCCGCGCGCGCTCCAGCATGTTGTAGAAGTCCATGTTGCCGCCGAAGTTGAGCTGGTAGGTCCGGTCGAGCCGCACGCCGCGCTCGCGGAACAGGCTGGTCAGCACGCGGTGGACGATCGTCGAGCCGACCTGGCTCTTGATGTCGTCCCCCATGACCGGCAGCTTGCGCTCCGCGAAGCGCCTGGCCCAGTACGGCTGCGAGGCGATGAAGACCGGGATGCAGTTGACGAACGCGCAGCCCGCGTCCAGGACCTGCTCGACGTACCACTTCGTCGCCATCTCCGAGCCGACCGGCAGGTAGTTCACGACCACATCGGTCCCGGTGTCCTTGAGGATCTTCACGATGTTGGCCGTCTCCCCGTCCGCCTTCCTGACCTTGGTGCCGACGTACTCGCCCACGCCGTCGTGCGTCATGCCGCGGTGGACGCGCACGTTCAGCTTCGGCACGTCGGCAAACTTGATCGTGTTGTTGGGCGGCGCGAAGATCGCCTCGGACAGGTCGAGGCCCACCTTGCCCTCGACCACGTCGAAGGCGGCGGAGAACTGGACGTCCCGCACGTGATAGCCGCCGAGGTTCACATGCATCAGGCCGGGCACGAACTCGCCTTCCTCGGCGGTCCGGTAGAACTCGACACCCTGCACCAGGGACGACGCACAGTTGCCGACGCCGACGATCGCAACCCGCAGCGTTTGACCGTTCTGCATGGTACCCTCCCTCATTGCGCCGATGCGCGAATGACCGTACCGATACCGCCCATCTTTCTGCGGAGCCGTGTCGAGGCTGCCGCCAGGGCATAGCCCTCGATGAAATCGGCAAGCAGCGCCGCAGCATTCGGCACGTCTCGGTAGCTCGGGAAGTAGTTGATATCGACGACCAGTGGCCCCTCCGCGCTCTCGATGACGTCCAATCCATACAGCCTCAGGCCGAACAGCCGGCCGCAGCGGAGCGCGATCTCCCGCACTTCGTCGCTGATGGGGCACGACCAGCGCCGCCCGTCCCCCGAGCGCATCCGGATCCCGAACACTTCCTCGCCGATGACGTAGACTTTCACTTCGTCGTCGTGTCGGATGTACTCCTGGACGACCACGGGCTCGCTCGGTGCCCGGCTCGTCGCCAGTTCGCCCGAACGCTGGACGATCCGGATGCCCAGGCCGCGTCCCCCGTTGTACGGCTTGATGATCACCGGGTGCTCCTCGACGATCGCCCGCAGCAGGTTGGGGTTGCCCGTCACCCACGAGCGCGGCGTCGGCACGCCGCCAGCGCGCATGCGCTCGACCGCAACGATCTTGTTTTGCACCGCGAGGCAGGCCGGGAAGGGATTGAGCAGCCGCCCGCCACGCGCGTGAATGATCTCGGCCAAGCTCAACCACAACGCGGTGTGCGACTTCAAGACATAAAGGTCGCGCGTCACCGCCATATGACCGAGCTGCAAGAGCAAGTCCTGTCCCATTCCGACCTCGATATTGAATCCTCGCTTCCGCAGAATCGCGAAGGTTTCCACCAGGATCGGATTGGGCGACGGAGAACGGCGCAACGCCAGCAGGAAATACAAATTCATATGCCGACTCCAGCGCGTTGCGGTGAAACGTCGAGCTCGTTGTGGTGCTGCTTCCACCACAACTCGTGATACAGTCCGCGTCGATCGAGGAGCTCGTGGTGCCTGCCCTCTTCGACCACGCAGCCGGAGTCGACCACGAAGATGCGATCGGCATGCTGGACGGCCGCCAGCCGGTGCGTCACGACCAGCACCGTCCGCTTGCGCGCGAGCCGTTCCAGGGTCGCGATGATCGCCGCCTCGGTGGCCGGGTCCAGCGCCGACGTCGCCTCGTCGAGAATGAGGATGGTTGGCTCGCGGAGGATGGCGCGCGCGATCGCGATGCGCTGGCGCTGGCCGCCCGAGAGCAACCCCCCGAGCTCGCCCGTCGGGGTGTCATACCCCTGCGGCAGGCTCACGATGAGGTCGTGGATTTCGGCGGCGCGAGCGGCGGCCTCGATCTCGGCGTCGGTCGCATCGAGCTTCCCCAGGCGGATGTTTTCGCGGACGGTGGTGTTGAAGAGAAAGGTCTCCTGGAGGACCACGCCGATCTGTGCGCGGAGCGAGTCCTGCGTCACCTGCCGCAGATCGTGGCCGTCGATCGTGACGGCGCCGGCGGTCACGTCGTAGAGGCGCGTGATCAGGCTGAGGATCGTGCTCTTGCCGGCGCCGCTCGGGCCGACGATGGCGACCGTCTCGCCGGCCGGTATGGTGAGGCTGACGTGGTCCAGCTGGGATTGCCCGCCGTTGTAGCTGAACGTGACGTCGGCGAACCGAATTTCCCTTGCCAGGCGCGGCAGGGGGTGCGCACCGGGGACGTCGACCACTTGCGGGCGCTGACCGAGGAGGTCTTCGATCCGTTGCAAACCTCCCGTCGCACCGATCAGGCTGGGCGCGACCTTCTTGGTCAGGTTGTAGGCATCTTTGTTCACGCTCGCCAGCAGACTGATGAACGCCACCAGCGTGCCGACGGTGAGCGAGCCCTCGAGCGCCAGCAGCGCCCCCACCCCCAGCGCCACCAGTTGCACGAGCACCACCCCCGAGCTGGAAGCCGTGCCGACCAGCTGGGTCAGGAAATTCGCCCGTACGGTGCGCCGCGCCAGGTCGGCCAGCTGGTGCTGGAATCGGGCGAGAGTGGCGCGCTGCAACCCGAAGACCTTGATGACCGGTTGGGTGAGGACGTGCTCCTGGACGGTGCTCGCGAGCTGTCCCTGGGCTTGCTTCAGTTGATAGGTGGCCCTCGAGGCGCGGGGCGTGAAGAGGCGCGTGCCGACCGCCGTCAGCGGCAAGGCCGCGGTCGACACCAGAGCCAGTCGCCAGTCGAGCCAGAACAGCAGGGGTACGTTCACGAGCAGACCGATCAGCGCGAGCAGCGCGTCGGAAAGGCGGGAGGTGAGTCCCTTGTCGATATCCGCCAGATCACTGGAGAAATGCGCGACGATATTGCCGGCCTGCGCGTGCGCAAAAAAATTCATCGAGAGGCGCTGGAGGTGGTTGAACATCATGCGGCGGAGGTCGTTCAGCATGTTCGCGCCGACCCGGGCCGTGAGGTAATCCGCGGCCACGTTGGCGAGGAGAGCGACGACGAAGCCGCCCGCCAGCCCCGTCAATATCAAGAGCAGCAGCCCGCCGTCCCGGTTGGCCAGCGCGGTGTCGATGATGAGCTTCAGGCTCAGAGCAAGGACCGTGTTGAAGCCTTGTTGGAGCAGCATCGCCAGGAGGATCAACGAGCCCTGGACCCGGTAGGGACGCCACAATGTGAGGGCACGTCGCAGGACCCCGATGAGCCCCATCACCGGCTGGTCTTGAACGTTCATGGCACCGTGGCGCGATCGCCTCCGCATCTCTGGGTCGTCGCAGCCGTGGCGAGCAGTGGCTCACCCCGCAGGCTGCGCTGGCATGCCGCGTAGATGTATTCGGCCAAGAGCCGGGAAGCGTCGGGGACGCCCATGTAGCTGCCGAAGTGGCTGACATCCACCACGTAGGGGCGGCCGGCGCTCAGCACCACATCCATCCCGTAGAGACCGATGCCGAAGGCCCGCCCGCAGCGCCGGGCGAGGTCACGGAGCTCCCGGGTGAGGGAAAACGGGTCGCCGACCTTGTCCTCGTAAGTGCGGAGCGGCCAGATCCGCCGCACGCCGAAGAGCTGCTCTCCAATGCAGAAGATCTTGTGATCGGGTCCATCCGGCTCCATGTAGCGCTGAGCCAGGATCGGTTCGTTTGCAGAGAGATCGGCCAGCTCGCCGACCTGCCGTACGATGCGGATACCCTCCCCACGGGATCCCCGATGGGGCTTGATGATGAGCGGCCCGGCCTCCAGGAGCGGGCCCAGGTCGTCCCGCGCCGTGGTGACGTAGGTGTCGGGCGTCGGCAAACCAGCCGCCTGGAGAATCCGCGTGACCGTGATCTTGCTGCGCATCATCGCCACGGTCGGGTAATGGTTGAGGGTGGCTGCGCCGAGCGCGTGCAGCGCGCCGCCGAGGCTCAACGCGAGATCCGTCCCCGACTTGAGCACGTACAGGTCGTTTTCAACCTGCACCCGAGCCAGGCTGATGAACTGCTTCTCGGGCTGAATCAGCGCTACCTTGACGCCTCGCTCCGAGAGCGCACGCACGGCTTGCTCGATATTCGGGTTCATCCAGTCCAGGATGATGCCGACGCGCATGGGGGCCACGTGTGCCCGCCCCCGGCTCGTCTGTCGACTATCCATCACCTGGCTAGCTCGAGGCGCTGCGTGCATCACCGCATGCGGTGCATTCATGCAGCCTTCATGCGGTCTTCACGAGACGGTAACGGGGTTCGGCGCAGCGTGTCTCTCACCCTGGCGGGGGAGGAGGCGGCGCACCTGCGGGAACCCTTGTACGGATGGATCAGACCCGGCGCGCCGAGGGACGAGCGCCCTCCTGCAGCGTCGCCGGGGGGCGCGGGCGCGCGGGCTCGCCTGGAGGGCCGCTCAGCAGCAACCGGACGAGGTCGGCTTGGGACCGGGCGCCCGTCTTGCTGAAGACCTGCTTCAGATGCGTGCGGACCGTGTTGTGGGTGACGCCGCGCAGCTCGGCGACCTCCGTGATCGACTTGCCGCCGAGCGCGAGCAACGCCACCTCGGTTTCCCCGGCGGTCAGGCCGTACAGACGGTGCAAGAGCTCGCGCCAGGTCTGTGCCTGGTTGTCGGGGTCGGTAATGTAGGCGACCGCCGCCGGGAGGCCGTTCACCCGGGGCAGGCCGCCCGCCTGCAGCGGGGTCACGAGCACCCCGAACGGACGGCTCGACGACATTCGTGACACCTCGAGCGCGCCCCCGCACAGGCCGTCGCCGTTACGCCTGCAAGCGTCGAGGACCAGACGGTGCAGGCCAGTCGACTCAGCGGCTCGCGCGGCGACCAGGTGGCCCCGGCGCAAGAAGAGACCGTCGCCTCGACCCAGCATCGACTGGGCGGCGTGATTCTGCGTCACGACCCGGCCGGTCCGGTCCAGACCCAGGACGCCGAGGGGCAAACGATGATCGATCAGGCCGAAGAGGACGTTCTGGGGGAGCATCGACCGTGCCATGCCCGGTCGTTCGCGTACAGGGCCATCCTTCTCATGCCTGGGAATCAAACCGGGGCGCCGGTGGCACAGGTGAGAAGCGGGCACTCTAGCGGCCGCGCTGCGCGAGCAACCGCAGCACGTCCCTCGTCCCGAGCATGCCGACGAGCGTCCCCCCGGCAACGACGGGCACGCCGTTGAACGAGCGCTCCAGGAGCAGGCGCACGACCACGCGAATGGGTGTGGCCGCGTCGACCGTCACCGGGTCCGGGGTCATCGCGCTTCGCACCGGCGTCCACTCGTACTGACCCCGGTGCGGCTCGAGGTCGCGCCGCGCGAGGATTCCAACCAGCACGCCCCCCTCGACGACCGGCAGCTCGCGCGTCCCGACCGCCTCCATCAGCTCGAGGGCCTGGGCCAGGCTGTCCTCGGGCGCCACGGTCGCGAGCTTCGGCCGCACGGCGTGGCCGGCGCGAGCATCCCGCTGTCGGTTGGCGCGCTCGACCGCGATCTCACGACAGGCATCGGTAACCGCCTCGGCGAGCGCAAACGCGGCGGCCAGGCCCGCCGGGCCGACGGAATGTCTCTCCACATGGAGGAAGGACCGCAGCAGTCGCGCATCGTCCGCACTCGAGAGCACGCGGTCCGCGAGCGGGAAGAGGACGGCCTCCTCCGCCGCCATGTGCCGGCGGAGCAGCGCGACGTAGGTCTCGAGCCACGCTGTCCCCTCCGCGTCGATCTTGCCACGCGTACCGACCTGCCGCAGCCGGCTCAGCAGGCGGCGCGCCTCTCCATGCTCGGCCTCCGCCCTCGCCAGGGAAGAGTCGTCGGGCATCCCGCGCTGGCGCAGCAACGGCAGGAGCCCCTCTTCCTCCTTGACCCGGTGGCAGCGGTCCACGAAGGCAGCAAAGAAGTCGAGAGCACCGATAATCGTCGCGGGCGGGACGTCCCTGCCGCGCCGCAGCCGCCGGGTCAATGCCTCCACGGCGTCGAGCACGCCGGTGATCTTCTCGTGGTCCCGACGGAGCCGCGCGGTGCTGCGCAGCGGCTCGGCGCTTTCCATCGCCCCCTTGGAGCAGGGGGCGTGCCACGGCTCGCGCGAGCCGCGGCCCACGCGGGTGGACGCAGCGTTCTCACGGCTGCGAAGGGATCGACCGTCCCGTGGCAGCCACGAGAAGGGTCTACCGCCCACCCTGGGCCACGCCACGGCAGCGGCCTTGCAGGGCAGGCAGGCGATGCCGCTCGATCTCCTGCTCGATCGCTGCCGACGCCTCGAGGAGCGCGCCGCCGCGATCTACCGCTCCTACGCGACCGCCGCCCGCACGGACCCGCCTCTCTGCACGCTCTGGACGACGCTTGCCCGAGAGGAGGACGCGCACGCCCACGCCCTCGCCACCGCGCAGACCAAGCTCGGCCCTCTCGTGGGACGGCGGACACACCTCGACGGCTGGGAGGAGGACCTGCATGAGGTCGAGCTGTGCCTGTGCATCGCGGAGGCGCTCGGCCCCGCAGCCACCCGGAGCCAGCAGCTCTCGGCAGCCCTCGACCTCGAGCTGACGGAGCTCGAGGCGCTCCGGCATGTCCTCCTGGCCGTCAGCAACCAGGCGGACGTCGATTCTACCGTGGACCATGCCGCGCTCCTGGCCAAGCGCGCTGCGGATCTCTCGGCGGACCCCCACGTCCGGCTGCAGGCAGCCCTGCTGCTCGCGCGGGCACGAGTGCGTTCTCTTCGAAGCGAGGAGTAAGGGGCGTGGAGGCCGGCGGGCAAGGAATTGGCAACACGGGGAATCGCACCGCGTTGCATCATGGCCGAGCCTAAGGCAACACGCAAGTTTTCATGCGGGACAGTGTGCTCAAAATCGAGCGGACCCCATTGACACGCGAAGCGCGCCGGCCTACGGCTTCGAGTACCTCAGTCCTCCGCGGACGGGAGGTCCACGCTGCACACGGTCGCCGCCCTCGTCGTCTTTCTGCTCGCGCTCCTGACGCCCGCGCGTTCCGAAGCGATCTTCCACATCGCGCACATCAGCGAGGTGATGTCCGGCATCACCGGCGATCCAAGCGTCGAGTTCGTCGAGATCCGGATGGACGCCGGGTTCCAGAACGTGGTCGGCAACACGCGCTTGACGGCGTTCTCCTGCAGCGGGGCGTTCGTCGTCCTGACGACGCTGCCGCCGCCGACCGGCCCGGGCGGGAGCCTACCGAACCAGGGCCTGGGCGTGCACTGGATCATGGGAACGTCGAGCCTCGCGACGAAGACCACGCCGTCGGTCAGCCCGGACTACACGTTCGCCGGCGGCATCCCGAGGACCTGCGGCATGGTGTGCTGGGGCGCGCCGGTGGATCCCGTGACGAGCTTCGCGAAGGACCCGGCCACGTGGAGCCCGTCGGATCCCAACAACTACGTCGACTGCGTCGCGTACGGCCCGTACACCGGGCCGCAGAGAACGGGCGCCGGGCCGCCCGCCAGCGCGACGCCGGGTGATGGCGTCCACAGTCTCACGCGCACCACGAATGCGAGCAACGACTTCGCGCTCGCCTGCCCCACGCCGACCAACAACGGCCCGCCCAGCGGGGCCGAGGTGACCGGCACCTTCGGGCCGTGCGCGCCGCCGACGAGCACGACCACGACGACGGTGTCGCCGACCACCACCTCGTTCCCGACGACGACCACGCGCCCTACCACAACCACCAGCACATCGAGCACGACCACCACGGCTCAACCGAGCACGACCACGTCGTCGATCAGTACGACCAGCAGCTCGACGACGAGCACGACGGCCACGACGTCATCGACAACGACCACCTCGTCCACCGCCACCACGACCACCATCGCGCAGCCGACGACGACGTCGACGACCAGCACCACCACGAGCTCCGTCACCAGCACGACCCTGGGCGGAGCCAACACCCCGCCCGATTGCGACGCCGCGACGGCCAGCCCGGCCGAGCTGTGGCCGCCCAACCACCAGCTCGCCGCCGTGTCCGTGGCGGGTGTGACCGACCCGGACGGCGATCCGGTGATCATCACCATCACCGGCGTCAGGCAGGACGAACCCGTCGGTGCGACCTGTCCCGATGCGACGGGAGTCGGGACGGCCGGCGCGAGCCTGCGGGTCGAGCGCCTCGGCGGCGGCGACGGTCGCGTCTACCAGGTGAGCTTCACCGCCGACGACGGGCGGGGCGGGCAGTGCAGCGGGGCCGTGACGGTGTGCGTCCCGCACGACCAGCGTCCCCGCCACGCGTGTGGGGATCAGGGCCCGCTGTTCGATTCGACCGGCCCGTGCTCGTCGGTCTGCGGGGATGTCTGTACGGCCATCGAGCCGGCGCTGGCGGCGCCGCTCTGTCCGGGCGAGCAGGTGCCTGCCGCCCTGGAGCTGCGGGCCGACCGCGCGCGCCACCTGCTCCGGCGCGCCGCGGCGGCCCGCAGCGAGAGGAAGGTCAGGACGCTGGTTGCGAGAATGTTGAAGCACCTGAGGACGTCCGCAGCGCTTGCGGGCGCCGCGGAGGAGAACGGCCGCATCTCGCGAGCGTGCGGCGCAGCGCTCACGCGGCGGTTCAGCGAGGCTCAGGGCCAAGCGGTCCGGTGGTCCCGGACGCGCTGAGCAGGAGCTCCCCTTCGCGGCTGGTCAGCGACCCTGGACGCAGCCGCCGTCCAGGTTCGACCACTCGTACTGATAGCCGTACCCGTTCACCAGGAACGGCGACGGCGACCACGCGCACTTGTCGTCCGCCTCCAAGCCCTGCCGGTCGTACCACGCGTTGCCGTCGGGGTCGGTGACCGACTCGCGCGTCTCGTGGGTGGCGAAGTGCTCGAAGTTCTGTGCGGCGGTCCAGCCCGACCACTGGCACCCGCCGCAGCTCGGGTACGGCATCGAGGAATATTTCACGTCCGCGCCGGAGTACGTGAAGTCGCCGTGGTATGCACAGAACCGGAGGCTCGGGCCGCCGCACGAGGTTGCAGTCCCATAGGACGCGTAGGACGTGGGCGGGAGGAAGACCTCGTAGACGGTGTTCGCATCGAGGCCGACGCTGCCGATCACCCGGATCACCTCGCCCTGGACGGTGGCGTCGGTGACGTTTTGCGGCGGCGTCGAGTTGTCGATCCAGTATGTGGTGGTAAGCCCGCCCCGCACGTTGCCGCCGAAATCGTAGTACTGCGTGATCACGTTGTACTGGGGAGTGGCGCCGAACTGCGCGAAGAAGCCGGCGATCGCCTGCGCGAGCGGGCTGGGGGCCGTGCTCGTTCCCCACGTCGTCGCAGGACCCCAGAAGATGGCGACGGCCTTCGCCTGATGGATCACCGGGCCGTTGTGGTAGCTCACGTTGACGTTCTTGTTGTGGCCGACGCCCGCGCCGTGGTTCTTCGTCGGATAGAGCTGCACGTGTCGTCCGTTCAGCTCGGTGATGCGCTCGGCGGGCGCCGAAGACGCAACGAGGAGCAACCCCGCGACCGAGAGAATCCTCTTCATCGCATTCGCCTTTCCCCACCGTTCGGAGTCCCGGCCAGCAGGTTCGGAAAAAAGATTGTGCCGCCAGAGTCTACTTGCGAGCGCTCGAGTTGCAAGCAGAAAAGGCGACACACGACCCGCGGGCGCCGGCACATGCGTCACAACGACGTCGAGCCTCAGGGAAGCCGTGCGCCCGACATGGCCAGCACCGTGTCCCCCGTGGGATCGACGTACTTGCGCGCCACGAGGCCGCGGACCACGTCGGAGGTGACGTAGCGGAGGTGCGGCAACTCCGCCGTTGCGGCCTGCACGATGACCGCGGCGACGTCGTCTCCCGTCTGGCCCACGGTCGCGAACGCCTCCTGGGTCCCGGCGATGTAGGCCCCGAGCAACGGCCGGTACGGCTCGCTCTCGAGCTCGGCACGCCCGGCGGCCGATGCGCGGACCGCGGCGACGAACTCCGTGTTCACCGGTCCGGGCTCGATGAGCGACACGTGGATGCCGAGCCGCTTCACCACGGGCGCCAGGCTCTCCATCCAGCCCTCGACGGCGAACTTGGCGGCGCAGTAGGCATCGTTGAAGGGCTGACCGATGAGGCCGCCGATGCTCGTCACGGAGATGATCCGGCCCGAGCGGGCGGTGCGCATGGCCGGCAGCACGGCCCGCGTGACGCGCCACACGCCGAAGAAGTTGATGTCCATCGTCCGCCGCAGGTCCTCGAACGACGTCTGCTCGAGCGTCCCGAGAAAGCCCGCGCCCGCGTTGTTCACGAGCACATCGATCCGCCCGTGGCCATGCAGGACGTCGCGCACGCAGGCGTCCACCGAGTGCTCGTCCTGGACGTCCAGCTGCCGGACGTCGAGCGTCACGCCGTCCGCCTTGGCGCGGGCCTGGAGGGCCGCCGCCTTGCCGAGGTTGCGCATGGTCGCGACGACCGTGAAGCCCGCGCGCGCGAGCGCGACGGCCGTGCCGAGCCCGATGCCTGACGACGTGCCGGTGACCAGAGCGATGCGCGCCATGGGACCTCCTTCGGCCGAACGTCTGTAGCGCTTTCCTCGCTCGCTGCACAGAGGGGTCGCACAGAGGTCGGTTGACCACTCACGCCCCCCGGTCCTACCCTCGCGTCGCTCCATGCGCCGGCCCGCCGTCATCGTCGCCTTGGGGCTCGTCTTCGCCGCGCGCGCCGGGGCCGACGACGCGCTCCACACCGGCGTGGTGAATCTCGACCGCCCGACCGTCGTCGCGCTCGGCGTGCAGCTCCTCATCTCGGGCGACGACAATCACAACGCGCAGGTGGCGGTGCGCTATCGCGCCGCGGGGACGGCCGAGTGGCGCTCCGCCATGCCGCTCTTCCGCGTGCACCCCGAGAGCGTCGTCGGGCGCACGGTGCCGGAGCAGCTCGCCGGCAGCATCTTCGACCTCTCGCCCGGGACCACGTACGAGATCGAGCTCCATGCCACCGACCCCGACGGCCCCGTCGACCAGACGATCACGCTCGCGGGGACGACGCGTGCGGTGCCCCGCGACCCGCGGAGCCCGTCGCCCCGGAACGTGGCCGACGCCGCGAGCCTGGCGGCGGCGCTCGATGCCGCGCAGCCGGGCGACGTCATCACCATCGCCGACGGCAGCTACTCGAACCACTTCCTCATCACGGCCAGCGGCACGCCCGACGATCCGATCGTCATCCGCGGCGCTAGCGAGGACGGCACGATCCTCGACGGCCAGGGGTACACGGGCAACGTGCTCGACGTCTACGGCAGCTTCGTCCACGTCGAGCGGCTGACGATCCAGAATGCCACCCGCGGGCTCCGTTTCCAGGGCGCCGGCACCGAAGGAAACGTCGCGCGCCGCCTCCACATCCGCGACGTGCGGCTCGGGATCGGCTCCAAGGCGGGCCAGCGGGACTTCTACCTCTGCGACAACGTCGTGGAGGGCCGGCTCGTCTGGCCGCAGGTCTACAGCGACGACGGCGGCGTGCACGCCGACGACGACGGCATCCACGTCGAGGGCAACGGGCACGTCGTCTGCCACAACCAGATCGTCGGCTTCGGCGACGCCATGAAGGTCCAGCAGGACGGCGCCCGCGCCGTCGACTTCTACGGCAACGAGGTCCTCTCGGCGTACGACAACGGCGTCGAGCTCGATACGAGCGAGGGGAACACCCGCGCCTTCCGCAACCGCTTCACCAACACCGACGCGACGATCAGCTTCCAGCCGATCTTCGGCGGGCCGGTCTATGCGATCCGCAACGTCGTCGTGAACGTCGCCAACGAGCAGCTCAAGTTCCATGCCCTCGGCACGACGCCGCCCGAGGAGCCGAGCGGGATGCTCGTCCTGCACAACACCTTCGTGAGCCCCGCGCTGGCGCTGAACCTCCAGACCTCGGCGACGAGCCACCACTTCCTGATCGAGAACAACCTCTTCTACGGGCCGAGCCCGCCCGGCTCGCGCGTCGCGGACTGGACGGGTGGGATCGACGACGGGACGTTCGACCACGACGGCTGGTTCCCGGACGGGACGTTCGACTTCGGCGCGGCCGGGCGGTGGAGCAGCTTCGCCGGGATGCGCGCGGCGGGGGTGCTCGAGGCGCACGGCCTGCTGCTCGCCCCGCCCACCTTCGCGAGCGGCCTCGAACCGCCGAGCAGCTGCCGCGTGACGATGGCCCCGCAGGACGTGACGCTCGCGAGCGGCGCCACCGCCGTGGACCGCGGCGTCATCATCCCCAACGTGACCGACGGCTTCACGGGCGCCCGTCCCGACCTCGGCGCCCTCGAGCTCGGCTGCCCGCTGCCCCTCTTCGGCGTCCGACCCGACGGCATCGACGAGACGAACGAGCCGTTCGGCTGCGACGGCCCGACGGTCACGACGTCCACCACAACGACGAGCACGACGACCACCCTGCCCTACGTCGCCATCCAGACGACGGCGCTCACGCTGACCGATGCGTCGAACGCCGCGGCCCGGCGGGTGTCGTTTCGGTCGTTCACGCGCCAGGACCCAACCGTCAACCGCATCGTGCCGCCCGGCGTCGGCGGCGCGAGCGACCCGACGTCCTCGGGAGCGACGCTCACGGTCCACGATACCGCCGGCAGCGGCGAGGCGGTGACGGTGTCGCTGCCGGCGTCGGGCTGGTCGGTATTCGGAGGGCGCGGCTATCGCTTCCGGGACCGGAGCGCCCCGATCTCGCGCGTCACCGTGACGGCGGACCGCATCTCGTTCGTGGGTGGCGGAGCCGGCTGGGGCTACACGCTGGACGAGCCGTCGCAGGGACGGATCGCGGTCCGTCTCACGCTCGGCAGCGAGCGCCCGTGGTGCGCCGAGGCGCCGGCGAAGGTCGGCGGCAATCCGCCGTCGACCGCGAGCAGCGACCGGGTGGGCCGGTTCGTCGCGCAGCCGAGGACGCCGGCGCCGGTCGTGTGTCCGCCGCTACCGTGAAGCTCAACGCTCGCGCTCGGGTCGCTCGGGCAGCGGGCAGTATGCGCCCTCGGAGAAGCCCTCGGCTTCGATCAGGAGCGCGTGGTTGAACCGAGCGCGGTAGTTCTCCCACGCGACCGCCGCCGTCAGCTCGACCAGCTGCGCATCGTCGAAGTGACAGCGGTGCGCGGCAAAGAGCTCCTCGGGCACGTCGACGGGGGTCTTCGTCATCGTGGCGGCGTACTCGATCACGAGCTTCTCGAGCGGCGAGAATGCCGAGCTCGTCTGGTACATCGCGAGCTCTCGTAGCTGCGCCTCGCTGACGCCGGCCGCCCTGCCGACGGCAGAGCCGATGTCGATTCAGAACGGGCAGCCGATGAGTGCCGCCGCCTTGAGAAGGGCAAGCGTCTTGAGTCTCGGTTCGACGCGGCCGGCACGCGCGAGCGCGGACTCGAAGCTCGTGTAGGCCCGGAAGACCTCCGGGTGGTGCGCCGCGACCGCGATGGGCGATACGACCCTTGAAAGTATCGGTGGCATGTGCTCCTTGTGGGCCAGGAGGCGGTTACGGACGGTGTGAGGGTGCTGTGGGCCGCGCTCTGGCCTTGGAGCGTGGCACCGGCAAGCGTGCTGGTGGCCGGTGGGCTTGCTGAGGGGAGCGCACAGCTGGGCCTCGAGCTGGCCGTGAGCTGGTTCTACGTCGCTACGGCCCTCACCGCTTGGCTCGCGGGGAGAGGTCCGGGCGTGCTCGCCTCGATCCTCGCGACGGTATTCATGGAATATCTCTTCATTCTCGCGCCCGGCATGACGTTGACCGGCGGCGCGGCGAACGCGGCGCGGCTTGGGGGCTTCCTCTTCGTGAGCCTTCTCCTCAGCCGGCTCGTCAGCCAGCGCAACCTCGCACGGGGTAGTACGCAGGCGAAGGACGAGATGCTGGCACGGGCCTCCCACGAACTCCGCGGGCCGCTGAACGCGATTACTACCTGGGCCGCGCTCCTCGAGCACGGGATCGCCCCGGAGAAGCAGCGGCAAGCCGCCCAGGTCATCCGGAGCAACGCCAAGATGACGGCCCGTGTGGCAGAAGACCTCATTGACGTCTCGCGGATCGCGCTCGGGGAGATGCGCTTCGTCCGCGAGCACGTCGATATGAGCACTCTCGTGAGCAACTGCGTCGCAAGCCGCGAGGCGAGCGCCCGCGAGGCGGGCATCGAACTCGAGTCCGCGCTCACCCCGGTGGTCGGCGTCGAGGGTGACCCTGTCCGCCTCGCCCAGGTGGTGATGAACCTCGTTGGGAACGCCATCCAGTACACACCCTCGGGGGGGCATGTGCGAGTGACCCTCTGGCAGTCCGGAGCGCAGGTGGTGCTCGCCGTGACCGATACGGGGCGCGGGGTCGGTGCCGCCGACGTTGAACGGATGTTCAAGCCGTTCGTCCGGCTCGGCGATGGTGGGGCGCTCGGCGTGGGGCTGGCCATTGCGCGGCACATCGTGCAGGCGCACGGAGGAAGTATCCATGCGGCGAGCGCGGGGCAGGACCTCGGCACCACGGTGACAGTCGCTATTCCGGCCTCGGGAATGCGGAAGAGCATCCCCGTCCACCGGCGGCGATGGTTCCATATTGGGGGGCGCCAGGCTGGCCTCCCTGGCCTCGCGCACTAGAGAAGAGCGCCGGGCACGGTCACGCCGCACCGCTCGAGCAGCTTCGCGAAGCGCCGGAGGGTTCGGATGCGAAGCCGAGCGTCCGCCGCGAGAGCGTGATTGATGATGAGCTCGAGCTTCTGAAGCCTTGGACGCATCTTCGGCCTGCTGCACTGCTTGGCGCGGCAAGTCAGTGCGTTCGCGCATTCCCTGTGCCGACAACCAGCTCGCGGATCACCTGCGAGACATGGCCGATCGCACACCGGCGGATCACCAGGCCGGCAGACGTTCGCTTCGCCGGTGCAGTGATCGCCCACGGTGCAGGGGTCGCCGTCGTCGCATGTCTCGATCGCTGGCTTGAAACGGTCCGGCGGGCAATCGTTCGACAACCCATCGCACGATTCGGCTACGTCGCACGGACCGGCAACCGGGCGGCAGATGTCGCGCCGCTTGACGTCGCCGGGACAGGTCGCGCTCGTGCCCGTGCAGTGTTCGGCGGCGTCGCACACGCCGGCGGCCGGGCGGCATTCCGTCCTCGGCGGCATGAACCTATCGAGCGGGCACTCGGCGCTGCTCCCCGTGCAGGTCTCCGCGACGTCGCACGGTCCCGCAGCCGGACGGCACACGGTCGACACGTCGCGCAGTGCGTCTGCCGGGCAGCTCTCGTTCACGCCGTCGCACAGCTCCCCGACATCGCAGGGTCCCGCCGCTGGACGGCACACCGCGCCCGTCGGCTTGGGATCACACCCCCGGTGGGGATCGCAGGTGCCGGTGAGACAGGCCCCCGAGCACACCTTCGGCACGCAGCCGGCCGCTGGATCGCAGATGAGACACGGACCATCGCACACGAGTGGTGCACCCCCACGGCAATTTCCGCCGCCGTCGCACGCGTCGTCGACGGTGCAGGCGTTCCCGTCGTCGCACGGGGTTCCGGCGGGCTCGTCCATACAGCCCTTCGGGTCGCAAAGCAGGATGGTCGCCGCAACTCGGCTCCCCGACGGGTCCCGCTTCGCGACCTCCAGCACGAGCGGCGCGAAGCAGTCGAACGGCATGCGGAAGGCGAGCATCGTCGGGGTGACGGCATCGGGCCAGAAGTCGTGCTCCCCGGTGGCGTCTGCCAGCAGGGTACCGTCCGCCGCCTTGATCCGGATGCGATTGGCGTTCGTCTGCTTGTTCGCCAGCTGGACGGCTGGGTTCGCGATCGAGCATGGGCAGCTCCCGTTCACGCACGGGCCCGTGGGACACGAGCCGTCGTCGGCGCATACCGGCAGGTCCGCGCAATTGAGAACGCGGTCGACGAACAGCGGGCTGCCTTCGATCGCGTTGAAGTCGTCGCCGAAAATGCGGACGATGTCGCCCGCCTGTGGTCGCGCGGGGCTGACGCGGGACAGCACCGGCGTCCCGGCGCGCGGGCTGCGAGGGAGACCGACGGCGACCATCGCACCCGAGGGCGAGCTGTAGATATCCTGTGCCCGCACGGCTGCGGGGTCGCATACCGCCCCGCTGCCGCAGTGCTCCCACTGGTTCCCCTCGGCCGGTATGGTCGCGTCGACGTTCATCACCTGGAAGTTCGCGCCCGTCGACGCCTTCTTGTTCGCCGCGAAGGCGTTCCGTCCCGGCTCCAGCGCGTCGCCGTAGCTCACGTTGGGAGCCGCTGCCGTAACGGCTCCGGCGCCACGAGGGAGGGATCCTGGCTCGCACTTCGTCATCGTTTCACACGCGGTGTCGAGCGTCCCGTCCGGGTTGGTGCAGCAGTCCTCCTTCGTCGAGCAGGGTACGGGTAGCTCGCAATCGCATGGCGAGGGGGTGCAGGTCCCCGTCAGGTTCCCGTGCCGGTTGCACACGAGCGCGACCCCGTGGAACGTCGCCACGGGCGTGGCATCGGCGGCACCGTCGGCAGTCGTCTCGACCTTGCTGCCCGCGAACTGACTGTCCGCCACGTAGTCATTCTGGAAGGTGGCGCTGGCGTTGTTCACGACGGAGAGCCCGCGATCGCCCGACAGCCGTACGACGTTTCCGTCGGTAGCGAGCGTGCTCTGGGGCGCCGGACCGCCGACCGTGATCCCGTTCTGGGCCCTACCCGGCACGTTGTGCTGCACCACGTTCTCGGCCGCGACGACGTGACCGCCGAGCGTACTCAGGATGCCGCCGTTTCGATTGTCGTGCAGGCAGCTCCGCTCGATCGTCGCGAAGCCGCCGAAGTCGACTTTGACGCCTCTGTCCGCGGCGCCCGTGATCCGGCTCTCCACGATCACGTTGTCGCCCGGGCCCTGGTCGTCGGGCTGTCCGGCGTCGGAATCGACGCTCAGCGCATCACCGCACGTTGGTCCTACCACGAGCGAGTGCTCGATCCGGTTGCGACGGGCCTTCGAGCCGGTGATCGCCACGGTGTCGACCTGGCAGTCCGGCTTCGTGGTCGGGCAGTCCGGCTTTGCGGGGTCCGGGCAGTTCGGCCTGGTCGGGTCCGGGCACGTCGGCTGCGCAGGAGCGTACGGGCACGTCGGCTGCGCAGAGTTCTGTTGTGTGCGGCTACCCTCGAAGAGAAGACCCCGAAACACGTTGTCGCTTCCGTAGACGCGGAGGAGAGACAGCGCGCGTGTGCCAACGGACCACACGACGGCGCCGGGTTCCCCGTCGGCGTCCAACGCGTCGACCACGACGCGTGAGCCTGTAAAGCACAGGGCGGCGTGCCGAAGAGGTTCCGGATCGCAAGGGCCTCTCGCGAGATCGATCGTCCGGGACGCGCTCCGGCCAGGAAATGCCGTCCGGGCGAACGTGACGAGCGTCGGGCCAGGGTAAGCCGCGGCGGCAGCGAGCTGTGCCCTCAGGCTCGTCTCGGTCGTGTCCTCCACGACGAAGGTCTTCGGATAGATGGTCCAGCTGAGTGCGTTCGACGCCTCGGTCGGGCTACCCGCGACGAGCACGAGACGTTGCGCCTGCTGCTGCGGTGCGGAGCCGGGAACCGTCACTGCCAGCCGGTGAACCCATGCGCCGGGCTGAAGGGCGCCGAGCTGCCCGCAGCGGACGGTCCCGGACCCCATGCACGCCATGGTCTCCCGATAGCTGGTCGCGCCCGTCCCGACGCAGGTCGCAGCGTCCGCCGCAAGCTCACCCTCGAGCGCAACGTCGATGGTGGAAGCGGCGCTGAGGTTCTCCGCGAAGACCGTCAGCGTCGCGGTGCCGGGGCACGAGGGCTGTGCCGGAGCCGCCGTCCCGGTCAAGGCGAGAATCGCAAGTACAGACCAAGCCCCCCGCATGCGAATCCGAGTGAGCAAGGGGCATACCCCCAATCGACGGGGCGCAGCGGCATTCGGACCCGCCCGGGGGCGGGCTGTCCTTCTGGACCTTGCGCCGTTGCAAGCGCGCTAGGTCCATCGGGCGGCACCGTGACGGAGTGCCAGACCGACCCGAGCGAGGTCACTATCGTCACCGGCGCCCGCCGCCTCGGCTCCCCACATGTGATACGGGTCGCGGTGGACGTGCACCTGGTGCTCGCCGACGAGCGGCTACCCCGGCACCACTGTGAAGAAGGCCACGGGGCGCGACGCGCTCTCGCGTGTGAGCTAGCGGAACTTCAAGTGCGCCCATGGTGATTCGAACACCCGACCTTCTGATTCGTAGCGGGAGGCCGAGGCGCGCCATCCGACTCCATCCCGCTCATCCCGGCGTAATCGCTCGTTGCACGCCAGCGGTCACGCCGGGTGAAGCGGGGTGAGTCCGAATGAAGTGGTGACCACATGGTGACATTCCGCGCGACTGCTATCTTCGGGTGAATGAAAGGATGAACCCCCTTTGGAGGCGGTGAGGGTTGGCGAGCTTCCAAGGTGAGCAACCCCGACTGAGCTTTCCTGGTTTGTTGGCCCTCTTGACGCCGACCCACCGACGGTGGGAGGCTCCCGCGCAACCCGGGAGGAGGCACCCACAGCGCTTCCCCGTCACACCGGCACCACGGGAGGTAGCATATGTCGCCCCTCACACGAGGTGAGCTTGCTGCCATGCTCGCGGCCCTGATGCTCACGCTGGGCGTTCCCCGCGAGGTGACGGCCTACCGCCGCTGCAAGGCGGACGGCGCCCGCTGCAACACGAACCAGAGTTGCTGCAGTGGGATATGCACGGCCCACGTGTGCGGGACGCCCACGACGACGAACACTAGCACGACCACGAGCAGCACGACGACGACCAGCACGACGGGTAGCACTACGACCACGACGCTGCGGTTCGTGGACAACGGCGACGGGACGGTCACCGACAACCAGACGGGGCTCCAGTGGGAGCAGAAGGTCGCCGGGAGCAGCTGCCTGCACTGCGTGAACGACACGTACATCTGGAGCAGCAGTGGGACCGCGCCGGACGGGACCGCCTTCACGAGCTTCCTCGCGACGCTGAACGGCGGGGCGACCGGCGTCGGCAACTGTACGAGCGGGGACGGGAGCACCCAGACGGGAGGGTTCAACAACCACTGCGACTGGCGGTTGCCGACCATCGCGGAGCTGCAGACGATCCTCGATACGAGCCAAGGGCAATGTGGCGCCGGCAGCGGCGCGTGTATCGACCCGACGTTCGGCCCGACCGGGGCGTCCCGCTACTGGTCGTCTACTACCAGCGCCAGCAACCCCTTCAACGCGTGGTTCGTGAGTTTCTTCGGTGGGTTCGCGAGCTCCGACATCAAGACCGACAACTTCTTCGTCCGCGCGGTGCGGGGCGGCTCGTGATCGACCATAGCGCATCGCGTCCGGCGAGAACGTCTACTACGTCTCGCGGCAGTTGGGGCACGCCTCGACGAAGCTCACGCTCGACACCTACGGGCGGTGGCTCCCGGCGCGTTCGACGACGGCTCCAGCCGTCTCGGGCCGAAGTGGTGACCAAGCGGGGGGTGAAACGGTGACCAGCGACGTGTGCTCGGCTGGAGAGAGGGCCTAACTACTTGAAATTCGGGAGTGCGCCCAGGGTGATTCGAACACCCGACCTTCTGATTCGTAGTCAGACGCTCTATCCAACTGAGCTATGGGCGCGTGACGAGAAACGCCTTGTACTGGCTGGACTTCCGCCGGTCAACCCGTGATCAGGACGACCGATGAGAAGCTGTCCCGACTGGTTCGTCTGCAACAGCCGGTGCCGCGCCGCCCCACGCTAGGGGAAGGTGCCCGGGAGCACGCTCTCGCGCCAGTGCGCGCGTCCATCGGGGCCCGGCGTCGATGATCAGCTGCTCCGCGTGCCAGGAGGCTCTTCCCCGCTTGGCCGCGCGATCTCTCCCGGCTTGTTTCCGGCCTGCCTACCGGCTGATTTTTCGGCCAAGCACTGGAGAAACCGAGCGTCGGCCTCCCTCTGCTGATTGACCCGTTCCGCCTGCGGTCGTACGCATGGGGAAATTCGTGATGTCGAGCGAACGTCGACGTCCGGCGCTCGTCTTCACCGTCGCGCTGGCGGTCCTGCTCCTCCCGTGCGCGTTCGCGCGCGCCTTCGACGTGGTCCTGAACGCGCAGGGCGAGTTCATGGACGCGTACCTGGTGAACGGGACCGCGTTCCCGCCCAAGCACGTATTCATCGACCCGGACCCGGCGAATCCCGACAGCATCACCGGCACGCCGCCCCGCGTCGGCCGCCACGTGAACGGCCAGCTCTGCTTCTTCCCGCGCGGCTTCGGGCACGACGGCCAGTTCGTGGTCGCGGACGACACGTATCGCGAGTCCTGCCTCGATCGGAACCCGCCCCAGGCGCGCTGCAGCGTGACCGATCGCCGCAACCCCTTCTATATCGGGAAGGATCCGGACGGCTGGGCGGTCTTTGATCGAACCGGCGTGTGGACCAAGCAGCACATCCACACGGTCTGGCCGGGGTTCGACACGACGCCCCTCGGCACGGATCCAGGTCAGCCGCCGCAGGGCAACATCGACCCGCAGGGCTGCGTCTTCGGCGCGAAGGGGAACATGTTCGGGACCGACGTCGGAACCGGCGACCCGAGCGACCCGGACCCCAGCCACCACGGCAGCCTGCTCGTCTTCTTTCCCGGCCCGCGGCGCCGGTACGACACGTACTGTTTCCTCGACAAGGACCTGAAGGAGGCGGGCATGCCCGCGATGGACGAGGCGGGCAACATCTACGTGGCGGAGACCGGCATGGGGAGGATGTGGAAGTACTCGCCGCGCTTCCCGTCGAGCGCGGCGGACTGCGCCAATCCCGACCACCTCGTCACGACGCCTCCGACCAAGGTGATGTTCCCCACCCCCGGCGCGTTGACGCCGGCGGCGATCGTGCGTGTCCCCGGCACGGACCACTGGTACATCGACAGCGTCCTCTTGCCCGGCACGCCCGGCGCGGGGGGAGGTATCATCAACGAGTACGACGCGAACGGCGTGTTCGTCCAAACCATCGTCCAGAACGTCCCCCCCGGCACCCTGCTGAACCCTCTCGGCATGGACGTGGGCTCGGATGGCACGCTCTACTACGCCGAGCTGAACCTCAATTCCGACCTCTCCACCGGCTGCGGCCGCGTCTCGATGGTCCAGTTCGTCGGCGGCATGCCGCAGGCGCCGCAGGTGCTGGGTCGAAACCTCAGGTTCCCGGACGGGGTCACGGTGGTGGACTCCTCGCAGCTCCGGGTGGACTTCACGACCTTGCCGCCGGCCTCCGAGCCCGACCCCTCCACCTGCAGCGGAGGCGGGTAGCCCTTCTACCGCAAGGACGGCAACCGAAGCGCGTGCACCCCGCCGCCGGCCCCGCTCTCCGAGTTCCCGGAGCCGACGAAGAGCCTGTCGCCCACGAGCGCCGCGCTCGAGTTGACCGCTCCCGGCATGGGAATCTGGCGGAGCAGCGTTCCGCTCTGGGCATCGAAGGCGCGCAGCGACGGCGGCGCGGGCGTCCCCACAAAGACCACGCCGTTGGCCACCGACGACGCCCCGAGCGCCGGACCCCCGTTCTCCTCCCACGCCACGGTGCGCGCGGCCGGGTCGAAAGCGTGCATGGTCGGCTGTTGCAGGGGAGTGTCGCGCGGGTCGTTGGGGTCGCAGACGCCGTTCGGGTTGCCGAGCTCACCGAAGGCCGTGCCGCCGTAGACCCGCCGGCCGTCGAAGGCCGTCGAGCCTATGAAGCCGCCCGAGAAGCCACCGAAGACGACGTTCGCGTTCCACACGAGCTGGCCTCCGGGACTGCGGGTGAGACGATTGAGGACGTAGTAGGTCCCGTCCTTGCCGCCCTCCCCGACCCACCGGTTCCCCCCGAGGTCGATGATGTTCGGCGAGGCCCCGAGGTCGAAGTCGCAGGCGTCGCTCGTGCGGAGGCGGAACGCCCACCGGAGCTCGAGGCTTCCCGCCTGCAGCGCGAGGATCGCCTCGTGGTACGGCGGCGGCGCGTCGAAGCCGCAGTCCCCGGTGCCGAAAAAGACCAGCCGGTTGCGCTCGTCGACGGCGGCCGAGGACCAGACCGGGCCGCAGCCGCGGTTCTGACCCGGACCCGGCACCGGGTTCCCGCTCGCGTCGAGCACCGGGTCGACCTCGAAGCGCCGGCGGAGCGCGCCCGTCGTGGCGTCGAGCGCGACGATCCCGCCCCGGTAGCCGTTTGCGCCGTCGGGCGTGTGGCCGATGTAGACGTTCCCCTGGAAGACCGCGGGTGAGGAGAAGATCCGGGTCGGATCCGCCTCGTCGCTCTCGCAGCTCGGCGCCTCCGGGTTGCCGCAGATCACCTTCTTCCAGACCAGCGAGCCGTCCGCCGCCTTCAGGCAGTACATCGTCTTGCCGCCGGCGAAGTAGACCTTGCCGTCGACGACCGCGGCCGAGGACGTGATGAGCCCGCCGTCCGTCTCGGCGCGGTCGGACGGGGCGCTGGGCCCTCCGGGGCACTGCGCCGGGATGGGTTGCACGGAGCCCTGGCAATCGACCTGGAACGTCCATCTGACCGCCCCCGTGGCGGCATCGAGAGCATAGAAGAAGCCGTCCCACGATCCGACGTACACCACCCCGTGGACGACGGCGGGCGAGGCGCTGACCACGTCCCCGGTCGTGAAGTCCCAGGCCGGCGTCAGGAGCCCGACGTTGCCCGCGTTGATGAGCGAGCCGGGGTTCGTGAAGCTGTGCTTCAGGTCCCGCCCGTACATCGGCCAGTCCTGAGCCCTTGCGACGGAGGACACAACGAGCGCGGCAAACGCCAGCGAGACGACGAGCACGCGCTTCGATGGCCGCATCGACGCACCTCCGTGCGAAAGGCCACCGAGGATTACGTTGGATGCGGGCCGGGTGTGTCAATCACGGAAGCCGGAGGTTCTGCGAAGGCGGTTGCCACTCACCGATGTCGACCTGCCCGTCGCGCGCCGTCCTGACGAGCGGCCTGTGGGGCGGAGTCGGACGCGCCGTGGTCAACGTGCACGGTACCGCGGCCGTTGTTCAAGCGCACGTGTACGTTGTGTCCGCATCCGCTGGAGGCCAGCGCGGCGAGCCAGGCGACGACCGCCAGGGCCCAGCATATCGCGTGCATGACGGCCCTCCTCGGCAAAGCCCGGGGACGCGCTACCGTAGCCCGGCCGTTGCCTCGCCTTCAAGCCTCCTCACCGGTCCGCCCCGAGCAACGCCCGCGTCTCCGCCGCCCGCGGGCGCTCGAGGACCTCCTCCGGCGGGCCGCTCTCGACGATTCGCCCGCCCGCGAGCACCACCACACGGTCCGCCACGCGGCGCGCGAAGCCGATCTCGTGCGTCACGATCACCATGGTCTGGCCGGCCGCCGCCAGGTCTGCCACGACCGCGAGCACCTCGCCCACCAGGCGGGGGTCGAGCGCGGAGGTCGGCTCGTCGAGCAGCAGCACCACGGGCTCCATCGCGAGCGCGCGAGCGATCGCGACACGCTGCTGCTGTCCGCCGGAGAGCGTGTGCGGAGAGGCATCACCGTAGGCCGCGAGCCCGACCCGCTCGAGCAGTGCCCGCGCCCGCGCCTCGGCAGCCGCCGGCGTGAGCCCGAGGACGTGGCGGGGCGCCTCCGTGACGTTCCCGAGCGCCGTGAAATGCGGGAAGAGATGGAAGCTCTGGAAGACCATCCCGACGCGCGTGCGCACCGCCCGGAGGGCTGCCGCGTCCGTGCGCTCGTTCATCCCCGGTCGCAGCCGGTGACCCGCGATCTCCACCTCGCCCGCGGCGAACGGCGTGAGATAGTTCATCGCGCGCAGCAGGGTCGTCTTCCCGCTGCCCGACGGCCCGATGATCGCCACCACCTCGCCGCGCCTCACCTCGAGGTCGATCCCCCCGAGCACGGTCTTGCCGCCGAGCCGGGTCTCGAGTCCGCGGACCGTCACGACCGCGCCGTCGTTCATGCCGGAGCGGGAGCGAGCCGGCGCTCGAGGCGCCGGGCCAGGCGCGAGAGCGGGTAGCTGAGCGCGAGGTAGAGGGCCGCGCACAGCAGCCCGGGGGCGAGCCAGCCCCGCACGTCGACCGCCGTGATCGTCATCTGCTTCGTGAGCTCCACCACCGTGATCACCGACACCAGCGAGGAATCCTTCAGGAGCGCGATGAAGTCGTTGGCGATGCCGGGGAGCGCCACCCGCAGCGCTTGGGGCAGCACGATCCGCCGGAGCGTCAGCCAGCGCGACATGCCGAGCGCCGCCGCCGCCTCGCTCTGCCCGGCCGGCACGGCCTCCAGGCCCGCGCGGTAGAGCTCGGCCTCGTACGCCGCATAGTTGAGCCCGAGCCCCACCACCGCCGCGCTGAAGGCCGTGAGCGGCAGGATGGGGGCGAGCCCGTAGTAGAGCACGTACAGCTGGAGCAGCACGGGCGTGCCGCGGAAGAGCTCGACGTACGTCCCGCCCGCCGCCCGCAGCGCCCGCCCCCCGTACCGCCGCGCGACGCTCAGCACGAGGCCGCCGGCGACGGCGAGCGCCATCGCGAGCACCGAGATGACGATCGTGAACCCGGTGGCGCGCAGGAAGAGCGGCACGTGCCCGAGCGACAGCGACTCCCGCCCGCGTGCGTCCACGGCCGTGAGCCCCGCGGAGGCGATCGCCTTCTGCCGCGCGTCCCACAGGTGCCAGCGCGCGAGGATGGCTCGCAGCTCGCCGTCGCCCATCATCGCGGCCAGGGCGCCGTCCACCGCGGTGAGCAGCGCCGGCGCATCGGGGCGGACGGCGATCGCGTAGGTGCCCTCCCCCACCGTCGCGGCGGCGCGCAGCGTCGGACGGGGGAGCCCGTAGCGCGCCGCGATGATGTTGTCGAGGAGCACGCCGTCGAGCCGGCCGCGCTCGAGGTCGAGGTACGGCTCCTCGACGCCTTCATACAGCACCAGCTCCACGCCGGGCGCCCGGCGCACGAGGTCGTAGGCGAGCGAGCCCTCGAGCGTCCCGACCCGCCGGCCGCGGAGGTCCTCGAGGCCGCGCGCGCCGCTGGCGTCGCCGCGGCGCACGACGAGCGTCTCCGCGAAGGCGTAGTACGGCCGCGTGAAGGCGACGCGCGCCCGGCGCGCCGGCGTCACCTCGATGCCGTTCAGCGCCACGTCGAAATCGCCGCGCTCGAGGGATGGGATCAGCGTCTGCCAGTCGTTCTGCACGAACTCGGCCGCCAGGCCGAGGCGGCGCGCCAGGGCGCCGGCGATCTCCACCTCGAAGCCGCTCAGCCCCGAGGGACTCCCGGGGTCCTGGAAGACGTACGGCTCCCCGCCCTGCATGTCACCGCCCCAGCGGAGGGTGCCGCGTGCCCGCATGGCGGCAACCCGGTCCTCGACCTGCGGCCGGGTGCAGCCGCAGATCAGGGCCAGGAAGATCAGCGCCGGCACCGTGCGCTTCGTGACTCTTCGTTTAGCGAAGGGCAGCCGCGCGGGCAAGGATTTCCGTCCCCGACGCGACGGCTCCGTACACTCATGCTATGTAGCGGCCCATGCGAAGGCACTCGATCGTCCTCGCCCTTCTCCTGGCCGCCGGGCTCGGCGGCCCACCCGCGCGGGCCGGCGACGCGACCGGCGCCTTCGCGCCGTACGAGGACCTGCTCGAGGTCCTCGGCGACCTCACCTGGCACCTCCGCGACGACCTCTACCGCTTCCCGCCTCCGAAGGACCCCACCGGCCACGACCTCTACCGTCTCGCGCTCAGCCGCCTCGAGAACTGGGAGAAGCGGTACCCGGGACGGCTCCGGGACGTCGTCGGCTACGCCCGCGCCGAGGCGCTCGAGCGTCTCGGCGAGTACGCGAAGGCGGCGGACGGCTACGGGCGGGTGGTGGCCGAAGGCTCACCGCTCGCCGACCAGGCGCGGACGGCGCGCGAGCGCGCCGCCAGCTTTGCCGAAGCCGCCGCCCTGCCCGAGGACGGGCCCGACGTCGACGCGACGCTCGCCGCCCTGCGCCGGAAGCTCGACGCGTGGGGACGGCTGGTCGAGCGCTGGACCGGCACGCCCTACGAAACACCGGCGCTGGTCGAGGAGGAGCGTCTCGAGCGCGCCGCCGCCGGCGTCGTCGTCCGCAACCGGACCATCGTGCAGGACGGCACCCTGACCGCCGAGCGCGCCCTGCGCTTCCTCGTCCAGAAGCACGCCGACAGCCGCAACCTCCCGGACCACATCCTGCGGCTCGGCGACCTCTATGCCGACGTCGCCCGCGACTACGTCGAGCAGCACGAGCGCCCGCTCGCCTTCGAGGAGGACGAGTTCGTCCAGCGGGCCGACCGCGCCCTCGAGATGTACCGCAAGGTCGCCACCTGGGACGGCGCCCGCGAGAAGCCCGAGGCGCAGGGCCGCTTCGCGGCCTTCGACGCCTACAAGACGTCCGTGCTGGCGCGCTACCGCTGATGCTCGCGGCGCTCCTGCTCGCGCTCCTCGCGCTCCCCGCGCGCGCCGACGACCTGGTCGGCGAGGCCGTGTCGGCCGACGCCGCCATCGAGGAGCGCGTCCGCCTCGTCCTCGCGCACCGGCTGGAGGGCAGCTTCGACGTCCTGGCGGCCGACGTCACGGCGCTCGCCGCCCTCGACGAGGAGCGCGAGGCGAAGGGCCTTCCGCCGACGGGCCTCACCGACGACGTCCGCTACGTCGCAGCCGGTCTCGCGGCCACCCGCGACGCCCAGCGCGAGGCGCTCCGCGCCCTCCTCGACGCGCATCCCGACCCGGTCGTGCGCAAGTGCGCCGAGCGCCGGCTCGAGGCCGACGAGGCGGCACGCGCGGACCAGCTCCTCGCCGACGACCGGCACAACCGCCGCGCCGGCGTCGTCAACGACTTCGTTCGCCCGCTCGGCGTCTTCTCGGGCGGCGTTTTGCTGGCCGCGCTGAATCCCTTCCTCCTGGCCGGGAGCGCCATCGACAGCGTCGCCACCACCGCCGCGAACCTCTGGCACTACGGCCGTCTCTCGCGGCAGGAGCGCGAGGCGCTGGTCCATTACCGGACGCTCCTCGAGCGCGAACCCCGGACGAGCGACGCGCCCGAGATCGCACGCGCCATCCGGCGGCTCGGGACCAAGCGCGCCGCCGCGCTGTGCGAGGAGACCGTCGCCGCCGGCAAGCACGCGATCGAGGCCGACGATCTCGACCATGCCGCCTTCTACCTCGTCGACGCGCATCACCTCGAGGGCTGCGCCGGCAAGGCGGAACGCCTCCTCGCGCGCACCGACGAGGCGCGCGCGCGGCGCGCCGCCCGCGACGAGGCCCGGCGCTGGCCGCTCGACGACGCGCCCTTCCCGCGGGTCGTCGAGCTCGACGACTACCGGGCGCTGCTGGTCGCGACGGCGGCCGGGGTGCCGAGCAGCATGATCGCCGCCGCCAGCCGCTTCATCGAACGGCACGAGGGAAGCCGGTTCGCGTCCTCGGCGCGCTACGCGCTGGCGATCGGACGCGACCTCGCGGGTCATCACGAGGCGGCGCGCGATGCGCTCGCCGACGTGGCGCGCGATCACCGCTCGTCGGTCGGCCGCCACGTCGCGAACCTGCTCGCGAGCCCCGATTTCAACCGCCTCGCCGCCATCGACGAGGCCGAGCGCCGCCACCGGCGCGAGACCTTGCGCTACGTATTCCTCGGCGGGCGCCTGGACGGCCGGACCGCCGTCTACAGCGCGGCCCAGCTCGGCGCGACCGGCGTGCAGGCGGCCGAGTCAATCGGCATGTTCAACGTGATTGGCGTGCTCACGCGGGGCTGGCAGGCGTGGCGGCACGACCCCGTGTCGAACCAGGGGATCATCGACCGCGGCGAGGAGCTCCTCGCGCGCGAGCCGAATTCGCCCGAAGCCGCCAACGTGCATGCGCGGCTCGCCGACGCCTACGAGCGCGCGGGCAACTACGGGCGCGCCCTGATGCACTACCAGGCCACGCCGGGCCCGAATCCGAAGCGCGTCGCCGCGCTCGAGGACAAGCTCGCGGACCGCATGCTCGAGGACGCGGGCCGCACGGGGCCGGGCGACCGGACGCTGCTCGAGGCGATCGTTCGCCACCTCGGCGAGACCAAGGCGGCGGACAAGGCGCGCAAGCGGCTCCGCGACCTGCCCGGCACGGGGGAGACGGTCCTCGCGCGCGACGTCCTCGAGGCCAACCCCGCGCTCCTCGGCCCCGAGGGCCTCGACCTCGACCCGCGACTCCTGGACGGTGACCGTGCGAACGGCGAGCTCGCCGACGCCGGCGTGACGCTTGCGGCGGGCGAGATGCGTCTCACGCTCTACAACGCGCCGGGCCCTGGCCAGCACGTGGAGACGCGTCCCGTCTCCTCCGAAGTCTTTGCCCGCGCGCGCGCCGCGGCCGAGGAGGCGCTCTACGCGCGCCTCCTGACGGCCGACCGCCGCGACGCGGACACCGGTCGCTACGAGCGCTACATCCCCTTCTTCGTCCAGGGCTCGCTCGGCGACGACGGGGTCGCGGTGTACCCGGGCGTGAAGATGCGCCGTGACCGATCGGAGGACCGGGAGCTGTACGAGTAGACGGAGGCCGAGGCCCCAACCGCAACGGTTGAGCGCATCCGGAAATGTGGCTATAGTTCTGGCCACAATAAGGAGGCTCGCATGCGCTTCGCGAGCGTAGCGGAAGTCAAGAACCACCTGTCCGCCTATCTGGCCCGTGCACGGAAGAAGAGGGAGCCGATCGTGGTCACGCATCACGGAAGGCCCTACGCGCTGATCCAGCCGATTTCGGAGCGGGATCTCGAGCGGCTCGAGTGGGATCGTCTCGCGAGGCAGCGCCTGGAGGCGGCGTGGGAAGGGGACGACGATGCCCTCTACGACTACCTATAGCCGCGGTCAGGTGGCGGTCGTCGAGGTCGGCTTCTCCGAAGGTACGGGATCGAAGCCTCGTCCCGCGGTGGTGGTGAGCACCGAGAAGTTCCACCGTTCGCTCCCCGACATCATCGTGTGCCCGATCAGCAGCCAGCCCCGATACTACCGCCGCCCGGGACCGGGCGACCGGCCTCTCCGTTCATGGCGGACAGTCGGGCTCCGTCATCCCAGCACCGTCCGTGTCTCGAAGCTCCTCTCCGTCGACAAGACCATCGTCAAGCGGGTGATCGGCGATCTCGTGCCTGACGATCTTGCGGGTGTTGAAACGATCCTTCGGCAGGCGCTTGCGCTGGCGTAGACGAACGTCGGTCTGCCGGCTTCACGCCTCTGCGGCGCGTGCGATTTTTCCTTGACCACGCGCCGGGAGTGAGCGTAGCCCCCAGGAGCCGGCGCACCGCTCGCCTCCCCCTCGAAGTACGCGAGCAACGCATGCGAGTCGAGGACGAAGCCGCCACGCAGCCTAGCGGCGTCGCTCACGGCGTCGTTCCCGCCGGAGGGCCGTGGTGCTCGACCCGCCGGGGAAGCGCCTGAGCACGCCGAAGGAGTCCTCGGCTCGCCCGCGGCCGATCGGACGCACGACGATGCATCCATCTCCCTCTTCGACACTCACCTTGGTTCCGGCTTCGATTTTGAACCGCCGACGAAGCTCCACGGGGATGACGATCTGGCCCTTAGGGGTAGCTGTCGATACTGACATACTACGCTTCCGGTTTCGTTGTAACATCATAAATCGTATCACTCCGGATCACGGCGCGCTGGTACCCAGGGAGAGGGATGTCGTACGAGTGACCGCCGCTAGAAGGCGAGCACGCTACCTAACTAATTGCGCAGCATTCGGGAGTCCACGAAGGCGGACAAGTGTCACCGCCGAACGGGTCGACCGCCAGCTGGTCGAGCTCGGCTCCGAGTCGCTCGCGCTCGGTTCGAGGCGCGCGGCGCACGACCTTTCGAGCGCTCGAGGAGATTGAGACGGTCCAGTTCGGCATGCAGCTGCGCGAGAGTCAGGTATCGCCCGCGGCGGATCTCCGCTCGACCCCTCTCGATGCCCCGGAGCTCGCGCCGGCTGGGTCCGGCGCTCGGCAGGAGATAGAAGCGGAGCGCTTCGCGGATGAGCTCGGAGCGGGTACGGTGCTCGCTCTTTCGGAGCTTCTCGAGCGCCCGCGCGATGGCCGGCGGGAGCGAGATGGTGAAGGTGGACGTAGAACGCATCGAAAGGCAAACGCTCGGACGTCGATCAGTATTACGCAGTCATACTTCATACTCGGGGCACGCCATCTGTCAAGGGCGCAGCCTACCAACGCCGTCGCAGTCGGCCAACGACTGGCGAGTGCCTTTGATCGGAACGCGAAGAGCCAACCCGGAGGCGGCCCTCGCGATGATCCGTCTTCTACAGGCGGACTGCCCGTCCCGTCCGGAGGTAGATGAGCCGAAACTCGGGCGGCGCCGCAAGGTGGAGCGCCCGCTGCGCCGCGCGTGTATACACGTCGGCCTGCAGCCGGTGGCGCTCCGGGCGCTCGTCCCGGTCGCTCTTGTAGTCGGCCACGATCCAGCGCTCGCCGCGGCGGTAGAGCAGGTCGATCTGCCCGCTCCACACCTCGCCGTCGAGCGTGATGACGAAGGGCACCTCGCGGTGGACCTCGTCCGCGGTCTGGATCTCGCGGAACACCTCGCTCGCGAAGAAGCTGCGCAGGATCGTTCCCGCCTCGCCGGCGGCGGCCACGCGCTCGGGATGCGCGAGGTCCATCTCCGCGAGCAGGTCGTGGCAGCGCGACCCGACCGTGAGCGGGTCCGCCTCGCCGTCCTCGCGCTCGAGGCGATAGGTGCGCTCGAGGTCCGGCTCCGTCCCCGACGACGGCCGGCGCAGCAGCAGCGCCGCCTGGAGGCGCCGGGCCGCCGCCTCGCGCTCCACCCACGCGGCACGCTCGGCCGCGTAATCGGGCGCGGGCGCCGGCGCGGGCACCGGAGGAGGTCCCCATGCCGGCTCGATCTGGTCGCAGAGGCGCACGGAGACCTCGAAGCCGTCGCCGCGGAGCGTCTGCTCCGCCTCCTCGCCGAGGACGAGTCCCTCTTCCCGGAGGGCCGCGACGATCATCGCGAGGAGCGTGTCCGACGCGGACTTCCCGCCCGTCAGGAGGAGGCGGTCCTTCGCGCGCGTGAGCGCCACATAGAGCAGCCGGCGGGTCTCCTCCTTGCGGATGCGCCGGTAGCGTTCCTCGGCGGCGACGCGGTCGCGGTTCCGGAGCCGCCCGCAGCGCAAGCCGACCACGCCGCTCAGCCACTCACGCAGGATCGGCCCTTCGGCCGCGTCGCCGGGCCCGCGGTGGAGGTCGGGGACGACCACGACCGGGAACTCGAGGCCCTTCGCCTTGTGGATGCTGAGGATGCGGACCGCGTCGAGCTGCTCGTCGGCGAGCGGCGCCTCCCCCTCCTCCTCGCGCTCGCCGAAGCGCCGGCGGTACTCCGCGAGGGCGGCGGCGAGCGTCGTGCCCTCGGCGGTGAGCGCCTCGACCAGCTTGTCGATGTTCGCGACCGCCTGCTCGCCCCGGAACGTCGCGCGCGCGATCTCCGCCAGCGGGAAGCGCTCGAGCACCTCGGCGAGCAGGTCGCCGACCGGCACCCGCCACGCGCGCGCGTGCAGCTGGGCGATCGCCTGATAGAGGCGGCGCACGTCCGGGAGCCCGTGCGGCACGCGGTCGGCGTCGAGGGGACAGAGCGCGTCCGCGTCGCGCAGGTGCAGGAGGTCGCGGTCGCGGACCGCGCCGAGCGGCGAGCGGAGCACGCCCACCACGGCGAGCTCGTTGGTCGGATCGGCGATGGCGCCGAGCAGGTTCAGGAGGTCGAGCACCTCCTGGGCGGCGTAGAAGTGCTTCTCGCCCTCGATCGCGAAGTCGATGCCGCGCCGGCGGAACGCGTCGGTGTAGTGGTGCGCCTCGCCGAGCGCGCGCAGCAGGAGCGCCACGTCACCGGTCGCGAAGCGGCCCGCGGCGACGCCCGCGGCCACCCACTCCGCGATCGCCTCGGCCTCCGACTCGCGCGCCTCCCCGGCCCCGAGGCCCCGGAAGAGCATCATCTCCACGGTCCCGCCCGGGCCGCGCTCCGGGCTCGGGTCGAGCGGCACGTAGGCGGGCGCCTGGATCGTCCTCCGGCCGACGACGTTGACGAACGCCACCAGCTCCGGCCGCGCGCGGTAGTTGACGGTGAGCCGCTCGACCTCGCCCGGGAGCCGGCCGACGATCTCCTGGTACACCTCGAGGTCGGCGCCCCGGAAGAGGTAGATCGACTGCTTCGGGTCGCCGACGATCACCAGCTTCCCCGGCTCCACCTCGATGCGCCGCCAGTCCGTCTCGCAGGCTCCCTGTCGTTCCGCGAGATAGAGCAGTATCTCGCCCTGCAGCGGGTCGGTGTCCTGGAACTCGTCGACCACGATCAGCCGAAAACGCTGCTGCAGACGGTCGCGCACGTCGGGATGATCGCGCAGCACGCGGCGGGCGCGGACGAGGAGGCCCTGGAAGGAGACGTGCCCGCGGCGCGCGTACTCGCGGCGGAACTGCGCGACGAACGGCTGGAGCCACGCGAGCAGGGCCGCCATCTGGCGGTCGTCGACGTCGACGACGGCGCGCGCGAGCTCGCGGAGCTGCCGGTAGGTCTCCTGCTCCCCGCCCGTCCACCCCGCGACCGTGGGCGCGGGCGGCGTGAGCAAGGACACCTGCCGGGCGAGCTCCGAGGTCGCCTCGCCGGCGCCGAAGAGGCGGCGCATGTACTCGAGCGCGCGCATCGCCCGCAGCGCGGTGACGCGCGCCTCGCCGGCATGCGCGCGCAGCAACGCCTCCGCCCGGGCCGCGGCCTCGGCGAGGCGCGCGCGCCAGGCCTCGGCGCGTCCACGGTCCTCCGCGAGCTCGAGCGGCGCGCCGTCCTCGCACAGCGCCTCCGCAAACCGCCGGAGGTGGGTCAGCTCGAGGCGGCCGAGCAGGCTCTGCAGGAACTCGAGCGCGGTGAGGTCGCCCAGGCGGCCCTCCAGCCAGCGGGGCCAGATATCCCGAAAGATCGCGGCGGCCCGCGTCCCGTCGTCCTCCTCGAAGGCGGGGCTCACGCCGCCTTCGAGGGGATACTGGCGGAGCAGGTGCGCGGCGAAGGAGTGGATGGTCCCGATCTCGATCCGGTCGAGCTCGGCAAGCGCGCGGACTCCGCGGCCGCGGGCCGTCGCCGGGTCGCCGAAGAGCTCGAGACCGCCGTGGAGCTCGTCGACCGGCTCGCCTGCCACCAGGCGCACGAGCCACGTGCCCAGCCGGTCCCGCATCTCGTTCGCGGCTCGCACGGTGAAGGTGAGGGCGAGGAGCCGCGATGGCTCCGTGCCGGTCGCGAGCAGGCTCTGGAGCAGCAGCCGCACCACCCGGGTGGTCTTCCCGGTGCCCGCCCCGGCCTCGATCGACGACGCGGCACTCATCGCCCCACGATCTCCCAGTACCGTGTCAAGGCGGGCGTGCGCTCGGGCTTCCGACGCAGCCGCCCGTAGTTCTTCCGGCAGATCGCGCCGAAGTCGCAGTGCGCGCAGTGGCCGCCCTGCCCGTCCGCGACGTGGATGAAGAACCAGCCGTCGCGGATGAAGGTGGCGAAGGCGGCCACCGCCTGCTCGACGTCGTCGCGGCAGCCGTCCGACTCCTCGGCGGTGAAGACGCGTACCAGACGCTCCTCGCGGATCTCGTCCACCTCCGGGTCGCCCCGCAGGTAGTCCTCGACGAACTGGAAGACGGCCCGCGTCGCCACCGCACCGGCCACGCCGTGGCGCGCCGCGACGGCGGGCGCGAGCCGGAGGTAGAGGGGCGCCTGGAGCTTCTCGCCCCGGCGCGCCTGCGTCGCGAGCGCCGTCTGCCAGTGAGCCCCGAAGCGCCGCTTGTAGTCGACGACGCGGAGCGCGCCCGTCCCGCGGTGCCGGTCGATGCGATCGAGCTGACCGCCGAGCACGAGCTCGGCGAACGGGACGGTCGCGCGCTCCTCGAACCAGACGGGCGCCCAGTCGCCGAGCGTTGCGAGGTCGAAGGCGGCGAAGGCCTCGACCGCGCGCACGATCTCCGCAAAGCGCGCCCGGAGGACGCCACGGAGCGGCAGGTGCGCCTGGCGCTCGAATTCCGCCGCGACGTCGGCCGCGGCTCGCGCCAGCTCCGCTGCCAGATGATCGGGGTGGAAGTCGCGCGCCGCCAGCCTGCCGTAGAGGCGCTCGAGCAGCGCATGCATGAGCTTGCCGATCTCGCGGGGGCTCAGGTCTTCCCCTTCGACGACCTCGTCGGCGGGGAGGACTCGCAGGACCTCCTCGGCGAAGTAGCGGAACGGGCAGGTGGCGAAGCGCTCGAGGCGGGTCGGCGACAGGCGGCCGATCGAGCGGGCCATCCACTCGGGCGCGAGCGGCCCCACGCGTCCCTCGAACGCGCTCACCTCGCGCTCGCCATCGAGCGCGGCGAGGAACGCCCGCGCCCGATCGAAGGCGAGCGCGTCGAAGCCGAACGCCGCGAGCGCGGCCGAGGCGTCGGGCGCGGCGCGCAGGAGCTCGCGCGGCGTCGCGATCTCCCCGAGGCCCCGCTTCGCCCGGTCCGAGCGCGGGATGGCGTCGATGCCCTCGCGCGCGAGCGGCAGGTACGGCCGCAGGAAGGGCGACGGGTCGCGCAGGCGCCCGTCGGCGTCGGCGCGCTGGTAGAGGCAGACGAGCCCCTCGGCGGGCGCGCTGCGCATCAGGTGGAAGAGGAGGCGCTCCTCGTCGTAGGCGTCGAGCCGCACCGGCAGGTGGTGGCCGAGGACGCGGAACACCTCGCGCCGGACCGCGTCGCTGATGAACGGCTCCTCGACGATGAAGCGGGGAAAGACGCGGGCGTTCAGACCGAGCAGGAAGACGTGGCGGAACGGCAGGCCGCGCGCGGCCATCGCGTCGACGATGGCCACACCGCGCGGCGCCGGCGCGCCGAGCCGCCGGCGCCGGCACTCCCGCTCGAAGGCCTCGACGAACGCTGCACGCGGGATCGTCTCGCCGAGCGCGTCGAGGCGTGCGAGGGTCGCGAGCACGTCCCGGATCGCCTCGGCGACCTGCACCTCCTCGTCGAGCAGCGCCTCGAGACGGAAGCAGCGGCGGAGCGCATCGAGGTGCGCCGTGGCGTGGCGGCCCCAGCCGGCATCGGCGGCGGGGAGCGCGTGCCGGACGCGGCGGATCGCCGCGCGCAGCGCACGGACGGCCGCGGGCGGAACGGCGATCGAGCGGCGGTCGTCAGCGGTCTCGCGGCCGACCGCGATCCGCCACCCGCGGTGGGTGTAGGCATCGAGGCGCGACCAGTCGTCGCCTCGTCCGATGCGGAGCGAGCGCGCCAGGAGGTCCCAGTGACGGCGGTCGGCAGGCCCGCGAAAGAGCGGATGGCCGACGACGTCGAGCGCCGCAGTGCGGGGAAGGTCGTCGAGCGCCGCGCGAAAGAGCCCGAGGATCGCCTGCGCGAGCGGATGATCGAGGAGCGCGCGGCCGGGCGGCGCGTCGCAGGGAATGCGGTGCTCGCCGAAGAGCGCCGCGAGCGGGGCCAGGTAGGGGTCCAGCGTGCGCGCCACGACGGCGATCTCCTCGGGCCGGCAGCCCTCGTCGAGGAGCCGCCGGATGTGCTTGGCGCACAGCCACACCTCGTCGCGTTCGCCGACCGCCGTGTGCACCTCGGGTGTCGGCGGTGGTGCGGGCGCGGGAAGCGGCTCGGCAGCGTCCGCCGGGACTGCGGTGTAGAGCCAGTCGCCGAACCGCCACGTCTCGGGGTCGGCACCCCGAGGCACGAGGAGCGTGACGGGGACTGCTCGCGCGAGCTCGGTGACGAGGTCGGCCTGCACCTGCGTCATGTCGTAGAAGCCGTAGACGAGGAGCGGGCCGACCACGTGTCGCGCGCGGTCGGCGGCGGCCCGGAAGATGTCCGAGCGGTCCGCGACGCCGAGTCGCCGAAGCTCCTCCGCGTAGTGTCGATAGGCGGCGAGGAGGGCGCCGAACTTGCGCAGGTCGAGCGCGCTCAGGCGCGACGCGGGATCGCCCGTCGCCATGCGAAGCGCGTCGACGAGCAGCTCGGGGTCGCACGGGACCGCGGCGTCCTTCATGTCCCGGATCGCCGCGTGCAGGGCGCCCGCCAGGTCGTACGTTCGTACGTCTTCCCCTGCGAACGGACGTTCACCCGGCGATTCGAGCCAGCGGAGAAGGAGACGCTCGTAAAAAAGGACGTCCGGCACGAAGCGCCCCCCGGCATCCCCCGCCAGATCGAGCGCAAACTGGAAGACATGGGCGAAGCGGACCCCGAACAACCCTTCGGGGAAGCGATGTGCGGCGGCCTGCTTGAGGTGGCGGACGAGCCGCCCGGAGGGAGCGATCACGGTGGCCTGCGCAAGGACGCGGCCCCCCTGCGCCCGCTCGATCTCGCGCCACAGCGCCTCCTCGAGCTGGCGGTACTCGCCGAGGATCAGCCGCGCGCGCAGAACCCCCGCCCCACGCGCCGCAGCGCACCTGGAAAGCTAGGATGCGACCCCGCCGGACCCATCCGCCGCTCCTCTCCGGACGTTCTTGCTCCCTTGCGGTACGACCGTCAACCGGATCCGTGCCCGCCCGCCACGCCAGGCAACACTGCAGGCCCGGCTTTTTCCGAAGAGCAACGGTTCTGGCGGTCTCTGGACGGCACGTTATCTGCTATGAGACGCCGCATGGCACGCTCGAGAGCTGTAGTGGGTGCACCGCGGGAACCGGCCGCCGGGCGCGGTGTGCGGGTGCGGTTCGGGGAGGAATGCCTCGAGCTCGATACCGCCAGTCCCCGCGAGGTCACGCTCCTCAGGCGCTGGATCGGCCGGGTGAACGGCCCGATGTATCCGCAGCCGTACCTGGTCGAAGGCCCGCCGGGGCGCTTCCGTCTCTACGTCGGACGAGCCGCGGAGCGCGTCAGGACGGCCCAGGGCATGAGGTGAGCCGCGGAGGGGGGGACCCCTCCGCGACCCGATCTCGCCGCTACTTACTGGGGGTGGCCGGCTTGGCTGCGGACCCTGGCGCTGCGGTGTGCCCGCGGTACCGGTGGTGAGCCGTCCGCTTCTTCGCCGCAGCCACCTTCTGTCCCGCAGGCTTGCCCTTTGGGGCCTCCGCCTTCGGGGTAGCGGTGGGCGCGGTGGACTCCGCCGCGAGGGCCGGTGCGGCCAGCAGCGCCGCCGAGAGCAGGGACATTGCAATGCGCTTCCTCATCTCCGGGAAACCTCCTTGCCCGGCTCGTACACCGGAGCGCCCCTGGCGTTACGCGCTCGGAGCGGGATGCGTTTCGCCGCCACCGGGGTGCGGGGCTGCGCACGCCTGCACGGATCACGCAAGGAGTGCCGCCAGCACCTCGCGCAAACGCCCCATCGGGCAGGGTTTGGTCAGGTACGCCGCCCACGGACCGATGCCCGTCGGCGGCTCGGTCGCCGGGGTGGCACTGAGGACGACGACCGGCACGGCGCGGAGCGCAGCGTCTTCGCGCAACGAGCGGATCAGGTCCCAGCCGCTTTCGCCCGCGAGCATCAGGTCCACCACGATCGCGGCCGGGCGCTCGGCCGCGGCGCAGGCGAGGGCCTCGGCAACCGTGGCGGCCGTCGCGACGTGGTAGCGGTCGCCGAGCGCGTCGGCGGTCATCGTCCGCGTATCGAGATCGTCGTCGACGACGAGCACCCGGTGGCGCGGCGCCACGCCGTCAGGCATCCGGCCCGCCGCGGTCTTCCCCTTCCGGCGCCGGCAGCTCCAGGGAGAACGTCGAGCCCGCGCGCTCGGTGCTGTCGACGACGATGCGGGTACCGAGCATCCGGGCGAGGTCCCGCGCGACGGCGAGACCGAGCCCCACCCCGGACTCGCGGTTGGTCCCGTTGCCGGCGCGGTAGAAGGGCTCGAAGATGCGCGCCTGCTCGTGGGCGGGGATCCCGATTCCCGTGTCACGCACGGCGAGCATGACGCGCCCGTTCTCGCGGGCCGCGCGCAGCTCGACGCGGCCACGCGGAGTGTACTTCACGGCATTGGTCGCGAGGTTCGTGACGATCTGGCGGAGCTTCTCCGGGTCGCTGCGGACCCACTCCGCACCGGGCTCGACTGCCACCTCGACCCGCACGTCTTTGGTCCCGACGAAGGGTGCGGCCAGCTCCTGCACCCACTGGTAGAGCTCGGGGATGTGAACGGGCTCGTTCCGGACCCAGACCTCGGGAGCGTCCAGGCGAGAGAATTCGATCAGGTCGCTCGTCATCTGCATGAGCAGGTGCGTCTGCCGCCTGAGCCGCTCGACGAGCGTCTGCTCGACGTGCGGCGCGAGGAGGTCGGTCGTACCGATGATCACGTGGAGCGGCGCGGCGAGGTCGTGCGCGACGTGGGCAAGGACGCGAGCCTTCTCACGCGTCGCGTCCCGCGCGGCGGCGAACAGCTTCGCCGCGCCGAGCGCGGCGCCCACGTGGGCGGCGAAGAGCGCCAGGATCTCCCGCGTCGCACGTTCGAAGGGTCGCGGGCCGGCTCGGAAGACGACGAGCGCCGTGTCGGCGCGGCGCCCACCGGCGGTGACCGGCGCGGCCATCTGAACGCGCGCTCCGAGCTGCTGGAGGGCCACCTGGCTCCACGGGCTCGTCCCGCTGCGCCAGCGTCCGGGCTCCCAGGGCCCGAGCGCACGGGGCCACCACACGAGGCTCTGCGCCTCCCACCGGCCGTCGGTGAAGACGCGGTCGGTCCGCCAGTCCCCGTCGGCGGACATCGCGACGAACCCGCCGTCGGCCCCGGTGAGACGGACGCTCGCCTCGACCGCGCGCCGGAGCGCCGCATCGCTCTCGAGCCCCGTGAGCCCGCGCGCCAGCTCGCTCATCCGGCGTAACACCCGCGCATGGCGCTCGAGCCGCCTGACCGCCCGGCCGAGCATGCCGGTGCCGACCGCCAGCATGAGGTACTCGGCCAGCATGAGTGCGCTGCCGGCATAGAGCCACCACGACCCATAGGCGCGCCCCGCACAGATGCGGCGCAGGATCACGCAGACGACGGACAGCTCGACGCCGAGGCGGATGCCGAAGGTGTAGGCACCGAGCGCGATCGGCACGGAGTAGCCGAAGGCGAGCGAGATCCCGGGCCAGAGACGGCCGTCCACCACGGCCAGCACGCCCACCATGGCGGCCACCAGCCCGCCGACCCACCGCCGCCAGCGACGGAGCGTCGGCTCGCTCCCGAGTAGGCGATCGAGGAGGCTCGGCACGCCCCCGCCTGTCGTCAGAGAGAACGGCATCCCTGCCTCCAGCGTCGCGGCCGACATCCGAGCGCCGCGGGTCGGAGCAGGCGTTTGCCGGCCCGAGCCGCGGGCAGCCCAGGTAGTCGGAGAATTCGCGGCGGCAACTCAGCAAAGAGAATGCCTGAGCGCCTGCGAGACACCGCGTGCGCGGGTCGGCCGCATGCGCCGCATGGCTGCACGATCCCGCACGGCTGCTGGGATCCGCCCCAGCCGTACGCTCGGCTTGCATGCAAAACTAACTGTTGTCTCTCTGCAAGCCGCTTGCCAGACCGCCCCTCGAGCGGCCGTCACCCGGGCAGCCCGGGACGATCTTCCGCGGGGACTCGACGAGGAGCGGAGAGGGAGGGATTCGAACCCTCGGTAGGGGTACTACCCCTACACACGCTTAGCAGGCGTGCACCTTCGACCACTCGGTCACCTCTCCGAATGTCGAGGGCTCGGGTGTATCACGTCACCCAACACCCTGCCAGGCGAACCCGTGCGACCGCGAACCGCGCGACGCGCGTGATGTCCGCCCGCGCAGATGATGCGGTGAGCCGCACGGCAACCTCGCTAGACGGCGCGTCCGGGGCTGCGCGACACATGTGCCACCGTCCGGCGCAACTCGTGCAAGGGGCTCGCGGGACAGGAGGGGGCCCGCCATGGTACCGCGCGGTGAGCGCGCCGTGCTCGCGCTCGTGCTGGCAAACGTCGCGCTTCAGGTGATCGACGGCGCGGCGACCTTCGCCGGCCTGCGCGCCGGGTTCGCCGAAGGGAACCCGCTGCTCGGGTGGGCGTTTGCCCAGTTCGGCGCCGGCCCTGCTCTCTGCCTCTTCAAGCTCGAGGCGATCGCGGCGCTCGCCGTGGTCTGGCGGCTCCGGACGAGCCCGCTCGCCATCCCGGCGCTCGCCTTGAGCGCCGTCCTCTACACCGCCTTCTCGGTCCTGCCGTGGGCCACGGCACTGGCCGGCCTTCAGTACATGTAGCGCGCGCGGTACGCGATCGAGGTGTCACGCACGTTCGTCGATGGCTGGTCGGCGTAGTCGCTGCCGAAGAATTCGATCGACCGCGTGCCGTCGAAGTGGGCCGGCGTCAGCAGGAACGTGCCGCCCGTGGTGGGAACCCAGAGCGCGTAGGCCGCCCGCACGTCGCCGCCCGTCAGCAGTCCGGTAAGCGCGCCGAGCCCGAGCCCGCCTACCGCCACGACGGTCTTCACGGGCAGATAGATGAGGTTCGCGGCGGCCGCCCCGAGCGCGAGCCCGGCCTCGCCCGCCTGGGTGTGCGCGGCCCCGGCAGGCCGCGTCTGCAGGATCGTGGCGAGCACGATCCCCAGTGTCACCGTCGTCAACCTCCGCATCGGATTCCTCCTCGCCGCGACGCGCGCGGCTGCCTCGAGCAGTGCCACGGGAGGGCAGGAGAGGCAAGCAGCCCTGAGGCCTCAGGCGGGCAGCGCCGCGAGCGCCTGCTCGTAGACCGCGAGATCCGGCGCCGAGAAGAGCACGAAGCGGACGAGGTCCAGCCATCCGGGACGGTCGCCGACCACGTGCGCCACCGTACCGAGGGCGATCGCCGCCGCCTCGGCGATCGGGAAGCGATAGGCGCCGGTGGAGATCGAGGGGAACGCGACCGACGTGAGCCCATACGCCAGCACCACCTCGAGGCTGCGCCGGTAGGCGCTCGCCAGCAGGTCCGGCTCCCCGTGCCGGCCGTCGCGGTAGACCGGTCCGACGGCATGGATCACGTGGCGGGCGGGCAGCCGGCCGGCCCCGGTGATCTTCGCGTCGCCCGTCGCACACCCTCCGAGGCGCCGGCACTCCTCGAGGATCGAAGGGCCGCCCGCGCGATGGATCGCGCCGTCGACGCCGCCGCCCCCGAGCAGCGTCGTGTTGGCGGCGTTCACGATCGCGTCGGTGTCCTGCTTCGTGATGTCCCCCTGCACGAGCTCGAGGAGGGTGCCTGCGATCCTGCGGCTCTTCATGTCGCGTCAGCTTAGACGTCGCCGGCGGCATCGAGGATCACGTCTTGCCCCCGCTCCTGTGCCCTGCTCCTGTTGCAGACCTGGCGGGAAGTGAGATAGAGAGGCACGAACGCGAACATCGAATCTGGGAGGGAGTCATGTGGAACGCGGTGGAAGGGGAGCCCCAGGCTGTGGTGTTCGTCAGCGACCGTGCCGGCGCCGCCCTCCGGCGGCGCGAGCGGTGCCTGAAGCTCGCCGGCATCGTCCATGAGATCCGCACCGAGCGGCGCCCTTCGGGAACCTACTACAAGCTCTCCGTGCGCGAGTCCGACACGGTGGCGGCGCACCTGGCGCTGCAGATGGGCGGCTGCAACCGGTCGCTCAAGCTCAAGGAGAGCCGGCCGAGCGTCACGGCGACGGTCCGGGAGATGAGCCGCACGCTCTGGGACGAGGCGGTGCTGCTGTTCTGGCGCCTCGCGGACTTCGTGCGGGGCGCGGCCCCGCGGCTGCTCACGGGCCCTGCGACCGCCCAGTCGGCCGACTAGCCGCTGACGTCCCCCGCCTCCCGACCCGCCCGCGCCTTGACCGGACGGCGCGACGTGCGCACCTTCCTGCCCGATGGTGGACGTCAACCGGATGACCCTGAAGGTCCAGGAAGCGCTCCAGCAGGCCGGCGGCATCGCCGCGCGCCGTAGCCACCAGGGCATCGACGTCGAGCACCTGCTGCTCGCCCTCCTCGAGGACGGGGCCGCCCTCGCGTCGTCCCTCCTCGAAGCCGCGGGGGTGGCCCCCCGCGCCGTGCGGGAGGCGCTCGAGCGGGAGCTCGCGCGCCGCCCGCAGGTGCGCGGTCCGGCGGCCGGGCCCGCCCAGACCTTCATCACGCAGCGCCTGAGCCAGGTCCTCGCCAGGGCCGAGGACGAGATGAAGGCGCTCAAGGACGAGTACGTGAGCGTCGAGCACATCCTGCTCGCCGTGGTCGACGATCCGGCGAGCCCACTCCGTGCCGTCGGGCTCACCCGCGAGCGCCTGATGGCGGCGCTCCGGCAGGTGCGGGGGAGCCAGCGGGTCACGTCGCCGGACCCCGAAGCCACCTACCAGGCGCTCGAGAAGTACGGCCGCGACCTCACCCGGCTCGCCGCGCAGGGGAAGCTCGACCCCGTGATCGGCCGTGACGACGAGATCCGGCGCGTCATCCAGGTGCTCTCGCGGCGCACCAAGAACAACCCCGTGCTCATCGGCGAGCCCGGCGTCGGCAAGACCGCGATCGTCGAAGGGCTCGCCCGCCGCATCGTCTCGGGCGATGTCCCCGAGAGCCTCAAGAACAAGCGCATCATCGCGCTCGACATGGGCGCGCTCGTCGCCGGCGCCAAGTTCCGGGGCGAGTTCGAGGAGCGCCTGAAGGCGGTGCTGAAGGAGGTGCAGTCCTCCGGCGGCGACATCATCCTGTTCATCGACGAGCTGCACACGGTGGTGGGCGCGGGCGCGGCCGAGGGGGCGATGGACGCCTCGAACCTCCTGAAGCCCATGCTCGCGCGCGGCGAGCTGCACTGCATCGGCGCCACCACGCTCGACGAGTACCGCAAGCACATCGAGAAGGACGCCGCCCTCGAGCGTCGCTTCCAGCCCGTGCTCGTCGACCAGCCCTCGGTCGAGGACACGATCTCGATCCTGCGCGGCTTGCGGGAGCGCTACGAGGTCCACCACGGCGTCCGCATCAAGGACGGGGCACTGGTGGCCGCGGCCGTGCTGTCGAACCGCTACATCTCCGACCGCTTCCTCCCCGACAAGGCGATCGACCTGATCGACGAGGCCGCCGCGCGGCTGCGGACGGAGATCGACTCCAAGCCCGAGGAGCTCGACGAGGTCGACCGCAAGATCATGCAGCTCGAGATCGAGCGGGAGGCGCTCAAGAAGGAGACCGACCTCGCGTCGCGCGAGCGGCTCGCCCGGCTCGAGGAGGAGCTCCAGGAGCTGCGGCGCTCGGCCGAGGGGCTGCGCGCGCAGTGGGAGACGGAGAAGGCGGGCATCGTCCGCCTGCGTGCCCTCCAGCACGAGATCGAGGAGACCAGGCGGGCCATCGAGCAGGCCGAGCGCCAGTACGACCTGAACAAGGCGGCGGAGCTGAAGTACGGGAAGCTCGTCCAGCTCGAGCGCGAGCTCGCGGAGAAGGAGGCGGCCCTCCGGCGCCAGCACGACGGCGGCGGCAAGCGCCTCCTCAAGGAGGAGGTCGACGAGGAGGACATCGCGGAGGTGGTCTCGCGCTGGACGGGGATCCCGGTGGCCAAGCTGGTCGAGGGCGAGCGCGAGAAGCTCCTCCACCTGGCCGAGCACCTCCACCGCCGCGTCGTCGGTCAGGATGAGGCGGTCGAGGCGGTTGCCAGCGCCGTGCTCCGGGCACGTGCCGGCATCAAGGACCCGAACCGGCCGATCGGCTCGTTCATCTTCCTCGGCCCCACGGGCGTCGGGAAGACCGAGCTCGCGCGCGCGCTCGCCGAGTTCCTGTTCGACAGCGAGCAGGCGCTCGTCCGCCTCGACATGTCCGAGTACATGGAGAAGCACACCGTCGCGCGCCTGATCGGCGCCCCGCCCGGCTACGTCGGCTACGAGGAGGGCGGACAGCTGACCGAGGTCGTGCGGCGGAAGCCCTACTGCGTCATCCTCTTCGACGAGATCGAGAAGGCGCACCAGGACGTCTTCAACGTGCTCCTCCAGATCCTCGACGATGGCCGGTTGACCGACGGCCAGGGGCGGACCGTCGACTTCAAGAACACGGTCGTCATCATGACCTCCAACATCGGGAGCCAGGTGATCACCGGCTACGCCGGCGCTCACGAGACCATGCGCCAGCGCGTCCTGGACGCGCTCCGCGAGCACTTCCGGCCCGAGTTCCTGAACCGCATCGACGACATCGTCGTCTTCCACGCGCTGTCGCGAGCCGACGTGCGCCAGATCGTCGACCTCCAGCTCGCGCGGCTCGAGGCTCGCCTGGCCGACCGGCACCTGGCGCTCGACTTCACCGACCGCGCCAAGGAGCACCTGGCCGAGCGCGGCTACGACCCGGTCTACGGGGCCCGCCCGCTTCGCCGCGCCATCCAGCAGGAGGTGGAGACGCGCCTCGCGCAGCAGATCGTCGCCGGCGAGGTCCGGGACGGCGCCCGGGTGCGTGTCGATGCCGGGCCCACGGGTCTGGTGTTTACGACGATCGAGCCGGAGGAGCACGCCGCGGCGGCGCGTGCGTAGGCGCGCGCCCCCCCTGCCACCCCGTTTCGCCGGGGAGCCCGTGGTACGGGCCCCATGCATTCCTGCGTGCCGTGGCAGACGCGCGCGAAAAGGCTGGAGCATGCGCCTCGGCGGGACGGTGGGACATGCCACGCCTGCTCCACCCCCGCCGAGACCGCCTCGCCGCCCGGGTCCGCGCCCGCCTGACCCGCCCTGACCTCCCCGCCCGGCGACCGGCGCCGAAGCAAATGCCTTGTTTTTGCGGGCCCCTACGTTACTCGCGCAGCCTCACCTCGGGGCCGCACTGGCCGCTCCTGCGGGTTGCCGCCCGAGCAGATCGGCAGCTAGGACACCCGGCCGCTTCCCGGGTCCTTCTCGTCGGCCGGTCATGACCAACGCCGGTCCCGGCCTTGCTACGCCCTTCCCGCCACGGATCGCGAGATCGTAGACGGGGACGCGAGGTGATGGCCAACCTCTTCCGACGCACCGTCAGCAGGCGCGTGCCGGTCGGCGCGGGCGCCTGCGTGTCCCCGGCCGCCGCGGCGTATCGCCGGCTCACCAGGCGATAAGCCACGCGGAATCACAAGAGGGGGACGACATGGAGCCGAGGACCAGTCATCCGCAGGCACGCACCGGCTTGCTCCACCGGTTCCTGCTGGCTCTGCTCATGGTGGCCCTCGGCCCCATCGCGGCGGCAGCTCAGCCTTTCGTCTACGTGGCGAGCGCCGGGAGCAATTCCCTTTCGGTGGTCGACGCGGCGACCATGGCCGTGCTGGGCGACCCCGTCCCCCTGGGCGTCGAGCCGACGGCGGTGACGGTGGCCGCGAGGTTCAAGCTCGTCCTGGTCACCGGCCGCGCCCAGAAGGGTCAGTTCGGCCGGCTGGACCTCATCCGCATCGGCGACCACAAGGTGGACCGGTCCGTGGCCGTCGGCTTCGGGCCCGTCGCCGTCGCCGTCGACCCGCATCGGCCCCTCGCCTACGTCCTCAACCACGAGAACCGCACCGTCGCCGTGTTTCACTTCGGGCGCCACGGGGTCATCCATATCTTCTGTGAGCCCTGCAACGGCGACTCGGACGGGATCAGGAGATTTCCGGACCTGATGGCCATGACGCCCGACGGTGCCCGCCTCTACCTGGCGGGGACGGACCAGGTGGTCTCGCATCACGCGTTTGCGTCCGAGCTCAACTTCATAACATTTAATTTTACCGGCTCACCTCATACGGCCCTCGCGCACAGCGTCCCGCTGGCGGGCGTGTCTGCCAACGGGATCGCCGTGACGCCCGACAGCCGGTTCGTCGTCATCACCACCTCCGATGCCTCCGGAGGGTTCGTCAGCGTCATCGACCGCGCGATCAAGCGCCGCGGGAGAAGGCTCCATCCCGTGGCACAGGGCCTCGGCAGCGCTTTTCTCCCTCACGATCTGGCAGTCGGCGCCAACGGGACCATCGGGACGTTCGGCCTGGTGACGGCGGATCGAGCGATCGTGAGACTCTCCGAATCGGGGACGACGGCTGCGGTCGAGCCGACCACGGGGCTCTTTCCCGTCAATTTCATCCCCGACAAGGTGGCCATCACGCCGAGCGGGACGCTCGCGTACATAACGGACCGCACGCAGCCGCTCGTCGCCAGGTTCGACATCCTGAAGGGCGGCGCGCCCGGGGCGGTGAGGGTGCTGCGGCTCGACGGGACCAAGCCCGAGGCGCTCGCGGTCACCCCGGACGGCAGGTTCGTCTTCGTCGTGCACGGGGATTCGACCGGGCTGAAGGGCATCGTCTCGAGGATCGATGTGGGAACCAACCAGGTGAACAGCGTCGAGGTTCAAGGGCGGCCCGTGGCGCTGGCCATCAGCACGATCCCGGCCTGTGATGCCCTCACCGGGAACTGCGGATGCCCTTCCGGCCTGCAGGCGTGTGGCGGCAAATGCCTGAGCCGCCTGAACCTCGAGAGCGACCCCGCCAACTGCGGCCAGTGCGGGCGCGTCTGTCCCGCCGGCGACATCTGCACCGCCGCCCGGTGCGTGTGCCCGCAGGGACGGGAAATGTGCAACGGGCGCTGCATCAACATCGCCGCCGACGCGGCCAACTGCGGCGGTTGCGGGAAAGTCTGCCCCGCGGGCGACGTCTGCACGTCGAGCCGGTGCGTCTGCCCGGCGGGCAAGGATATCTGCAACGGGCGGTGCGTGAGCCTGGACGCCGACCGGAGGAACTGCGGGCGCTGCGGGATCGCCTGCCCGACCAACGACGTGTGCTCCTCGGGCCGCTGCATCTGCCCGACGGAGAACGACGTCTGCAATGGCGTCTGCGTCAACCCGGACACAGACACCGCCAACTGCGGGAAGTGCGGCCTCGCCTGCAAGCCGCAGGAAACCTGCGACTCCGGAGAATGCGTCTGCCCGGAGGACCACCACGTGTGCAGCGGCCAGTGCGTCAACCTGGACACCAGTCCTGCGAACTGTGGACAGTGCGGTCACAACTGCATCCCCGGCGACACCTGCGTGTCCGGGCAGTGTGTCTGCCCGGAGGGCCGCACGGTGTGCAGCAGTCGGTGCGTCAACACCGACACCGACGCGGGTCACTGCGGCCGCTGCGGCAATTCTTGCGCGACCGGAGAGACCTGCGTCAACGGACGGTGCGGCTGAGCCAGCGAGGCCTCGGGGCGACCGTGCGCAGGAACCGCGACCTCACCCTGGCGCTCGCCGGCGTGGCGGCCCTCGCCGTCGTCCTCGACGTGGTCGGCATCGGGTGGGGCCTGCCGCACCCGACCGGCGACTGGGCGACCGACGGGCTGTCGCCGCTCGGCCCGCTGGCGCTCGCCTGGCACGTGCTGCACGCCGAGAAGTGGTGGGGCAAGTACCCGCCGTTCCACTTCCTGCTGCTCGCGCTCGTCCAGGCCCCGTACGTGGCCTGGCTCCGGCTTCGCGGGGAGATCGGGGCGATCGGTGCCGTCTACCCGTATGGGCTGGCGCACCCGCTGCTGGCGCTCGGCCGGCTCGCGCTCCTCGCGCGGCTGGTGAGCGTCGCCATGGGCGTGGCGACGGTGGTGTTCACGGCGCTCACCGCGGCGGAGCTGTTCGGCCTCCGCGCGGCCGTCCTCGCCGGCCTCGTCCTGCTCTCCTCGCCCGTCACGGTCTACTACGCCCACACGACCAACCTCGACATCCCGTACCTCTGCTGGACGACGGCAGGGCTCTGGCTGGCGGTGCGCGTCGTGCGCGGGGACGCCGCGGTCAGGACACACGTGCTCCTGGGCGCGGCTGCCGCGCTCGCCATCGCGACCAAGGACCAGGCCTACGCCTGCTTCGCGCTGCTCCCCGTGCCGATTCTCTGGCGACGGTGGCAGGCGGGGAGGCCGCTCGACACGGCGCTACTCGCGGCCCTGGCTTCGTTCGCCGCCGTCTACGCCCTGGCATCCCTCCTCGCCGTCGATCCGAGCGGCTACCTGGGGCACGCGCGCCAGCTGACGGGCCCCGCCAATCCCTACGCGGGCGTCCCGCTCTCGGCTGCGCGCGTGGTGCGCGTCAGCCTCCGAACCGCCAGCGCCACGGCGAGCACGCTGGGATGGCCATTCGCCCTCGCCGGCGTGGCAGGGCTCGTCCTGGCAGCCGTGCGTCGCACGCCCGGGGCCGAGATGCCGCTCGCGATGGGCCTCTCTTACTACTTGACGTTCATGATCCCGATCCTCTACGCGGTGCCGCGCTACACGCTCCCCCTGGTCGCCGCGCTGGCGCCGTTCGCCGGCCTCGGCCTGGCCTCCCTCTGGGGCAAGCCGGGAGCGCGGGGTGTCTCGGCGAGGCGCGCCCTGGTCGGCGTGGTCGTTGCCGTCGGCGTTGCTCGCGGCGCGTCGATGGACGTGCGCCTCCTGACCGACGCGCGCTACCCTGCCGAGAGCTGGCTCGCCGCCCACGCCCCCTCCGGCGTCATCGGCACCGACGCGGAGCCGTCCTACCTCCCGCGCCTCGCGCCGACGCGTCCCGTGGTACGCCTCACGCTCGGGCCCGACGGGCTCCACTATCCGGGGTCCGGACCGCCGGACCTGATCGTGCTCACGAGCGCCCGCTACCGCCAGTACTTCTGGCCCCCTCCACGCCCCGAGCGGCGCGTCCTCGCGGCGCTGCTGCGTGGCGAGCTCTGCTACGAGCGCGCCGCCGAGTTCCGCAGCCCGCAGCTCTTCGGCCCTCCCCTGGTCCGCGCCGTCTCGCCGCACATCATCGTGCTCCGGCGGCGCACCGAGCCGTGCGAGGCGGTGACCATTCAGCCGAGCCGCCGCAGCGCTCGCTCGGCCGCGCGCTTGAGCGACGCATCCTCGCTCGCCGCCGCGGCGCGCAGCGCCGCTACTACCTCCTCCGAGTTCGTGCCGAGCTCGCCGAGCGCGACGGCTGCCGCCCGCCGCACGCCGCCGTCGGGGTCTTCGAGCAGCGAGAGGAGACGGCGAGACGCCGTCACGCGGTCGACCGCGACCGCCGGCAGGGTCGACAGGGCCGCCAGCCGGACGCCCACGTCGGGATCGCCGAGCGCCGCCGCGGCGACGCCCTCCGCGTCGGTCGATGGCGCCCCGAGGTCCCGGATGCAGTAGAGCGCCATCTTCCGCTGCGGCCCCCGGCCGCGCGCGGCGAGCTCCGCGAGCATGCGGACCAGCTCGGGCTCGTCCCGCATGCGGACCACGATCCTCGCCGCCGCCCAGCGCAGGTCGCCGTCGTCCTCGCCGAGCGTCTCGAGGAGCACGGGCAGCGTGTCGCGCGGGGGCGCGCCGAGGAGCGCGAGCGCGTACGCCGCGCCCCAGCGCTGGCGGGCGGCGGTCGAGCGAAGCGCCGCAGCGAGCACGGCACGCACGGGCGTCCCGCGACGGTCGAGCGCCGCGAAGGCTTCGGCGGCGCGCCGCTGAACGACCTTGCGGTCGTGCCCGAGGCAGAGGGCGAGCGCCTCGAGCTCCGCGGTGCCGGCGTCGCCATGGCCAAGCTCGGCGATCGCCGCGACACGGTCCTCGACGCTCGGGCTGCGGAGCCGGTCCGCCACGCCCGTCATGTCGGCACGCCGCGCATGATGGTTGCCGCGATCGTCTCGAGCGGTCCGACGCCCAGGATGAAGTTCTCCGGCCGCGCGAAGACGCGCGTCACGACGTCGTCCAGCATCCGGCGCTCCGCGCGACAGCCGCGAAGCTCCCGCTCCAGCTGCTCGATCGCCGGGGAGTTCGCGATGAAGTCGCCCGCCAGCGCGAGGTCGGCGATCCTGACGCCATCCAGCATGAAATGGGCCTCGAGGCAGCCGAGCTGCGTGCGCGTTCTCGCCTGCCGGTCGAGCTCCGGACGCGGCGCCCGCTGGCGGAGCCAGCGGTCCTCGTCGATGGGCGCCGGCGCGGGCGCCTCCCCGGCCTCGAACGTCAATCCGAACACCTCCTCGTAGCTACGCCGGACGAGCGCCGCGACGTCGTCGAGCGACAGCGTCGCTCCCAGGCGCCCCAGCGACGTCGTGCCGTCGGCGGTGAGCATCTCGGCCGAGACCACCCCGTCCGGATCCAGCTCGTCCAGGAACGCCGGCAGGAGGCCGAAGTCACGCCGGTTGGCGAGGATCGCCTCGAAGAGGAGCACACCGGTCGGACTGACCTCGAACGTCACGAGTCCGAGCGGCCGCCGATCCACGGTGATGAGGTCCCGGCCGGGGTAGAACGCCGCCACGCCGGCCGCCTTCAGCCCCTCGAGGATGCCCCGCACGCAGCGGTTCATCACCTGGTCGGGGGCGAGCGCGAGCGGCTCCGCCGAGACCAGCGCCGAGCGGTGCGGGAGGGTGAAGGCGAGGCCGACGAACCCGTCGCCGAACACCGTCGCGCGGCCGCCGGAGTGGCGGCGGTGCAGGCGGACGCGCGTGCCGGGGCGCCCCGGCGGCAGCAGGTGATAGCGGCCGAGCGAGAGAACGTCGCCGGCGAACTCGTAGACGCGCATGACCAGCGCCCCGGCAGCGAGCGCGCCGGCATCCGCACCGAGGCTCGCGGCCGGCGAGATCCCCGGCTGGACGACGAGCGTCACGGGACTCACGGCGGCGTCAGAATATCGCGACGCTCTTGATGTTGACGAACTCGCGAATGCCGTACTCCGACAGCTCCCGCCCGTAGCCCGACCGCTTGACGCCTCCGAACGGCAGCCGCGGGTCGGACCGGACCTGCCCGTTCACGAACACGCAGCCCGCCTCGATCTCGCCGGCCAGTCGCTCCGCCCGGCCGTCGTGGCGCGTCCACAGCGACGCCCCGAGGCCGTACGGGGAGTCGTTGGCGAGCGCGATCGCCTCCGCCTCGTCCCGGGCCCGGATCACGGCCGCGACCGGACCGAAGGTCTCCTCGTCGAACGCCGGCATCCCCCGGCGGACGGCGACGAGCACCGTCGGCGGATAGAACGCGCCCGGCGCCTCCGGCACCCGCCCGCCGAGCACGACCTCGGCGCCGCGCCGCACCGACTCCTCCACCTGGCGATGCAGGTCGTCGCGCAGGTCGTGGCGTGCCTGCGGACCGACCTGCGTCTCGGGGCTGAGCGGATCGCCCATCCGCCGCGATCGCATCTCGGCCACGAAGAGGTCGAGGAAGGGCTCGGCCACCGCGTCGACGACGATGAAGCGCTTGGCGGCGATGCAGCTCTGGCCGTTGTTGATGAGACGCGCCTCGGCGGCGGTGCGCGCGGCGGCCGCGACGTCGGCGTCCTCCAGGACGACGAACGGGTCGCTCCCGCCGAGCTCGAGCACGGTCTTCTTGAGCTCGCGCCCGGCCTGCTCCGCGACGCGGCTCCCGGCGCGGTCGCTGCCGGTCAGCGTGACGCCGCGCACGCGCGGGTCGGCGATGATGGACCCGACCCCCTCCGGCCCGACGAGCACGGTGCGGAACACACCTTCGGGCAGGCCCGCTTCCCGGAAGACCCGCTCGATCTCGAGCGCGCAGCGCGGCACGTTCGAGGCATGCTTCAGGATCCCCGCATTGCCCGCGACGAGCGCCGGGGCGGCGAAGCGGAAGACCTGCCAGAAGGGAAAGTTCCACGGCATGATCGCGAGCACGGGACCGAGCGGGTCGAAGCGGACGTAGCTCCGGCGTGCGTCGGTCCGGCGGGGCTGCGGGGCGAGGAACTCCTCGGCGTGCTCGGCGTAATAGTCGCAGCCCCAGGCGCACTTCTCGACCTCCGCCTCGCCCTGCGCGATCGGCTTTCCCATCTCGAGCGCCATGGTGCGGGCGTACGCGGCCTTCTTCGCGCGCAGCACGCGCGCCGCATCCCCGATCGCCCGCGCACGCTCCTTGATCGGCCGTCGCCGCCAGTCGAGGAAGGCACGGTGCACGTCGTCGAGCAGGCGCTCGGTCTCCTTCGGAGTGGTTTCGGCGAAGGTCTCCAGCACCTCGCCGGTGGTGGGGTTGACGGACCGGATGCTCATGGATGCCTCCTGCGGCGCATCAGACGGGGCACACGAGAGCCCCCAACTTCTCGGTGAGCCGCATGTTCTCGCCGTAGTCGACGGGACAGGCGACCACCGCCGGGACGGCCTGCCGGAAGGCATCCTCGAGGATGGGCCCGAGCTCGGCCGCGGCGGTGACGCGATAGCCGCGGCAGCCGAAGGCCTCCGCCAGCGCCACGAAATCGGGGTTGCCGAAGTCGACGAAGGCGGGCCGCCCGTAGCGTCTCAGCTGATTCCACTTGATGACCCCGTAGGCGCCGTCCTCGAAGACGACGGTCACGACAGGCGTCCGCGCCCGCAGCGCCGTCTCCAGCTCCTGCACGTTCATCAGGAAGCCGCCATCGCCGGACGCCGCGAGGACGCGCCTCTCGGGGTGGAGCAGCTTGGCGCCGATCGCGCCGGGGAGTGCGATGCCCATGCTCGCGAAGCCGTTCGAGATGACGCAGGTGTTCGGCGCCGCACACGGGTACAGACGCGCGATCCAGAGCTTGTGGGCGCCGACGTCGCTCACCAGGATGTCGTCGTCGCCGAGCGCCGCGCGCAGCTCCCGTACCACGCGCTGCGGCTTTAGGGGGAAGGCGTCGCTCCCCGACTCGGCCTCGAGCTCGCTCCGGATGACGTCGCGCAGCTCGCTCGCCCGCGTCATGCCGCGGGCCTCGGCCCGCGCCGACGCGCGTGCGGCGATCCGCGGGAGCGAGGCGGCGATGGCGCCCTGCACGCCGACGGCCACCTGGTACGCGGTATCCACCTCCGCCGGCGACGGGTCGACGTGCACGATGCGCTTGTCGTGCCCGGGGTTCCAGCACGCCGGGGCGTACTCGACGAGGTCGTAGCCGACGCAGATGACGACGTCCGCGCCGTCGAGCCCGCAGGAGATGTAGTCGCGCTGCTGGAGGCCGACGGTGCCGAGGCAGAGCGGGTGGCGGTCCGGCAGGCTTCCCTTGCCCATGAAGGTCTCCGCCACCGGGATGCCGAGCGTCTCGGCGAAGTGCCTGAGCGCCTCGTGGGCCCGCCCGCGCGCCACGCCGTTGCCGGCGAGGATGATCGGATCGCGCGCCTCCGAGACGATCCTCGCCGCGCGCTCGATCTGCTGCTCGAGCGGCTCGGTGGGAAAGGGCTGCTGCGGGAGGAGCGGCCCGAGGCCGGACGGCGCCGTCGCCTCCGCCACGTCCTCCGGCAGGTCGAGGTGCGTGGCCCCCGGCTTCTCCGTCTGGGCCACCTTGAAGGCCTTGCGGACCGCCTCGGGCACCACGGCCGGACGGACGAGCTGCGCGTTCCACTTGACCGCCGGCCGGAAGAGCGCGAGCAGGTCGAGGTACTGATGCGACTCCTTGTGGAACCGCTCGGTGCCCGCCTGCGCGGTGATCGCCACCAGCGGCGCGCGGTCCATGCTGGCGTCGGCGACGCCCGTGAGGAGGTTGGTGGCGCCCGGGCCGAGCGTCGCGAGGCAGACCCGCGCCTTGCCGCTGAGCCGCCCCTGCACGTCGGCCATGAACGCCGCACCCTGCTCGTGGCGCGTCTGGAGGAAATGGATATCGGAGTCGAGCAGCGCGTCGAGCAGCGCGAGCGTCTCCTCCCCGGGCACGCCGAAGGCCCAGTCGACGCCCTCGTTCTCGAGGCAGCGGACGAGCAGCTCCGCCGTGGTCATCCACCTTCGCCTATGGCACAGCCGGCGGGCGTATGCGATCGCGGCAGGTAGGGGCGGTGATCTCGGACTGCGCGTGCGACGTGCCGAGCTTGGACGTGGAAGGAGCGATGACAACGCGCGCGCCGCTGTCTGTCAGGGCAGGACGACGTGGCAACCGACGTCGACGGCGATCCCCGGCCGTCGGGCGCGACGTGCGACATCGGGGCCGACGAGTTCGTCCCCTGAGCCGCGATCACGGGCGGGTCGCGCCGCGACGATCGTCTCGCCGGAAAGTAGGGCGCAGGGGCGCTTCGGGGGCGCGGGCGGCCGCCTCTCTTTTTTACGTTGACGGCGCGCGCACGGGTGGCGTACACCCAGTCGTTAGTTCGGAAAAAGAACCGTGAACGAACCGGAGATGGAGAAGACCCCAATGCCGAGCTCACGCCCCGCCGTCGCCGCGCTGGCCGCCCTGACGCTCCTGTTCGCGACCGCCGGCGTCGTCCACGCCGACGGCAATCTCGGGAACGTCAATCACGTCATCATCGTGATGATGGAGAACCATTCCTTCGACAACTACTTCGGCGTGCTCCCCTACGCGACCGGATCGCCCTACCACGGCGGACCGTGCGCCCCGAGCGACCATAGCTGCGTCGACGGGCTCACCTGCACGCGGGATATGAGCGGGAACTACAGCTGCAGCAACTCGAACCTCGACGACGACGCGTCGCTGGCGTACGCCTTCCACGATCCGCGCTACTGCACCGGGCCCGACCTCCAGCACAACTGGCAGGGGAGCCACCAGGAGGCGAACTACAGCAGCCCCGCCGGTGCGCTCCTGTTCAGCCCGAACGACGGCTTCGTCCTGGTGAACGATGCCCAGGAGCAGATCGACTCCGGCGAGACCCTGACCGACGACGACACGATCGGCTTCTACAACGAGGACGACCTTCCCTTCTATTACGGCATCGCCCAGACGTTCGCGATGAACGATCGCTACTTCTGCTCGGTCGTCGGGCCGACGTTCCCGAACCGTTCCTACGAGATGGCCGCGACGTCGTTCGGCCATCTCACGACGAACGAGATCATTCCGCCGGTCCCGAACAGCTACAAGCCGATCACCGGCACGATCTTCGACCTCCTCGACGCGAACGTGGTCTCCTGGAAGAACTACTACGGGAACCTCCCGACGTCGTTCATCTTCCGGCTCAACAACACCAACGCGGTGCCCGTCACACCGAATTTCTTCACCGACGCGGCGGCCGGAACGCTGCCGACGATCTCGTTCGTCGATCCGATCCTCGTCGGCCCGACGGAGAACGACGAGCACCCGCCCACGGACATCCGCGCAGGCGAGTTCTTCGTCTGGCAGGTCATCAACGCGGTGCGGAACGGCCCGAACTGGAGTGACTCCGTCATCTTCTTCACGTACGACGAGCACGGCGGCTTCTACGACCACGTCGCGCCGCCGCAAGCTCCCCAGGGCGGCGCGCTGAATCCCGACGGCATCAACCCGGGGCAGTGCGCGGATCTCTCGAACCCGCCCGCCAGCCAGCAACCCGGAGGAGGGGTCCAGTGCAGCGTCAGCCAGTCCGACGCCGCGGCGATCTGTCCGGGCTTCACCCCGACGGGGCCGTACCCGGCGGCCTGCGCCAACTTCAATCAGCTCGGCTTCCGCGTTCCGTTCGTCGCGGTGTCGCCGTTCTCGAAGCCGCAGTACGTCTCCCACACGATCGGGGATCACACCTCGATGCTCGCCTTCATCGAGAAGCGGTTCCTCGGCTCGCAGTTCCTGACCGCGCGTGACCAGAACGCGGACACGCTCGAAGACCTGTTCGACTTCGACAACTCGCCCTCGCTCACCACCACCGTGCCGACGGCACCCGCCCCCCTCCCGAACGACCCGGGCTGCCCGTACACGACCACCACGACGACGGTGGTGGCGGTCACGACGACCACCACGACCACGACGACCACCACGACAACCCTGGAAGACACGGGCTACATCCCCCCAGACGCGACCACGGGGAAGTGCGAGGACCGTGTCGAGAAGGCGCTCGCGAAGTACATGGCGGCCGTCGTCAGGTGTCACGTGAAGTCGGCCGACGCGGGCGTGAAAGGCGCGCCGCTCGACGACGAGGCCTGCGAGTCGAATCCGTCGACGGGCAAGGGCGCCAAGGAGAAGTATGACGCCGCCATCGCGAAGCTCGTGGCGAAGGGGTGCGGCGGTTGCGCGACCACGAATGCGCCGGGGCTCCGGGCGGCGGCCGAGTCGTTCCTCGAGAGCAACAACGGACAGTCCTACTGCGCGGGAAGCACGCCCTTCCTGGGTGGCGACGACAGCGGTTTCGTCCCGCCCGATGCGGGCACCGGGAAGTGCGAGGACGGGGTGGCGAAAGTGCTCAGCAAGTACGTCGCGAACGTCATCAAGTGCCACATCAAGTCCGCTGATTCGGGCGTGAAGGGCGTTCCGCTCGACGACGAGCTCTGCGAATCGAATCCGTCGACTGGGAAGGGGGCCAAGGAGAAATACGACGCCGCCATCGGGAAGCTGGTGATCAGGGGCTGCGGGGGCTGCGCCATCTCGAACGCGCCGGGCCTGCGGGCGGCGGCGGAGTCGTTCCTCGACACCAACAACGGGCAAGCATACTGCGCCGGCTCGGTTCCCTTTTAGCGGCCGCGACCGGGGGGGGACGGATCGTCAACGGCGCGCGCTCGCGCTCGAGCGGGAGCCCTGAAGATTATCCCCGTCGTCGTCGCCAAGTGGCGGCGGTCACCGTACCGTGCAGGGTGATGCCGTCCCGTAGCGGCGCGAGCATAGAACGTCCCCGACGGCATCATCCCTTGCCCGGAGATCGTCGCTGATCATGGCGTGGAAGAGCCGCGGAGACGGACGAGAAGGCGGGGCGCCCGAGCGAGCCTTAACGATCGGCGCACGGTCTCGCGTGCGACGCCCTCCGGCCGGGCAAGCGGCGAGGAACGCGCGCGCCGCACATGCCCAGCTTAGTTAGCTACCGGAGGCGCGCGAGGAAGATATCGTCCATGCCCGCGCCGCCGAGCACCGTGCCGCCGAAGTCCAGCCCGAGCCGATACGAGCCCGTCACCACCGGCCTCCCGCTGCGATCCACCGCCACCCCGTTGCCGGCGTCGGAATCCGCGCCGCCGAAGCGCTGCGTCGCGAGCGGGACGCCATCCGCCGAGTACCGCGCCACGAAGATGTCGCTCCGGCCGGCGCTGATGAGGGACCCGGTCCCGAAGTTGACCGCCGCCTGGAACGTCCCGGTCACCACCACCTTGCCGATCGGGTCCACCGCGACGGCCTTGCCGGCGTCGTCGTAGAAGCCGCCGGCGAGCTTCGACCAGAGATATGCGCCCGCCGGGGAGTACTTCGCGACGAACATATCCTTGTGCGCGAAGCTCCTCGTCCAGCCGCCGCCGAGGTCTATCGAGTTTTCGAACGACCCGGTCACCAGCACGTTGCCGCTCCCGTCGCACGCCACACCGTTGCCGGCATGGACCGCGAGCACGGCCCCGAAGTGCCGCGACCAGACGTGCCCGCCGGCGGGAGAGAGCTTGGCGAGGAAGACGTCGACGCCGGAGCTGAACAGCGTACCGCCGCCGAAGTCGGCCGGGCCCGAGAACGCGCCGGTCACCGCGATGTTGCCACTCGGGTCCACCGCCACGGCATTGCCGGAGTTCGAGAACGAGTCCCCGAAGCCCCTCGACCAGAGGTGCCCGCCGGCAGGCGAGAACTTGGCCACGACGATCGTGTAGCCGTTGGCCGCGATCGGCCCGCCGCCGAAGTTCACCGTGCCGGCGGCGGTCCCGATGATCACGACGTTGCCGCCGGCGTCGACGGCGACCCCGTTGCCGACGTCGTTGAACCCGCCGCCGAACGCCCTCGACCAGACGGGGACGCCGGCCGCGGAGTACTTGGCGACGAAGATGCTGCTGGCCCCGGCGCTGGTGAGCGGTCCCGTGCCGAAATCGACCGAGCCACCGAACTTCCCGGTCACGAGCACGTTGCCGTGGCCGTCGACGGCGACGGCCCGCCCCGTGCCCCCGCCCCGCACGCCACCGAGGCACTTCGACCACAGCCTGGCGCCCGTCGGCGAGTACTTGGACACGAACACCGTGGCCGGCTGGCACACGACCCCGCCGCCGAAGTCCACGCCGCTCTCGACCCGCCCGGTCATCACGGTATTCCCGCTCGAGTCCACCGCCAGCCCGTAGCCCACGTCGCTCGCCGCGCCGCCGAAGCCGCGCGCCCACGGTGTGCCAGCAGCTGACCCCGCGATCGCGACCAGCGCCGAGTCGCTGGCCTGCGCCCCTCGATCGTCCGTGACGGTGAGCTTCGCCGTGTAGGTGCCCGCTGTGGCATAGGCGTGGCTCGCGGTTGCGCCGCTGGCCGAGGCGCCGTCCCCGAAGTCCCATCTATAGGATGTGATCGTACCGTCCGGATCGGAACCGGAGCCCCTGAGCGTGACGGCGCTCCCGAGGATTCCCGACTGGTCGGGACCCGCATTGGCCACCGGCGGACGATCGGCGACCCGCACGACGGCTGTGTCGCTGGCACTCGCGCCGCGGCTGTCCGTGACCGTCAGCGTGGCGGTGTAGACGCCCGCCGTGGCATAGGCATGGGTGACGGCGATACCGGAGGCGGTCCCTCCGTCGCCGAACCTCCACGCATACGAGACGATCGTCCCGCCCGGGTCGAAGGAGCCCGAGCCGTTGAAGGTGAGCGTGCTGAGCGTCTGGGTGAACTGGTCGGGACCGGCGTTCGCGACCGGGGCGAGCGATCCAGCCAGCGTCGACGTGGTGGATGTCGTCCCCGTCAACGTAGTGGTCGTAAACGTCGTGGTGGTGAACGTGCCGAACGTGGTCGCACCGACGGTACTGGCGAGGAGGAACACGGGCACTGTCAGCTGCCACCACCGCTTCACACCCATCCGGAACCTCCGTGCGGGAGGTCGGCGGTCGCAAGAAGCGCGCCACCGATACGTGGTCGAGCTTCACAAGCGCCCTGCGTTTTGGCCCGTTCATTCGATGACTCGTGTCCACAACAATGTCCGGCGTCCTCAGCAAACGCCGTGACTTACGCGATCATGATCATTCGGCGCGTCCGTTCGAGCGCTCTCTCGTTCGCCTATACGATCGACCCCCCTAGCGCCGCCGGAAGCCATCTCCATAGATAGGGCTCAAACGGCTTCGACGCGGCCAGCGCATCTGCCTTGCCAGTTGCGCTATCGCCACGAATCAGCGGCCCTAATGAGCTCGTTGCGCCTCGATTAGTCCTTTTCAGCAGACCCGTGGTGCCGGTAGCGTGGTATTGAACGGGCACACACGAAACAGCTAACGCGCGCAAGGGGTGCTAGACGATGACTAGCATAGCGCGAGCCTTGCGGATCACTGGCGGGAGCCTCGGCTTGATCCTGCTCGTGCTCACTGCAGGACCACACTCGGTCGCCCGCGCACAGCACGGCGCTCAGATCCAGAAGACCTGCGTCAATGCGACTCGGTTCGCCTGCCTCCAGGGCACCACGTTCGGCTGCCCGGGCATCAACGCCGGCGACGCCTGTAGGACTGCGGCCGACTGTCCCGGCGGAGGGCTGCAGACGGTCTGCGTCGGCGGGAGGACGACGGCGGGCATGCCCTGCGACCCGAACAATCCTAGCGAGTGCGAGACTGGTGTGTGCACCGCAGCCATCTGCGTGGGCGGCCCCAATGGCGGGACGCCGTGCACGTCCGCGGACCAGTGCCCCGGCGGGGAGTGCACGCCGTGCGTGCCCATTCCCATCGCCAACGTGGGCGAGCCCCTGGTCTGTACGATCACGGTGATCAGCGTGGACCCCGTGGACCGCATTCGCCTCGACACCATCACCGACGAGATCACGAGCCGCTCGCCGATCGTCCCCACCCCCAATCTGCTGCCCGGCTTCGGGTTCTGCCGCCCCAGCGCGACGCCTGGCATCGCCGGCCGCATGTGCACGATGAATGACCAGTGCCCCGGCAGCTCGTGCTCGATCGGCTCGACGTGCGAGGGCGGCATCGAGGCGGGCCTGCCGTGTCCGACCCGCAGCGATTGTCCGGACGGGACCTGCTTTGACTGTCGCGGCGGGGTCTGTCGCGTGAGCCCGCACTGCGAGCTCGACCCGAACAAGCTCTGCATGTCGCAGGACGACTGCGCCCCCACCGCGAGCGGGCCGTGCGTCGTCGTCCTCGGGCAGCTGGGCGATCAGGTCAACGTGCCACTCCACCCCCACTGCAGCGAGACGGCGAGCGAGTTCTGCATGACGGACGCCGAGTGCCGGCCGCCGATGTGCACGATCTGCGCCCCGAGCGAGACCTGCGTCGGTCCGGACCTCACGGTGCTCGCCAGCGACACCAACCCGCTGACCGACCTGGCCCGAACAGCCGGCATCGACGAGGGCACGCTGCGGCCCGTCCCACTCACCTTCCCGGGCAACGTCTGCATTCCGCCGTGCGAGGGCAGCGCTCCCACCTGCAACGGCACCTGTCCCACCGGCGAGTCCTGCGTCGCGACCCCCGCGGGCTGCGTCTGCGAGCTGCCCTGCGCGAGCACCTCGCCGCCCACGTGTAATGGCACCTGTCCCACCGGCGAGTCCTGCGTCGCCACCCCCGCGGGCTGCGTCTGCGAGCTCCCGTGCGCGAGCACCTCGCCGCCCACGTGTAACGGCACCTGCCCCACCGGCGAGTCCTGCGTCGCCACCCCCGCGGGC
>Ga0209376_1000075_pt1 | contig 99925 bp, 100 predicted proteins | sample GraSoiAngelo_134_FD_185891 | JGI IMG/M metagenome (GOLD analysis project Ga0209376, IMG submission 185891) | Grasslands soil microbial communities from the Angelo Coastal Reserve, California, USA - 14_0929_05_30cm (SPAdes) (version 2) | ecosystem: Environmental > Terrestrial > Soil > Grasslands... | reverse complement strand
CGATCACGCTCGAGCCCGTGTCGAGCAGGAAGCGCCCGCGGTGGCCGTTGACGAGGGCGGGCACGATCCAGACGCCGAGCCCCGACTCCAGCGGCACCAGGACTTCGCCGTCACCGGCCGATGTCGACTGCAACCCGGCCAGGCCGTCCATGGCCTCGCGGGCGATCGTGGACTGGGGCTCGAGCAGCAGGGTCACCTGGAAGGCGTCCGCGGCGGAGGCGCGCAGGCCGAGCGTGGCCGGCGCCCGCCCGCGCAGGTAATGCAGCTCCGCGTTCCCCGGCTGCAGGCTCACCGCCTGGCTCCAGAGCCGGAGCGCCTCGGCATAGTCGTGATGCTCCCAGGCGGTGGCGGCGCGAATGTGCAGATCCGCCGGCGAAAGCGCACCCCCGAAGACCAGCCACTGAAGGACCGGGCATGGCGTTGCGAGCGTGTGAGGGCCCGTAGTAGGCTCGGCGCAGGCCGTCGGCGCGCGGCGCCGACGCAGGGCCATCACGAGTCAGAGCAAACCGTTGCAGTCCTGGAGGGTGCATGATCGACGTCAAAACGGCGGACCGCGAGCTCCAGACCTACATCCGGCCGCAGACCTTTCCCGTCGCTATCCGGATGCTGCGTCCCGACGAGCCGATCCCCGACCGCGCGCGGCGACCCGCCCGGGACTTCAAGAAGCTCTCCATGAACTGCCAGGTCATCGACATGGCCCGGCGCTACGGCTGGACGCTCGTCCTCACGCGTGAGGACTCGATCTGCTCTCTGGGCATCGCCGCCCTGGGCTTCGAGAAGCCGACGCACCTGCACAACTCGGGCACCCTCTGCGAGGGCATGTACACGGAGACGAAGGAGGCGGGCCAGCGCTCGGAGACGGCCATCGACCGGTTCAAGGAGGGCGAGTACGGAGCGTTGCTGGTGGCGCCGCTGGACCGGGCCACCTTCGAGCCCGATCTCGTCTGCGTCTACGCCAATCCCGCCCAGGTGATGCGGCTGACGCAGGCCGCCCTCTGGAAGCGCGGCGGCAAGCTGGCCTCCGCGTTCGGGGGCCGCGTCGTGTGCGCCGACATCATCGTCACCACCATGCGCACGGACCGGCCGCAGGTGATCCTCCCCTGCTCGGGCGACCGCATCTTCGGCCAGACGCAGGACCACGAGATGGCGTTCACGATTCCGTGGTCGCAGATGGAGGAGATCATCGAGGGACTGCGCGGCACTCACGCCGGCGGCATCCGCTATCCGATCACCCAGTTCATGGAGTACGAGGCGAAGATGCCGCCGAGGTACATGGAAGCGAATCGGGTGTGGGATACGGAAAAAGGCAAGACGGCGTACAGCAATCGGGATCGTGTCGTGGCCGCCTACAAGCGGTCCTTTGCCGACCGGGTGCCCGTCTACCCGATCGTCGCGTCGTTCGCGGGCACCCTCGACGGGCTCTCGATCGAGGAGTACTGCACGAACGTGCCGAAGGCCATCACGGCCATGCTGAACTACTACGAGCGCTACCAGCCGGACGTCGTGCTCGCCTACAACGACCTGGCGAAGGAAGCGGAGGCCTTCGGCTGCCGCGTGAAGTACTCCGATTACGTCGTGCCGTCGATCGACGAGCACGTCCTCACCGACGACAAGTCACGCCTGGCCACGCTGAAGATGCCGGACCCGTACAAGACGGCGCGGCTGCCCGGCTTTCTCGAGCAGTGCGAGGCGCTCGTGAAGGCCAAGCCGCCGACGGCCATCGGCGCGGTGGCGGTGGGGCCGTGGACGATCGCCATGCTGATCCGCAATCCGGAGACGATGCTGCTCGACACCTTCGAGGCTCCGCAGTTCATCCACGACCTCATGCGGATCACCACGGACTTCTCCAAGATCTGGGGCGACGCGATCGTGAAGACCGGCATCGGGTTGTCGTTCTCCGAGCCGACGGCCTCGATCAGCCTGGTCTCGCCCGACAACTATCGCGAGTTCATCGCGCCGTACCACAAGGAGCTGGTGGAGTACTTCAAGGCCCAGAAGGTCGGCGTGACGACCCACATCTGTGGGACGACCTATCCGATCTTCGAGGACCTGCTGCAGGTCGGTTTCAGCACCATCTCGTTCGACCTCGACCAGCAGGGCGACCCGAAGCTCTACGTCGACCAGCTCGAGCGCTTCGTGCAGGTGGCCAAGGGCCGGGCGGTGGCCATCGGCAACGTCGACGCCACCAGATTCGAAAAGACGTCGAAGGAAGCCATGTATGCCGACGTGAAGCGATGCATCGACACCGCGGCTCGTCACTCGGCGTTTATTCTTTCGACGTCGTGCGAGATCCCTCCCAAATCAGACCCCGAGATCGTGAAGTGGTTCATGGATGCCGCGCACGACTACGGGCGCTACGAGCGGATCTTCGACTGAGCGGGCGCGGCCGGTGATCGTCGAGCTGATCCGGTCGCTATACCGCTACAACGACTGGGCGAACGGCCGCATCCTCGACGCGAGCGCGCGGCTGACGTGCGAGCAGCTCCTCGAGGGCGGCGGCGCCAGCTTCGACTCGGTCCGCGACACCCTCGTGCACACCATGGGCGCCGAGTGGCTGTACCTCGAGCGCTGGCACGGCCGCTCGCCGCGCGCGTCCTTTGCCGCCGCCGACTTCCCCGACCTCGCAACCATCCGCGCGCGCTGGCAGACCATCGAGCGCGACACGCAGGCGTTCGTGGCGGCGCTGACCGAGGCCGACCTCGCCCGCGTCGTCGAGTACACGAACATGCAGGGCGAGCGCTGGGCCTACCCGCTCTGGCAGCAGATGATCCACCAGGTGAACCACGCCACCCAGCACCGGAGCGAGGCCGCCGTCATGCTGACGAAGCTCGGGCACTCGCCCGGCTGGCTCGACCTCCTCTATTTCGTCGATCTCGTGGGGGGCCCCGATATGGCCCCCCACACCCCCCAACGCTCGTCGCGCCCCGGGGAACCCCGGGCGCGCCTCGATACCCCCCAACGCTCGTCGCGCCCCGGGGAACCCCGGGCGCGCCTCGATGCCGCCTCACGCTCGTCGCGCCCCGGGGAACCCGGGGCGCGCCTGGACTCCGAGTCGAAATGATTGGAGAAAGCCACGCGCGGCTGGGGGGCGAGCGGCTCGTCACCGGCGCCGGGCGCTTCGTCGAGGACGTGCGCGTGCCGGGGATGCTGCACGCCGCGGTGCTGCGCTCGCCCCACGCCCACGCGCGCCTGGCCGGCATCGACGCCAAGCGCGCGCGCGAGCTGCCCGGCGTCCGGCTCGTCCTCACCGCCGCCGACGTGCCCACCGCCGCCATCATCCCCAACCGCGTGCCGGCCCCCGCCGGCGCCGAGCGCTATCTGCAGCCGGCCGTCGCGCGCGACGTCGTGCGCTACGTCGGCGAGCCGGTGGCGCTCGTGGTCGCCGACGATCCGTACGTCGCGTGCGACGCGCTCGAGCTCGTCGACGTCGTCTACGCGACGCTGCCCGCGTGCCCGTCGGTGGCTGCCGCGGTGGCGCCCGGGGCGCCGCGGCTCTTCGCCGGCACCGAGACGAACAACGTCGCCACCATCGCGATGCGCGTGGGGGACGCCGACGCGGCGCTCGCGCGAGCGGCCGTCGTCATCCGCGAGCGCTTCCGCTATCCGCGCCAGACGGCGGCCGCGCTGGAGACGCGCGGGCTGGTGGCCGTGCCGCCCGATCCGCGCGGCGGCGAGCTGCACCTGATCGGTGCGACGAAGTGCATCCACATCAATCGCACGATCCTCGCGCCGATCTTCGGCATTCCGCTCGGCGCGCTGCGGCTCACGGAAGTCGACGTGGGCGGGGGCTTCGGCGTGCGGGGCGAGCTCTACCCGGAGGACATCCTGGTGCCGCTCGCGGCCATGAAGCTCGGCCGGCCCGTGAGGTGGATCGAGAGTCGCCGCGAGAACCTCATGGCCGCCAACCATGCCCGCGAGGTCGGCTACGAGATCGAGATCGGCTTCGACGCCGACGGGCGCATCCTCGCCATCCGGACGGTGATCCACGCCGACATCGGCGCCTACGTGCGCACGGCGGCGCTCGTCCCCGCGGAATTCGGCGCCGCGCTCCTGCCAGGCCCGTACCGCGTGCCGAACTACTCCTGTGATCTCTGGTCGATCGTGACGAACAAGACCCCGGCGGGGACGCTGCGCTCGCCCGGCCGGCCAGAGTGCAACTTCGTCCGCGAGCGGCTGCTCGACGCGGGCGCCGCGCGGCTGGGCCTGGATCCGGTCGACATCCGCCGCCGCAACCTCATCCGCGCCGACGCGATGCCCTACGACTGCGGCACGAAGTCGTTCGGGGTAACCACGGTCTACGACTCCGGCGATTTCCCGGCGCTCTTCGACGAGTTGTTGCGCCGGCTCGACTACCCGCGCGAGCGCGCCGAGCAGGCGGCGGTGAACGCGCGACCCTCGGGGCCGCGCCGGGGGATCGGTCTCGCCGTCTACGTCGAGAAGACGGGGCTCGGCCCGTTCGAGACGACGCACGTCGAAGCGCGCCCGGACGGCCGCCTGGTCGTCGACACGGGCGCGTCGTCGATGGGCCCCGGGCTCGAGACCGTGCTCGCCCAGATCCTCGGCGAGGCGCTCGGCATTCCGGCCGCGCGCTTCGACGTGCGCCACGCCGACACGGCCACCGTCGAGAGCGGCGTCGGCACCTACGGCTCGCGCGGCACGCTGACGGCCGGGAACGCCGCGCACCTCGCGGCGCACAAGCTGATCGCCGAGGCCAGGACGCGCGCCGCCGCCCGCTTCGCCGTGGCCGAGACGAACGTGACGTACGCGCACGGGGCGCTCGAAGCGGGCGGCCGCCGCGTGACGCTCGCCGAGCTGGCGACCGAGCGGCGTCTGGCCGCGGGCGCGTCGTTCGAGGTGAAGAAGATCACCTACGCGGGCTGCGCAGCGGCGGTGGTGGTGGACGTGGACCGCGACACGGGCGCCGTGCGGCTGCGCCGCGTGGTCGTCGGCGCCGACGTCGGGCGCGCGGTGAACCCCGCGCTCGTGGACGGCCAGCTCGTCGGCGGCGTCGCGTTCGGCATCGGCAACACGCTGCTCGAAAGTCTGGAGTATGACGCGCTCGGCCAGCTCGTCTCCGGTACGCTCATGGACTACGCGCTGCCGTACGCGACCGACGTGCCGCCCGTCGAGGGCTTCTACCAGGAAGTGCGCGCGACGACCAACCCGCTCGGCCTGCGCGGGCTCGGCGAGTGCGGCAACCCCGGGCTCGGAGGCGCCATTGCCAACGCCGTCTGCGACGCGCTCGGCGTGCGCGCCGCGTCGTTCACGGAGTTGCCGGTGAGGCCGGAGAGGGTGTTCGGGCTGGGGCGCTGAGGTTTCTCGAGGACGGCGTTCTGAGCCTCGCGGGACAAATCAAAAGGCCGACCCTGGCGGGTCGGCCCTTGATTTTGCGTTGACGCTCGTGCGACCTGGATGCCAAATTTCTAGGCTCGCCTCGCAACCCCCTCGCGGGACAAATCAAAAGGCCGACCCTGGCGGGTCGGCCCTTGATTTTGCGTTGACGCTCGTGCGACCTGGATGCCAAATTTCTAGGCTCGCCTCGCAACCCCCTCGCGGGACAAATCAAAAGGCCGACCCTGGCGGGTCGGCCCTTGATTTTGCGTTGACGCTCGTGCGACCTGGATGCCAAATTTCTAGGCTCGCCTCGCAACCCCCTCGCGGGACAAATCAAAAGGCCGACCCTGGCGGGTCGGCCCTTGATTTTGCGTTGACGCTCGTGCGACCTGGATGCCAAATTTCTAGGCTCGCCTCGCAACCCCCTCGCGGGACAAATCAAAAGGCCGACCCTGGCGGGTCGGCCCTTGATTTTGCGTTGACGCTCGTGCGACCTGGATGCCAAATTTCTAGGCTCGCCTCAGCGCCAGAGGCGCTTCGGCTCGCACTACCATTTCACCGGCTTGCTGGGCCGGTGGGCATAGCCGCTCTCGCGGCCGCCGCCGCCGCCCGGACGCCCGCCGCCGGGACGACCCCCGCCGCCGGGACGACCGCCGCCGCCGCCCCCGCCCGTGCGCGGGGCCTGCGGGTTGGATACCTCGACGGTGATACGACGCCCGTCGAGCTCGCGGCCGTTGAGCTGCGAGATCGCGTTCTGCGCCTCCTCCGCCGTTCCCATCTCGACGAACCCGAACCCGCGCGACTGGCCCGAGAACCGGTCCGTGATGACGGTGGCTGACAGCACGTTGCCGCTCTGCGCGAAGAATTCGCGCAACCCTTCACTGGTGGTGGAATAGGCGAGACCGCCGACGTACAGCTTGGACGCCATAGGACATTCCCCCGAACTCTCTTCCGCTGTCGTGCTCGCCCCGCGAACCGGAAGAGTCCGTTCTCGTCGGGGGCGAGGTCGGCCGATAGCGGCCGACAGTCAAAATCTTACACGCACTTCGCGGCCGCGCAACCTCCGGGAGCGCGGGTGGTCTCAGTAGGTGATCGCGGGCGACGTCGGCGGCGGCGTCTCGTCGATTTCCGGCGCGTTCGGCAGGCTCGGATCCTCACCGCGGCCGGTGACGATGTCGGCGACCGACGCCGGCCGCCGCGGATGCGCGCGACGGCGCGCGCCGGCCGACAGCTCGAGCGCCGTGATCAGCAGGCCGAGGATCAGCGCCACCGCGAGGAGCCAGCGGATGAGCATCAGAGGCCCGGAACCTTCTCGACGAGCTCCTCGACCGTCACGGGCTTGGTGAGCACGCGGAAGCCCGCGAGCTCGAGCGCGACCCGGGTGTCGAGGGACGTCTCCGGCCGAACGGCGACGACGAGCGGCACGCGGGGCGCGACGCGCTCGAAGAGGGTTGCCAGCTCACGCGGCGTCAGCCGCAGCGTGGCGACGTCGACGAGCACGAGGTCCACCACCGTCTCGAGCAGCAGGCGGACGCCCTCGCACACGTTGCCGGCGAAGACGACGCCGATCCCGCGCTTCAGACAGGCGAGGCCGAGCGTACGCGTCGTCGTCGCGGCGTCCTGGTCGATCACGAGCACTCGATTCATCGGCACCTCTTTCATTTCGATGATGCTGCCGAAGCCATGGAAGAGCAAGCAATGAGGGGACCACACCGGGCGCGCGACACCCGCGTGATTTGTGGCGGGCGCGCGCCACGAGCCGCCACGGGGTCGGGCATTCCGCCCGAACGCGCGCGCGAACGCGACGCTAGCGGAACTCCTCGGGCCGAATCTGGTACCCGTTGATCTTGCGGTAGAGCGTTTTCGGATCGATGGCGAGGAGCGCGGCGGCCTTGCCGCGATGGCCAGCCACCTGGCGCAGCGTGGCCACGATGTGCTGGCGCTCCATCGTCTCGAGGCTGCCGCCGGCGACCCCGGGCGCGGGCGGCGTCGCCGCCGCCCCGAGCACCTCGGGCGGCAGGTCGTCCGGCTGGATCTCGTCGCGGCGCGAGAGGATCACCGCGCGCTCGATGGCGTGGAGCAGCTCACGCACGTTGCCGGGCCACGCGTAGGCTTCGAGCGCCGCCAGCGCCGCCGGGCCCAGGCGCTTGGCGCCGTAGGCCGCGTTGGCCTCGACGAAGTGCTGCGCGAGCAGCGCGACGTCCTCCGGCCGTTCGCGCAGCGGCGGCAGCGTGACGGTGATCGTGTTGATCCGGTAATAGAGGTCCTGGCGGAAGTCGCCGGTCTTCAACGCCTCGGCGAGGTCGCGATTGGTGGCGGCGACGATGCGCACGTCCACCGCGTGCGGCCGCGTGGAGCCGACGCGGAAGAACATCCCCGTCTCCAGCGCGCGCAGCAGCTTCACCTGGCTGTCGGGCTCCATCTCGCCGATCTCGTCGAGGAAGAGCGTGCCGCCGTCGGCGAGGTCGATGAGCCCCGGCTTGGAGGCGATGGCGCCGGTGAAGGCGCCCTTCTCGTGGCCGAACAGCTCGGACTCGAGCACGTCGCGCGGCAGCGCGCCGCAGTGGATCGGCACGAACGGGCGCTCCGCGCGCGCCGAGCGCTCGTGGATGGCGCGCGCCACGAGCTCCTTGCCGGTCCCGCTCTCGCCCAGCACGAGCACCGACGAGTCCGTGGGCGCCACGCGCTCGACGACCCGCAGCACCTCGTGCATGCGCGGGCTCTTGGTGTGGATGCCGCTGAAGGGCGCGGCGCCGGGCGCGTGCGCGCGAAGCGCCTGGTTGTCGCGCAGGAGCTGGCCCTTCTCGGCGGCCTTGCGCACGACGATGTCGAGCTCCTCGATCTTCGTCGGCTTCGTGAGGTAGTCGTACGCGCCGAGCTTCATCGCCTCCACGGCGGTGGCGACCTCCTGAAAGCCCGTCATCACGATCACCTGGGGATGCTCGGGGAACGCGCCGAGCTCGCGCAGGACCTCGATCCCCTCCTTGCGCGGCATCTTCATGTCCAGGATGACGACGTCGTACGCGCGCTCGCGCAGCCGCGCCAGCGCCGCCTCACCGTCGCCCACGCCCTCGACCTCGTGGCCCTTGCGTCCCAGCTCGCGCACGAGCAGTTCGCGCAGCCGGCTCTCGTCATCGGCGACCAGCACGCGGAGCGCGCGGCTCATTCATGCCCCCCCTGTGGGTACGGAGCCTCCTGGAGCTGCGCCGGCACCACGATGCGGAACACGCTGCCCTTGCCGGGCCGGCTCTGGACCTCGATCCGGCCGCCGTGGTCGGCCACGATGCCCTGCGCGATGGCGAGACCGAGGCCGGTGCCCTGTCCCGGCGGCTTGGTCGTGAAGAACGGATCGAAGATCCGGCCGAGGATCTCCTCGGGCACGCCCGGTCCCTCGTCCTCGAACTCCACCTCGACCTCGTCGCGGATGGCGCGCGTCCGGACGGTGAGGCGACCGCGCCCGTCCATCGCCTCCAGCCCGTTCGAGGCGACGCCGAGGAACACCTGGCGGAACTGGCCCTCGTTGATGAGGGCCGGCGGCAGCTCGGGCGCCGGCTCGGTGACGAAGCGGCTGCCTGCGAAGCGTGACTGGTGCGAGAGCAGCTCGATCGTCTTGGCCACGACGGCGTTGAGGTCGGTGGGCGCGCGGCGGTCGCCGGGCTCACGCACGAACTGGAGCAGGCTCCCGGTGATCTCCTTGCAGCGGAACGCTTCTTCTTCGATGAGCGTCAGGTAGCCGCGGAAGTCCGCGAGCTCCGGCCGGTCGGCGAGCCCGCTCTCGGTGAGCCGCGCGGACAACGCCTCGGCGCAGCCGGCGATGGTGGCCAGCGGATTGTTCAGCTCGTGGGCGACGCCGGAGGCGAGGCGGCCGGCCGTGCTGAGCCGCTCGGTCAGGAGCATCTGGCGCTCGAGCTGCTTGGCGCGCGTCACGTCCGCCACCAGGAGCACGACGTGGGCGGCCGCACCGGCCAGCGGCGCCACCGTGAGCCGGAGCACACGCACGTCGCCGCCGACGGCCAGCTCGTGCTCCATGGTCTCGACGCGCTGGCTCGCGACGGCGGCGCGCAGGAATGCTTCCACCTCGGCCGCGCGCGCGGGCGGCAGCAGGGCCGGGAATGGCTTGCCCGTCGGCGCCTCGCCGAGCGCGCCGGCGCCCGCGCGGTTGGCGCGCACGATGGCGAGGCCGGCGTCGAGGACGAAGACGCCGAGCGGCAGCGTCTCGAGCACGACCTCGACGAAGCGCTTCTGCTGGTCCAGCTCGCGCGTGCGGTCGGCCACGCGCGCCTCCAGGCGCTCGTAGAGGCGCGCATGCTCCATGGCGATGGCCGCCTGGTCGGCGAGCGCCTGCAGCAGCTCCTCCTCCGCCGGCGTGAACTCGTGGACGTCGCGGCGGAAGACGAGGATGGCGCCGATGGCGCGGTCGCCCACGCGCAGCGGCGCCGCCAGCAACGAGCGCAGCCCCTGCGCGCGCGTCAGCTCCGGGTATCGGTGGCGCGGGTCGTTCCAGAGGTCGGCGCTCTGCATCGGGCGGCGCTCCGCCACCGCCCGCCCCGTGATGCCCTCGCCCTCGTGAATGCGGACGGTCGAGACCAGCTCCTCCGGCAGGTCGAGGCTGGCCACCGACGAGAGCACACCCTGCTCGTTACGCATCATGATGCCGCACGAGGAGACGCCGAGCACGGCCCTCGCCTGCTCCATGATGACGTGGATCGTGCGCTCGAGGTCGAGGCTCGCGGTGACCGCGCGCCCGGCCTCCAGCAGGGCCCGCATCTCGCGCGTGCGGTGCACGCTCTCCTCGAAGAGCTGCGCGTTCTGGATCGCGATGCCGGCCTGCTCGGCGAAGGCTTCCAGCACGCGCTGGTGGTGGGCGGAGAAGGCGGCCTGGCGCGTCGAGAACGCCGAGATCACGCCGAGCAGCGTGCCCCCGACGCGCAGCGGCACGCACAGCATCGAGCGGATGCCCTCGCGCTCGTCCACGTCGCGCCGCGCGGAACGCGGGTCGCGCCGGACGTCGTCCACGCGGATCGGCTGCCCCGTCTCGGCGCAGCGGCCCATGAGCCCCTCGCCCATCGGCAATGCCAGCGCGCCCCACTCCTCGCTCTTGTAGCCGTGGGCCGCCGCGTGCACGAGGCGCGTGCGCGTGGCGTCGAGCAGGCCGATGCCGCAGCCCGTGCTGCCGATGAGCGCGGTCACCGAGCCGCTGATGCGGTCGAGGACGGAGGCGACGTCGAGCCGCCCGGTGATGAGATGGCTCGTCGTGTAGAGGGCAGCCAGCTCCTCGGCGCGCCGGCGGCTCTCGTCGAGCAGGCGCCGCTGCGCGATGGCGGAGGCCAGCGGCTGCGCGAGCTCCGCCGCGCTCTCGGCGTCGGCGGCTCCGAAGGCGGCCGGGCGCGCGGCGACCAGGCTCACCGCGCCGAACACGCCGCCCTGGGTGACGAGCGGGACGAGCAGGGCCGACCGCCAGCCGCGCGCGCCGAGGGTGACGCGGCTCGCCGCCGGCACCGACGCCGCCGCGAGGTCGTCCACGCGGACGGCGGAGCCCGAGGCGACGACGCGCTCGAGCAGCGTGCGCTCGAGCGGCAGCCGCAGGTCGCGCGCGATCCGACCCGGCACCGTGCGCGCCGTCACGTCGAGCACCTCGAACTCTCCACGCTCGGCGTCGAGCAACAACGCCGCGACCGAGTCGAAGTCCACGAGGCGCGCCAGGCCCTCGGCGAAGGCGCTCAGGACCTCGTCGAGCGAGTCGCTCGAGCCGAGCAGGCGCGTGATCTCGGTCAGCATCGTCGTGCGCAGCGTGCGGCGCTGCAGGCCCCAGACCTGTTCGATCGCCGCGCCCAGCTCACGCCCGAAGCCCGGTGGCAGCGCCGTGCGCTTCAGCGCTCGTGCGCGGCCGAGCAGGACCAGTCGGCCGACGGGCCGAGCGGGCGCGCCGAGCGGGATCTGGAGAACGTGGCGCGTCGACGCGCCGGCCAGCAGGTCGCGCGTCAGGTTTCGGGGTCCCGCGGTGGCGGCGATCGGCTTGGCGTGAGGCGGGTTGAAGACCAGCGCGCCACCGGCGGCCCCGGTCAGCGCGACGAGCCGCCGGAGCGTACGCGCGAGCCCTTCCTCGAGCAAGGCGCCGGCGGCCAGCGAGGTCAGCAGGGCAGGGAACGCGCTCGTCGTCACGGCGGCGTCAGGACCTTCCCCGGCAGGCTGCCGGTGTGCTCGCCGTGCTTGACGACGAAGCGGCCGTTCACCACGACGTGCTCGATGCCCTCGGGATAGCGGTGCGGGTCCTCGTAGGTCGCGCGGTCCGCCACGCGCCTGGCGTCGAAGACGACGAGGTCGGCGCGCGCGCCGGGCCGCACGACGCCGCGGTCGCGCAGGCCGAGGCGCGCGGCCGGCAGCCCGGTCATCTTGTGCACGGCCGTGGCCAGGGGGAACGTGCGCTGCTCGCGCGCGTATTCGCCGAGCACGCGCGGGAAGGTGCCGTAGGAGCGCGGGTGCGGCTTGCCCTCGCCGAGCGGGCCGTACGGCGCCAGCGAGCTGCCGTCGGAGCCGATCATCACGTGCGGGTGGACCAGCGCAGTGCGCAGGTCCGCCTCGTCCAGCTGGAAGAGGATCATGTAGGCCTTCCCGGCCTCCTCCACGATCAGCTCCATGGCCGCATCGATCGGGTCGATGCCGCGGATGCGCCCGATCTCCGACAGGCGCTTGCCCTCGGCGTCTTTGCGCTTCGCGCAGTAGGAGATCATCACGTTCTCCCAGCCGACGCGGTTCACCAGGCTTTCCGCCGAGGGCGATTCCACGGCGGCGCGCACGCGCGCGCGCTCCGCCGGGTCCGTCAGGCGCTTCAGCATCGCGTCGATCCCGCCCTCGAGCGCCCAGTCCGGCAGGAGCGTGCGCAGCGTCGTGCTGGAGGCGGTGTACGGGTAGACGTCCGCCCGCACGTCGAGGCCCTCGGCGCGGGCGGCGTCGATCAGGGCCAGCGCGCGCGACACGTTGCCCCAGTTCGGCCGCCCGGCCGCCTTCACGTGGCTCACCTGTACGGGCAACTCGCCCTCGCGGCCGACGCTGATGGCCTCCCTGATGGCGTCGAGCAGCGTCGCGCCCTCGCCGCGGATGTGGCTCGCGTAGAACCCGCGATAGCGCGCGGCGGCGCGCGCGACGGCGACGATCTCGGCCGTCTCCGAGTACGAGCCGGGCGCGTAGATCAGCCCCGTGGAGAGCCCCCACGCGCCGTCCTCCATCGCGTCGGTCATCAGGCGCTGCATTCGCGTCAGCTCGCCCGAGGTCGGCGAGCGGCGCGCGAAGCCCATGGCCGCGATGCGCAGCGTGCCGTGGCCGACGAGGTGCACGACGTTGAGCGCGGTGCCGTCGGCGTCGAAGGCGCGCAGGTAGTCGCCGAAGCTCGGCCACTCGAACGTCATCCCCTTCGGCACGTAGAGCGCGAAGCCACGGAGCTCCTCGCGGAACTCGGGGGACACCGGAGCCGGCGAGAAGCCGCAGTTGCCGACCACCTCGGTGGTCACGCCCTGGCGGATCTTGGACTCGGCTCGCCGATTCGCCCACAGGCGCCAGTCCGAGTGCGAGTGCATGTCGATGAAGCCGGGCGTGAGGACCTTGCCCGTCGCGTTGAGCGTGGTACCCGCGTGCTCGCGGCTGAGGTCGCCGACGACGGTGATCGTCTCGTCGGTCACGCCGACGTCGACGCGCGAGCCGGAGGCGCCGGTGCCGTCGATGACGGTGGCGCCCTCGATCTTGAGGTCGAGCATCAGCTGTAGGTGGGGGGCCCCGAAATGGCCCGCCCATTGACGTGAGGGGCCCCGAGATGGCCCCTCACACTCCCCAGCGTTCGTCGCGCCCCGGCGAAGCCGTGGCGCTCCTCTAAAGCCGTGACGCGCCTCGATCTCGAGTCGCCGATCATCGGGGCAGCGGCGGCGGCGCCGCCGGACCGAGCGTGCGCTCACACCACACGGCGGCGCCGAGCAGCCGCGTGTCGGCGCCGGGCGCCTGGGCGAGTTGCAGGGCGAACGGCAGCCCCGCGCCCGACACCCCCGAGGGCAACGAGATCGACGGCGCGCCGATGGTCGACCACGGCTGGCAGAGCGAGGCGTCGCCCGTCCAGGCCAGGCCCGCGGGCGCGGCGGCCGGCGCCGTCGGCGACAGCAGCGCGTCGTGCTGCGCCAGGAGCGGCACGATCTCCTCGCGGAAGCGCGCGCGCGTGCGATTCGCCGCCACGTACTCGATGCCCGGCCGCTTGAGGCCGCGCGCGATCATCTCGGCCATGCCGCGGCCGTAGTCGCTCGCGTGCTTGGCGAAGGCGGGCTCGTGATAGGCCGCCGCCTCGGTCTCGAGGATGACCAGGGCGGCCTCCGCGAGGTTCGCGAACGACGGCGGCAGGCGCACCTCCTCGACACGCGCTCCCGCGGTCGCCAGCCGCGCGATCACGCCCTCGAGGTGCTTGAGCAACTCGGGCTCGGCGCGATCGAACAGCTCGCGCGCGACGGCGAGCCGCGGCGCCTCGAGGGGCTCCGGCGCCAGTGAGCGTCCGGCCATGACGCTCAGGACGAGTGCTGCGTCCTCCACCGAGCGCGCGAGCGGGCCGATGTGATCGAGCGAGTAGCCGAGCGGCACGACACCGTCGAGCGGGACGAGGCCATTCGTGCCCTTGAGGCCGACGATGCCGGTGTAGGCGGCGGGCCTCAGGATCGAGCCCACCGTCTGCGAGCCGAGCGCCACCGGCACCGTGCGCGCCGCCACCGCCGCCGCGGAGCCGGACGACGAGCCGCCCGGCGTGTGCGCGGGATTCCACGGGTTGGCCGTCGGCGCCGGGTCGCGATAGGCGAACTGCGTCGTGTGCGTCTTGCCGAGCACGATGGCGCCGGCCGCGCGCAGCCGTGCGACGCAGGTCGCGTCCCGCGTGGGGCGCGTGTGGGCAAAGGCGCGCGCGCCCGCCGTCGTCGGCATGCCCGCGACGTCGATGATGTCCTTGACGCCGATCGGCACGCCATGCAGCACGCCGAGCGTGGCGCCGGGACGCACGGCGGCGTCGGCGGCGCGCGCGGCGGCCCGCGCGCCCGTCTCATCGAGGTGGATCCACGCCTTGATCGCGGGATCGACGGCACGGATGCGGTCGAGGCACGCCTCCACGAGGGCGGCCGCCGTCACCTCACCCGAGCGGACGGCGGCCGCGGCGGCCCGCACCCCGAGCTCAGTGGAGCGCATCGAGCACCTCCGCCACCACCTCGAACCGTCCGAACGAGGGCATCAGGTACGCCCCGGCGTGGCGACGCCGCACCTCGGCGACCAGCGCCTGCGCCATTTCGATCCCGGCGCGCAGCGCGGATTCGCCGGCGTCGCGCAGCCGCGCGCGGACGGCATCGGGCACCGTGATGCCTGGCACCTCGTTGTGCAGGAACTCGGCGTGGCGGGACGAGTGCAGCGGCAGGATCCCGACGAGCACCGGCACCGGGATGCGCCCCGCGCGCGCGAGGAAGCGCTCGAGCGCCTCGAGGTCGTACACGGGCTGCGTCTGGAGCCAGGAGGCGCCCGCCTCGATCTTGCGGTGCATGCGCTCGAGCTCGCGGTCGGGGTCCTCGGCGGCCGGGTTGAGCGCGGCGCCGATGCAGAAGGCGGTGGGATCGCCGATCGAGCTGCCGGTGGCGTCGAGCCCCTCGTTCATGCGGCGCAGGATACCGATGAGACCCACGCCGTCGACGTCGAAGACGGCCGTCGCGTTGGCGTAGTCGCCCGTGCGCGGCGGATCGCCGGTCATGGCCAGGATGTTGCGGATGTCGAGCGCGTGCGCGCCCAGCAGGTCCGCCTGGATCCCCATGAGATTCCGGTCGCGACACGTGAAGTGCATGTTGATGTCGAGCCCCGTGTGATCGCGGATCAGGAGCGCCGTTGCTAGAACCGACATGCGCACGCGGCCGAGCGAGCCGTCGTTGATGTCCACGATCTCGACGCCCTTCTCCTTGAGGAGCTTGGCGCCCTGCACGAGCTTGTCGACCGTGTGGCCGCGCGGGGGATCGAGCTCCACCGTCACCACGAACTCGCGCGCCGCGAGCCTGCGCTGAAGCGGCGTGGGCGGCAGCGTGCGGGCAATGCCGGACGTCTCGGCGACGGCCGGGCGCGTCGTCGCCGGGGCGCGGGCCGCGACCCGGCGCGGACCCGGCAGCAGCCGGTCCAGCGTGGCGCGCATGGCCGCCGTGTGTTGCGGCGTCGTGCCGCAGCAGCCGCCGACGAGGCGGGCTCCCGCGTCCACCATCCGGCCGGCGTAGTCCGCCATGTAGGCGGGCGACGACAAATAGATGAGACGCTCGCCGATGCGGCTCGGCAGGCCGGCGTTGGGCTGGATCGCCAGGGGCAGCCCGCCCGCCTCGGGCACCATGCGCTCCAGCACGTCGTAGAGCGTGGAGGAGCCGACCGAGCAGTTGGCGCCGAGGGCCTGCGCGCCGAGCGCGCGGAGCGTGCGCGCCACCTCGGCGGGCGGGCGCCCCATGAACGTCACGCCCTCGTCGGTGAACGCCATCTGCGCGATCACGGGCAGGTCGGTGATGGCGCGAATCGCCCCCACCGCCAGGGCGATCTCGGCGAGGTCCGAGAAGGTCTCGACGACGAACGCATCCACGCCGCCCTCGAGCAGCGCCTCCGCCTGCTCGCGGAACGCCTCGCGGGCCTCGTCGGCGGTCACGGCGCCGAGCGGCTCCAGGTACTTGCCGAGCGGTCCGATCGAGCCCAGCACCCACACGTCGCGCCCGGCCGACTCGCGCACGTCGCGCGCCAGCCGCGCGCCGCGCCGGTTGATCTCGCGCACCTGCGCCTCGACGCCGTGCACGGCGAGCTTGAAGCGGTTGGCGCCGAACGTGTTCGTCTCGATCGCGTCGGCGCCGGCGGCGATGTAGTCGGCGTGCACGGCCTGGACGACGCGCAGGTTGTTGAGGTTGAGGACGTCGAAGCAGCCGTCCAGCGGCACGCCGCGCGCGTAGAGCATGGTGCCCATGGCGCCGTCGCAGAGGACCGGCCCCTCGGCGAGGCGCTCGCTAAACGCGTGCGGCATGCGTCTGCCTCAGCGCCGCGAGCACGCGCGCGACCACCTGGTCGACGCCGAGCCCGGTCGTGTCCACCGTGACGTGGGCGCGCGCGTAGTAGGGTTCGCGCGCGCGGTACAGCGCCTCGATCTCCGTGGGCGAGCGCTCGAGCATGGGGCGGCCGCCGATGCGCTCCGCGCGCGTGAGCAGCTCACCCAGATCGCCGCGCAGCCACACGACGGTGCCGAGCGCGCGCAGCGCCTCGATGCGGTCGTCGCGGCACGGCAGCCCGCCGCCCGTGGCGATCACGTCGCCGGACTTGAGGGCGAGCGCGGCGAGCGCCTCGCCCTCGAGACGGCGGAACGCGTCCTCGCCGTCCTGGCGGAAGATGTCGGGGATCGAGCGGCCGTCGCGCGAGACGATCATGTCGTCGGTCTCGACGAAGCATCGGCCGAGGCGGCGCGCGAGCAGGCGCCCGCAGACCGACTTCCCCGCCCCCATGAACCCCACGATGACGACGTTGTCGCCCGCCATGTCACGCATCCTATCATCGTAGATGCGCAACTCCGTCGCACGTAGATGCGCAACTCCGTCGCACGTAGATGCGCGACTCCGTCGCACGTAGATGCGCGACTCCGTCGCACGTCGGTGCGCGACTCCCTCGCCCCACCCGGCCACCCGCGGCGACGCGGGCGGCCGGGTGCGCGCGTTCAGGTTCGGGCGCGCAGGGCCGCCAGCACGCGGTCGGGAAGCAGCGGCACCTGCCGCACGCGGGCGCCCGTGGCGGCGAAGATGGCGTTGCTGAGCGCCGGCGCCACCGTCGTCGTGCCGGGCTCGCCCAGGCCCGTCGGATACTCCGTCGAGGGCACGATGTGAACTTCGACGACCGGCACCTCGTCCATCCTGAGCACCTGGTAGTCGTGGAAGTTCGACTGGACGAGCGTCCCGTTGGCCACCGTCCCCCGCTCCTTGAGCGCGTTGCTGACGCCGAAGAGGATGGAGCCCTCGATCTGCGAGCGAGCCCCGTCGGGGTTGACGACGATCCCGCAGTCCACTGCACAGACGATCTTCTCCACCTGGACCTTGCCGGTGGCGGGATCCACGCGCGCCTGGACCACCGAGGCGGTCCAGGTCGGCGTCTTCTTCTCCTGGGCGCTGACGCAGGCGATGCCCCGGCCGGTGTTCGGGGGCAGCGGCGTTCCCCAGCCCGCCTGGTCGGCGGCGAGCCGGAGCACGCGCGCGAGCCTGGGCGCGCTGCCGAGCATCGAAAGCCGATACTGCAGCGGATCGACGCCGGCCAGCTTCGCCAGCTCGTCCATGAACGTCTCGACCGCGAAGAACGTGTAATTCGGCGCCACGGCGCGCACGTAGCCGACAGGGATGCCGGTCTCCACCGGGACGGCGCGCACGAGCTGGTTGGGGATATCGTAGACGTGGTCGGCGCCGTTGAGCGCAAACTGGTCCAGCCCCTTCTTGTCGACGAAGTCCGGTCCCCACCGCTTGCCCGGGTGCGAGGCCACCAGCGTGTTCTCCCAGGCGACGACCTTGCCGTCGCCGGCGAGCGCCGCCTTCACGACCTGCAGGGTGGCCGAGCGATAGAAGTCGCGCTTGAGGTCCTCCTCGCGCGAGCGGATCAGCTTCACGGGGCGCTTCACCTCGCGGGCGATGAGCGCGGTCTCGACCATGATGTCGGGCTCGAGCCGACGCCCGAAACCGCCGCCGAGGTAGTGCTGATGGATGCGGATCTTGGAGGCGTCCACGCCGAGCGTCGCGGCCAGCGTGCCCACCGCGAACGTCTGGAACTGGCTGCCGGTGTAGACGTCGTAGGCGCCGTCGGCGAACCGCACGACGCAGTTCATCGGCTCCATCTGCATGTGGGCCACGTAGTCCGTGGTGTACGTCGCCTCGTGGCGCCGGGCGGCGCCGCTCATGGCGGCCCTGACGTCGCCCTGCTCGTGCCACGCCGCCGCGTTGGGGTCGTCCTTGGCCTGCGCGAACTTGGCGAAGATCGACTCGGTGCTCACGCTGGCGTTCGGTCCCGGGTCCCACGTGACCTTGAGGGCGTCGCGCGCCTTCACCGCGGCCTCGTACGACGTGGCCACCACCGCCACCAGCTGCGGCAGCGTGACGGTCGCGACGTAGCCCTTCACCCGCTTCGCCGCGCTGTCGTCCACGGCCGTGCGGTTGGCGCCCTCGCGCACGGGCGGATAGACCACCTTGGCGTACACCATGTTCGGCAGGAACGTGTCCATGCCGAACTTCGCCTTGCCATTGACCTTGTCGGGGATGTCGAGCCGCGGGATCCACTGCCCCACCACGCGGTAGTCGGCCGGCTTCTTGAGCGTGATCTGCTTGAGCTCGTCCTCGGTGAAGGTCTTCGTGATCGGGACCTTGGCGACGATCTCGCCGTACCGGAGCGAGCGCCCGGTCGGAAGGTGGCGCACCACGCCGCGCTCGGCCACGCAGTCCGCCGCGCTCGCGTTCCACGACTTCGCGGCGGCGTCGATCAGCGCCAGGCGCGCGGCAGCCCCCGCGCGCGACAGCGTGTCGAACGTCCAGTTCACCGACCAGCTGCCGCCGGTCAGCATCAGTCCGAACTTGGGATCGTTCGTCGGATAATCGACGCGGACGTCCTTCCAGTCCGCCTCGAGCTCCTCGGCGACGATCTGCGCCAGCGCGGTGCCGACCCCCTGCCCCATCTCGGCCTTGGTGATGTGCACGGTGACGAGGCCGTCGGGCGTGATGGTCAGCGCGGCGCTCGGGTCATAGGCGGCGGCGCCGGCGGCATCGCCGGGGCCGACGAGCGGAAAACGAATCGTGAGGGCGGCGCCGGCCGCGGCGGCCGACGCGAGGAACGCGCGTCGCGTCACCCGGCTCTTCATGACCGCACCCCCTGCGCGGCGCGCTTGATCGCGCGCTTGATGCGCGGATACGTCGCGCACCGGCAGATGTTGCCCGACATGGCCGTCACGATGTCCTGGTCGCTCGGATTCGGATTGCGGGCCAGGAGCGCCGCCGCGGCCATGAGCTGGCCGGACTGGCAGTACCCGCACTGAGGCACCTGCTCGGCGATCCAGGCGACTTGCAGCGGATGCCGGCCGGCCGGGTCCAGGCCCTCGATGGTCGTGATCTTCTTGCCCGCGGCCTGCGCCACCGTCGTCTGGCACGAACGCACGGCCCGGCCGTCGAGATGCACCGTGCACGCTCCGCACTGCGCGACGCCGCAGCCGAACTTCGTGCCGGTGAGCTGGAGCCGCTCGCGGATCACCCACAGGAGCGGCGTACCCGGGTCCACGTCGACCGTGTGGGACTTGCCGTTGATCAACAATGTCGCCATGACGCCTCCTGCGCGTTGGAGGAAGGGCAGCTATTTGGTGGCGGGGAGCCTACCACGAAACAGCCCGGTCGGGACCGGCGCGCGCGGGGCACGGCGGGGTCGTGCGAGACCCGTGTTTCGGGTACTGCGTCGGATCCGGCTGTGAATCGGTGCTCGTCGACAGGCGCAACCCATCGTCGATTTGCGTGGTCGAGCACGATTCCGCCGTGCCCCGCGCGCGCCGGCCCCGAGCGACCCGCCCCGCGCCGCTCAGCTGCGGCGCGGCTCGACCCAGAGGGTGCGCACGACCTCCCAGGCGCCGGCCAGGAATGGCACCGCGACGAGGCCGCCGACGAGGCCGCCGAGTTGGAAGCCGGCGAGCAGCGCGACGAGGACGGCGAGCGCGTGCAGGCCGGTGGCGCGGCCCACGAAGTACGGCGCGAGCAGCTTGCCCTCGATCGTCTGGCACAGGACCATCACGGGCAGCGTGATCCCGGCCCGGACGACGCCGTCGTTGAGTGCGGACAGCGTGGCGAGAACGGTCGCGATCGTGGCGCCCACGAAGGGCACGACGTTGAGGACGGCGGCGAGGGCGCCGATGAGCAGCGCGTACTTGACGCCGAGAAGCGCCAGCGCGACGGCGATGAGCACGCCGACGAAGAAGCTCGACACGATCTGGCCGCGCACATAGCCGCCGATACGGTTGAGCACGGCGGGCGCCAGCCGCGTCGCCGTCGCGCGGTGCTCGCGCGGCAAGAGCGCCAGCAGCGTGTGGCCGATCTCGCGCGTGTCGATCACGAGGTAGGCGGCGATGACGAGGACGGCCAGCAGCTCGAACACGGCGCCGACGACGCCGGTGGTGAGGCGCATCGCGTTGCCGAGCAGGATCCCCGCGATCCCTTCGACCTTGTCGGCCTTGGGCGCCGGCAGCGACGCCCCCCACTGCCCGAGCCAGTAGTCGACGATGCCCAGCCACCCGCGCACGTTCTCGACGAGCCTGGGGAGCTGGTCCATGAACTGCCCCCACTGCTCGCTGAGCGCCGGCCACAGGAGGCGGCCCATCAGCGAGAACACGCCGGCGGCCACGACGTAGACGCCGAGCACGACCAGGCCGCGCGGCACATGCCAGCGCTCGCCCGCGCGCGCCGCCGGCAGGATGGCCGCGGCGATGATGAGCGCGACGAAGCCCAGGATCCAGACCTGCCAGGTCGCGACGAACAGCCAGACGGCGGCCGCGACCCCGAGCACCTGGACGATCATCGGCCACGGCAGGCGGGAGCTCACGGCCTCATCATACGTGGCTCAGCGATGGACGGTGCGGCGGGCGGGCGTCCGGCGATACGCGCAATCGCGCATCCAGCAGCGCGCGCACTGGCTGAAGTAGTGATCCACGCGCGCGCGCGCGCCGGCGCCGACGAGCAGCGAGATCGACTTGCCCGGCGTCATGAAGCACGCCGCGTTCAGCGTCACGCCCACCGGCGAGCCGGGACACAGCCGGAACAGCGTGTGCTGCTCGGCGACATCCCAGTCCGCGTAGCCGGGGCTGATGCGGTTCGTCACGGCGAGCCCCGCCGCGAGGCCCTGCTGGCAGAGGACGTCGTTCAGGTACTCGGCCAGGCTCTCGACCGCGCCCGAGCCGACGCTGTCGAGCATCGAGGCCAGCGGCAGCTCGCGCGACTCCCAGAGCGCGGCCACGCGCCGCTCGAGCGCATCGCCGATCGTGACCACCGCGGCCGCGACGTATTCGACCTCGCCCCAGCGCTCGCCCGTCAGCGGAATCGTCAGCACCTCACCGCCGGCCTCGAGCGTGTCGGGGCCGCGCGCCTCCACCGGCAGCCAGCGGACGACGGCGCGCGGGAGCATGAGCCGCGTGCCCTCCGCGAGCGCGTCGTCGAAGAGCGCGCGGACGTCCGGCGTGGGCGCGTCGACGCCCTTCTTGTAGCCCTGGAAGCGGAGGACCTCGTCGGGATCGATGGCGAGCGGCAGGTCGGCGAGGACCTGGACGCCGAGGGGCAGCACTACTTCTTGCGGCGTCGCACGCCCCACACAGGCTAGCCTCGCGCGCCGGGCGCGCTGCGGCGTCGCACGCCCCACACAGGCTAGCCTCGCGCGCCGGGCGCGCTGCGGCGTCGCACGACCTCGGCGATGAGGCGGATGTGCTCGGCGTTGGAGCCGCAGCACGCGCCGACGATGTTGCAGCCCGCGTCGAGCAGCGCGGGATACTCGCGCGCCATCGCCTCGGGGCCCAGCTCGTACGTCACCGTGTCGCCCGTGGTGATCGGCAGCCCCGCGTTCGGATACGCGACGAGCGGCGCGTCGGTGACCTGCCGCATCTCGCGGATGATCACGATGGCGCGATCGGGACCGCGCCCGCAGTTCATGCCGACGACGTCGGCGCCGGCGGCCAGGAGGTTCTTGGCGACCTCCGCCGGGCTCTCGCCCCACATCGTCCGGTCGCGGTCGTGCAGGTCCTCGAACTGGAAGAACATCGTCGCCATCACGGGCAGGTCGGTCACCGCCTTGCACGCGCGGATGGCCGCCGTCGCCTCCTGCGGAAACATCATCGTCTCGACGGCAAACAGATCCACGCCGCCTTCCGCGAGCGCCGCGGCCTGCTCCCGGAACGTCTCCTCGTACTCCTCGTCGGTCACGCCCGCGTCCAGCGCGTAATCCTGGGGGAGTCGGCTCGTGGGGCCGATGGAGCCCGCGACGAAGCCGCGCGCGGGCGCGACCTTGCGCGCGAGCCGCGCCCCCTCGACGTTCAGCTCACGCGTGCGGTCGCCCAGCGCGTACTCGTTGAGCTTGAGCCGCGCGCCGCCGAACGTGTTGGTCTCGACGATGTCGCTGCCCGCGTCGAAATAGCCCTTGTGGATGCCGGCCACGACGTCGGCGTGGGTGTCGTTCCACAGCTCGGGGCACGCGCCGTTGAGCAGGCCGGCCGCGAACAGCATGGTGCCGTAGCCGCCGTCGAAGACGAGCGTGTCTCCGGCCTTGACGCGCTCCACGACCTCCCAGCCGCGCGACTTCATGCCGAGACCGCCACCCCGAGCAGCATCTTCGCCTTCACCACGGCCAGCGTCGAGTCCCTGGCGTAGCCGTCGGCGCCGATTTCGTCGCAGAAGGCCTGGCTCACGGGGGCGCCGCCCACCATGACCTTCACGCGCTCGCGCAGGCCCGCCTTGATCAGCGCGTCGATCGTCCGCTTCATGCCGGGCATCGTCGTGGTCATCAGCGCGGAGATCCCGACGATGTTGGCGTGGTGCTCCTCCACCGCGGCCACGAACTTCTCGGGCGCCACGTCACGGCCGAGGTTCACGACCTTGAAGCCGGCGCCCTCGAGCATCATGGCGACCAGATTCTTGCCGATGTCGTGCAGGTCGCCCTGCGCGGTGCCGATCACGACGATGCCGTGGTAGTCGTCGCCCTTGGCGGCGGCGGTGATGAGCGGCTTGAGGAGATCGAGCCCGGCGTACATCGCGCGCGCGGAGAGCAGCACCTGGGGGACGTAGTACTCGTTGCGACGGAACTTCTCGCCGACGACATCCATACCCGGGATGAGGCCCTTGAAGATGAGGTCCTTGGGGTCCATGGAGAGGGCGAGCCCTTCGCGCGTCTTGGCGGCCACGGTGTCCCTGTCGCCGATGATCAGCGCCCGCGACATCTTCGGATAGTCGAACGGCTCGCTCATGCCCCTCCCGCGCGCATCGTCGTGTTCAGCCGAGTTCTAACACGGGGCCGCGGGCGCGGCAATCACTTCGCGCGGGTGCTCAGGTACTCGGCGACCGTCGGTGCCCACTCAGGGTCGAGCGACGTGGGCAGGACGGCGTAGATCTTCACCGGCTGGCTCTTGCCCTTCACGGTGACGTCACCGAGCTCCTTGGTCACGAACTGGTCCTTCACCAGCACGTAGGTGGACTCGCTGATGATGATGTTGCTCTTGTAGTCCTTGGTGATCGACTCCAGGCGCGCGCCGAGGTTGATGGTGTCGCCGATGGCCGTGTACTGCAAGAGCTGCCTGGAGCCCAGCGTGCCCACCACTGCCTCGCCCGTGTTGATCCCGACGCCGTTGCGGATGGCGATGCCGAGCTTCTCCTCCCAGCGCTTGGATACGGCCAGCGTCCGCTCCTGGAACTCGAGCGCCGTGCGTACGGCCTTGACAGCGTGCTCGGGATCCTCGAGCGGGACGTTGTAGAGCGCCATCACGCAGTCGCCGATGAATTTGTCGATCGCACCGTCGTGTTTGTAGACGATCTCGGTCATCTCCGTCAGGTACTCGCGCAATATCTCTTCCACCTGCTCCGGCTGTAGCTGCTCGGAGAGCGAGGTGAAGCCGCGGATGTCGGAAAAGAGCACGGTCACCAGGCGCCGGCTCGTGGTGAGGCTGCCCTCATCCTTGTGGCGGACGACTTCTTTCACGACGGCCGGCGAGAAGAACCGCGACAGCTGCCGCCGCTCGCGCTGCTCGCGCACGAAGTGCTCGACGACGGTGCCGCCGTAGCCGAGCACGAGGGCCCACGTGCCCGCCATCCCGCGCATCCACACGTCCATCAGGACGAAGCCGGCGTAGGCCGCGAGCGTGAGGATCAGCCAGAGTCCCGTCGCCGCCAGCAGCGCGCGGAACGCGTGCAGGCGCACGACGAGGGCACATCCGAGGAAGCCGGCCACCACCGCCAGAGCGGTAGACACGGGTTGCGGCACTTCGCGGATCGGGTTGCCGCGCACCAGCGTCTCGAGCGCGTTGGCGTGGATCTCGACGCCCGGCATGTCGCCGGCGGGCGCGAACGCCGTCGGGAACTGGTCGTGCAGGATCGGACTCGTGGGTCCGATGAGGACGATCTTGTCCTTCCAGTGCTCCGACGGGATCTCACCGCGCACGACCCTATGGTAGGAGACCCACGGATAGGTGGTTCGACCGCCTCGAAAGTTGATGAGGATCGACGGCGACGTCGGAAGCGGGGCCACCGGAAAGCCGGACTTGGCAAGCAGCCTGTGGAGCGTCGTGTCGAATGCGGGCATCGGCGCCAGCTGCTCCGGCGTCACCATGAGCGGCACCCGGCGGACGTCGCCATCGGCGTCGGCATGCATGTTGACGGGCGCGACGGCCGCCGCACCCCGCCGGAGCACCGGAATGGGGAAGTTGAAGGTCTCGCGCCTGGTGTACGGCTGGATGTCCTTCGTGTATGCGGCGCCGAGCACCACGTTGCCCGCGAACGCGATCGCCTTGCCGAACGCATCGTCGTCTTTGGGGCCGCGCGAAGAGGGTGCATCGAAGATCAGGTCGATGCCGATCAGTCGCGGCTTGCCGGCCGCCAACTGCATCAGCAGCTCGGCGTGACGCGCGCGGGCGAACGGCCACTGCTCGTTCATCTCGGTGAAGGTGGACTCGTCGATCGTCACGATCACGATCTGCGGCATCGGCTCGCGGCTGCCGCGCAACTCGAAAAGCTGGGCGAGCGACCAGTGCTCCTGGGCGTCGAGCAGACCGAACTGCACGAGGACGACGACGGCGACGCCCGCCAGGATGCCGGCCAGATGCTTGCGGCCGATCCTACGGATCCGGGACCACGAAACCTTCATCTTCGACAATGTATGCTAGTCTAGGCTGGGAATGAAGATACGAGTGCTCGGCGCCTATGGAGCCGAAGGACTCGGTCAGCGTCCCACGTCCTTCCTCGTCAACGACCGAATCCTGATCGACGCGGGCACGGTTGGTGGTGCGCTGACCATGCCCGAGCAGACCCACATCGAGCACGCGCTCATCACGCACTCCCACCTCGATCACGTCGCCGGCCTCGCCTTCCTCACCGAGACGCTCGCGTTCTCGGAGACGCGCGTGCCGCTGACGGTGGCGAGCCTCGAGCCCGTGGTGAACGCGCTGCGGGCGAGCGTCTTCAACAACGTGACGTGGCCGGACTTCGCGCAGATTCCTCCGGACGCGCCGGTGATGAAGTACCGGACGCTGGTGGAGGACGCCGAGCAGCGCGTGGGCGACGCGTGGGTGACGCCGGTGCCGGTGAACCACACGGTGCCGACGACGGGCTTCATCGTCCACGACGGCGGCACCGGGTTCATCTTCTCCGGCGACACGGGCCCCACGGAGGCGTTGTGGAAGGCGGCCCGCGGCCTGCGCGGCCTGCGCGCGGCTTTCGTGGAGTGCGCGTTCCCGAACCGGATGGCGAAGCTGGCGGAGGTGGCGCGGCACATGACGCCCGACCTGCTCCGCCGCGAGCTCGACAAGCTGCCGCCCGACCTTCCCGTCTGGATCTATCACATCAAGCCGCAGTTCTACGACGAGATCGTCGACGAGCTGTCGCGCGTCGACGCCGGTCACATCATCGTCCTCGAGCAGGACAAGACCTACACGCTGTAGTCAGGCGCGCGACGCGTCGGGCACCAGCACCACCGTCTCGCTCGACAGCTCGACGCGCACGCGCTCGCCGAGGCGGAAGATGCGTCCCTCGTGCTGCGACGGCAGCTCCACGCGCACCGGCGTCACCGCGCCGATGTCGACCTCGTAGAGCTGGCGCGCCCCCTCGAACACGCGCAGGCTGACCGTGCCCGGCAGGCCGGGCCCACGGCCCATGGCGGCGTCGGTCATCGACAGCAGCTCCGGCCGCAGCACGAGGAGTCCGCGGCCGCCCTCGCGATACTCGCCCACGCCCGCCACCGGCACGCGGTGGCCCGCCTCCGTCTCGACCACCACGCCGAGGTCGCGCACCTCGACGACGCGCACGGGCAGGAAGTTGGCGGGACCGAGCGCCTCGGCCACCACGCGCGTGCGCGGGTGCTGGTACACCTCCGACGGCTCGCCCAGCTGCGCCACCTGGCCGTCGGACAGCACGGCGAGCCGGTCGGACAGCGCCAGCGCGTCGGCGGCGTCGCGCGTGGCGTGGATCGTCGTGACCGCGAGGTCGCGATGCAGCTTGGCCAGCTCGATCCGCAGCGTCTTGCGCGTCAACGGATCGAGATGGGCAAGCGGCTCGTCCAGCAGCAGCACGCGCGGCTCCGGAGCGAGCGCGCGCGCCAGCGCCAGCCGGCGCCGCTGCTCGAGCGTGAGCTCGGGCGGGCGGCCGTCGGGCACGTCGGCGAGCCCGAGGCGCGTGAGGACGGTCTCCACGCGCCGCTGGACGTCGCCGGCGCTCAGGCGCTGCTGCTCGAGCCCGAACGCGATGTGCTCGCGCACGCTCATGTGCCGCCAGAGCGCGCCCTCCTGGAAGACGTAGCCGATCGAGCGCGCGGCGGGGGCGAGGCCGCCGAGGTCCTGCCCGTCCACCACCACGCGGCCGGCGGTGGGGGTCATGAAGCCCGCGACGGCGCGCAGGACGTCGGTCTTGCCGGAGTGCGGCGGGCCGAGGAACGTGAAGAACTCGCCGTAACGGACGTGGACGCTGATGCCCCCGAGCCCCGGCGGCACGCCGCCGCGCGTGGCCAGCGCGTCGAGCCGGATGTCGACGAGCGGCCGGCTCATGCGCGCCGCGGGCTCGCGCCGCGCGCGAGCGGCACGCAGGCGAGCCCGATGAGCGCCAGCGACGCGTAGAGCACGCCCGGCAGGGACCAGGCCAGCAGCGTGGTGGCAAGCACCGGTCCCACGAAGGCGGCGCCGATCCGCGCGGAGTTCACCACGCCGATCGCCACGCCGCCCGCCGACTGCGCGATCCGCGCCACGGCGAGCGGGAACACCGGCGCGATGCACGCGACTTGCAGGAAGCGCAGCGCGCCGTAGACCCACACGCTCCGCACCGCCGCCAGCGCGACGACGAAGATCGACGAGAGCACGAGGAGCCCTGGGATCAGCCGCCGCTCGGGCACGAGCTCGGCCAGCCGCGCCGCGAGCACCGAGCCGAGGGCGGCGGCGACGGCCGAAGCGAAGATCACGAGGCCGCCGACCTCTAACGTGCGGTCGTCGGCGACCCCGAGGTCGGAGAGCACCCGCGGCAGGATCGAGGTGAGGAAGAAGATCTGCGTCGAGCCGCCGAGCACGATGCCGGCCACCGCGAAGACGTCACGCCAGTTCGGCCGCGCCGCGCTCGGCCCCGGCGCCGCGCCGTCCTTCTGATCGGGCACGCCCCAGCGGACGAGCGCGCCGCAGCCGAAGAGGATCACGGCGCCGAGCACGAACGACGCGCGAAAGCCGAGCCGCGCGGCGGCGATGGCGCCGACGAGCGGGCCGATCACCTGCCCGATCGTCATGCCCGACTGGATCGCCGCCACCTGGCGGCGCACGTCGCGCGGATCGTCGGAGCGGCCGGCGCTGACGAAGGCGAACGTGGAGGCGGCGCCGGTGATGCCGAGCACGATGCGGCACAGGAACAGCTCGATCAGCGTGCGCGCGGCGGCCGTGCCGAGGAAGGCGAGACCCTGGGTCACCTGGACCATCGCGTAGAGCGTCTTGGGGTTGCCGCGCTCGGCCCAGCGGCCCCAGAGCGGCGCCGTGACCACCGTGGCGAGCGGCGTGACGCCCATGATCCAGCCCGTCCACGTGAGCGTGCCCGCGGCGTCCGACGTCGAGATGCGCTGGATGTGGAACGGCAGGCTGATGTAGACGAACGACCACGAGAACGAGCCGAAGAACATGGCGAGCGGCAGGATCTGCCGCTCGTCAAATCGCGCCGAGCTCACCGCACCACAGTACCACCACAATGTTGGCCGGTTGACGTCGGACGTGACGCACCGTCGGACGATCGACGCGCGCCCGGCGCCGCCTCACGCAATTTCGCGCTATGACGGCGCGGCACTCCGCTTGCTCGCACCGCCCGTAGCGATTTTGACATCGGACCGAATCGTTCTCCTCATCTCGACGGGAGCCACCGAAGCATGGACGCGCCCTACCATCTGATCGGCCAGTTCCTGAGAGAACATCCGGACTTCTTCTGCGTCGACTGTCTCGCCGCCGCCATCAAGGCGCCGCCGGGCCAGGTCAGCATGGCCACCCAGCGACTGCTGGCGGGCGAGGCGGCGTTCGCCTCGCGTCTGGACGTCTGCTCGCGCTGCGCGCGCCGACGGACGGTGATCAGGGTCGCCGCCTAGCGCGGCGGCGGCACCCAGCAGTCCGGCGTCGCGCCGGAGCCTCAGGACCGCCGCCCCGCGAAAAGTCTGCTCGCGAAGGTGTGCGGGATCCGTCCCTACTTCTTCTGTCCGGGGCACGTCTCCCAGCCGCCGGCGTGGTGATTCTGCGCGCAGCTGCGGCACCACTGAACCGTTGTCGCGCACCTTGGGCACGGCCTCGGTTTGTTCAGACGGTCTTCCTCGAAGGCGCGGCATGGTTGGCGCCCTTGCGAGTACGGACTGATCGGGTTGGGCATGGGGTCTCCTCGAAGACTGCGGTGAGCGCGTCAAAGTCGCCTGCGAAGTAGGCGAAGGAGCGCAGTCTCAGTCATCATCGCGCGGGAGCCACCCGGTGGCGCCATTGGACCTTCGTCCAACGTCAAGGCTGCTGAGACCGAGCGAGACAAACCGTCAGCGCGGCTGAACGATGACCCGTTGCTTACGCCGCTGCAGCCAGCATTCGGGGTGAAAGAGCGCGCGCTTGTATCCGACGGCCCGGGCGAGATCGGGTATGACCTGATCGCAGGCGGCGCAGGGTTGCCCCGGGCCATCGAACGGCGTCGACGTCCGTCGCTCGTTGCGAAACGGCACGACGACGCCGGGGCAGGACCCCTGGCTCGCGGCGGCCACCGCGCGAGCGAGGTCGTCGGCCTCGACGGGTTTCCTGAGATAGTCGAACGCGCCGGCCTTCAACGCCACCCGCCGGGCCGGGCCGTCGCCCGAGTCACCCAGCATGACGACCGCGATCGACGTGTCCAGCTCGTGCAGCTGACGCATCACCTCGAGCCCGGTGCGGTCACAGAGCTCGACGTCGAGGATGACGACGTCCGGCCGGCTGAGGGACGCCAGCATCAAGCCGTCGCCGCCGTGCAGCGCCAGCTCGACGGTGTACCCGAGGCCGGCGAGCCCATCGTGAAGCGACTGAGCCAGTGCCGCATCGCTCTCGACGATCAGGATCGCGCCGCTCATGAGGACCCCCTGTTGCGCGACGTAAAGAGCAATGACGGTGCCGAACGGGGTGGCTACGTAAACGCGCGATTGTTCGGGCGACGGCCCCGGCGTCGTGAGGCCGGCGATGCGAAGTTCATCCGACGATGTGGCACACCCCGGTCAGGAAAAGGCCGCTCTCAGCGTCGTGAGTGGGACCGGCGCAGGCTCGCAGCAATGAGGTGATCGAGATACCTGAGATCGAACGGCTTCGGCACATAGCCGAAGGCTCCGTTCTGAATCGCCTCGACGGTCACCGGCAGCTCTGCGTTTCCCGTCACCATGATGACCGCGATAGACGAGTCGATTTTCACGATCGCTTTCAGGGCTTCGACGCCGTTCATGCGCGGCATGTTGACATCCAGGAGCACGACGTCCGGACGCCGCTGCGAGATGGCGATGAGCGCATCGACCCCATCCGTCGCTGTCTCGACGTCGAACTTGGACGCGAGAAAGTACGCCAGGAGCATATCGAGGAGGTCAGGCTCGTCGTCAACAATCAGGATGCGGGTGGCGGTCGGCGGCGTGTTCATGCTTGACGGTACGCCGTTCGTAGCGGCTCCGATTCGGGGGAGAGGAGCTCGAGGACGGCCACTTCGGCGTCACGCGAAAATGTCACGATCTCGCCGGATTCGTCCGTCGCGTTGATGAGCTGTAACACCCCATCAATCGGACACTGAAGAGGCACGACCAGCATCGACGTCGTCCGGAAGCCGGTCGTGCGGTCGATACGCGGATTGAAGGAATATGGTTTGTCGAGCGGAATCGCGTAGGCGTCAGAGATGTTCAAGGTGGTTCGCTTGACCGCGACATACGCGGCGATGCTGCGTTCGGTCCACGGCAGGGGCGTTCGTGTCAGTAGCTCGGCAGAGCCCGCGTGCCCGACCGTCCGGGCGAGCTCGTCATTTTGCGTCACGAGGAATCGGAGGCCATCAGCTTCTTGCTGATAGACGGTACCGGCCTGGGCCCGTGTGCAGCGGCGGGCGGCGCTCAGCAGGTTGAGAAGGGTTGCAAGGGTCTCTACGTTCATGAGCCCCCAAGGGGGTTGCCGCCGGCCGACAGGGTGCTCGGGGACCTTGGCCGATAAGGCGATCCGGGTATTCGGGCAGCAACGGCGGTGCCACGCGGCTGACCTCACTTCGAGGGCGCTAAACATCCGTCGCAAAAGCCGCCGTGCGCTTCCCCTGTCACGCCTGGCGGACAATCCTCACTCAGGCAGGCAGGTCGATCTCGGCAAGGAATCGATCAGCGGCGACTCAGGCCGATCAGGCCCGCCAGGGGTACACTCGCTCCGGCGATGACGAGGGTCACCCCCCTGGCCTTCAGTTCCCGGTGGGCGCGCTACACGAGCGCCGTGGCCATCGTCGTCATCGTCGTGGGGATCAGAGCCTACGTGATTCCGGGCTGGAGCCTCTCACACCCGTATTTGCTCTTCTACCCCGCCATCATGCTTGCCGGCTGGCTCGGCGGCTTCGGGCCGGGTGTGTTGGCCACCATCCTGGCTGCCCTCTCGCTGGCGTTCCTCTGGCTGCCGCCGCTCTACTCTCTCCGCATCCAGCGCGTCGAGGACGCCAGCGGCTTGATGGTGTTCGTGGCCATCGGGTTCGCGATCAGCTTCCTCAACGAGGCACGCTTGCAGGCCGAGCGCCGCGCCGAGGCGGCGGAGGCGGAGATGCGGCGCGGGGAGGAGCGGCGCACGCGGCCCCCGTAGCGGCCTCAGTTCACGTTGACTTCCACGTCCATGGTCGTCAGCCATTCGAGCACCAGCTGCCATGAGCGGGGATCGTGTCTTCGCCAGCGGATGATCGCTTCTGCTGGGATTGCCACGACGCGAAGGGGTCGCCAGCGAACAGCCTCCACCAGGTTCGCGAGATCTGTTGGGCCGCCCCGGAGTTGGTGGATGAGGTTCTCCGTGGGCTCGTCTATCGTCACGAGCTGAGGACCCGTGAAGGAACGAATCACGACATCTGCGGACACGGGATTCGCGTAAGCGTAAGCAGATTCCGTCGCCATAGCCCTCGTGCCTCCCACGGTCGTAGGGGCAAGCCGCGTGCCGAAGGTCGCTGCTTCGGGATTTCAGAGCGGGTTCAGTCACTTACACGCCAGGCCACGCCGTCGTTTGGCAACTTCCTGTCCTCCCGGGCTGGTGGAAAAGCGTCCGCCGCGGTCAACGTGCTGGGCTTTCAAGAGGGGCGTGAGTTCGCCGCCAACGCTGAGGCCGTGCGCGTGCAAACTCTTGCGCGCCGCCGCTTGCGGACGGCGGCGCGCCCTGGGAGACTCGTCGCCGCTGAGGCGAGCGTGAAAATCGGACGGCGAGGATCTTGACACCAAGGAGGACCACGCACATGAGGTTCAGCCGGCTTGGACCACTCGTAGTCGCGGCACTGGTCCTCTGCGGCCTGAGCGCCACCGCGAGCGCTCAGAGCCGGGTGGACACCAATGTGGTGTATGGGATGTACTCGGGCGCGGCGTTGTTGCTGGACGTCCACTATCCGGCGCGGCCGAATGGCTTCGGCATCATCTTCATCCCCGGCAGCGGTTGGTCCGCGCCGCTGGGTTACGCGGCGGCGCCGCTGAAGGAATCCAACCAGGTCGAGATGTACGTGCCGTCGCTCACCCAGGCGGGATACACCGTCTTCGCCATCACCCATCGCGCCACTCCGACATTCCGCTATCCCGCGCCTCTCGAAGACGCGCAGCGCTCCGTGCGCTTCATCAGACACAATGCCGCGAAGTATGGAATCAATCCCGCGCGCATCGGCGGCGCCGGAGGCTCATCGGGTGGCCATCTGGTGAGCATGCTGGGGACCATCGGCGGACCGGGGGACGCGAGCGATACCGATCCCGTCAACCGTGAAAGCGCCAGGCTCCAGTGCATCGTGGCGCGAGCGGCCCCGCTCGATCTCCTGCGGATGAGCCCCAGCATCGCCAAGGAAGCCGTCGCGCTGCTCCTGGGCGTGAGGGTGATCGAGGCCACGCCGAAGACCTCGGTAGAGTACAAGACCGCGTGGGCCGCGTCGCCGATCAACCACGTATCTCCGGAGGCGGCGCCGTCTCTGCTCATTCACGGCGACGTGGACCAGACCGTTCCGTTCCACCAGTCCGAGATGATGGAAGCCGCCCTGAAGAAAGCAGGCGTGCCGGTGAAGCTGCTGCGCATCGCGGGCGGAGACCATGGTCCGACGTTTCCGGGCGCGACGAATCCTCCCGACTACAAGGCGGAGATGGTGAAGTGGTTCGACACCTATCTCCGCAAGGCTGGACCTTAGTCGCCAGCTACGTGCTTATCGCGGGCGGCAGGAGGCAGAAGCCCTGGCTCTCGAGCGGCTGCGGGATCCGGTGCTCAGGCGGATTCAGCCCGCGCCGCGGCGGCTGAGTTATTGTCCCCGGTACCGGCACAGACCGCTGTACCACATGCCGCCGGCGTACGCGCATCGCTCTTCGTCGGAAGGCAGTGAGCCCGGCTGCGCCAGCCTCGCGCAGCCGGCGAGCATCGAGAGCCCGCACAGCAGGGCCAGTACCGTCGCGGCGATCCTCACGGTCCGCTGTCCGCGATAATCAGACTCGATCGGCAGGGCTTGCCTCGGCCACAGGAGGCCACAGATGCGGCGGTGGGCGACACCCATTTGCGCGGACGTCTCAGCTCTGGCATCAATGGAGGTACTCCGCAAACCGCGTCACGAGGTCGGTGAATTCTGAGAGAAAGAAGTACGGCGCCATCACCTGCAACGTGAAGTAACGCTTGTCGAAGGCCTGTGGCACCGCGGCGGCTCCGAGATATTTGCCGGTGCGCAGTTCCATGTTTCCCACCACGCCACCGCGCTGCGGTCCGATGGTTTCGCGAGCGTGCTGCCATTCGCCGGTCTTGAGTGGCTCGTGAACCATGAAGCGGCGCGTACGCGCTTCGAAGTGAATCGTGGTTTCTGCGTAAAGGCGCTCGAGAGGACGAACCTCATCAGAGCCACGTGCGTGACCAACGCGGGCGACCGGCACGAACATCGTCGCCGCCATCCCCGCAATGAAAGCGCGGCGATCCATCACTCGATCACCTGATCAGCCCGCGCCAGTACCGACGGCGGGATCGTCAGGCCGAGGGCCTTGGCGGTCTTGAGGTTGATGACCAGCTCGAATTTCCTCGGCTCCTCTGTCGGCTAACTGCGCGTCAGCGCGGGAGGATGCAGAAGCCCTGGCTCTCGATGCCGAGCGCGACGTTGAACTTGCTGCGGAAGTTCTCGAGGGCGGCGGCCGCGGTCAGCTCGACCACCTGCGCTTCCGAGAAGTGGCGGCGGGCCTCCGCGAACAGCTCGTCGGTGACCTTCTGGCCCGTGATCGTCATGGCTTCCGCGAAAGCGAGCGCCGCGCGCTCCGGCGCCGAGTAGTGGCGGCTCGTCGCGAACGAGGCGACCTCGCGGATCTTGTCCTCCGACGCGCCCTCCCGCAGACCGCGGGATGAGTTGATGTCGACTCAGAACGGGCAGCCGTTGATGAGCGAGACGCGGAGATAGACGAGCGCGAGCAATTCCTTGCCGAGCAGCCCCGAGCGGTCCACGGCCGCCGACAGCGCCTTGGCGGCCCGCATGACGCCCGGCGTGTGAGCCTGGACCTTCGTGGTGTTGAAGACGGCGCCGAAGGTCGCCTCCTCCTTCGCGAACGTCTCCTTCAGAATCGGATCATCGCCGGGATCGGTGATCTCGCGGACTCGAGGCACGGCGCGATTATACCTCTGTCATCAGCGTGTCCCCGCAGCCTGGGTGGTCAGATATTGCTCGATCGAGGGCAGTGCGTCGAGCAGCACGTTGCCGACGACGGCCAGGCTCTGCGCGGAGACCTTGTCGAGCGTGTCGTCGGCCGTGTGCCACGGTGGATAGTCGAAGTCGATCAGCAACGCGGCGGGCACGCCCGCCTTCAGGAACGGCACGTGGTCGTCCTCCACCGGCAGCGGGTCGTTCAGGAAGTGCCTGGAGTAACCGAGCCGCGCCGCGCTCGCCCAGAGGATGTCGGTCAGCCATAGCGTGGAGTACGTGTCGCGACGGATGTTGAGGTCGCGGTCGCCGATCATGTCCACCAGCACCAGCGCGCGCGGCAACCGGCCCGTGCGCGCGAGCTCGGCCGCGAGGTGCCGGGAGCCGTACAGACTGTCGGTGGCCGTCCACGACTCGAACGCCTCCTCGCCGTCGAACCACACCAGCCACAGCGTGTACTCGCGCGGCGCCTTCGCCAGCCGGCGCGCCAGCTCGATGAGCAGCGCCGCGCTGGAACCGCCGTCGTTGGCGCCCACGAAGCGGAACGACTTGAAGAGCTTGGTGTCGTAGTGGCCGGCGAGCACGACGACGTCAGGGCGACGTCCCGGCAGGCGTGCCACGACGTTGGCCATGCGCAGGCGTCCCTGCGGCGTGGCGGCCTCGAACGTCCGCACCTCGGCCTCGACGCCGGCCTTCCGGAGCTCGCCGACGATGTAGGTGCGCGCTCGCTCGCCGCCGGGTGAGCCGGCCACGCGCGGCCCGATGGCCACCAGCCGTTCGACGTGACGGAGCGCGGCGGCGCCGTCCACCCGGACGGCCGGCGCCTGGGCGGCGCCCGGCTGCGCGCCGCCGGCGAGCACCGCGAGGACCAGCGTCAGCGCGAGCGTCGTCACGCGGGCGCTCATTGAGGCCCCCTGGAGGCTATCGCCGTCCCGGCGCCGGCTTGACGCCGGCGGCGCCGAAGTACTGCATGGTCAGCACGAAGTTGCCCTCGGCGCGCAGCGCGTTGAACCCGTCGAGCCAGCGCTCGGCGGTCGGCGCGTCCACGATGCCGAAGCGCACGGCGTTCTCGGCGCGCCGCCCCAGGAAGTTGCGCGAGAACTGGGTCAGCGTCGTGTCCTGGTAGACGTCGGCGATCATCTTGACGTCGGCCAGTCCCGACGCGCGCAGCAGCGCGCCCAGCCGGCGACCGCTGTGCGGCTCCGCGTAGATGCGCGCGGCGACGCCGTCGAAGATCTTCGCGGTGAGCTCGCGGTCCGGATGCATGGCGCCGATCAACCCGAAGTCCTGGTCTTGCAGCCCAACGCGGCCCCCGGGACGCGTGACGCGGGTCATCTCCTTCACCACGCGCAACGGATCCTCGACGTGCAGGATCACGGTGATCGCCAGCGCCACGTCGAAGCGGCCATCCCCGAACGGCAGTCGGCTTCCGTCCGCGCGTCGAAACACGATGCGGCCGCCCGGCGCGCCGCGCGACAACGAGCGCGCCCGCGCGAGGAGGGTCGCGCTCGTGTCCACTGCGCTCACGCGGCCGCGGCGGCCGACGAGGGCGGCGAGATCGCGCACGACGACGCCGGTGCCGCAGCCGACCTCCAGCACGCGGTCGCCCGCGCCCACGGGCACCCAGCGCAGGAAGCGGCGGCGGAGACGGATCTGGCTCGGCGTGCGGCCGCGCACCTCGAGCGCCGCGGCCATCGTCTCGGCCGTCGGCTGGGCGTCGACGGCGCGCCAGGGATCAGGATAGAGGCTAGCCAACGTAGCGGCGCGCGCACTCCTCGCTGCAGAAGTACGGCGCGTCGGTGGCGCCGCGGCCGCGCACCGCTCGCGAGCGCACGACGTACGTCTGGCAGACGGGATCCTTCACCAGCTCGTCGCTGAGCGCGACGGGAGGCCGCGGACCTCTCGCGAGCGGACGGCGCAGGAGGGGCAGGAGCACGGTGAGCACGAGCACCGCCACGGCGAGCAGCAGAACGACGCGCACGACGTTACCGCTCCGGCTTGATCGAGAGGGCCCGAAGGAATTCCTTGTCCTGCGCGGTCAGCTCGGACGAGAACCCGCGGCTCTTGGCGCCCGCGAAGAAGATACCGGTGTCGGCGCCGCGCCGGAGGATCTCCTGGACGGCGTCGCGCGCGGCGTCGGTGGCCGTCAGCGAGGCCTCGATCGTCTGCACGAGGCGCTTGAAGAGTCCGTCGAGATGACGCTCTCTGGCCATCAGACCCTTACGATAACATACGGCGCGTGCGCGCTCCCTGGACCCCGCTCGCGTCGTCGATCCGCTGGTCGCGGGGCAAGCTCGCGCTGCGCGAGGACGGCTGGCGGCTGCCCGACGGCACCGAGCGCGCGTACCCCGTGCTGGCCGTCGGCGTCACCGTCGGCGTGCTCGGCTTCGTCGAGCCCGAGCGGGTGGTGCTCGTGCGCCAGTTCCGTCACCTGGCGCGCGCGCAGTCGTGGGAGCTGCCGGGCGGCGGCGCGCTGGCCGGCGAGGCGCCCGAGGCCGCCGCGCAGCGCGAGCTGCGCGAGGAGGGCGGCTACCGCGCCGAGCGGCTGGTGTTCCTCACGCGCTTCTGGCCATCCAACGCCTACCTCGACGAAGTCGCGTGGTGCTACGTTGCGCACGGCCTGACGCCCGATCCCCTGCCCGCCGACGACGACGAGTTCCTCGAGCGCTCGGTGGTGCCGGTGGCGGAGGCGGTCCGCATGGCGTTGGACGGGGAGATTACGGAATCGGTTTCCAAGGTGACGCTGCTCCAATACGCGCTGGCCCGTGAGCGGCACTGACGACCCGCGCGCCGCGATCGACGCCGTCATCTTCGACATGGACGGCGTGCTCGCGGATTCCGAGCCCCTGCACCAGCACGCCATCCGGCTGCTGCTGGCCGAGTACGGCGTCGACTGGATGCCCGACGGCCGCGATCCCACCGTCGGCCTCACGTCGCTCGAGTCGTTCGCGATCATCTGTGAGCGACACGCCCTCCGACACGACCCGCGGCATCTCGACGCGCTCTACACCGCACGCGTGCTGCCGCTGCTGCGTGAGCGCGTGACGCCACTGCCTGGCGTGCCCGACGTGCCGCGGGCGCTGGCCGCGCGCGGCCTGCGCCTGGGCCTCGCGTCGTCGTCGGGGCCGGCGGTCATCGAGACGACGCTCACGGCGCTCGGGGTGCGGCCGCTCTTCGAGGCGGTCGTCTCCGGCGTCGAGGTCGCGCGCGGCAAGCCGGCGCCGGACGTGTTCCTCGAGACGGCCAGGCGACTCGGGGTGACGCCCGGGGCGTGCGTGGTGGTGGAGGACTCGGCGCGCGGCGTGAGCGCGGCGCGGGCCGCGGGGATGCGATGCGTCGCGATTCCGTGCAACGAGACGCGTCACCACGATTTCCGCGACGCCACGCTGGTGCTCCCCGCCCTCCCGGACCTGCTCACCTGCCTGCTGTTCGCTGAACGGTAGCGCGACATCGAGGGGCGCCCCGGGTTTCGCGGGGCGTCCCGAGCGTTTGGGTGTGGGGGCCATGTCGGGGCCCCCACCTTCAATAAGCGCGAGATCGAGGAGCGCCACGGGTTCCCCGGGGCGCTCCGAGCGTGGGGGGGTGTGGGGCCCATCTCGGGGCCCCCACCTTCAATAGGTCGCGCGGCCGCCCGAGAGGTCGTAGACCGCGCCCGTCGAGAACGAGCACTCGTCGGAGGACAGCCACGCGACGAGCGCGGCGACTTCCTCCGGCTTCCCCACGCGTCCCATCGGGATCTTGGCGACGAGCATGTCGACCGTCGAGCGCTCCATCTGCTGGAGCAGCTCGGTGCCGATCACCGCCGGCGCGACCGCGTTGACGAGAATCCCCTGCGTCGCGACTTCCTTGGCGAGCGCCTTCGTGAGCCCGATGACCCCCGCCTTGGCCGTGGAGTACGGCACGAGCGTGGGGTTGCCCTCCTTGCCGGCGATGGAGGCGATGTTGACGATGCGCCCGCTCCTGCGGGGCCGCATCAGCTTCACCGCGGCGCGGCAGACGAGGAACACGCTGGTGAGATCGACGGCGATGACCTGCTGCCAGTCCTCGTCGGTCAGCTCCCACGTCGGAAACGAGCGGCCCGTGATGCCGGCGTTGTTGACGACGACGTCGAGCCGGTCGTGCCACTCGTGCGCGGCACGCACGGCGCGCTCGACGTCCGCCGTGCGCGTGACGTCGGCCACGATCGCCCGCGCCTCGGGGCCGAGGCGCTTGGCGGCGCCCTCCACGGCCGCCGCGTCGCGGTCGAGCATCACCACGCGCGCCCCGTCGGCGAGCAGGCGCTCGCTGATCGCGAGGCCGATGCCGCGGCCCGCGCCCGTCACCAGCGCGGTGCGGCCGTCGAGGCGGGTCGCCGGGGTCATCCGAGCGCCTGGGTGAAGTCCTCGATCAGATCGTCGGGGTGCTCGAGGCCGATCGACACGCGCAGCAGGTTGGCGGGCGTGGTCGTACCGGGGCCCTCGATCGACGCGCGGTGCTCGACGAGGCTCTCGGTGCCGCCGAAGCTCGTCGCCCGCGTGAAGACGCGCATCTTCGCGGCCACGGCCATGGCCGCCTCCGCGCCGCCCTTGACCTGAACCGAGAGCATGCCGCCGAACATCGCCATCTGGCGCCGGGCGATCTCGTGTCCGGGATTGTCCGGCAACCCGGGATAGTGCACGCGCTCGACGCGCGGGTGGCCGGCCAGGAAGGTCGCGACCTTCAGCGCGTGCTCGGACTGCGCCCGCACCCGGTACGGCAGCGTGCGGATGCCGCGGAGCACGAGCCAGCAGTCGAACGGCGACGGCACGGCCCCGCCCGCCGTCTGCAGCGTGCGCAGCCGGTCGAAGAGCGGGCCGCGCTCGCGGGCCACCACGATGCCGCCGAGCACGTCGGAGTGGCCGCCGAGGTACTTGGTGGTGGCGTGCACGATCAGGTCGGCGCCGAGCTTGAACGGCGACGAGAGGATCGGCGTGGCCGTGGTGTTGTCGACCACGTAGTGAGCGCCGGCCGCGCGCGCGATGGCGCCGATCCGGGCGAGGTCGCTCACTTTCCACAGCGGGTTGGACGGCGACTCCGCCCACACGAGCTTCGTCGTCGGCCGCACGGCCTTCTCGACGGCGCCGAGGTCGGTCATGTCGACGAACGTCGTCGCGAGCCCCCAGCCGGCGTAGACCTCGCGCAGGAGCTTGCCCGTGCCGTAGTACGCGTCCATCGGCGCGACGACGTGGTCGCCGGGGGCCAGCGACTGGAAGACGGCGGCGGTCGCCGCCGAGGCCGACGAGAACGCCACCGCCCCCACGCCGCCCTCCAGCGCGATCAGGCACGCCTCGAGCGCGGCGCGATTGGGCGCGCTGCTGCGCGAGTAGATGTGCCCGCGCGGGAACGAGCCGTCGGGCTCGCGCTCGAACGTCGTGGACGGATGAATGGCGGGCGTCACGGCGCCGGTGCCGGGATCCACCTCGGCGCCCGCGTGCACGGCGACGGTCTCGATCCTCATGACGTCACTCCCTGTCGGCGGAGCCGACCACTCCCTCGTCGGCGGCGCCGTCTCCGGGGCGCAGCACGACGCCGTCTTCGGGCTGCCAGGCCAGCGCCACGCGCGTCTTGCGCGGCAGCGCGGCGGCCTGCCCGTGCGGCACGTCCACCCAGAACGGGCGCCCCTGCACGCTGATCTGCAGACGCACGATGGCGCCGAGGAACGTGACGACGTCCACCACGCCGTCGAGCCGGTTGCGGCCGTTGGCGGGCGCCGGGTCGGAGAGCACGCTCAGCTTCTCCGGGCGCACGGCCAGCGTCACCGCGGCGCCGTCGGCGACGCCGTCGCACGCCGCGCGCAGCCGGCGGCCCTCCCACTCGAGCACGCCGTCGGCTGCGGACACCACGCGGCACGGCACGAGGTTCGAGATGCCGATGAAGTCGGCGACGAAATCCGTGCGCGGGCGGCCGTAGACCTCCTCGGGACGGCCGAGCTGCTCGATGCGGCCGCCGCGCATGACGGCCAGCCGGTCGGCGAGCGACAGCGCCTCCTCCTGGTCGTGGGTCACGTAGAGCGTGGTGACGCCGAGGTCCTGCTGGATCTTGCGGATCTCCGCCCGCAGCCGCAGCCGGATCTTGGCGTCCAGCGCCGAGAGCGGCTCGTCCAGCAACAGGATTTCCGGCCGCCGCGCGAGCGCGCGCGCCAGCGCGACGCGCTGCTGCTGGCCGCCCGAGAGCTGGTTGGCGTATCGGCCGCCGAGGCCGCCCAGGTGCATGAGGGCCAGCAGCTCCTCGACGCGGTCGCGGATGCGCGGCTGGGGCCAGCGCGCGACGCGCAGACCGAAGGCGATGTTCTCGGCCACGGTCATGGTCGGGAACAGCGCGTAGGACTGGAACACGATGCCGACGCCGCGCCGGGCCGGCGGCACGTCGTTGACGACGCGGTCGTCGAAGCGCACCTCGCCCGCGTCGGGTCGCTCGAAGCCGGCCACCAGGCGCAGCGTGGTCGTCTTGCCGCACCCCGAGCCCCCCACCAGCGCGACGAGCTCTCCCGGGGCGATCTCCAGGGAGAGCCCGTCGACGGCGGTGCTCGTGCCGAAGCGCTTGCTGACGTCACGCAGCGTGATGCGCATGACTTCTTTATTTCGCCGTCGGGGCGCCTGCGCAGGGCTCCGGCGCCCGACGTTCTGCCATCAGAACCCGCTGACTCATTTCGAGTACTTCTCCTGCCAGCGCTTCACGAGCCGCTCCTTGTACTGCGGGTCGCCCGCCTTCACGAAGTCGAGATCGATGAGCTTCATCTCGGTGATCTTGGGACCGCTCACCGGCACGTCCGAGCGCGTGATGCCGGTGCCGCGCCATTCGGCGTAGGAGGCCATCGCGGACTTGGCCACCGCCCAGTCGAGGAAGCGCCGGGCGTTCTGCGGATTCTTCGCGCCCTTGACGAGGCCGTTGGCCTCGAACGTCCACGGCACGCCGTCGGACGGCCAGATCACGTCGATCGGCGCGCCCTGCTTCTTGGCGACCTCGACCTCATAGGCCAACGCCACGCCGATCGGCGTCTCGCCGGACGCCGCCATGCGGCCCGGCGCGCCGCCCGACTTGGTCACCTGCGACAGGTTCTTGTCGAGCGCGTCGTAGTACTGCCACATCCGGTCCTCGCCGAGGCGCGCGGCGTGGCTGGCGAGCAGCAGATACGCGGTGCCAGACGTGGACGGATTCGACATCACGACGTGGCCCTTGTACTTCGGGTCGATGAGGTCGGCCCAGGACCGGGGCGGCGGCAGCTTCAGCTCGGCCATCTTCTTCTGGTTGACGGCGAAGGCGACGGTCAGCAGCGTCACGCCCTGCCACATGTTGTCCGGGTGCTTGAAGCGCGCCGGGATCGCGCTCGCCTCCCTGGCCGCGTACGGCTCGAGCAGGCCCTTGCTGGCCGCGCCCGTCATGTAGTCGTTGAAGACACCCCACACGACGTCGGCCTGCGGGTTGGCCTTCTCGGCCTCGAGCCGCGCGATGGTCGGCCCAGTAGAGCCGCGGATGTACGAGGCCTTGGCGGCGAGATCGGGCAGATCTTTCTTGAACTGCTCCCAGAAGGTCTTCAGCTCGTTCTCCTCGTAGGCCGTGTAGACGACGAGGCGGTCCTCGGCGGTGTCGGCCGGCGGCGCGGCCAAGGGCAGCGCGAGGACGCCGGCGAGCAGCAGTAGAAGCAGTCGGCGCATGAACGTCTCCTTTCTCACGACGTCGTTCTCACGGCTTGAGGATGGCCACGCGGTCGCCGCCGACCAGCGCGCGCAGCAGCAGCACGGCGCCGATGACGATGGCGAGGATGATGGTGCCGAGCGCGCAGGCGACGCCGGGATAGCCGTTCTCGACTTGCGCGAGGATCGCCACCGAGCCCAGGTTGAAGCCGGGATAGATGAGGAAGATCACCGCGCTGACCGTGACCATCCCATTGACGAAGAAGTAGATGAAGATGGAGAACGCCGTCCCCGTCAGGAGCGGCAGGATGACGCGAGTGAACGTACGAACGGTCCCGGCGCCAAGAGAGACCGCGGCCTCTTCGATGGCGGGATCGATTTGCTTGAGGGTGTTGATGGCGGCCAGCACGGCCACCGGGAACTTCCAGAAGACCACCGACGTGACGAGGATCCACACGGTGCCCGTCAGCAGGAGGGGCGGCACGTTGAAGGCCAGGATGTAGCCGACCCCGATCACGGTGCCGGGCAACGCCGCCGGCAGCAGGCTCAGCGCCTCGATCGCGCGCGCGCCGGGCGGCCGCCGGCGCTCGATCACGTACGCGGTGAGCAGGGCCAGCGTGGTGCCGATGACGCCGGAAAGCAGCGCCAGCTTCATGCTGTTGACGATCGGCCACGCGCCCTCCGCCGTCGAGCGGAAGCCGTAGTGCGCGAGCGAGAGCGACCAGTCCGTGCCCCAGAGCCGCACGAGGGAGCCGAGCGGGATGAGCGCGTAGATGGCGGCGATCCCCAGCGCGATCGCGACCGACAGCGCGAAGAGCGGCCAGCGCACGGCCGGCGGCGTGGGCCGCAGCGTCGTGCGCGCGCCCGCGGAGAGCGTGACGTACGAGCGTCGGCCGACCACGTACGTATTCGCGACGTAGGCGGCCAGGCACGGCACCAGCAGCACCATGCTCATCACGGCGGCGGCCGGGAAGTCGTTCATGCCGATCACCTGGGCGTAGATCTCGGTGGCCAGCACGTTGTAGCGGCCGCCGATCAGGATCGGATTGCCGAAGTCCGTCATGCACAGGATGAACACGATGAGCGCCGCCGAGGCCAGGCCCGGCCGCGCGAGGGCGAGCGTCACGCGGCCGAGCGTGGTCAGCATGCCGGCGCCGAGGTTCTCCGCCGCCTCCTCCAGGCTCGCGTCGATGTTGCCGAGCACGTTCGCGAGCAGGATGTAGGCCTGCGGCAGGAACGTGAAGACCTGCGCGACGACGATGCCGTGGAACCCGTAGATCGACCAGTCGAGGCCGAGCGCGCGCGTGATCACGCCGTTGCGGCCGAACAACAGGATGAACGCGAGCGAGACGAGGAAGGGCGGCGAGATCAGCGGCAGCAGGCTCATCAGCGAGACGAAGCGCTTGCCGGGCACCGTCGTGCGCGTCACCGCGTAGGCGAGGACGAGGGCCACGGCCACCGTGATGAGCGTGGAGACGGCGGACACCAGGAGGCTGTTGACGAGGATCCTGAGCAGCCGCCACGTGCTGAAGAAGGCCGCGTACTGGCCGAGCCCGAGCGGCCCCGCGACGCTCATCGAGAGCACGCGCACCCCCGGCCAGACGACGAAGACGAGCAGCAACGCGAGGACGGCGGCCGCGGTGACGCCGAGCACCGGGTCCACCCGCGCCAGCCGCGAGAGCGGCGGGGCCGGCGCGCGGGCGACGGTCGCCATCCTCAGCCGGCCGTGAAGCCGCCGTCGACGACCAGCTCGGCGCCGGTCATGAACGAGGACTCGTCGCTGGCCAGGAACAGCGCCACGTAGGCGATCTCGCGCGGCTGGGCGATGCGACCGAGCGGGATGCCCGTCTCGAACTCCTTGCGGATCGCGTCGGTGAGGTACGGCGCCTGGAGCGGCGTGTCCACGATGCCCGGGTGGATCACGTTGCAGCGGATCCTGTCCCGGGCGAACTGGATGGCGAGCGACTTCGTCAGGGAGATGAGGGCACCCTTGGCCGCGGTGTACGCGTCCTGGGCGCGCGTGAAGCCGGCGAGCGCCGAGACCGAGCCCATCATGATGATCGAGCCGCCGCCGGCCTTCTGCAGCTGGGGGATGCCGTGCTTGCTGACCCAGAACACCGATTTGAGGTTGATGGCCATCACGCGGTCCCACCATTTCTCGTCGGTCTCCAGCACCGAGCGGTCGCGGTCCTTCCACAGCACGCCCGCGTTGTTGTAGAGGACGTGCAGCGCGCCGAACTTCCGGACGCCGTCGGCGATCATCCGCTGGACGTCGGCCTCCACGGCGACGTCGCCCGTGACCGCCAGCCCCTGCCCGCCCGCCGCCTCCAGCTTCTTGACGGTCTCGGCGGCCGCCGCGCCGTCGATGTCGGCCACCACGACGCGCGCGCCCTCCTCGGCGAACAGCACCGCCGCCTCCCGCCCCATCCCCGCGCCCGCCCCCGTGATGAACGCAACTTTCCCGCGCAGCCGCTCACCCATTCCGCCCACCGTCCATCGGAGCGATCAAAACGGTCATCGCTCCGCCTAGATTCGCTCGAAGTTGCGGATCAGCTCCCAGTCCGTTACGGCCTGGTCGAACGCCTGCTGCTCGAGCCGCGCAGCATGCAGATAGTGATCGACGACCCGGTCGCCAAGCGCCGCGCGCGCGACCTTGGACCGCTCCAGCTCGCCGATGGCCTCGCGCAGCGTCTTCGGCACCTGCGGCAGGGTGGCGTCCTGGTACGCGTTGCCCTCGTACGTCTTGGGCGGCTTCAGCTTGCTCGCGATTCCGTGCAGGCCGGCCGCGATCGTCGCCGCGAACGCGAGGTACGGATTGGCGTCGGCGCCGGGGATGCGGTTCTCGACGCGGAAGGCCGCGCCCTCGCCGCAGAGCCGGAAGCCGCACGTGCGGTTGTCCCAGCCCACCACGATCCGGGTCGGCGCGAACGAGCCCGCCTGGTAGCGCTTGTAGGAGTTCACGCCCGGCGCGTAGAAGTATCCGAGCTCGCGCGCCATGGCCATCTGGCCGGCCAGCCACTGGCCGAAGAGCGGCGTCCACGAGCGGCCGTTGCCCCGGGCGCGTCCGGTGGGGGCGAAGAGCGCCTTCTTGCCCGCGCGGTCCCAGAGCGAGCTGTGCAGGTGGAACGACGAGCCGGCGGCGCTCATGTCGTATTTCGCCATGAAGGTGAGCGAGCAATGCTGGAGGTGCGCGATCTCCTTGGCCCCGTGCTTGTAGAGCGTGGTGCGGTCCGCCATCTCGAGCGCCTCGGCGTAGACGAGGTTGATCTCCTCCTGGCCGCGGCCCCACTCGCCCTTGGACGTCTCCACCGGCACGTCGGCCGCCTCCATCCCGTTGCGGATGGCGCGGACGAGCGGCTCCTCCTTCGTCGTCTGCAAGATGTGATAGTCCTCGAGATAGTCCGACACCGGCGTCAAGTTCTGGTAACGTTTCGCTCTCGCCTGCTCGAACGTCTCGCGGAAGCAGTAGAGCTCGAGCTCGGCCGCCGTCTTCACGAGGTAGCCCTGCGCGGCCGCGCGGGCGACCTGGCGCTTGAGCACCCAGCGCGGCGCCTCCTCGATCGGCGCGCCGTCGTCGTCGTACACGTCGCAGAACACGAGCGCCGTCTTCGGCAGCCACGGGATCACGCGCAGGGTGGCGAGGTCGGGGACCATCTTCATGTCGCCGTAGCCGCGCTCCCACGAGGTGAGCGTGAAGCCCGCCTGCGGCTCCATCTCCATGTCCACCGTCAGGAGGTAGATGCACGCGTGGACGCCGTCGGCAAGGACGTGGTCGACGAAGTAGCGACCCACTATCCGCTTGCCCATGAGCCGGCCGTAGTGATCGGGGACGACGGTGAGCACCGTGTCGATCTCGCCCTTGCGAACGAGCGCTTCGAGACTGCGGGCGTCGAGCCGGCCGGGCATGTCGCGGATAGTAGCGCATGGGCGGAGGCCGTGTCATCCTGCTCGCCGTGCCGGCATCCGCGCGTCGCACGATCGTAGCGTGGACGCTCTACGACTTCGCCAACTCCGCCTTCGCCGCCGTCGTGCTCTCGACCGTCTATCCCGCCTACTACGCCAACGTCGTGGTCGGCAACGCGGACGGCCGCGGCGACTTCTGGTGGGGCGCCGCCGTCTCCACGGCCATGGTGATCGGCGCCCTGACCTCGCCGCCGCTCGGCGGCATCGCCGACCACGCGGGGGCGCGCTGGAATTTCTTCGTCGGCTTCAGCGTGGTCTCGATCGCCGCCACCGCGCTCATGGCCACCGTCGGGCCCGGCCGGGTGTGGTGGGGATGGGTGCTCGCGGTCGTCGGGATCGTCACCTACGAGGCCGCCTTCGTCTACTACAACTCCTACCTGCCGCGGATCGCGCCGCCCGAGCGGATCGGCCGCGTGTCAGCGGCGGGGTTCGCGGTCGGCTACGCGGGCTCGCTCGTGGCGTTCGCGGCCGCGTACCCGTTCGCGGCCGCCCACGCGTACGGGGGCTGCTTCGTGGCCGCGGCCGCCCTCTTCGCCGTCTTCTCGATCCCCGCCTTCGTCATCTTGCCCGCCGACGCGCGCCACCCGATGCGGCTCGCGACGGCGGCGACGCGTGGCGTCGGCGAGACGCTGGTGACGCTGCGCGAGATCCTGCGCGATCCGGCGCGCGCGCAGATGCGGCGCTTCCTCACCGCGTATCTCGTCTACGAGGACGGGGTGAACACCGTGGTCACCTTCGCGGGCGTGTTCGCGGCCAAGACGCTCGGCTTCACGTTCACCGAGATCATCGCCCTCTTCATGCTGGTGCAGGTCACCGCGCTGCTCGGCTCGGCGGCGTGGGCGCGGCCGACCGACTCGCGCGGCCCGCGCTTCGTGGTTGGCGTCAACCTCGTGCAGTGGGCGCTGGTGACCATCGCCGCGTTTTTCGTCGTCACCAAGGACCACTTCTGGGTCGTCGCGATCCTCGCCGGCACCGGCCTCGGAGCCGTCCAGGCCGCGAGCCGCACGTTCATGGCCACCCTGGTGCCCCCGGGCCGGGAGGCAGAGTTCTTCGGTTTCTACTCGCTGGTGGGCAAGACGGGCGCGATCGTCGGGCCCCTCGTGTTCGGCGGCGTGTCGTGGCTGCTGTCCGGCAACCAGCGCGCCGCGATCGTCTCGGTGGGGCTCTTCTTCGTCGTCGGGCTCGCGCTGCTGGGCCGCGTCAGCGCCGGCGGGCCGACGGCGGTCGCGCGCGAGCTCCGCGCCGCCGCTGACCCGTGACTACTCAGAGGCGGTGAACGAGTCGCAGAATCGAGGAGCGCCACGGCTTGACCGGGGCGCTTCCGAGCGTTGGGGGGTATGGGGGGCCATGTCGGGGCCCCCACGTCCTAATCGGCCCGGATGAGGACGGGCGGCAGCATCAGCGCGAGCAGCACGAGACAGGCGATGCCCACCACGCGCCGCCCGGGCGTCAGCGGCTCGAGCGGGTCCAGCACCGGGCCGTGCCCGTAGCCGAGCGCGAAGCGGATCAGCGCGGCCAGCACGAGCCAGTTCGCGCCCGGGATCAGCGACGTCCACTCCGGCCGCGCGACGTACAACACGGCGGCGACCGCCACGCCGAGCGTGATCAGCGCGGCGACCGTGAGACGGCCGAGCCTTCCGTGATGGCGCGGGAACAGCGCGTAGCCGATGCGGCCGCCGTCGAGCTGGCCGGCCGGCAACAGGTTCAGCGCCGTCACGAGGAACCCGAACCACGCGGCGTCGGCCATCGGGTGCGTGGACACGACCATGCCGTCCGGCAGCGTGCCGAAGCGCAGCCACACGAGCGCGCGCGTGAGCACCGACTCGCCGAACACGAGGTGCGGGCCGGGCGGCGCCGGCACGATCGTCGACCAGACGAGGCCGAGCAGGGCCGCCGGCAGGGCCACCGCGAGCCCGGCGAGCGGGCCGGCGGCCGCGATGTCGAAGAGCGCGTTGCGGTCGCGCACGGAGGAGCGCATGCGGATGATGGCGCCGAGGGTGCCGGCCATGAAGATCGCCGGCGGCGCCGGGATGAAGAAGGGCAGACTGACGGCGGCGCCCCGCGCGCGCGCCGTGAAGTAGTGGCCGAACTCGTGGACGACGAGGATGCCGAGCAGGGTCGCCGCGAACGGCACCCCGCTCAGCATCCACGTGAGCGGCTCGCGCGACGCGCGATACGCGTCGAAGGTCGGCGAACCCGAGAACATCGTCCCCGCCAGCAGCGTGGTGAAGCAAGTCAGGACGAAGAGCACGACGTTCCAGACCGGGCCGCGCTCGCGGCGACGGGGCGGCGCGGGCGGACGCGCGAGCGTGTAGCCGTTGGTCGTCGTGAACGGATCGGCGGCCAGCGGACGCTCGGTCATGGCATCAGCGTATCACGCGGCTGTACTCGCGTCGGCGGGCGGTGGCGCCGGCAACGGCGCGCCGGCGGGGGCGGGGCCTCCGAGACCACGCAAATCGACGATGGGCTGCGCCTGTACGCGTGCACCGATTCCGAGCCGGATCCGACGCATTACCCGAAACACGGGTCTCGGAGACCCCGCCCCCGCCGCCACGCCGTCGCCGGCGTCGGCGTTCCATCGACCGAGCGTGGCGCGGCACGCTGACGCCACGTGACTCGCGCGAGCCTCGGGCGAAGACGGCCGCGCGTGGACCGCGCCGGGGGGTGTGCCCCTCTGCGACCCGTGGCTTCTGGGTATTGCGTCGGTTCCGGCTGGTCATCGTGGCCCCATGACAGGCGCAACGCACTGTCGATTTGCGTGGTCGCGGAGGGGCACGCCCCCCGGCGCGGTCCGCTACGTCGCGTCTTTCGCGAGCCGGTCGACGGCGCGGCGGACGGCGTCGAGGCCGGCCTCGAGATACAAGACGCCCAGCACGGCCTCGAGCGTCGTCGCGAGGATCGACTCGCGTGCCCGCCCACCCGTCTGGTCCTCGCCGCGTCCCAGCCGGACGAGCGTGCCGAGCCCCAGCGTGGTCGCCCAGCGCGCGAGGTTCGCGCCGGAGACGAGGGCAGCCCGCGCCGGTGTCAGCAGGCCCACCGCGGCGCCGGGCTCCCGCGCGAGCAGCCGCTCGGCGACGACGAGCCCGAGCGCGGCGTCCCCGACGAAGGCAAGACCGTCCTGCGCGACCAGCGGCGGGTGCTCGTTGACGTACGAGGCGTGGGTGAGCGCGCGCACGAGCAGGCCGTGATCGGCGAACCGGTGGCCGAGCGCCGCTTCCAGGGCGGCGACCGGCGCGGCGGGCAGCGGAGAGGGTATCAGGCCCGGTACTTGCGGAAGGCCAGCGTCGCGTTGGTGCCGCCGAAGCCGAAGGCGTTCGACAGCGCCGTCTCGACGTCCTGCTTGCGCGCCTGGTTCGGGATGTAGTCGAGGTCGCAGTCGGGATCGGGCGTCTCGTAGTTGATCGTGGGCGGCAGCAGGCCGTGGTGCAGCGCGAGCACGGTCGCGATGGCCTCGATACCGCCGGCGGCGCCGAGCAGGTGCCCGGTCATCGACTTGGTGGACGACACGGCCAGCTTCCGCGCGTGCTCGCCGAAGACCCGCTTGATGGCGAGCGTCTCGAACTTGTCGTTGTAGGGCGTCGAGGTGCCGTGCGCGTTGATGTAGTCGATGTCGGAGGGCGAGAGGCGCGCGTCCTGCAGCGCGCCGGCCATCGCGCGCGCGGCGCCGTCGCCCTCGGGATCGGGCGCCGTCATGTGATGCGCGTCGCCCGTCATCCCGTACCCCACGATCTCGCCGTAGATCCGGGCGTCGCGCCCGCGCGCGTGCTCGAGCGACTCCAGCACGAGGACGCCCCCGCCCTCGCCGCACACGAAGCCGTCGCGCCCGGCGTCGAACGGCCGCGACGCCTTCTGCGGCTCGTCGTTGCGCGTCGACATCGCCTTCATCGAGCAGAAGCCCGCGATGGTCAGCGGCACCACGATGGCCTCCGCGCCGCCCGCGATCATCACGTCGGCGTCGCCGCGCTGGATCAGGCGGAAGGCGTCGCCGAGCGCGTGGTTGCCGGTGGCGCAGGCGGTGACCACGGCGGAGTTTGGCCCCTTGGCGCCGAAGCGCATCGAGACGAGCCCGGACGCCATGTTGACGATCAGCATCGGGATGAAGAACGGCGAGACGCGGTCGGGGCCCTTCTCGATGAGCATCTTGTGCGCGTCGAGGAGCGAGGAGATGCCGCCGATGCCCGAGCCGATGAGCACGCCGAAGCGCGTGCCGTCCAGCCTGGCCGGGTCGAGGCCGGAGTCCTCGACGGCCATGACGGAGCACGCCATCGCGTACTTGAGGTACGGGTCGAGCCGGCGCGCGTCCTTCTTGTCGACGTACTTCAGCTCGTCGAAATTGCGGACCTCGCCGGCGATGCGCGTGACGAACTGGAACTCGCCGCTCGCCGTCTTGGTCTGCGCGTCGAACTTCGTGATCGGGCCGATGCCGGACTTGCCCTGCGTCAGCGCGGACCAGAACTCGGTGACGTCGTTGCCAAGGGGCGTGAGCGCGCCCATGCCCGTGACGACGACGCGGCGGGGTTCCACGGCTCTACGAGTTGTCCTTGATGTACTGGATGGCGTCGCCGACGGTCACGATCTTCTCGGCGTCCTCGTCCGGGATCTGGATGTCGAAGTGCTCCTCCAGGGCCATGACGAGCTCGACGGTATCGAGGGAGTCGGCGCCCAGGTCTTCGATGAACTTCGCGGCCGGAGTGACGTCGTCCTCCTCCACCCCGAGCTGCTCGATGATGATCTCCTTCACCTTGTCCTCGACTGACTTCGCCATGAACCCCCTCCGGATGGGGAAGTTGACACCGTGGCTCACATGTAGAGGCCGCCGTTGACGTGGAAGACCTGCCCTGTCACGTAGGCAGCCCCGTCTCCGGCCAGGAATCCTACCATTTCCGCCACCTCACGGGCGGTTCCGATGCGCTTGAGCGGCACCTGCGCCAGCAGCGCGTCGCGGGCGTCCGCCGGCAGCGCGGCGGCCATGTCGGTCTCGACGAGCCCGGGCGCCACCGCGTTCACCAGAATGCCCCAGTGCGCCAGCTCGCGCGCGGTCGCTTTCGTCAGCCCGATCAGCCCCGCTTTGGCCGCCGAGTAGTTCGCCTGGCCGGCGTTGCCCATGGCGCCGGCGGTGGAGGCGATGTTGATGATGCGCCCGCCGGTCTTCCTGCGCACCATCGCCTTGCTGGCGGCGCGGATCATGAGGAAGGCGCCCTTGAGATTGGTCTCCAGCACGCGGTCCCAGTCCTCGTCCTTCATCCTGATGACGAGACCGTCGCGCGTGATGCCCGCGTTGTTGACGAGCACGTCGAGGTGCCCGAAGCGCTCGCGGGCCATCTCCACCAGCCGGTCGGCGCCCTCGCGCCTGGCCGCGTCCGCCACCAGTCCCCCCACCGGCGCGCCGTCGCGGGCGAGCTCCTTCAGCGCGATGTTCAGCCGGTCGGCGTCGCGGCCCGAGATGACCACGCTGGCGCCGTGCTCGAGCATCCAGGCGGCGATGGCGAGACCGATGCCGCGCGTGCCGCCGGTGACGACCGCGACCTTGCCGGTCAGATCGCTCACCTGACTGCCGCCACGGCTTTGTCGAGGCCCGGGGGATCTTCGACGGCGAAGCCGCGCGCGTCCTCGACGATGCGCCGGGTCAGCGCCGTCAGCACGCGGCCGGGACCGACCTCCACGAACGCGGTGGCGCCCTCGGCGGCGAGACGCTGCACGCATTCCGTCCAGCGCACGGGACTCGCGACCTGGCGCAGGAGGAACGGCACGACGTCCTTGGCCGCGCGCGTGACGCCGGCGTCCACGTTGCGGACGACGGGGATCGCCGGGTCGCTCACCGCGAGGCCGGCGAGCGCCTGGCCGAGCCGCTCGGCGGCCGGCGTCATCAGCGAGCAGTGGAACGGCGCGCTCACGGGCAGAAGCACGCTCTTGCGCCCGCCGCGCTCCGCGGCCAGGGCCACCGCCCGCTCGACGGCGGGCCGGTCGCCGGCGATGACGATCTGCTGCGCGGAGTTCACGTTGGCGACCTCGACCACCTGCCCCTGCGCGGCGTCGCGCGTCACGGCCTCGACCACGTCCAGCGGCAGGCCCATGATGGCGGCCATGGCGCCGGTGCCGACGGGCACCGCCTCCTGCATGAACTCGCCACGCTTGCGCACGACGCTGATCGCGTCACGCAAGCGCATCGCTCCGGCCACCACGAGCGCGGAGTATTCCCCGAGGCTGTGGCCGGCGGCCAGCGCGGGACGGAGGCCGCGCTCGGCGCAGGCGGCGGCCGCGGCGACGCTCGCCGTGAGGACGGCCGGCTGCGTGTTGGCCGTCAGCGCCAGCTCGCTCTCCGGCCCCTCGAACATCACGCGGCGCAGGTCGAAGCCGAGGGCGGCGTTGGCTTCCTCGAAGACGGCGCGCGCGCCGGCGGAGGCGTCGTGGAACGCCTTGCCCATGCCGACAGACTGCGAACCCTGGCCCGGGAAGAGGAACGCGATCATCGTTCGATCATTTCACCGCTCGCCTCGCCGGAGGCACCGGCTCGGCTCGCACTACCATCGCATCAAAGCGGTGCCCCACGCGAAGCCGCCGCCGAAGGCCGCGATCAGGATCAAGTCCCCTTTCTTGATGCGCCCGGTGGCCAGCGCCTCCTCCAGCGCCACGTACACCGACGCGGCGCCCGTGTTGCCGTAGCGGTCCACGTTGACGAAGACGCGCTCCATCGGCAGGCTCACGCGCTTGGCCGCCGCCTCGATGATGCGGAGGTTCGCCTGGTGCGGGATGAAGAGCGTCACGTCGGCGGCGGTGAGCCCGTTGCGGGTGAGGATCCGTTCGGTGCACTCGGCGAACATGCGCACGGCGACCTTGAAGACCTCGGCGCCCTTCATCTTCGCGTAGTGCATGCGCTTGTCGATCGTCTCGTGGGTGGCCGGGTAGCGGGAGCCGCCGCCCGGCATGTAGAGGAGGTCCCAGTACTGGCCGTCGGAATAGAGGTCGAAATCGATGAGCCCGCTCTCGTCGGTGGAGGGCTCGAGCACGGCGGCGCCGGCGGCGTCGGCCAGCAGCACGCAGGTGCCGCGGTCGGTGAAGTCGGTGATCTTCGACAGCGTCTCCGCCCCCACGCACAGCACGCGGCGGTACTTGCCCGTCTGGATGAACTGCGCGCCGATGGACAGGCTGTAGACGGAGCCCGCGCAGGCGGCCAGCATGTCGATCGAGCCGATGCGCTTGCAGCCGAGGCGGTGCTGGAGGATGTTGCCGACGGTCGGGAAGATCATGTCGGGCGTCGTGGTGCCGACCGCGATGAACTCGATGTCCTCGGGCACCAGGTTGGCCCGCTCGATGGCCTGCTGCGCCGCTTTGAGCGCGAGGTCGGACGTCGCCTCGGTCTCGTCCGCGATGTGCCGCTCCCGGATGCCGCTGCGCTGGACGATCCACTCGTCGTCGGTCTCGACCATCTTCTCGAGGTCGGCGTTGGTGAGGATGCGCTTGGGCGCATACGCGCCCACTCCGACGATCTTCGCCCGCGTCATTCGCGGCCTCCCTCCCGGCCCCCGCGCGCGACCTCCGCCTCCAGCGCGGCCCGAATGTGCTCGTTGAGGCCCTTCTTCGCCCATTCCCCGGCCACGCGCACGGCGTTCTTGATGGCCTTCGCCGGTGACCGTCCGTGGCAGATGATCGCCTCGCCGTCGATGCCGAGCAGCGGCGCTCCGCCGAACTCGGTGTAGTCCACGCGCTTGCGGAAGCGGGTGATGGCCGGCGTCGATAGCGCGGCGCCGATCTTGGACCGGAGATCGCGCGTCAGCTCCTCCTTGATCATGGCGCCGAGCATCTCGGCCAGGCTCTCGGAGATCTTGAGCGCGACGTTGCCGGTGAAGCCGTCGGTGACGACCACGTCGCAGGCGCCGTTGTAGATGTCGCGCCCCTCGACGTTGCCGACGAAGTTGAGCGAGGACTCCTTGAGCTGCTCGTACGTCTCGCGCGTGAGCTCGTTGCCCTTGCCCTCCTCCTCGCCGACGGACAGCAGGCCGACGCGCGGATTGTCGACGCCGAGGATGTCGCGCGCGTAGGCGTGGCCCATCAACGCGAACTGGAAGAGGTGCCAGGGCTTGGGCGCCACGTTGGCGCCGACGTCGAGGAGCACGGTGGCCCGCTTGAGGCTCGGCAGCACGGTGGCGATGGCGGGCCGGTCGATGCCACGCAGCACGCCGATGACGAACATCGCGATGGCCATGGCGGCCCCGGTGTTGCCCGCCGAGATGAACGCCGAGGCGTGGCCGTCGCGCACCAGCTCGGCGGCGATCCGCAGCGAGGAGTCACGCTTGCGCCGCAGCGCCTGCGACGGCGACTCCGCCATCTCGACGACCTGCGAGGCGTGACGGATCTCGAGGCCGAGGTTGCCGGCGTTCAGACGCGCGAGCTCGCGCTCGATGGCGTCCCGGTTGCCGACGAGAATCACCGAGGCGCCGAACTCGCGAACCGCGTCGGCCGCGCCCTCGACGATCACGGCAGGGCCGTGGTCACCGCCCATGGCGTCGACTGCGATCTTCAGTTACGAGCCTTCGGTCGCGACGATCTCGCGACCCTTGTAGTACCCGCAGTGCGGACACACGCGATGCGGCAGCTTGACCTCGCGGCACTGCGGACACACGGACCGCGTGGGCGGCGGCAGCTTGTAGTGCGTGCGGCGCTTGCGTCCGCGGGTCACGGAGTGGCGTCGCTTCGGCAGCGGCATCAGGGTCTCCTCTCGGTGCTCGGGGTCAGGGGCGCAGCCGCGTCGCCAGATCGCGCAGGGCGGCCAGGCGCGGGTCAGGCGCGCGCTCGGCGCACGCGCAGGGGACGAGATTGCGGTTGCCGCCGCAGGCGGGACACAGGCCCCGGCAGTCCTCGCGACAGAGCGGCTTCATCGGCAGCGCGAGGGTGGTCTCGGTCTCCACGACGCGCTTGAGGTCGAGCAGGTCGTCCACGTAGAAGTCCACGTCGAGGTCGTGGGCGCCGAGCTCGACGTTGTCCTTGGTGGCCGGGCGCGGCACGAGGCGCACGTCGACGGTCGCGTCGACCCGCGCCGGGAACGACTCGAGGCAGCGCCCGCACGTCTGCGGCACCGTCGCCGCCAGCCGGCCCTGCACGAGCACGTCGGCGCCGTCCGCCGAAATCTGAAGGGACAACGCCTCGAGCCGCCAGGACGGGTCGCCGAACGCCGGCTCCAGTGCCCTCGGATCGGTGACCGTGAGGCCCTGTTCCTCGAGCTCGGACACCCTGATCATCATCTCCGTGATCTCGCGTAAGTCTCAGTCGTTGAAGGATTTTTCTCTTGAACCGGCCCAGTATATCGGCCGGGTCCGCGCCAGTCAAGGCGTTTGACGCCAGTTTGACCACCCGGGGCGCGTTTGTTACCTTTTGCACGTGTCCAACATCCTGAAAACCGGTCTCCTGCTCGGCGTCCTGACGGCGATCCTCCTGCTGGCGGGTCAGGCGATCGCGGGCGAGCAGGGCATGATCATCGCGTTCGTCCTCGCCGCGATCATGAACGTCGTCTCGTACTGGTTCTCGGACAAGCTCGTGCTGATGATGTACGGCGCGCAGCCGGTGGACGAGGCGCAGGCGCCGGGGCTCCACGCGATGGTGCGGCGGCTGGCCACGCGGGCGCAGATCCCGATGCCGCGCATCTACGTGATTCCGAGCGACACGCCCAACGCGTTCGCGACCGGCCGCAGCCCCCAGCACGCCGCCGTCGCGGTGACCGAGGGGATCATGCGCATCCTCAACGAGAACGAGCTGGAGGGCGTGCTGGGCCACGAGCTGTCGCACGTCACCAACCGCGACATGCTGATCTCGACGATCGCGGCGACGCTGGCGGCCGCCATCACCGGCGTCGCGCGCATGGCGTACTTCGCCTCGTTCTTCGGCGGCTCGCGCGACGAGGACGGCGAGCGCGGCGGCAACCCGCTCGTGCTGATCCTCTTCTCGATCCTGGCCCCCATCGCGGCCTTCCTCATCCAGATGGCGGTCTCCCGCGCGCGTGAGTTCCAGGCGGACGAGAGCGGCGCACGGCTCGCGGGCCGCGCGTCCGGCCTCGCCGGGGCGCTCGAGAAGATCGAGGTCGCCTCGCGCGCCGAGCCGCTGCCGGCCAGCCCGGCCACCGCGCACCTCTTCATCGTCAATCCGTTGACGGGGCAGAGCTTCGCGCGGCTCTTCTCCACGCATCCCCCGACCGAGGAGCGGATCGCCCGACTCCGCGCGATGCGGCTGGGCTGATGCCGGACCGGGCGGCTGCCGCCGCCCCGTGACCTCTCGACGGGTGTGCGCCGCCGTCCTGTCGCTCATCGCGGTCCTCGTCACGCCGGCCCTTGCCCAGCCGCCCGACACGGTATTCCTCGAAGAGCTCACGTGGACGGAGCTGCGGGCGGTCATCAGGACGGGGACGACCACCATCATCGTCCCGATCGGCGGGACCGAGCAGAACGGACCGCATATGGCCCTGGGCAAGCACAACGCGCGCGTCAAGGCGCTCGCCGAGCGGATCGCCCGCGCGCTCGGCAACGCCCTCGTCGCGCCCGTCATCGCCTACGTCCCCGAGGGCGAGCTGCACCCCGCGACCGGGCACATGCGCTTCCCGGGGACGATCACCGTCCCCGACGACGCCTTCCAGCGCGTGCTCGAGTCGGCGGCGCGGAGCTTCCGGCTCCACGGCTTCCGCGACGTCGTGTTCCTCGGCGATCACGGCTCGACCCAGGCGGGACAGACGGCCGTGGCCGGGCGCCTGAATCGCGAATGGAAGACCACGCCGGCGCGGGCGCACGCCATCGGCGAGTACTACCGCGCGGCGACCGCGGGCTTCCGTGAGCTCCTGAAGGCGCGCGGCTACCGATCCGACGAGCTCGGCGACCACGCGGCGCTCCCCGATACCTCGCTCACGCTCGCCCTCGATCCGCACCTCGTGCGGATCACGCCGCCGCGCGACGACGATCGGCTGCCCGGTGTCGGCACCGGTGTCGAGGGCGACCCCCGCCGCGCGAGCGCCGACCTCGGCCGGCTCGGCGTGGACCTCATCGTGAATCGCACGGTCGCGGCGATCAAGGAATCGACCACCCGTCGTTAGAGAGAGGACGCATGCACTCGACGACTCAGCCGTATGTCCTGGTGGCGACGCTCGTCATGGCCCTCACGCTCGTCGCGCGAGACTCGGGCGCGACGGCGCGTATCGAGACCGTCCCGGGCATGCCCCCCGTCACGCACCCGGCCAATCTCTACAGCGAGACGGCGGCGGACAAGCTCAGCCCGGCGCTCGCCAACGTCCCCGCGCGGGTCTACGTGCCGAACGTGAAGTCGGACGAGGTGTACGTGATCGATCCCGCGACCTTCAAGGTGATCGACCGCTTCAAGGTCGGCAAGAACCCGCAGCACGTCGTGCCGTCGTGGGACCTCACGACGCTGTGGGTGACGAACAACGCGGAAGGGCGAACGGACGGCACCCTGACGCCGATCGATCCGATGACCGGCAAGCCCGGGAAGGACGTCCTCGTCGACGACCCCTACAACATGTACTTCACGCCCGACGGGAAGTCCGCCGTCATCGTGGCGGAGGCGATGAAGCGCCTCGACTTCCGTGATCCGAAGACGATGGCGCTGCAGGGCTCGGTGTCGGCGCCGAAGTGCGGCGGCATCAACCACGGCGACTTCTCCATCGACGGCCGGTACCTCGTCATGACGTGCGAGTACGTCGGCCGCCTCGTGAAGATCGACTGGCGCGACCGCAAGGTGCTGGGGTACCTGACCCTGCCCGACGGCGGCATCCCTCAAGATGTTCGTGTCAGTCCCGACGGCGCGATCTTCTACGTCGCGGACCTGAAAGCCGGCGGCGTGCACCTGATCGACGGCGACGGGTTCAAGGTCGTCGGCTTCATCAAGACGGGGGTCGGCACGCACGGCCTCTATCCGAGTCGCGACGCGACGAAGCTCTACGTGGCGAATCGAGGCTTCTCGAGGATCGGCGGCAAGCCCGGCGTCGGCAAGGGCAGCGTGTCGGTGATCGACTTTGCCACGCGCAGCGTCGTCGCGACGTGGCCGATCCCGACCGCCGGGAGCCCCGACATGGGCAATCTCAGCGTCGACGGCAAACAGCTGTGGCTCTCGGGCCGCTACGACCGGGTCGTCTACGTCATCGACACGACCACCGGCGAGCTGCTGAAGACGATTCCCGTCGGCCACGAGCCGCACGGTCTCACGGTCTGGCCGCAGCCGGGACGCTACTCCCTCGGCCATACCGGCAACATGCGCTGAAAGCAACCCGCGGTGCGCGCGCCCGCTTCCTTGACCACCCTCGACGCGCGAGCGAAAATGAGCCGGTTCGACGCATGACTCTGGAATCGATCATCCGTGTCACCGACGTCCGGAAGGTTTTCGGTCTCCTCCCCGTCCTCGACGGCGTCAGCCTCGAGGTGCGCGGCGGCGAGGCCGTCGCGCTGCTCGGCGCCAACGGCGCCGGCAAGACAACGCTGCTGAAGATCCTCGCCACGCTGCTGCGGCCGACGCGCGGAACGGCGACGATCGGCGGCCACGACGTCGCGCGGGAGCCCGAGGCCGTGCGTGCGCTGATCGGTGTCGTCGCGCACGGCGCGTGGGTCTACGACGACCTCACCGCCCGCGAGAATCTGCGGTTCTGGGCGACGCTCGGCGGCCTCGAGGCCGGCGCCGACGACGTGGCCGCCGCCCTTGCGGGCGTGGGGCTCGAGCGCGCCGCCGACGCGCGCGTGAGGACCTTTTCCGCCGGCACGAAACGGCGATTGTCGCTCGCGCGCGTCATGCTGGCGCGGCCGCGCGTGCTCCTGCTCGACGAGCCGTTCGCCGGCCTCGACCAGCGCGCGAAGAAGTGGCTGGAGGGCCGGCTGGAGGCGTTCAAGGCCGCGGGGGCCGCGCTGCTCATGGTCACGCACTCCCTCGGACGCGAGCTGGGGGTGGCGGATCGGCTGGCCGTGCTGGCCGGCGGCCGTATCGCCCTCGACACCGCGCGCGGGTCGCTGGGCCCCGACGACGTCCTGCGGCTCTACGCCGCGCACGCCGAGGAGGCCCTGTGAGCTACGCGCGGCGCGCGCTGGCCGTGGCCTGGAAGGACTTCGCCGTCGAGCGGCGCTCGAAGGAAACACTGAACGCGCTCGTCTTCTTCTCGCTGCTCCTGCTGTTCGTGTTCCAGTTCACGCTCGGCGGCGACCGCGAGCGGCTGGCCGCGGTCCTGCCCGGCGTGCTCTGGCTCGGCTTCGTGCTGAGCGCGCTGCTGGCGCTGGGGCGGACGTTTCTCGTCGAGCGCGAGCACGACTGCTGGGAGGGGCTGCTGCTCGCGCCGGGGGACAAGTCGGCCATCTACCTCGGCAAGCTCGCCGGCAACCTGGCGCTCATGCTGGTGGTGGAGGCGCTCGTGCTCGGGCTCTTCGTCGTGTTCTTCGACATCGACCTCGGCCGCGCGCTGCCGGGCCTGCTCGTGGTCGTGCTGCTCGGCACCCTCGGGCTGGCGGCGGTGGGCACGCTGTTCGCGGCCATGACGGCCAACGTGCGCGCGCGCGAGCTGCTCTTTCCCGTCCTGCTGCTGCCCGTCCAGGTGCCGGTGCTGCTCGCGACCGTGAAGGCGACGGAGGCGCTCCTGCTCGGCGAGCCGCTCGGCGCCGTCGCGCACTGGGTGAAGCTGCTCGTCGCCGCCGACGTGATCTACGTCGTCGTGAGCCTGCTCACGTTCGACGTGGTGCTGGAGGGCTGACGGCCATGGTCCGGGCGCTCGGCTGGCTCGCGGCCGCCTCGCTCGCCGCCGGACTCGTCATGGCCTTCGGCGTCGCGCCGCGCGAGGTCACGCAGGGCAACGTGCAGCGGATCATGTACGTCCACGTGCCGCTGATCCTGGCCTCGTACCTGGCCTTCGTCGTGCTCGCGGTCGCCTCGCTCGTCTACCTCGTGCGCCGCGACGAGGGCGCCGACCGCGTGGCCCACGCCTCGGGCGAGGTCGGCGTGATGTTCGTCGGGCTCGGCATCGCCACCGGCTCCATCTGGGGCAAGCCGACCTGGGGGACATGGTGGACGTGGGACGCGCGGCTCACCAGCGTGGCCATCCTCTTCGTGATGTACCTCGGCTACCTGCTGCTGCGCGGGACCATCGAGGACCGCGAGCGGGCCGCGCGCTACTGCGCGGTGGTGGGGATCGTGGCCGCCCTCGACATCCCGCTCGTGCACTTCTCCGTGTACTGGTGGCGCACCCTGCACCAGCCGCCGTCGCTGATGAAGCCCGGCGGCTTCACGGGATCCACGTCGATCCTCTGGCCCCTGCTGATCAACCTGCTGGCGTTCGTCCTGCTCTACGCCTACTTCGTCGCGCGGCGTGTCAGCCTGCTGCGCGCGGAGGCGGAGGCGGCGGCGTGATGCCCGACAACTGGGGTTTCGTGGCCGCCGCCTACGGGCTCACCGCCGCGGTCCTCCTCATCTACTGGCGCCGGCTGGCCAAGAAGGAGCGCGAGCTCGACGCGCTGAAGCGACCGAGCCCATGAAACCCAAGTTCCTCGTCGGTGGAGTCGTGATCGCGGTGGCGCTGGCCTACATGATCTACGCCGGCGTGACCCAGTCGGCCGTGTACTTCGTCACGCCCTCGGAGCTCGGCGGCGGCCCCGTGGCGGGCAAGGCCTACCGCCTGGGCGGGATGGTGGAGCGCGGCTCCGTCCGCTGGGAGCCGCGCACGCTGTCGCTGACGTTCGCGCTCTCGGACGGCAAGGCGACCGTACCGGTCCGCCACAAGGGCGCGCCGCCCGACCTCTTCGGCGAGGGACGCGGCGCCGTCGTCGAGGGCTCGTGGAGTCCCGAGGGCTACTTCCGGGCGACGCACATCATGGCCAAGCACTCGGAGGAGTACAAGGCGCCGCACGACACGAGCCAGGCGGGCGTGAAGGAGCTGATGCGCACGCTCTCCGGGAGCGAGAAGTGATCCCCGAGCTCGGGGCCGGCGCCCTCGCGGTGGCGCTGGCGCTGGCCGTGTACGGCGCCGCGGCGGCGGCCGTCGGCGGGCGCACGGGCCGGACGTCCCTCGTGGAGTCGGCGCAGCACGCCGCGCTGGGCGCCTTCGTCCTCGTCACCGCGTGCCTGCTGCTGCTCGCCTACGCGTTCCTTTCCTTCGACTTCTCGGTGCGCTACGTCGCCAGCAACACGAACCTCGGCACGCCGTTCTACTACCGGCTCACCGCGGTGTGGGGCGCGCTCGAGGGCTCGATCGTACTGTGGGCGTGGATGCTGTCCGTCTACACGCTGATCGTCGTCCTGCGTCACCGCACGAACGCGCGCGAGCTCTATCCGTGGGTGCTGTCGGTCATGCTCGGTATCCTCGCGTTCTTCCTGCTCGTCATGACGGTACCGGCGCCGGTCTTCCAGCGGCTGGCGCCCGTGCCGGCCGACGGCCGCGGACTCAACCCGCTGCTCGAGGACTCGGGGATGATCACGCACCCGGTGGCGCTCTACCTCGGCTTCACCGGCTTCACGGTGCCGTTCGCGTTCGCGATCGCCGCCCTCGTCACCGGCCGCGTCGGCGACGCCTGGATCACGACCACGCGGCGCTGGACGATCACCGCGTGGTATTTCCTGTCGCTCGGCCTGCTCATCGGCGGCTGGTGGAGCTATCACGTGCTCGGCTGGGGCGGGTACTGGGCGTGGGATCCCGTCGAGAACGCGGCCTTCATGCCCTGGCTCACGGGCACCGCGTTCCTGCACTCGGTGATGATCCAGGAGCGCCGCCGGATGCTGCGCCTCTGGAACCTCGCGCTCGTGATCATGACGTTCTCGCTCACGCTCTTCGGCACCTTCCTCACGCGCTCGGGCGTCATCGCCTCCGTCCACGCGTTCACCCAGGGCTCGATCGGCGTCTTCTTCCTGTCGTTCCTGGCCCTGGTGCTGCTGCTCGCGCTGGCGCTGCTGGCCTGGCGCTGGGACACGCTGGGCGCCCAGGGCGAGCTCGACTCCGTGGTCTCGCGGGAGTCCGCCTTCCTGCTCAACAACGTGCTGCTGGTGGCGGCGGCCTTCACCGTGTTCTTCGGCACCGTCTTCCCGCTGCTGTCGGAGGCCGTCCGCGGCGTGAAGGTCAGCGTGGGCGCGCCGTTCTTCAACCAGGTCAACGTGCCGCTCTTCCTCGGGCTCATCTTCCTGATGGGCGTGGGGCCGCTCATCGCCTGGCGACGCGCCTCGGTCGAGAGCCTCAAGCGGAACTTCCTCGCGCCGATCGCCGTCGGCGTCGCCGCCGCCGCCGTGTTCCGGCTCCTGGGCGTGCGCCCCACCCTCGCGGTGCTCACGCTGGCGCTGACGGTGTTCGTGGCGGCGACGATCACCGTCGACGTGATCCGCGCCACGCGGGCGCGCGTGCGGACGGGCGAGCGCTTCCCCGGCGCGCTCGGCAGCCTCCTGCTCCGCCACAATCGGCGTTACGGCGGCTTCGTCGTGCACCTCGGCATCCTCGTGGTCGCCCTCGGGGTCACCGGCTCACAGGCGTGGTCGGTGCAGACGGAGACGACGCTGCGGCGCGGCGAGCACACCGACCTCGCGGGCTATCGCGTACGGTTCGACGGGCTCGCGGCGAGCGAGGAGTCGAATCACTTCAAGGTCACGGGGAGCTTCACGGTCGCCAACGGGCGCGGCGCCGGCACCGTGCTGCAGCCCGCGAAGAAGTTCTACCCGCAGGAGCAGTCGCCGATCGCCTACGTGGACTACCGTCTGGGGCTCCGCGAGGACGTCTACCTCGTGCTCGGCGACTTCGCGCGCGACGGCTCCCAGGCCACCGTCCGCCTGCAGGTGAACCGGCTCGTGTCCTGGATCTGGATCGGCGGCCTCATCCTCACGCTCGGCACCGTGCTCGCGCTGGTCCCCGAGCGCCGGAGGCCGGCCTGACGCGCCCGGTTCGCTGGCTCCTGCCGCTGGCGGCGATCCCCGTCCTGGCGTTGTTGGCGTACGGCTTCCGGACGGACCCGCGCAACATTCCGTCGCCGCTCGTGGGGCGGCCGGCGGCGCCCTTCGCGCTCACGGCGTTCGACGGCGCGCCCGTCGATCTCGCCGCGCTCCGGGGCAAGGTGGTCGTCCTGAACTTCTGGGCGTCGTGGTGCAACCCCGCGTGCTACGACGAGGCGCCGGTGCTCGAGCGCGCCTGGCGCACGTACCGCGACCGCGGCGTGGTCGTGGTCGGCGTCGACATCCAGGACACCGACGAGGCCGGGCGCAAGTTCATCCGCGACTTCGGCCTCACCTTTCCCAACGCGCGCGACGGCCGCGGCAAGGTCTCGGTGGACTACGGCGTCTACGGCGTGCCGGAGACGTTCTTCGTCGCGCGCGACGGCACGATCCGCGCCAAGCATGTCGGCGCCCTCACCGACGAGGTGGTCCGTGCAAAGCTCGAGCCGCTGCTCTAGTTTCATGGGGGGCCCCGAAATGGCCCCCCATACCCCCCCAACGCTCGGAGCGTCCCGGGGAACCCGGGCCGCTCCTCGATCACCGGGGTTCGTTCCGAGGGGGCCCCGACATGGCCCCCATACCCCCCAACGCTCGGAGCGTCCCGGGAAACCCGGGCCGCTCCTCGATCACCCGGGTTCGTTCCGAGGGGGCCCCGACATGGCCCCCCTGATGATTCATGCGAAGGGGGCTACGCCCCCCTCGGACTCCCCCGGCCAACGCTCGGAGCGTCCCGGGGAACCCGGGCCGCTCCTCGATGGCCGGGATTCGCGGGTGCCACGGAGCGCTGCGCGCGCGCTCGCCGTGGCGCTCGGCATGCTCCTGCTCGTGGTGAGCGCCGCCGACGCCGGGCACGTCTCCGAGCAGACCGTCCACGACGTCGCCGCGGAGCTCCGGTGCGTCGTGTGCCAGAACCTCTCGGTGGCCGACTCGCCGTCGGAGATGGCCTCGCAGATGCGCGCGATCGTGCGCGAGCGGCTCGAGGCGGGCGAGACGCCGGCGCAGGTGCGCGAGTACTTCGTGGAGCGCTACGGCGAGTGGATCCTCCTGGCGCCGCGCCGCACGGGATTCAATCTGCTCGTCTGGGGATTTCCGCTGGCGGCGATGGCCGTGGGGTTCACGGTCGTCGCGCTGCTGCTGCGCCGATGGACGCGCCGCCGGCGCGGCAGGGCGGCGCCGCCGCCCGTGGACGCGGCGATGAGCGAGCGCATCCGGCGCGAGCTGGAGACCGAGCGGTGATGGGCGCCGTCATCGTCGCGCTCGTGCTGGCCGTGCCGGCCGCCGCCTTCACGTTCTGGCCCTTCCTGCGTCAACGCGACCGGCCCGCGCCGCTGCTGCCCCTGCCGTCCGACGAGCGCGAACAGCTCACCGAGGCCAAGCGCGCGGCCCTGCGCGCGCTGCGCGAGCTGGACTTCGAGCACGCCGCCGGCCACGTCTCGGACGCCGACTACGCCGGCCTGCGCGCGCGCTACGAGGCGGAGACCGCCGACACCCTGCGCGCCCTCGACGCTCTCGGACCCGCGCCGGCCGTGCCCGCGCCCGCGGAGGGACGGCCCACGCCAGCACCCGCGCGCGGCTGGCGGCACCCGGCCGCGCTCGGCGCCACCGCCGTGGGGCTGCTCGTGTTCGGCGTGGCGATCGGCGTCGGTATCGTCCGCTACACGGAGCCCGATCGCATGGCGGACACGCCACCGGCGCCGGGCTCGCGGCCGCTCGCCTCGCTCGACGCCCCGTCGGCGGCGGCCGAGGCGCCGTCGGCGGCCAACGCCCCGCGCGGCCCCGTGACGCCGCAGATGCTGCAGGGCATGCTCGAGGCCGCGCGCGCCAGCCTCTTCGCGGGCCGCTACGGGGAGGCGATCGCCGCGTACCAGGCCGTGCTCAAGCGCGACCCGAACAACGTGGACGCCCTCACCCACATGGGACTGATCGCGGCCGTCGCCGCGCGCGGCGAGCACGGCCCCGAGATGGTCGACCGCGCGCTCGGGCTGCTCGATCGGGCGCTCGCGCTGTCCCCCGACTACCCGCCCGCGCTGCTCTACCGCGGGCAGGTGCTCTACGAGGCGAAGAAGGACGCGGCGGGCGCGATCCGCTCGTGGGAGCGGTTCGTGAAGGTCGTGCCGGCCGGCGAGGAGCGGGCGCGCGTGGAGCGGATGATCGCGGACGCGAAGGCGCGGCCCGCGGGCAGGTAGAACGCGCCGGCCGTCTGCTTGCTGCGCTTGAGGGACAGCGGGATCGAGAGCACGGGCTCGCCCTTGTAGATGATCACCGGGAACGACCAGATGATGTTCACGGTGTAGACGCGGTTCTCGATGGTCACGCTCACGTCGCGGTCCTGGAGCGGCACGCCCGACTCGGCGGTCTCCCTGAGGATCTTCGCCTTGACGGCGCGCGCCGACCCGAGGTCGGCGATCGCGCGCGGCTGCATCACATCGTCGACGACGCCGGAGACCTGCAAGTACTGCCACGCCGACATCATCACCGCGTACGCGCAATACGCGGCGCCTACGGCCACCAACCCCCAGAAGAAGAGTCTCATCGGCGCCTCCCCCTCACGCGTCGGTCGGTCGGTAGACCCAGATCTTGGCCGCGGCGGGCAGGCCGAGCGCGATCGTCGGGCCGTCTCCGCCGGCGGTGATCGTGCCGGCCCACGGCGCGACCTCGACGATCTTGAGGCGGCGCCCGGGTCGGACCTCGTTGCGCCACAAATACTCGAGCAGCTTCTTGTCGGCTTCGGCCTCCTCGGTGATGCGCTCCACGACGACGGTGGCGCCTTCCTTGGCCTGCGCGAGCGGGAAGGGCTCGACGCGCGGCGGGCGCGCCATGCCGGGAATCGGGTTGCCGTGCGGGCACGTGCTCGGCATCCCGAGCATCTCGGCGAGCCGGTCCTCCACCCTCGGCGAGAGCGCGTGCTCGAGCCGGTGCGCCTCCTCGTGCGCGTCCGTCCAGTTGAGCCCGAGCGTGTCGGTCAGCCAGCGCTCGAGCAGGCGGTGACGGCGCGCCATGACCTCGGCGATCTCCCGCCCCTTCGGCGTGAGCGTGAGCTCCTTGCCGTGGCCGACCTTGACGTAGCCGCCGCGCGCCATCCGGTGCATCGCCTCGGTCACCGCCGGCGCGGAGACCGACATGTGCTTGGCGAGGCGGGCGCCGATGACGGGCTTGCCGCTGCCGCCGAGGTCGTAGATGGCGGCCAGATAGTCCTGGGTGGAGGCGGTGGTGGCCGCCACGCGCGCGCGGCGCGCCGTCGAGGGCTTGGCCATCACCCGCACTATAACCGAAGTGCTATGCTGAGGCCCCATGACGCGGGCTGACGCTCTCCAGCGCATCAGCGAGCTGCGGGAGCAGATCCACCATCACGATTACCTCTATTACACAGAGGCGCGTCCCGAGATCTCCGACGCGGAGTACGACGCGCTCATGCGCGAGCTGCGCGAGCTGGAGGCGGCCTTCCCCGACCTCGTCACGCCCGACAGCCCCACCCAGCGCGTGGCCGGCCAGCCCGTGGACGCCTTCCGCCCGGTGGCGCACCGCGCGGCCATGCTCTCGCTCGACAACGCGACGTCCCCCGACGACCTGCGCGAGTTCGAGGCGCGCCTGGGCCGCGCGCTGCCCGGCACGCGCCTGGCGTACGTCTGCGAGCCGAAGATCGACGGCCTCGGCATCGCGCTCCTCTACGAGCGGGGGCGCTTCGTGCGCGGGGCCACGCGTGGCGACGGCCGGGTGGGCGAGGACATCACGGCGAACCTCAAGACGATCCGCTCGCTGCCCACGCTCCTGCGCGGCGCGCTCGGCGGCGTGCCCGAGCTCGAGGTGCGTGGCGAAGTCTTCATGCCGCGCGCGGACTTCGAGCAGCTGAACCGCGGCCTCCAGGAGTCCGGCGAGGGGACCTTCGCGAATCCTCGCAACGCCGCGGCCGGCGCCGTGCGCCAGAAGGACCCCGCCGTCACGGCGCGCCGGCCGCTCGACATCTTCCTGTATCACGTGAGCGAGGGGCGCGAGCTCGGATTCCGCACGTACTCGGACACGGTCGCGGCGCTCCGCGAGGCCGGCTTCAAGACGAATCCGCGGACGGAGCCCTGCGCGACGCTCGACGCGGTGATCGACTACTGCCGGCGGCTGGAGGCCGACCGCGACGCGCTCGGCTACGACGCCGACGGCGCCGTCGTCAAGGTCGACTCCCTCGAGCAGCAGTGGCGGCTCGGCTCCACCACGCATCACCCGCGCTGGGCGATTGCGTTCAAGTTCGCCGCCCGGCAGGCCACCACGGTCGTGCAGGCGATCGAGGTGAACGTGGGCAAGACGGGCGCCCTCACGCCCGTCGCCAAGCTCGCCCCGGTGCCGCTGGCCGGCGTCACGATCAGCAACGTGAGCCTGCACAACGAGGACGAGGTCCGGCGCAAGGACGTGCGCGTCGGCGACACCGTTCTCATCGAGCGCGCCGGCGACGTCATTCCCTACGTCGTCCAGGTGGTGATGTCCAAGCGGCCGGCCGACACGGTCCCCTACGTGTTCCCCGACCGCTGCCCGGTCTGTGGCCACGCCGCCGCGCGCCTGCCCGGCGAGGCGTACTGGCGCTGTTTGAACACGGCGTGCCCGGCGCAGCTGAAGGCACGCCTGCGCCACTTCGGCTCGCGGCACGCGATGGACATCGAGCACCTCGGCGAGGCGGTCGTCGAACAGCTGGTGGACAGAAAGCGCGTGAAAGATTTCGCCGACCTCTACACGCTCACCGTCGATGAGGTCGCGGACCTCGAGCGGTTCGCGGAGAAGTCCGCGGTGAACCTCGTCGCCGCGATCCAGGCCAGCAAGACGCGCGGGCTGGCGCGCCTGCTCAACGCGCTCGGCATCCTGATGGTCGGCGAGCGGGTCGCCTCGCTGCTCGCCAATCAGTTTGGCTCCATGGAGCGCCTGCTGGCGGCTTCGGAGACGGAGCTCAACGAGATCCGCGGCATCGGCGACGAGCTCGCGCAGTCGATCCGACGCTTCTTCGACGACGAGACGAACCGAGAGGTCATCCGGCGCCTGGCCGAGGCGGACGTCGAGATGACGCAACCCGGCGTCGAAACCGAGCGGCCGCAGCCGCTCGCCGGCCGGACCTTCGTCGTCACCGGCGCGCTGAGCTCGCTCACCCGCGAGGCGGCGCGCGAGCTGATCGAGCGGCTGGGCGGACGCGTCACGAGCTCGGTGTCGAAGAAGACCTCGTACGTCGTGGTCGGCGAGGCTCCGGGCAGCAAGGCCGACGACGCGCGGCGGCTCGGCGTGGAGATCCTCGACGAAGCCGCATTCTTGAAATTGACGGGGCGGGCGTGAGCGCGGGCCTCATGCGCGTGTCCCGACTCCTTTCTCTGGGGCTCCCGGTGTTGCTCCTGGCCGGCTGCCTCGGCGTGAGCACCCCGTCGTCGGCGCCGGTGGATGTGGCGACGCCGGGCACATGGACATCGCTGGCGCCGATGCCGACACCCCGCCAGGAGGTCGCCGTGGCCGCGCTGCGCGGCCACGTCTGGGTGATCGGCGGCTTTGGCGCCGCCGCGGAGCCGACGGCGGCCGTCGAGAGCTACGATCCAGCGGCCAACGAGTGGACCGCGCAACCGGCGTTGCCGGTTGCCGTCCACCACGCCGTCGCCGTCACCGTCGGTGACCGCCTCTTCGTGCTCGGCGGCTACACGGGCGGCCGCGTGCGCTGGGAGCCGAGCGGCGACATGTGGGAATGGAACGCGGCGCGCGGCGCGTGGGAGCCCCGCGCGCCGATGCCGACGCCGCGCGGCGCGCTGGCGGCGGCCGTGCTGAACGGGCGCATCCACGCGCTCGGCGGCGCCCAGCGCGATCCGCTCAACGCGCATGAGGTCTACGATCCCGCCCCCAACGTCTGGAAGACCGCCAACGCGCTGCCGACGGCGCGCGATCACCTGGCCGCCGTCACCTTCCGCGGGCGCGTGTGGGCGCTCGGCGGCCGCTCGTCGTTCCTGGGCAGCCAGTACGCGAACGTCGAGATCTACGAGCCTGCCGCGGACGCCTGGCGCACCGGCGCGCCGTTGCCGCGCGGCCGCGGCGGCCTGGCCGCCGCCGCGCTGCCCGACCGCATCCTCGTGTTCGGTGGTGAGGCGCCCTTCCGCATCTTCGACGCCACGGAGATGTACGAGCCGGCAGGCGACCGCTGGATCGCCATGGCGCCGATGCCGACGCCGCGCCACGGCATCGGGGCCGCCGTGGTCGGCGCGCGGGTCTACGTACCTGGCGGCGGACGCGAGCCCGGCTTCGCGGCGACCGCCGTCAACGAGGCCTACACGCGGTGAGGACCTCGCTGGCGCTGCTGCTCGTGCTGGCAGCGGCACCCGCTATGGCGGGGCCGCGGGAGGACGCGCTGGCCGGCCTCGCCAACCGCGACGTCGAGGTGAGGCGCCGCGCCGCCGTCAGCCTGGCCGAGACCGGAACGATGGCCGACGTCCCGGCGCTGGTGAGCGCGCTGCGCGACGCCGACGAGCGGGTGCGGGGGCTGGCGGAGCGCGCGCTGTGGGAGGTGTGGAGCCGCTCCGGCAACGAGGACGTGGACCACCTGCTGCGCGCCGGCGTCGCCGAGATGCAGCACGGCCAGCTCGAGGCCTCCATCGACACCTTCAGCGAGGTCATCCGCCGTCGCCCGGATTTCGCCGAGGGCTGGAACAAGCGCGCCACCGTCTACTACCTGGTCGGCGAGTACCGCAAGTCCGCCGCCGACTGCGACGAGGTGCTCAAGCGCAACCCGGCCCATTTCGGCGCGCTGAGCGGCTACGGCATGATCTGGCTCCGCCTCGACGAGCCCGCCCGCGCGCTCGAGCGCTTCGAGCAGGCGCTGGCGGTCAATCCCAACCTCGAGTCCGTCCGCGAGACGATCGAGACGCTCCGCGCGTTCCTGATCCAGCAGCGCCGCAACGCCATCTGAGGAGGCCGACGTGATCGACGCACTGAGAAAGATCAGCAGTCCCAGCATCGCCAACGGCATCGAGACCTTCAAGATCCGCCCGCGCAACGTCGGGCACATGACGTCCGAGATCAAGTGCCTGTTCCCCGACCTGGGCCCGCTGGTCGGCTACGCCGTGCCGTGCGTGATCCGCGCCGAGCACGAGCCGCTGTCGGGCCACCGCTCGAGCACCTTCGAGTGGTGGGATTACGTGCAGACGATTCCCGCGCCGCGCGTCATCGTCGTCCACGACATCGACGAGCCGCGCGGCCAGGGCGCCCAGTGGGGAGAGGTGCAGGCCAACATCCACAAGGCGCTCGGCGCTGTGGGCGTGGTGACCGATGGATCCGTGAGAGATCTCGACGAGGTGCGCGCGCTCGGCTTTTCGTTCGCCGCCGCGCACGTCTCGGTCTCGCACGCGTACGTCCACATGGTGGACTTCGGCCTGCCCGTGAAGGTCGGCGGCCTCTGGGTGAAGCCGGGCGACCTCGTCCACGCCGACCAGCACGGCGTGGTGACCATCCCGAAGGAGATCGCCGGCCAGGTCGCGGAGGCGGTCGCGAAGATCGAGGCCGACGAGCGCAAGATCATCGGCGTCTGCCAGTCGCGCGAGTTCACCGCCGAGAGGCTGAAGGATCTCTACAAGCAGATCCGGCCCGGAACGTACTAGGCGGTCGTGCCGCACGTCAAGACCAACGGGGTGACGCTGGCCGTGCAGGCGTGGCCCGAGGCGCCGGCGCCGCCCGAGCGCACGGCCGTCTGCATCCACGGCCTCACCAGCAACCACACCGTGTGGCGCTCGATGGCCGACGCGCTGGCGCCGCGTCACCGGCTCGTGGCCTACGACCTCCGCGGCCGCGGCGACAGCGACAAGCCGGCCTCGGGCTACAGCCTCGCGATCCACGGCGACGACCTGCGCGGGCTGCTCGATCACCTCGGCCTCGAGCGGGCGACGCTCATGGGCCACTCGCTGGGCGCTCACATCGCCGTCCGCTTCGCGGCCAGGCATCCGGAGCGGGTGGCCCGGCTCGTGCTGTTCGACGGCGGGCTCGACGTGCGCGCCGAGGTCCTCGACTCGCTGGCGCCCGCCGTCGCGCGGCTCGGCGTCGAGTTCCCGTCGCTCGAGAGCTTCCTCGAGCGGCTGCGCGGCCTGCCGATGTTCGCGGGGCGCTGGAACGACTACCTCACGACGCATTACACCTATGACGTGGAGCGCACGCCCGGTGGCGGCGTCAGGTCGAAGGTCGTGCGGCACGCGATCGAGGAAGAGGTCGCGAATCTCCAGCGCACGCGGCTCTGGGTGTGGCACCACCAGGTGCAGGCGCCGACGCTGCTGCTGCGCGCTCCGGACGGTCTGCTCACCGAGCACGACTGCCTCATGACGCAGGAGGAAGCGGAGGCGATGGCCCACGCCATTCCGCGCTGCCGCCTCGTCGTCGTCCCCGGCACCAATCACTACACGGTGCTGCTGTCCGCTCACGATCTCGTGCGCCGCGAGGTCGCCGCCTTCCTGGCCGCTTGAGGGCCGGCGGTACACTGGGGCGCATGGAGATCCGCGCCCCGCAGCCGTCCGACGTCGACGCCGTGATGCAGCTCGCCTCCGGCTTGGGCCCCGTGGCCGGCCCGTTCGTCCGCTCGCACCTCGATCGCCATCACCTGCTCGTCGCCGACCTCGACGGCGAGGTGATCGGCGTGCTCGCGTATCGCACGGACTGGTTCCAGTGCACGTTCGTGACGCTGGTCTCGGTGCGCGAGGACCACCGCAAGCGCGGCGTGGCCCGCGCGCTCTTTCGCGCCGTGGAGGGCATGTCGCCGAGCCCGCGGATCTTCTCCTCGACGGAGGAGACCAACGCGGTCTCGATCCAGATGCACACGGCGCTCGGCTTTCAGACCTCCGGCCACATCGACAACCTGCCCCAGGGCTATCGCGAGCTGCTCTTCTACAAGCGCCTGCGCCCGTAGCCGAGGCGCTAAGTCTGGCGGGAACTTACGGGCGAGGCGGCCTGCTGCGCGGCCTCATGTGCTGCCGGTGTGCTGAAATCGTCCAGAGACGCCACGGCCTCGCGCAGCCGGCCGGGGCTCAGGTGGGCGTAGCGCAGCTGCTCATCGCTCAACCACGCATCTTCCTCGCGTGATCCCGGCACTCTCTTGGCCATCTCCTGGGCTCCTCTTCGAGAGTCGCGCACAGCAGTAGCCATCCTGGACACCTCGGCATCAGTTCGAGGCACCACCTCCCTCCGGCACGTGCGCTCCCTGGAACGACCGGCTAGCGCCGCCTGCGCTCAAAAGAACTCCCACGTGTCCTCGAACGGCTTCTGTCCGACACCAGGCTTGCGGTAGTCGCACACGCCCTGAGCGAACACCGCCGCCAGCTGAGCCTTCTCGGCCGATGAGAACGTCACCGTGTAGTCCGCCTGATCGATCGGCTTCAGCTGGCACTTGAGGACGTTGTTGGCCACGGGTTCTCCGGCCACCATGCGCGGAGACGAATACGCCGCGAAGAGTCCGTTGCAGACGCCGCCCCCCTGGAAGGTGGCCGGCTCGGCAATCTTCTCGGTACCGAGCTGAGTGAAGCAGGCATCGACGAGGTCGCTCGGCTTCGCGCGACGGATCTTCACGTGGTCCGGGGCGTGCGACCGGTCCCGCTTCAAGTTCGTCAGCCACTCGTCCATCTGGCGGAGGGCGCCGCTGAGCACGGGGCTGGCGTCGCCGTAGAGACCGAACGAGGCGCCGTCCTCGGTCAGCATCACGTGATTGTCGAAGGTTCCATTCGCATCCAGCAGCCGCTCCCGCATCGAAAATGAGTGGAACCGCTGGTGGACGTTCCCTGCCGGCTGCTGGTCCACATAGCCGCGGTAGTCGATGATCGGCGTCTTCCTCATGCCCGCGCCGCCGTAGGTGACCCGCCCGGTTCGGTACGCGATGCGCAGGGCTTCGAGGTCGCCCACGGTGCGCGTGGCCACGTAGTTGCCGTCGTTGTCGTAGCCGCCGATGAGCTGATTGAGATCGAGGAACTGCTGCTTCGTGATGGCCCCCGCGTTGAGCGCCGCCAGACCGTATTGAACGCCGGTGTTGTCGAGCGGACGGCGCGCAAAACCGGTGGCCGGGTCGCGCCCGAAGATGTTCACCATGTGGTCGTAGACGTCACAGCGCACACCCGTCGGGTTCGTGGTCTTGTCATAGCGCATGCTCAGCGGAATGGCCGCATTGCAGGCTCCGCCCTGCGCCTTCACCCGGATCGCGTTCGGCGGACCGATGGTCGCGATGGTCGCGGCATTGGCGTAGCCGGAGACGCCGACTTTCTCCGCGTCGCTCCACGGCAGTGCCGTGCGTTTGAAGTAGTGGTCGAGGAGATCTGCATCCGTGATGTTCATGACCTGCGCGGCCGTGACCTCGGGGAAGCTGCAGCCGGGCACGATACCGTCCAGCAGACCGGGATAGTCGTCGCTGATGGGCAAGCTCTGCTCCGAACCGCCCGAGCACCCCCAGCCGATGGTGAAGAACACGGCGCCGTAGTTCTTGATGAACCGTTCTTTCACCATCATGAGACTCTCGGCGGCGAGCACCTCCTGGCAGTTGTTGCCGAAGACATTCAACGTGGAGGACGCCACCCCGTAGCCCTGCGAGAGATGCAGATGCTCGAGGATGCCGCCGTTCCCGATGCTGGTTCCCTGGATGTACCAGCCGCCCACGCAGCCGCCGCCGAGCGTGTAGACCAGTCGCCGGTTCCACGCCGCCGGCGGCGCGAACGGAGTCGGGACTGACTCCGTCGTCGGATCGTGCAGAACGGCGGTCTGGTAGATGGCTCGGTTGATCGTGCCGGTCTCGACACGCACGATGTAGGGGACGGTCTTTCCCTCGGTGGTGGTGGTCGGCGGCGCGAGGTCCGGCGGATGGACCGGCGGATTGGGCAGCAGCTTGAACGTGTTCGCCGTGGTGCGATAGACGTAATCGACCCGCGTCGCCGCCGAGCAGTCGGTGTCGAGCGGAGGACCCAGCGTCTGGGTGCTGGTCGCCGCCGAGGGCACGCGGAAGTTCTGCGTCATGCAGAAGAACGGCTGTTCGTGAGGTCCCGAGAAGATCGGCCCGGTGATGGGGTGGTTGGTGAGCGTCAGCTCCGACCCCTGGTGATGCTTCCCACGTGTGCTGGATGCGACCGCCAGCACGTTGTCTCCGAGGCGCAGTCCCTCCACCAAGCCCAGGAGCGACCGGTCGGTCTCGGGTTTGAAGGCGCCGGTGACGTCGTGCCCGTTCAACGTCACGATGATCTTGCTCAGGGGCACCTCACGATGAGCGCGAATCCGCACCAGCACGCTGCCGCCACTCACGGTGTCGGGCCGGGTCGACAGCGTGATGATGCGGAGATGGTCGTCGTCGTCGCGGGCGCCTGCCATCGGCGCCGGAGCTCCAGGCAGGATGAAGACCATCATGACAAGGGCGACGCCACACCACACTGCGGGCGAAGCAGCACGACGATGCATAGATCACTCCTCCCCTGCTATGCGGCACTGCTCGCTATTGGTCGCGATGTCTCTCCGTTCAGTCGTCGTCTTCCCTCGCCCCCTCGTCATGCCGGGAGGCGTTGTGCTGGGCGTCGCGCCGCTCATGCGTCAACCCGGCCTGAGTGCCGGCAGGACCGCTCTCGAGGAGGGCCGGCTCGGGTGAGCAAGACCAGTTGGCCGCGTCGTTGACATTTCCGGCGCCGCGATAGCGCGCCTTCTCGGGGAACTTGCAGAGCGGCATCGACCGGTCGACGGTGGTTCCCGTCGAGTGCGTCGCCAGGATGCTGTCCGGCGCCACGCCGTGCTCCACCCAGTTCTCGAGCGCGGTGAGCGTGTCGAACGTGTTCGGACCCCTGCCGCCTCCGCAATGCTGCATCCCGGGCACCATGAACAGGCGGACGGTAGCTTGAAGCTTCGCGTAATGCCCCTTCGCGAGTCGCTCGTAGAACTGCATGGTCGTGAACGGCGACAGCGCGTGATCGGCGAACCCGTGATAGATGATCATCTTCCGCTTCTCGCGAATGAACTTCGCGAGATCGGACGGGCTCACGGTTCCGTCAGCCGTCGCCGCGTCAAAGCGGGCAATGGCGGCATCGTCGATCCGACCGTCGACGGTCATCGGAAACGTCCGCGTGTTAAAGGTCGGATCCAGGTAGACGATGTACTTCAGCGTCGTGTCGCCGAGCGACCACCCGCGCGCCATGGGGCCGGTGCCCCAGGGCTCCGCACCCGTCGGATCGATGGGCGGGTTGGGACCGAGCGAGTACGCCTGGTAGTTGATCGGGCCCCCGGCCAGGTCCGTCACCGAGTGCGCCGGCGTCAGCACCCGGCCCTTGCGGTCGGTGAGTGGACGCAGATAGTTCTTGAGGCCGTTGGCCTGATCCTGGGTGAGACAGTTGGCGGCGTTTCCTGCGGGGCAGACAAGCGTCTGCGGATCGAACGAACAGAGCGCGGGGTTCTGGATGAGGCCGTCGCTCACGCCGTCGGCGGCGTCGCAACTGGCGTAGACGGCGGCGTCGATGACGGGCAACATCTCGGCCGGCATGCGCGCGCTGGGTGGCTCCAGATTCGTTTCCGCGCCCTTCAGCAGGAGCAGGATTTGCCGCTGTGATGGTACCGGCGCGCCGATGATGATCCCGTCGTAGTCGTCGGGGTAATGCTTGGCCGCCTCCAGGCCCATCCGTCCGCCGTTCGAGCAGCCGTCGAAGTAGGAGCGCCCGACCGAGGCCGCCCCGTAGAATCTCGGAAGCAGCGCCTTGAGCGCCACGGTCACCTCGTGAGCCGCACGATAGTAATAATCCACGAGCGCGGCAGTGTTGCGCACGCCCGGCGCCGTCAACGCAAAGCTCGCGTCGGCGTTGTTGGGATTCTGATGGCCGGTATCGGTCACGCCCGTTGCATAGCCTTTGACGAGAGAGGCGGCACGATCGACGCCGTTCGGAGATGGGGCCAGCACATTGCCGCCCGTCCCGCCGACGCCGTAGAAGAGCAGCTTTCCGTTCCAGTTGACCGGCAACTGGAACCTGAAGCCGGCGGAATTGCCACCGGTATCCACCGAGCCGCGAACGTCGCAGTATTCCGGATTCGGCGCCGCGGCCGGCACCACGGTGGCCGCGGTGACCGTCATCCTCGGAACGCCGAGGGCGATGATCGTCGCCGCCGTACAGTTCAGCATGGCCGCGGACGCCGGGTCGGCGAGGCTCAGGAGTGCAACGAAGGCGATCGAGCAGGTGCTCCTCGCTCCGACTCGGACGATGCTCATGTGGCCTCCTCGTGTTTCGGGAGCGCAGGCGGCTAGTCCCGGTCCTCGTGATCGTCGTCCTGGCTGAAGTCGAGCCAGGTGCCGGCCAACGGCCGCTGTTTGACTCCGCGCTTCGAATAGTCGCAGACGCCCTGAGGGAAGATCGAGCGCAGCCGGCTCTTCTCCGCCGGCGTGAAGTCCACGGCGTAGCTCTTGAAGTCGATCGGACTGAGGCGGCACTTCAGAATATCGCCCTCGAGCGGCCCGCCAGCAGCGATCCGAACCGTCGCGTAGATCGGGAACAAGCCGTTACACACGCTGGGGCCCTGGAGCGTGAAGGGCTCCTCGTGCTTCGTGCCGTCGCCCTCCCAGCAGGTGTCCTTCAGCGTAGCGGGCTTGTTACGGATCACTTTGACCGCGTACGAATCATCCGACATATCGGCAAGGATCTTCTCGAGCCACTCGTTGTGAGCGAGGAGCGCCATCCGCGCCAGATTCGGCAGGGCCGACCCCGTCCGCGCGGCCAACCAGTTCACCTCGTTGGCCGTCGTTCCATTGGCCTTGTTGAGACGCGCGAGGAACATGAAGGTGCGGATCCTGGTGTGGATGTCCGCGATGTCGTCCGTGTAGTTCCGCGTGTCGATGATCGGCAGGGTCAGGTTCTGGCCCGAGGTGACGACCCTCCCCGTCCGGTACGCAATCTCGATAGCTTCGAGGTTGCCTTCGGTCCGCGATGGCACGGGGTTGCCGTCGACGTCCAGGCCTCCGATTTTCTCGTTGAGGTCGAGGAATTCGGTCTTCGAGATGTCGCCGGCATTCAGCGCCTTGAGACCGTACTGGATACCGACGTTGTCGTAAGCCTGGCGCGCAAAGCCCGTCTTCTTATCGATGCCGAAGACATTGACAAGCCCGTCAAAGAAATCGGCACGGATGCCGATCGGGTTGTTGACGGGATCGTAGCGGACGTTGACCGGCACCACGGCATCGAAGCGCGTCGAGGGGTTCATCAATCCGTCGGCGAACCCGCCCCAACCATTCTGGCAAACCGTGTGACCGGTGGCCGGGTTGACCGCATAGCCATCGACCTTCGCGCGCCGGCTGCCCGGCCAGTCCGCAGGGTTCGCGATGTGGTCGAAGTAGTTGTCGAGAATCTTGCAATCGACGACGTCGGGAAGGATTGAGGCGACATCCGGATACGAGATGCCCGGGGTGAGGGCATCGAGGAGGCCAGGATAGTTGTGAGCGATCAGGTGCTGCTGGATGGAGCCTCCCGAACCGCCGGAGCCGATCGTGAACTTGGGAATGCCGTACTGCTCGATGAAGCGTTCCTTGATCATCATCAACGTCTCGGCGGAGACGACGTCGTCGCAACCGTTGCCGAGTGTGTTGCGCGTCCCGAAGGCGACGGCGAAGCCGAGGCTGAGCGGGTCGTGCGACAACGCGGAGGTGACCACGTTGCGTCCGGACCGGTAGGCGGGGCCGCAGCCGCCCCCGAACGGGAAGCTGAGTTTGCCGTTCCACCCGGGGCCCGGCTTCTTCCCGCCGGCCGACCACGGGTTGGAGATCGGCGCCGTCGGGTCGTCGATGATGGCGATCCGGTAGATCGACTGGTCGATCGTGCCGGACTCGACCCGCACGATGTAGTTGACGGTGCGCCCGTCGATGGTCGTTGTCTGCGCGAGGTCGGCGGGGAACGGCGGGGTCAGTGAGATCAGAGGCTTGAAGGTGTTTGCCGTCGACCGGTAGAACCAGTCATAACGGACCGCCACGGTACAGTGCGCGTCCGACGAGGGACCAAGACCTGACGTGTCGGTCTCGCAGATCCACGGAACCTGGTGCGGGCCCGAGAAGATCGGGCCGTAGATCGGGAAGTTCCGGATCTCCACCCGGGCGTTGAGGGACCGCTTGGCGCCCCGGGTGACGGCGGTGAGGACGTTTGGCCCGTCCGTCAGGCCGGTCACGAGCCCGATCAGCGCGTGGTGCGCCGCGTCGGGCATGACCACGCCGGTCACGTCGGTCCCGTTCCGGAACACCCTGACCTCGTTGAGCGCGCTGTCCGCCGGAACGTCAACGCGGACGAGGACGTCCCCTCCGCTCACACGATCCGGAGCCGTGGAGAGCGTCGTGATCTCGAGCCGGGAGTGCGGACGCGCGCGATCGTCGTCGGCGTCCGCAGGCGTGAAGGCGCAGGCGAGCACGATGGCAGCAAGGGTGGTCGAGAGCGCGGCACGCAATCCCATAGCGGCCTCCAAGCGAGTGTGAGCCCTGTGAAGGGAATACCGTGTGGTCGCAGGAAGTACCACCGCCGCATTTCGCCAATGTGATCGAGTTGTTACGAATTGTTGCCGCGGTGGCCTCGGGCCTCTTGATTTCAGCCGCCATCTTTGGCAGCCTGCGGCCGCCGATGGAGACCGCCGCCGCTCTCGATCAGAGCTCTCTGCTGCAGGCCGGCCTCGATCACATCGACCAGGGCATCACCGTGTTCGACCGGGATCTCGAGCTCGTGGGATGGAACCGGCGCTTCATCGAGCTCCTCGATTTTCCTCCAGCGCTGGTTCGGGTGGGCGCCCGCTTCGAGGATTTCGTCCGTTACAACGCCGAACGCGGGGAGTACGGGCCCGGACCGGTCGAACACCTCGTCGCCGAGAGGGTCCGGGCCGCTCAAGCCTTCGTCCGCCATTACTTCGAGCGCACGCGGCCCAACGGGCAGATCGTGGCCGTGCAGGCCACGCCGCTGGCGAGCGGCGGCTTCGTCACCGTCTACACCGACATCACCGACCGGCGCCGGGCGGAAAGCGTCATCCGCCAGCACAGCGACGAGCTCGAAGTGCGGGTCAGCCAGAGGACGGCGGAGCTCCGCGCGGTGAACGAGGAGCTGAGAAAGACCGAAGAGCGGCTGCGGCTCATCACCGATGCGATCCCGGCCTCCATCGCCTACATCGATCGGAGCATGACGGTGACCTTCGCGAATCGGAGGTACGCTGAGCTCTTCGGGCGCACCTCGGACCAGGTCGTCGGCAGGTCGATCAAGGAAATACTCGGCCCCAGGCTGTTCAGCCGGCTACGTGCCTATCTCGCGCCGGCATTCGCCGGGCGGAGCGCTGCCTTCGACTACACTCACACGTCCGGCGACGGCGAGGTCCTGATCACCCAGAACGTGCTCATTCCAGAGGTCGCCGAAGACGCTCAGGTCCTGGGCATCTTCGTGCTCTGCCTCGACATCACGGCCGCAAAGAAGGCGGAGGGCGCCTTGCGCGAGGCCCAGAAAATGACCGCGATCGGCCAGCTCGCGGGGGGGCTGGCCCACGACTTCAACAACCTGTTGACCGTGGTGGTGGGAAACCTGCGCTCCCTGAAGAATGAGGTCGACGCGAACCTGGCCGAGGAGTACATCGAGCCGGCGATCCGGGCGGGCGATCGTGGCGTCGACATCACGCGCCGGCTGCTGGCGTTCGCGCGTCGTCAGCCGCTCGAGGCCATCGCGGTGAATGTCGCGCACATCGTCACGAGGACTGCCGACCTGCTACGGGGGTCACTGCCCAGTACCATCGCCATCACGTGCAGCGTCGAGGCGAGCCCATGGTCCGCGATGTCGGACCCCAATCAGCTGGAGAGCGCGCTGGTGAACCTGGCGCTCAACGCCCGGGACGCCATGCCCAGGGGCGGCACCCTGACCATGGGCGTGACGAACCAGACATTCCCGGCCGGGGCTCTGTTCGGCGACCATCCGGTCACCGGCGAGTTCGTCAACATCGGCGTGACCGACACCGGCACCGGGATCGATCCGGCGACACTGTCCCGGGCGTTCGAGCCGTTCTTCACGACGAAGCCGTTCGGCATCGGCAGCGGCCTCGGTCTCAGCATGGTGTATGGCTTCGTCAAGCAATCCGGCGGACATATTCGGATCGTCAGCGAAGTCGGCAAGGGCACGTGCGTCTCTTTCCTCTTGCCGCGCGCCCACCGTATTCCACAGGTCGACACGCCGGCGCAGGAGCGACCGCGCTCCCGCGGCCGGGGGGAGCTCGTGCTCCTCGTCGAGGACAATGACGACGTGCGGCTGGTCATTCGCCGGGACCTTCTCGAGCTGGGGTACAACGTGATCGAGGCCAGGGACGGAGTCGAGGCCGATGGCCTGCTGAAGACCGTCCCCGACATCAAGGTGCTGGTGTCCGACGTCATCATGCCCGGCGGACTCACGGGCCCGGCCCTTGCCGCGCGGGCACGAGAGGAGCGGCCCGAGATCAGGATCGTCCTCATCACCGGATACGTCGATGGTGAGGACGGACAGGCGCCCCGGCCCGAGAACGTGGAGCTCCTGCGCAAGCCGCTCGAGAAGGAACAGCTCGCGCGGGCCATCGATCGATGGTGACGAGCCGCGTCGAGACGCGAGCGAAAGAGCTCGTCTTCGTCCTCGAAGACGAGGCCGATGTCGCGCGGATCATCTGCGGCACCCTCAAACAATTCGACTTCGAGACCGAACACTTCAGCCACGGGCACGAGATCCTGCGGCGCATCACGCGCAAGATGCCGGCGATCTGCCTCGTGGACCTCGGCCTGCCGGATCTCGACGGCCTGGAGGTCCTGCGCCAGCTGCAGGAAAGCGGCACCGCCACCATCGTGCTGACGGGCCGGGGCGATGTCACCGATCGCGTGCTCGGCCTCGAGCTCGGGGCCGACGACTACATCGTCAAGCCGTTCGCGCCGAGGGAGCTGGTGGCCAGGATCAGCTGTGTCCTCCGACGGCTGCAGAAGAGCACGTCCATCGGCTCCCATAACGTCGCGCATTTCTCGGGCTGGACGTTCGACGTGGACGCCCACCGCTTGATCTCTCCCGAGGGCGAGCACGTCAGTCTGAGCCGGGCCGAGACCCAGCTCCTGGAGCTGTTCGCCCGCGCTCCCAACCGCGTGCTCACGCGAGCTTACATCCTCGACGTGACCGGAGGGGCGCCCACGTTCGACCGGACCATCGACGTCAGGGTTTCGCGCCTGCGGCAGAAGCTCGAGTCTGATCCGCAGAATCCGCGGATCCTGAGAACCGTCTATGGCTCCGGGTATCTCTTCACGAGTACCGTTCGGTGGACCAAGGCGCACTGACCTGAGATCACCCTGCCGGGACTCCCGCGCTAGCGGGAGACGCGGTAGCGCTTGAGCGCGTCGGGATCGACCCTCGCGCCGAGGCCGGGCGCATCGGTGAGGCAGAGCACTCCGCGGTCGAGCTTCACCGGTTCGGCCACCACGTCGCCGGCCATCTTCAGCGGACCGACGGCCTCGCAGCCCGGCAGGACCGCGGCGCTCGTCGCGGCCACGGCGGCCTCGGCGAGCGTCGAGAGCGTGAGGCCGAAGCCGTGGCCGACGACGACCCGAAGACCGGCGGCCGCCGCGCACTCGATCATCTGCCGCGTGCGCGTGAGTCCGCCCTGCTTCATCACCTTCACCTTCACGATGTCTGCGGCCTCGAAGCGGATGATGTCGATGAGCGAGGCCGGCCCCGTCACGCTCTCGTCGGCCATGAGCGGAATGCCGATCGCCCGCCGAATCTCGGCCAGACCGGCGATGTCGGTCCGCGCAATCGGCTGCTCGACGAGCGTCAGCGCGTATGGCTCGAGTCGCCGGATGAGCGGCACTGCCTCGACGCGGGTGAGGCTCTCGTTGAAATCCACGCGCAGCGCCAAGCGGTCTCCGACGGCCGCGCGGACGGCCGCGACCCGCGCGATACCCTCGTCGCCGGCGCCCGAGATCTTGATCTTCGCGGTCGTGAACCCGCGACGCAGCCACTCGCCGGCCTCGGTCGCGGCCTGCGCGGGCGGCACCGTCCCGATCCACGCGTTCAGCGTCACCTCCCGCGTCAGCGCGCCGCCGAGGAGCGAGTGGACCGGCACGTCGAGCGCGCGCCCCTTCACGTCGAGAAGCGCCATCTCGATCGCGGCTTTCGCCTCGAAGCCGTCGGCCACCTCGCCGTCCATGAGCTCGAGCGCGCGATGGAGATTGAAGGGATCAGCGCCCACGAGCGCCGGCGCGAGCCGCGCGACGACGTCGTGGACGTCGACGGCCGACACGAGCGAATAGCCGGGAGTCGGATCGACGTTGCCCCAGCCCTCGACGCCGGCATCGGTCGTGACACGGACGAGCACGCTGCGCTGCAGGGCGGTGGTTCCGTGCACGCCGTGGACGGGTGTCGCGAGGGGGACGTCCACGAGGACGGGCTCGGTCGCGAGGATGCGCATCATGTTCTCATCAGGCGTCGGGCGTCCCGAGCCAGAACGGTGTGGTCTTCCCGATCGATTCCAGGTACGCGCGCCGCTCCGCCGCGCGGCGTGGATACCACGCCGACAGGTAATCGGCGTCCAGCATGTGGCGGCGCGTCTGGGTACCGAAGAAGCCGGCGAGCTCGACGAGGGTGATGAAGCCCTCCGCGCCGCGCGTCTGGAACACCGGCCAGCGGCGGGCGTGCTCTTCCGACCGGAAGAGGTTCATGCCGGTTCAGAGGAACTGCGGCTTGCCCCGCGACGCGCCGAAGCCATAATTCAGATGACCGACGACCTCGGGCGGGTCGAGCCAGACGATCCGGCCGTCGCGCATCTCGACCGTCACGGGGTCGCCGCAGTCGAGGCAGGGCGCGTCGATCCGCACCGTCTCGCCCGGAAAGAGCCAGGTGACGGAGGTCGCCTCGAAGCCGCACTGCGCGAACCATCGCTGCTCGCCGCGCGCGCTGATCCGATACTGCGTCGGCAGATTGTTCAGCGGCGGGAACGATGCGATGTAATCCGTCTCGGGATGGAGCCACCCGATCGGATAGGCCTGCATCACGTCGTGGAGCGTGCGGCGGCCCTCTTCGGTTGACAGCCCGAGAGCGCGCGCGAGCTCGGCATAGTGTGGCGCGCGGCCCGTCTCGACGAGCCCTCGCATGATGCGCTGGAACATCCGGTCCATAAGGCGCGGCTCGGCCATCCGACAGGTTTATAGCACGCCCGCGTCGTCCGTCGGCGGCCGGGTACAATCATTCCTCGGTGAGAGCCATGTCCACCCGCGCACGCCTGCGTCCGTGAGCGCCGCCCTCGAGCTCGAGCCCGTCCCCTGCCCGCTCTGTGGCGGCCGCGACGTGACCACGCTGGGCTGGCTGCACGACGTCGCGCTCGGCGTTCCCGGCCGCTTTCCGCTCGCGCGCTGCCGCGGCTGCGGGCTGCTGCAGCAGAATCCGCGCGTGCGCGAGGACCAGCTCGACCGCGCGTACCCCGACAACTACCCGCCGCACACGCGCGACGCCGAGATGCCGCGCATGCTGCGACACGCGGGGCCGGCCGTGCGCTGGGCGCTCGCGACCTGGCTCGGCTACCAGCACCTGGCGACCTCCCACACCGGCGCGCCCGCCCGAGGGTGGGCGCGGCTGCACCGGCGCAAGATCCGCGAGAACTTCCCGCCGTGGATCGGCCAGGGGCGCCTGCTCGACGTCGGCTGCGCCAACGGACGATTCTTGCACCAGATGAAAATGGTGGGCTGGCGCGTGGCCGGCGTCGAGATCGATCCGGTGGCGGCGGCCAAGGCGAAGGCGGTGACGCCCGACGTGTTCGTCGGCGATCCGGTGGAGGCGCCGTTCGCCACCGGCGCCTTCGACGTCGTCACCTCGTTCCACGTCGTCGAGCACCTGCCGCGGCCGCTGGCCGCGCTCGCGCGCATGATCGGCTGGCTCGCGCCGGGCGGGCTCCTGATCGTGGAGGTGCCCAACGCCGGCGGCGCCGGCGGCCGGCTGTTCGGCCGCTACTGGATCGGGCTCGACTTCCCGCGCCATCTCGTGCACTTCACGCCGGCGACGATGACGGCGATGGTGGAGCGCGCCGGCGGCCGCGTGGTGGCGGCCTCGCATCGCACGAAGCCCCGCTATCTCACGCGGAGCCTGCGGCACTGGCTGCGCGAGCAGCCGGGCGCGCGCCACCGTCTGACGCTGGCCGCGCTCGACAGCCGACTGGGCCGCGGCGCCGCCAAGCTCACGCTCGAGCTGCTCATGCCGATCAACCGCCCGCTCGGCCTCGGCGAGGTCGTGCGGTACTTCATCCGTCGCGCCTGAGGCTCACACAGGGAGGCGAACATCATGGCCGACCGCGCCGCCACATCCGGAACGAAGGACGAGCTGCTCAACCAGGCCGCGCGCGACTACAAGGCGCTCCACGAGACGCTGACCGGCCTGAACGAGGCGCAGATGACCGAGGTGTGGCTCGGCACGTGGTCCGTCAAGGACATCGTCGCCCACATCTCGGGCTGGCACCGCGAGATGGGTCCGGCGCTCGAGCGCCTCGCGCGCGGCGAGAAGCCCGTGCCCGCCGGCGTGTCCTACGACGACGTCGACGCCTGGAACGCGAAGTTCGCGGCCGCGAAGAAGGGCACGTCGGTGGCCGACGTGCTGCTGGAGTTCGACAACTCGCACGAGTACTTCATGCACGCGGCGGCCGGCGTGCCCACCGAGCGATTCCAACCCGGCAAGACCGCGTGGAAGCTCGTGGACGGCAACAGCGCCCACCACTACCGCGAGCACGCCCAGCAGATCCGCGCCTGGCGGAAGTCTCGCGGGGTGTGACAGGTTCCTAGCGGCCGCCGTTCACGCCGGCGAATTTCACCCGGCACTTGAGCCCGGCGGGCAGCTTCAGATCGGGGTTCGGCAGCGCGAGCCGCACGCCGAACGTGCCGCTCGCGGCGTCGATCACGCGGTCGACGACGGTGACCCTGGCGCCCCACGTTCCGCCCACCGGCGCCTCCGGATACACCTCGGCCGTCTGGCCAACTCTGATGCGGCCGAACATCGCGACGGGCACGATCATCTCGACGCGGAGCGGATCGGTCTGGGCCAGTCGGACAATGGGTGCCTGCTTGGTGAACTCGCCGCTGGTCAACAGCCGCTCGACGACGACGCCGTTGATCGGGCTCCGGATGGTCTTGAGCTCGAGGACCGCCTTGGCGCGCTCGAGCTCGGCCTTCGCCAATCGCTTCTCTTCGGTGGCATCGAGTAATTCGTACTCGGCGAGATACTTGGCCGTCTCCGCTTCGTCCATGTCCTTGATCGCGACGAGGTCCTTCTTGAACATCTCGAGCGTCCGGACGTAGCGGCGATCGCCGAACTCCACCCGGGTCTGGCCCGACTTCAGGGCCGACTCCTTGTCCGCCTTCACCTGGGCCAGGAGCACGGCCGCGCGCTCGACGCTCGACTCCATGGTGGCGACGATCTGTCCGGTCTTGACCAGGTCGCCGCGATCGACGTGCACCTTGTCCAGCACCCCTTCGAGCGGAGCACTCACTGCGACGGTGGCCTCGGGGTAGATGAGGCACTCGAGGCTCTGCGGCGGCTGGCCTCGCACCACGGCCGGCGCCAGCAGCAGACTGATCAGGACACTCGCTGGGAGACGACGCTTGAGCCTCACGCGACCACCTCCTTCACTCGCCACGGCCCGAAAAGGCCAGGGCGTTTTCCATGTGGTCGTCATATCGGAGCAGGTCCCGGCGCATCCGCGAGTACAGACGCTCCGCCGTCTTCTGGGCGAGCCGGACCCGGAGGGGTTTGGCCCCGAGCCAGTGTGCCCACATGGCGTGGCGGACGACTTCGTCCTCCAGGGACGCGAACGCCTCGTGCGTCCCGGGATCCCCCTGCCGACCGCACCGGCCGGACAGCTGCCGGTCGATCCGACCCGCCTCGTGGAACTCGGTCGCGATCACGTGGAGCCCGCCGAGGTTGACGACGCCCTCCGCCAGCCGGATGTCGGTGCCGCGGCCGGCCATGTTGGTCGCGACGGTGATCCGGCCGCGCTCGCCCGCCTTCGCCACGATCTCGGCCTCGTCGCTGTCCTGCCGCGCGTTGAGCACCACGTGCGGAAGATGGACCCGATTGAGGAGCAGGCTCAGGTGCTCGGAGGCGCCGACCGACCGGGTGCCCACCAGGATCGGCCGGCCCTGGACGTGGACCTCGGCGATGCGGCGGACGATCGCCGCCCACTTCTCGTCCTCCGTCGCACAGACATGCGGCTCGAGGGCCCGTCTGTTCAGCGGACGGTTGGTCGGCACCCGAACGACGGGCATCCGGTACACCGCCCAGAGCTCGCCGGCCACTTCCTTGGCGGTGCCGGTCATGCCGGCCAGGCGGAGGTAGCGGCGGAAGAAGCGCTGGTAGCTGATGCGGGCCAGCGGGTCGCGGCGGTTGGTCAGCTCGCAGTGCTCCTTCACCTCGACCAGCTGGTGCAGGCCCTGCTCCCAGGCGCGGTCGGCCATGATCCGGCCGGTGAACTCGTCGATGATCTGCACGCGGCCGTCGCGGACCAGGTAGTGCTTGTCGCGCTCCATCTGGTAGAGCGCGGTGAGCCCCTGGCGGATCACCTCCTCGCGGCGGTGCCGGCCCGTCCACAGCCCGCCGTGCGGCGTCGCCAGCTCCGCGATCCGCTCGCGGCCCGCGGTCGTCAGCTCGATCGGGCGGTCGGGGCGGCTCAGCGCGAAGTCGCGAGGCGCCGTCAGCGCGGTGGCGATCTCGAGCGTCGTCTCGTAGAGCTTCCGCTCCGGCGCGTCGTCCCCTGCTCCCGAGATGATGAGCGGGGTGCGCGCCTCGTCGACCAGGACGCTGTCGGCCTCGTCGACGATCGCGTAGACCAGGCCCCGCAGCAACAGCCGCCGCACCCGCGCGTCCGACCCCCCGAGCCGCTCGAGCTGCAGCTGCAGCCGCGACGGATGCCCGCGCAGGGTAATCCGGTCGCGCAGGTAGTCGAAGGCGATCTCCTTGTTGGTCACATAGGTGATGTCGCAGGCGTAGGCGGTCCGGCGCTCGTCGGGGGCCAGGCCGTGGACGACCAGCCCGACGCGCAGCCCCAGCGCGCGGTAGATGGGGCCCATCCACTCGGCGTCGCGCTTGGCGAGGTAATCGTTGACGGTCACGATGTGCACCGGCCAACCGGCCAGCGCGGCCGCCGAGGCGGCGAGCGTCGCCGTCAACGTCTTGCCCTCGCCCGTCTCCATCTCGGCGACCGCGCCGTCCAGCAGGACGGCGCCGCCGATCATCTGGACGTCGTAATGCCGCTGCCCGATGGTCCGGTCGGCCGCCTCGCGCACCAGGGCGAAGACGCGCGTGATCAGCTCCCCGCGGAACCCCTCGCGGCGCAGGCGCTCGCCCAGCTCGGAGGCCGAGCGCCGGAGCATCGCGTCGGTGACGCCGTCCAGCGCGCGGCTGCAATCGGCGATCTCGGCGACGAGCCGGCCCCACTGCGGGGCGCGTCGGCGGTGGCGCACGGCCACGCCGCGCGCCCGGTGGACGGCGCGCTCGATCCACCCGTCCCGCTCCGACTCGCGCTCGGCGTACGCGGACGAGATCGGCGGCAGCAGCGCGCTGCCGCCGGACGCCTGGCGCCGCATCGACGGGCGCCACGGCTTCGCCGAGGCGCCCGGAGCATGGGGGGTTTGGGGGGCCATCTCGGGGCTCCCCATCTCGCTAGACATCGAAGCGGGCGAGGAAGAGCTGGCGCAGCTCGAGGTACCACTGGTTGGCCAGCGGCGTCCACCCATGATCGAAGCGGACGTAGACGCGGCCGCCGACGTCCACCAGGCCCGTGGCCGAGGGCACGTCGAGGTCGAGCTGAAACACCTTGCCGAGCGCGGTCACGCCCTGCGGGTCGCGCGGATCGGTCACGATGTTGCCGCCCCCGGCGCTGCCGAGCGCGGGCGACGGCAGCTGCTCGCGCGCGCCCGGCACCTCGCGCGTGAGCATGGCGGGTCGGGGATCGTCCAGCCGCTCGGCCAGCCGCACCTCGATCCCGTGGCGCCGGTGACGGACGAGGTCGATGTTGGCCTGGCCCACGACCGCTCGCACGGTCACGCGCTGCAGATCGAGCACGTACGCCAGCAGGTCGCCCTTCTTCACGAAGCGGCCGGGCAGGCTCTCGGGCTGCGGGATGATGAAGGTGCCCTCGGTGTTCGCGCGCAGGATGAGCCCCGCCAGCCGCTGGCGGACGCGCGCCAGCTCCTCCACCGAGTAGCGCAGCTCCTCCTCCACGATCTGCATGCGCACGGTGTCGTTCGGCCGCTCGGCGTCGTATCGGGCGCGCAGCTCGCGCACCCGCGCCTCGGCCACGGCCTCGCGCGAGGCGAGCTCCTGGTTGCCGAGGACGACGAGCGCGTCGCCGGGTTTCACACGCACGCCCGGACGCGCGGCCAGCCGTTCGATGAAGCCCTCGGTGTCGGGCCGCACCAGCGCCTCCTCGGGCACCCAGACGACGCCCTCTGCGCGCGTGCGATGCGGCATCGGGATGATCGCGAGCAGGAGCACCACGGCCACGGCGACGCCCGACGTCACGAGGACCGCGCGGGTGCGCGTTCGGCGCAGCCGCGGGCTGTGCGCCAGGTAGCGCACGCCCTTCATGAGCGGCACGACCACCCACATGCTCAGCGTCAGCAGCAGCAGGCCAACCGCGACGTAGAAGACGCGGTCGAGCAGGAAGAACGCGATCGCGACGACGACGAGGATCCGGTACAGGAACGAGCCGACCCCGTACAGCACGAACCAGACCCGCTCGCCCGGTGTCGCCTGCGGCGGCTCGGCGTCGAGCACCCCGAACAGGTACCGCTCGGCGGCCCAGCCGAGCCACGTCCGTGAGCGCGTGTAGAGGTTCGGGATCTCGAGCAGATCGACCAGCATGTAGTAGCCGTCGTAGCGCAGCAGCGGGTTGCCGTTGAAGAGCACGGTCGAGATGCCGGCGAGGATGATCGCGTAGTGCGCGAGCGAGCGGGCGACGCCCGGCTGGGCGCCCAGCCACACATAGAGCGCCACCGAGGCGATGACGAGCTCCACCATCATGCCGGCGCCGCCGACGACGAAGCGCCGCCACTTGCTGCCGAAGGCCGTCGCCGACGACGCGTCGACGTACGGGATCGGCGTGAAGACGAGGAGCATCACGCCCATGTCGTGGACCTCGCCCCCGTACGCCTTGATGGCCGCGGCGTGGCCGAGCTCGTGCAGGGCCTTGATGATCGGGAAGAGCAGGAACAGCGCCAGCGCGTTCTCGGGCGTGGTGACGCGGTCGATGAAGTTCTCGGTGAGCGCCTCCCAGTGCACGGCCATGAGGACGAGGGCGGGGACCACGATGGCCAGCCACGGCACCAGACCGAGCGGCGCGAACAGCGGCCGGAACCACGGCAGCAGCCGCCGCAGCAGCGGCTCGGGATCGAGGACGTGGAAGCGCCAGGAGAGCGGGCTCAGCCACTGGCTCATCAGCTGCCGCCGCGACATCTGCTGGCCGCGCCGCAGCAGCTCGGCCGTGTCGGGCGGCACCTCGCACTGCAGCACGTCGGCGGAGTGCAGCTGGCTCAGCAATAAAATCAGCTCGTCCTGGGTCGGCGCGTCGTCGCCGAGCTGCGCGACCGCGAGGTCCCAGAGGTCCTGCACGGTGCGGCGGCCGTCCATGAGGCCGATGAGCGCGTAGCTCGCGGGGTGGAAGCGGTAGACGCGGTTGCTGGCGACGTCGCGCAGGACGTACCACGTCTGGCCGCGATACTGATGGCGCGCGATGAGGGCGTTCGTCCGGATGCGCGGCGTGAGCGTCGCGACCCGGTACCACGCGGCGCTGAAGATTGGCCGTGGCAATCGTCGTGGGGGGCCCCGACATGGCCCCCCACACCCCCCAGGGCGGCTCGGAACGCCCCGGCGGAGCCGTGGCGCTCCTCGATCACGGCAGCCACTTCCACAGCTGGAGGCGGAGCCAGTCGATCACCTGGCGAGTCCAGATCCAGGCGTAGAGCCGGCGGTCGATCTCGACCTTGCCCACGCCCTCCATGCCGGGGCGCAGGCGCTCGATCTGGCGATCGAGCTTGGCCTCGACGCGGAAGAAGTTGTGGCCTTCCTTCGCGGTCGAGACCGGCGTGACCTTCTCGACGACGAACGCCATCGGCTCGGACGGGCTGCCCGTGAGCAGCAGCCTCCCGCCCTGCCCGACCTTCACGTACGTGACGTCGCGCTCGTTCACCTGCAGGACCACCCGGTAGGCGTCGAGCGGCGCGAGCTCGAAGAGCACCTGGCCGCGCTCGACGGGGGCGGCCAGCGACTGGCTGAGGTCGCCGGTCACGATGATGCCGCGGAACGGCGCGGTGAGCCGCGTGTGCGCGAGCTGGTAGTCGATCAGCGAGACCTCGCTCTTGGCCTGATCGATCTGGGCGGTCAGGATCACGACCGCGGCCCAGTTGCGGTTGGCCATCGCCTGGTGGTATTGCCGCACGAGCTGCTCCTGCTGGCTGAGCCACTTGAGCCGGTTGAGCCGCAGCTCGCGGTCGTCGAGGGTGGCCATGAGCGCGCCCTGCCCGACGATGTCGCCGGCGCGGGCGGGTGCCTGCGCGACGTAGCCGGCGAACGGCGCCGTCAGCGCCTGGCGGATCACCGGCTCCAGGGTGGCGGCGGACGCGACACGGAAGTCGCCCCGCACCGTGGCGAGGAGCACCACGGCGATCGCCGCCATCGCCAGCGCGATCTTGAGCTTGAGGTGGCTGGGACCGACGACGCGCCGGACCAGGTCGCGCGCAGAGTCCGCGATCTTGGCGCCGAGCCACCGGTCGTCGCGCCGGCCGCGCTCGAGGATCGGTCCCGCCAGCGCGGCGAGGACCTCGATCAGCTCGAGCGTCACCGCGTCGAACGGCTGGTCGGCGGGCCGCTCCACCGTCAGCGCGCCGAGCACACGGCCGCCCTCCACGAGCGATGCCGTGCACACGGCGCCGCCGGCGCCGTGCTGGCGGGACAGCTCGGCGTGCGCGCGCGCCACCTGCGGTCGCCAGTCGACGGGCTGCGGCCACACCACGACGGCGCGCTGGTCCATCGCCTCGTCCATCGCCTGCTCGACCGCGCGCACCAGGTTGCTGTTGCCGGAGAACTTCGCGCTGTGCGACACCGCGACCACGCGCGCGTGGCCGCCGTGCCCGAAGCCGAGCGTCACGCGCTCCGCGCCCAGCCGCGTCGCCACCGCGGTGACGAAGGCGGTGGCGGAAGCCCTGAAGCGCTCGTGCCCGAAGCCGGCGGCCACGAGGTCGAGCACGGTCTGCAGCCGGTCGCGCACGACGGCGGCACGCGAGGTGTCGCGGCGCAGCCGCGAGATCTCGAGCCAGGCCACGCCCCACTTGAGGTGGCGGACGATCGCCTCGGCCTCGCGGTCGGTGCGCGCCGGCACGTCGACGGCCACCACGCCCTGCAGCTCGCCCTCGGCCTCGAGCGGCAGCGCGACGTCGTAGCGTACGCGCGGCGGCGCCGTGGGCTCGGTCTCGCTCTGCGGCTGCGGGACCGGCACGATCACGGCGCGGCGCTGCTGCAGCGCGCGCTCGGCGACCTGGCCGAGGTGCGGGCGCGCGCGGCGGCCGTCGGGCCAGAGCGCGGCGGGCACGAAGCGGCCGGGCTCGGGTCCCTTGAGGACGAGGACGCCGCTGGTGACGCCCGGGATCATGCGGCACTGCAGCGTCAGCCAGGTGCGGGCGAACGCCTCGGGGCCGGTGGCCTCGTCGAACTGGCGCCAGAGCAGGTCGTCGGGATCGGGGGGAGCGTCGGTGCGGCGGTCGGTGCGAATCGAGATGTCGTCCCTCAAATCGAGATGTCATCCATCAATGGATTGACCCGGCACTCAGCGCGTGATGCAGTCGGCCCCACCCGGCCGCGGGTGCGTTCGCTGTTCGCTCGAACGCTGCGCGCCGGCCATTCTCATCGAGCGCCTCACCCGATGGCAAGGGAAATCTGTGGGACGCGTGGCGGCTGAGTCGGCCCTCAGGCGTCTCCGGTGGCGGGGCGGTCCACCCTGTCCTTGAGGGCAGCCGCGACGCCGTCGGCCAGCTCGCTCGGCGTGAACGGCTTGAGCACGATGGTCTGCACGCCCGCCGCGTTCGCCTGCTTCATCACCTCGCGCGTGCCGTGGGCCGTGATCATGAGCACGCGCAGGCCGGGCCGCAGCCCCCACGCGCGCCGCACGAAGTCGAGGCCGTTCAACTCCGGCATCTTGTAGTCGACGACCACGAGGTTGGCCGGGCTCTCGCCCAGCTTCGCCAGCGCCTCGTCCGCACGGGTGTAACCGTGCACGGTGTGGCCCTTGGCCTGGAGCACCTGCACGCACATCCGCACGATGGCGGGCTCGTCGTCGACGACGATGATCGTCATGCGCTGGCGCGGCGCCGCTCGTCGGCGCGCAGCTTGTACTCCACCGAGTCGACCAGGGCCAGCCAGGAGGCCTCGATGATGTTGTCGGCCACGCCCACGGTGCCCCACGTCTCCTGCGCGTCGCCGGAGGTGATCAGCACGCGCGTCTTGGCCGCCGTGCCCTTCGACTCGTCGAGGATGCGCACCTTGTAGTCGAGCAGGCGCATCTCCTTGAGGTTCGGATAGAACTCCTCGAGCGCCTTGCGCAGCGCGTGGTCGAGGGCGTTGACGGGGCCGTTGCCCGCCGCCGCCGTGTGCTCGAGCATGCCCTTCACGCGCACGCGCACCGTAGCCTCGGCCACCGGCGCGCCGTCGCCGCTCTGCTCCTCGACGATCACCCGGTAGGCGTCGAGCTCGAAGTACGCACGGTACCGGCCGAGCGCGCGCTCCATCAGGAGCTCGAACGAGGCCTCCGCGCCCTCGAACTGGAAGCCCTCGTCCTCGAGCTGCTTGAGCCGGTCGAGGATGCGCCGCGAGTCGGGTGTGTCGCGGTCGAGATCGATGCCGTACTCGCGCGCCTTCCAGAGGATGTTCGACTTGCCCGCGAGCTCGGAGACGAGGACGCGGCGGTGATTGCCGACGGCGCCGGGGTCGACGTGCTCGTACGTCTCGGGATGCTTGACCACCGCGGAGACGTGCATGCCGCCCTTGTGCGCGAACGCAGAGTCGCCGACGTAGGGCTGCGCGTCCCACGGCTTGCGGTTCGCCAGCTCCGACACGAACCGCGAGGCGTCGCGCAGCTCCTTCAGCTTGCTCGCGGGAACGCAGTCGAGCCCCATCTTCAGCACGAGGGTCGGGATGATCGAGATGAGGTTGGCGTTCCCGCAGCGCTCGCCGTAGCCGTTGATCGTCCCCTGCACCTGCGACACGCCCTCGCTCACCGCGGCCAGCGAGTTGGCCACCGCGCACTCGGCATCGTTGTGGACGTGAATGCCGAGCGGCGTCTTCACGTGCCTGGTGACCTCGCGCAGGATCGCGGTGAGCTCGTGCGGCAGCGTGCCCCCGTTGGTGTCGCAGAGCACGAGCCAGTGCGCGCCCGCGGTCTCGGCCGCGCGCAGCGTCGCCAGCGCGTACTCGCGGTTGGCGCGGAAGCCGTCGAAAAAGTGCTCGGCGTCGAAGATCACCTCGTCCATCCTCGGACGCAGGTACGCGATGGTGTCCTCGATCATCGCGAGGTTCTCGTCCAGCGTGGTGTCGAGGGCGGCCGCCACGTGGAAGTCCCACGACTTGCCGACGATCGTCGCCACCGGCGCGCCCGCTTCCACAAGGGCCTGCATGTTGGCGTCGTTCGCGGCCGCGCCCCCGGCCCGGCGGGTCATGCTGAAGGCGGCGAGCTTGGCGTGCTTGAGGTTGACGTCCTGCATGCGGCGGAAGAACCGGAGGTCCTTGGGGTTACTGCCCGGCCAGCCACCCTCTATATAGTGGATGCCGAGCGCGTCCAGCCTGGAGGTGAGCCGGACCTTGTCCTCCATGGAAAAGGAGACGCCCTCGCCCTGGGTCCCGTCGCGCAAGGTTGTGTCGTAAATCTTGATGAGACGGCGCAAATTTCGCTCCCCTCGCGGCCCGAGCATGATGCGCTCCCCCCGCGCCGGGTGTCAAGCCTGCGGGGTCGGCGAGCCTCCATGACCCGGGGTCTTGGACACGGCCGAGGGGGCTCGGGTGGCGAAGCTGACGCCCCAGTCGGGGTCCGATCGGCCATCGATGAACAAGCGCCAGACAAAGCGTCGGCCATGAGCCAGCGGCATCGGGCCGATGTTGATGACGACCGGCATGTCGATGGGGCTGCCCGCGAGCACCCCGGCGGGGCGGCCCACCTCGAAGTCGGCGGGGATCTCGAGGGCGATCGGGTCCTCGTTCCGCGCCGCCACGCGGACGGGACGCCCGTCATCGTCGAGCAATCTCAAGACCAGCGTGTGGCGCTTGTTGGTCTCGTCCCACGGGACCTCGACCTTGAGGGCGATGGCATAGGGCGTCGGCTCCGGGCCCATCACCGACCACCCGCCGCCCATGATGTAGAGCTTGCCGTTCACCGCCTGCGCCGCATCGGCCAGCATCATGGTAACTTTCATCGCGCGAGCGATGATCGCGGCAGGGCGCCGCGGGTGTCAAGGTCGGCGGCACCGCCGCTGCAAGAGGTGCAAGTCATGAAACCACTGGCCATTGTCGGCATCCTCCTGATCGTGCTCGGCTTCGTCGCCCTCGCGTCCCAGGGCATCACCTACACCACGCTGGAGAAGGTCGTGGATCTGGGCCCGCTGAAGGTGGAGAAGAAAGAGGAGAAGACGATCCCGCTGCCGCCGGTCCTCGGCGCCATCGCGCTGGTCGGCGGCATCGTGCTGCTGATCGCGAGCTCGCGCGGACGCGGCTAGTTGAACGTGGGGGCTGGCGCCCCTCAATGACGGGCGAGTCTCGCTTCCAGGCGCGCCTTCACCGCGGGCCACTCGTCGTCGAGAATCGAGTAGTAGACCGTGTCGCGCTGGTAGCCCTTCACCCGCATGTGCCGGCGCAGCACGCCCTCGCGCGCGGCGCCCAGCCGCGCGATCGCCTCCTGCGAGCGGACGTTGCGCCCGTCCGTCTTGAGGGCCACGCGCACGCAGCCGAGCGTCTCGAAGCAGTGCCGCAGGAAGAGATACTTGGACTCCGTGTTGGCGGGCGTACGCCAGTAGTCGCGGCCGAGGAACGTCGCGCCGATCTCCACCTGGCGGTCCGCGGGCCGCACGTCGAGCAGCCGCGTCGAGCCGATGGCGCGGCCCGTCGCGTTCCACACCTGCGCGTAGACGATCGACTGGCCGCGCGCCATCGCCTCCTTCGCCTCACGCACGAGGGCCAGCGTCTCGGCGAGCGACGTCGGTGGCTCCCACGCGAGGTAACGGCACACTATGCACTACACGACGCCGGCGGCGCGCAGACGCTTGACCTCCGCTGGACGCAGGCCGAGCACGCGCGTGAGGACGGCGTCGGTGTCGCCACCGAGCACGGGCGCGGCGCTCTTCGCCTTGCCCGGCGTGCCGTGCAGCCGGATCGGCACGCCCATCATCCGCACCGCGCCCGCCTTCGCATGCGGGAGCGTCACCACCATGCCGCGCGCTTTCAGGTGATCGCTCTCGCACACCTCCGGCACCGTGCGGATCCGCCCAGCCGGCACCCCGACGGCCTCCAGGCGCTTGAGCCACTCCTCGGCGGGCCGCGCCCCGAGGATCTGGTTGAGCAGCGGCACCAGCGTCGCGCGGTGCTCGACGCGCGACGCCTCGCTGGCGTAGCGCGCGTCCTTCGCGAGGTCGGGGCGCTCGAGCGCGACGCAGCAGCGCTCCCACAGCGAGTTGTTGGCGACGCCGAGCACGAGATACGCGTCGGAGGCCTTGAAAACCTCGTACGGCACGATCGACGGATGCTCGTTGCCCCGCCGCGCCGGCGTGCGCCCGGCGTTCAGGTACATGCCGGCCTGGTAGGTCAGCAGCGAGGCCATGACGTCGAGCATGGCGATCTCGACCTTCTGGCCGCGCCTGGTGCGCTGGCGCGCGAGGAGCGCGAGGGTGACGCCGTGGGCGCCCGACATGCCGGCCACCAGGTCGGCGATGGAGTTGCCGACCTTCACCGGCGGGCCATCGGCGAATCCCGTCACGTCCATCACGCCCGACTCGGCCTGAATGATCAGATCGTATCCGCCGCGATGCGCCTCTGGACCTGATTCGCCGAATCCAGACATCGCGCAATAGATGAGCCTCGGATTCAGCTTCGACAGGGTCGGGTAGCCGAGACCGAGCTTCTCCATCGTGCCCGTGCGGAAGTTCTCGAGCAGGACGTCGCTCTTCTTCGCGAGGCGCTTGAGCAGATCCCGGCCCTCGGGCGCCTTGAGGTTGAGCGTGACGCTCTTCTTGTTGCGGTTGACGGACATGAAGTACGTGGACTCGTCGCCCGCGAACGGCGGCCAGCCGCGCGTGTCGTCGCCCTTGCCCGGCTCCTCGATCTTGATGACCTCGGCGCCCATGTCGCCCAGCAGCATCGCGCAGTACGGTCCGGCCAGGACGCGCGTGAGGTCGAGGACGCGGATCCCCTTCAGCGGCTGGTCAGCTCGCGGCACCGCCTCGTCCTTTCATGACCCGCTTGGCCAGGCTCCGCGCGATGGCGTTGACGCGATCGCCGGCGTGTCCGGCGCGCCGCCAGAACAGGCGCGCGCGCTCCAGCGCCCCCATGTGCGAGAAGTAGTAGATGTTGTCGACGGCCTCGATGGCCACGATGGACCCGATGCGGAGCCCGCGCGTCTCGGTGCCGTGACACACGAAGCGGGCGCCGCCTTCGAGCTCGACGATGGCGATGTGCAGCGGCGAGCGGAAGCCCTCGGGCGCCGCGTGCAGCGTCGTGAACGTGATGACCTGACCGACACCGCGCACGCTCGTCGGCGTCATCGGAACCGGGTGCCACGGACACCACGTGGCGGGCGGCGCCACCACCGCGTCGCACCGCGGGCACCGGGACGCGTCGATGGTCTCGATCATGGGCTCGCCTCGAACGGCGGGGACTCGATCCCAGGCTCGCCTCGCCTCTCGGCCGCGGCTCGCACTGCCATCACCGCTCGGCCTCTACGATCGTGACCCAGTTGTTCGTCGCGAGGCCGCCGATCGAGTGCGCGAGCGCGACCTTGCCGGAGACCTGGCGCTCGCCGCCACGGCCCGTGAGCTGCCACACGCACTCGACCACCTGCGCCAGGCCGGTGGCGGCCAACGGATGGCCGCGCCCCTTGAGCCCGCCGGAGGGATTGACGGGCAGGCGCCCGTCGAGCGCCGTCTCGCCGTCGAGCGTCGCGCGGCCGGCCTTGCCGGGCGGCACCAGGCCGAGGTCCTCGAGCGAGATCAGCTCGAACGGCGCGAACGCGTCATGGATCTCCGCGAAGTCGACGCGCGCGGGGCCGAAGCCCGCCATCGCAAAGGCCGCGCGCGCCGCGTCCCGCGTGGCCCTGAAGTGCGTCACGTCGGCGCGGTGGCGCACCGCGAGCGCGTCGGCGCCCTGCCCGATGCCGGCCACGCGCACCGCCGATCGCTCGGCGGTGAGCACGACCGCGGCCGCGCCGTCCGAGATCGGGCAGCAGTGCAGCAGCCGCAGCGGGTCGGCCACCATGCGGCTCTCCATCACCTCGTCGAGCGTCACCGGCTTCTGGAAGTGCGCGTACGGGTTGCGGGCCGCGTTCGCGTGATTCTTCACCGCGACCTGCGCGATCTCGCGCACGCCGACGCCGCGGCGTGCCATCAGCGCCCGCGTCACGAGTCCGGCCAGCGCGGGCATGGTCGCGCCGTACGCCCGCTCGTAGGGATCGATCGAGCGCCCGATGATCTCGGAGACGCGGGGCGTGGGCAAATGGGTCATCTTCTCGCCGCCGACCACGAGCACCGTGCGGTGCAGGCTGGCCGCCACCTGGGCGACGCCCGCGTAGAGCGCGGCGGCGCCCGACGACGTCGCGGTCTCCACCCGCAGCGCCGGCGTCTCGGCGAAGCCCATGTAGGTGGCGATGTTGGAGGCGAAATTGCCGTCGCCCACGAACTCCTCGGGATTCATGGTGGCGACGATGATGAAGTCGGGGCGCTCGCGTCCTGCGGCGGCCAGCGCGGCGTGCGCCGCGTCGGCCATGAGATCGCCGAGCGGCTCGCTGCGCCGCCCCACACGCGTCATCCCCGCGCCCGCAATCCAGACGTTCGGCATGGACGTCGCCCATCCTGCCGGGCGGCGCGCGAAAGGTCAATTACGGTCGGAGGCGCCCCCGACCCGCGGGAACGGGCGCCGACCGTTGTCGCCCGCCGCGCGAGCCGGGGGCCGACGGGGCGGATACGGCGCCGACGCCTCACCGGAGCCCGCGGCCGGTTGGGCACGCTCCGGGGGGCACCCGGGGGCAGTGCGCTCGGCCTTTGCCCCCGGGCGCCGTTGCGCCGGAGGCGCCGCCACGCCGAGCTCGCGGATCAGGCGCAACAAGTAGGTGCGCTGAAGGCCGAGAGCCCTCGCCGCGTGAGTGCGGTTGCCAAGCGCCTGGTGCAGCATGGCCTCGATGAGGCGCCGCTTGAAGTCGGACACCGCGCCGTGATAGCCGAGCGTCGTGTCCAGCGGCTGTGGGTCCGGAACGACGCTCATGGCGGCGACGAGGATGCGACGCGCGTGCCACGCGCGGCGCGCGCGAAATGCGCGCAGTGAGCGCGCGCGGGCGGCCGCCGGGTGCCCAGCACGCTGGGCGACGTGCACAAAAACGAAGGGCCCTCGCGGCGGCGAGAGCCCTCGACAGCCGGGTGCGGCGCCGAGCCTCAGGACTTCGTGGCGGGCTTCACCCCGGGATGGTCCTTGAAGAACTGCTTGTTCAGCTCGATGTAGTTCTTCCACTGCTCTGGCGTCTCGTCTTCCGCGAAGATCGCCTTCACCGGACAGACGGGCTCGCACGCGCCACAGTCGATGCACTCGTCCGGATGGATGAAGAGCATCGTGTCGCCCTCGTAAATGCAGTCGACGGGGCAAACCTCGACACAGGCTTTGTCTTTCACGTTGATGCAGGGCTCGGCAATGATATACGGCATTAGGGCCTCCCGGGCTGTCTCGTCGATCTGGTCAGACCAGGCATTGTTAACTCGCCGCCCATAGTGTGTCAAGCAATCCGGGCGCTTGGACTCGCGCGACGCCGCTCACTGCGTGCGCAGCCGAGGATCGAGCGCATCGCGCAGCGAATCACCGAAGAGATTGAACGCGAACACGGAGAGGCTGATCGCGAGGCCCGGGAAGATGGCCATCCAGGGCGCGGTCTCCGCGAACTCGACGGCCGCGCCGCGGAGCATGAGCCCCCACGCCGCCGTCGGCTCCTGCACGCCGAGCCCGAGGAACGACAGCGAGGCCTCGGCCAGGATCGCCTGCCCCAGAAACGCCGTCAGCATGATGAGGTACGGCGCCATCACGTTCGGCAGCATGTGGCGCAGCACGATCCGCGCGTGGCCGAAGCCGGCGGCGCGCGCCGCATCCACGAACGGCATCTCGCGGATGGCCAGGGCCGAGGAGCGGATGACCAGCGCGGAGCGCGGGATCATCGGCACCATGATGGCCATGATGAGGTTCGGGATCGAGTTGCCCAGGATGGCCACCAGCGCCAGGGCCAGCACGATCAGCGGGAACGAGAGGAACACGTCCATCACCCGTTGCAGATAGAGGTCCACGCGCCCGCCGAAGTACGCGCTGCCCACGCCGAGGATCGCGCCGAGGGTCGCGCCCAGCACCGACGCGCCGAAGCCCACCATGAGCGCGGTGCGCGAGCCGAAGATGAGCCGCGAGAGCACGTCGCGCCCGAAGGAGTCGGTGCCGAGCCAGTGCGCCAGCGACGGGCGCGCGAGCATCGCGCCGAAGTCCACCGCCTCCGGGTCGTAGGCCGCCAGCACCGGCGCCAGCAGCGCCACCGCGAACATGACGACGATGACCGCGGCGCCGACCGCGCCGAGCGTCCGCGCGCGGCAAAACTCGCGTGTGGCGGCGAGCCAGCGGGCGACCGCGCCGGGCGGCGCCGCCTCGACCGCCTCCGGAACGGGAACGCGCGCTATGGCCATGGGCTGTTGGCAAGTCCGAGGCGCGCCACGGC